>Ga0208256_1000244_pt1 | contig 12929 bp, 8 predicted proteins | sample CryBogCBH22Jun08_FD_184608 | JGI IMG/M metagenome (GOLD analysis project Ga0208256, IMG submission 184608) | Freshwater microbial communities from Crystal Bog, Wisconsin, USA - CBH22Jun08 (SPAdes) | ecosystem: Environmental > Aquatic > Freshwater > Lake | place: Crystal Bog, Wisconsin, USA... | reverse complement strand
CACCAAAGTTTGTTCCTGAGTAAGTTCCTGTTTTAGAACCATCAGCAGGAAGTTTGGCAATAGATTGAACTACATTTCCTGATGCGTTTAATCCAAAACCACACACGTAGACGTTGCCAGAACTGTCTACAGCAATGCCGTAGGCAGCGTCACTAGGAGAAGTGTAAGTATAACCTAACGTACGTTGCCATTGAATTGTACCGGAAGTATTGTATTTAGAAATGGATTGTGCCTGTTTACCTGATGAGTTGAACCCATAACCACACACGTAGACGTTGCCAGAACTGTCAACTGCAATGCTTTGAGCTCTGTCACTAGGTGCAGTGTAAGTATCAGTTAACGTACGTTGCCATTGAATTGTACCGGAAGTATTGTATTTAGAAATGGATTGTACCTGTTGACCTGATGCGTTTAATCCATAACCACACACATAAACATTGCCAGAACTATCTACAGCAATGCCGTAGGCAGTGTCACTAGGTGTGGAGTAAACGTCAGTCAGCGTGTTTTGCCACTGAATTGTACCGGAATTATTGTATTTAGAAATGGATTGTACGGTTCTAGCTGATGAATTTCTTCCATAACCACACACGTAGACGTTGCCAGAACTGTCAACTGCAATGCTTTGAGCTCTGTCACTAGGTATTGTGTAAGTATCGGTCAGCGTGTTTTGCCATTGAATTGTACCGGAATTATTGTATTTAGAAATGGATTGTACCTGTTGACCTGATGCGTTGAACCCTTGACCACACACATAAACATTGCCAGAACTATCTACAGCAATGCCGTAGGCAACGTCACTAGGAAAAGTGTAAGTATCGGTCAGCGTACGTTGCCATTGAATTGTACCGGAAGTATTGTATTTAGAAATGGATTGAACTACATTTCCTGATGTTTTTCCATAACCACACACATAAACGTTGCCAGAACTATCTACAGCAATGCCGTAGGCAGCGTCACTAGGAGAAGTGTAAGTATCGGTCAGCGTGTTTTGCCACTGAATTGTACCGGAATTATTGTATTTAGAAATGGATTGAACGTTTTTATTTGATGAGTTGAGTCCATAACCACATACATAGACATTTCCTGAACCATCGACCGCAATGCTTTGAGCTCTGTCACTAGGTGCAGTGTAAGTATCAGTTAACGTTGCAACCCAATAGCCACTACCTAAAGAAATGTAATTAAATAACCCTTCGCCTTTAGCAGATGTATTTGCAAGTGTTGTAGCAAGTGGAGTCATTAGAATTTTGTTTGTGCTAGAAGCATTGTCCAAGCAGAAGAGCCTGTGCAAATGCAAGTAATGGTGTAGTAGTCAAGCGTTGAAGCATCGGCGGCAGTCCAAGCAGTAGCATTTTGATAGTACGAAGTAATTGAATTATTAGTTGCACCTTGCGCTGGAAGGGCTGATGAAGAAGCACCAGCCTGTGTGCCGTTAATTGTAATGTTAAGTGGCAAATACGCCGAAGAACCATTAACAACACCAAGAGCAAAAGTAACTGCTTGACCCGTTGTCGTGGGAACATTAGTTAAATTAACTGTAAAAGAAGCGGTTGGGTTGGCTGTGTAAAGATAAAGGCTTGCGGTTGATGCAGCAAGCGAAGCGGGGGTTGAACCATTTAAAACGGTTGAGGATACAGAAACGGTTTCGTAGGCGCCAGTAAAAACTGGGTTGGTTCCAAGAACGTTTGCTCCCGAACCGGTTGAAGTTGTAACGCCCGTTCCGCCGTTAGCAACCGCAAGAGTTCCAGTTGCTTGATTTACCGGAACGTTAGTTGCGTTAGTAAGAACTACCGATGATGGGGTGCCAAGGGCGGGGGTAACAAGCGTTGGCGATGTAGAAAGAACAACGTTTCCCGAGCCGGTAGAAGTTGTAACGCCAGTTCCACCAGCAAGGACAGGCAGGGTTCCAGCAGTTAATGCAGAAGCAGATGTCGAGTAGAGAGCGTTGTTGGCTGCGGTAAAGGTTGTTAAGTTTGTTCCACCATTTCCTGTACCAAGGGTACCACTTACTTGGGTGGCAAGAGCAGCGGTTCCACTTACCTGTGAAAACGTATAGTCACCCGATGCTGGAGTAACCGCACCAGTACGGCCATTAAATGATGAAACCGTTCCAGTAACAGACGGAGCAATGGTTCCAGCCACCACAACTCGCAACTCGTACTGCATAGCGGTAGCACCTGATGAGGCGTAGGCAAGTGAGTATTGGATTGGGGTTGAGGCTTTGGCGTAGACGGTAATCGAGCCGGAGATAAACCCAGTGGTCAAAGAGTTCTGCTGAGTTGACTGACCAACTGAGGTAACTACGTTGGAGTCGGTATCGGTAGAGATGACCGAGAACACACCAAGCGTTGAAGAAGTCGTTGCTGCGGTGGTGATTTTGGCGTAATAGTTAATTGTAAAGAGACCGTCAGAGGCAGGGGTGTAGAGCGTTGTGGCTGCTTGCGCTGCGGACTGGGCCGTAATATTAACTGTAGCAAGGGCGGTTGAGGTTCCAGTGGAACCTTGATTGCCCTGTGCACCTTGTGCACCCTGTGCACCCTGTGCACCGGTTCCGGTTGCTCCCTGAGCACCCTGTGTACCCTGGTTACCCTGGTTGCCTTGAGCACCAACAACTGCAGTAACCCATGTACCAATGTTAAGGGGTGTGCTTGTAGTGATGTTTGTAGCACTAGCCACTACAAACTGTGTACCGTTAGTAATGCTAGAAATAGTAGTGTTGATGTTGTATGTCGAACTTTCAACGTACATACCAGCAGTGAGGTTAGACGTGCTGGACACCGTGATTGTCGTTCCGGAAACATTGCTCGGGGTAAAAGGAGAACCTGTTGCTGGAACCCAATACATTAATTGTGACATATTAATCCTTGATTATAGTTGATTTAAAGGAGTGGGCGCAAGTCATTTTAATTATTTTTTTGGGAATTTAATTTTGCTTGTATTGTTTTTTGTGAGATGAACTGAGCCATTAGTTATTCTCCTGTTTTCAAGAAAGACATTTTATTGCCCCTTCAATGTTGGTTGCTATAACATAACCATCTTTACTGGTAAAAACGTGCAAAAATGTTGAAAGCAAAAATCGCCAATCTACGTTGTTGTAAATGTGTTCTCTTATTTTTTCAGAATGACAAATAGCAATAGTTGTTGGACGACAAAACATTAAGAAACAATTTGGACTTTTAGCAGCAGATAAAATTTCTTCTTTTGTCAAATAATCTGCCGAACCATGAAGGGCAACTACTAAATCAAATGTTTCTATTTGTTGTTCTTTAACAGTTGAAATTAAAACTTTATGATTGGGATGTTTTAATTTTAACATTTTTGTCATTCCCTCACTTGGGTCAATTCCCAGATAATGGTCTGAATGTATGTCGATGTAATCAAGCAAAAATCCAGTACCGCTTCCAATGTCAAGAACTGTTCCTTTTGCGTATGGAGAGAGAAACTTAATTATTTCTTGAGAAGTGGTTGCTTCACCATTAAACCAAGATGTTTCGTATTCATGAGAGATTTTGTTGTAATCATCAGCAAACATTAGTTGTAAACCTCGTTAGTTGATGATGAAACGTTTGTTGATGGGTATGACCTACCTGCTCCCCATACAATACGAACCGCTCCAGAAGCACCACCTGAACCGGCATAAGCATTTGTGTTATACCCACCTGAACCAACAACAATTTGGTATTGAGTTCCTGGTGTGACTGCATAAGAAGCAAGATACGCCAAAGCACCACCGCCACCACCACCAGCAGCATTGTTACTTGCTGGGTCAGCACCACCGCCGCCGGGCCAACCACCACCACCTTCTTGAATAGTAATAGATGGGTTGCAATTTCTACCTTGACCACCACCGGATGTGGCTGCTGTTGATGCAACAAGACTTGTAATAACCGTTCCAGTTGTTAATCCTGGTGGCATAGATGGAACTTGTCCACCTTGACCAGCGTCTCCACCAGCACCACCGCCTGACCCACCACCACCACCACCCGTTGCAGTACCAGCAGTGCCATTAGAACCAGCCCCATAAATACCTGTTCCACCACCACCACCAGCATAAAGAACGCTTCCGTAAGAAGTTGTTGCTGATGGCGTTTGTCCTCCTGAACCACCACCACCGCCTGTTGCTGCATTACCAGTAGATGAAATTCCTCCAGAAACAGAGTTTCCAGAAGCGCCAACAGCAGAATAACCACCGGCCCCACCTCCACCAGCACCAACAAATTTCCCACTAGACGCAGCAGAATAACCACCGGCTCCACCGGCAAAACCTGATGGAGATAAAGTACCACCTACGGTTCCTCCAAGAGCGCCAGCACCACCGGAAACAAGACCCCCTGCGCCTCCACCAGCAGAAACGAGAAGAATAGAACCAGAACTATTTGAAAAAGTTGAAGCACCTCCGGCGGTTCCTGTTGTGGAACCAGAGAATCCAGCACCACCACCACCGCCACCACCAACGGCAACAAGAGAAATGTTGGTTACTCCAGACGGAACGGTAAACGTGTATGTTCCTGCAATGTAATAAACATGAGAACCGCCATTGAAAGCAGGAGTAGAAAATAACCCTTCGCCGCTAGCAGAAAGACCTGATGTGGTAGAAACCATTGGTGTCATAATTTTTTTCTCAAAACTTTGTTAGACTTATTAATAGTGTCCATGTATTTGCTGCGGTACATATAACAACAAAATTATATGAATCAATTGTCGATGCGTCTGCAGCAGTCCAAGCGGTTCCACCTTGGTAACGGGTGGTAATACCGTTATTTGTAGCGCCTTCAACCGGAAGAACTGATGAAGATGCTCCTGCTTGATTTCCGTTAATAGAAATGTTGGTTGGCAAATAAGCAGATGCTCCATTGTTTACAAGCATTGCAAACGTTGCAGATTGACCCGTTGTTGTTGGGGCATTGGTAATTGCTACAGTAAATCCTGCTGTTGGGTTTGATGTGTAGTAGTAGAAAGAAGAATTAAGAGCGTTAATTGTAGCAGACTGTGAACCGCTAAGCACGGTTGATGAAACTGAAGTTGTTTCAAAAGGTGCAGTAAAAATTATGTTTGCTGATAGTCCGCCAACTGACGTTCCAGAACTTGATGTGTTAAGCCACATAAGTGTGGTGTCGTTTGGTGGAGTACTTCCAGTGTAAACACCTTGAGCACCCTGATAGCCCTGGTTACCTTGGTACCCCTGATAACCTTGATTACCTTGGTTACCCTGATTGCCCTGATAACCCTGGAATCCCTGGTTGCCCTGGTTGCCCTGAGTACCGGTTGAACCTTGCGAACCCTGTGAACCAGTGTTTCCTTGGTTGCCCTGATAACCTTGCGGTCCTTGTGAGCCCGTTGCCCCTTGCGACCCAGTTGAACCAGTTGTTCCCTGATTACCTTGATTGCCTTGGAATCCTTGGTTTCCCTGAGGTCCCTGGGGAAGGCTAAAGTTAAGAATTGCGGCACCTTGAGTACCGGAATTACTTACAGAAGCACCAGTTGCATATGAAACGGTAGAGGTTGTACCAATTGTAATTCCTGCTTGGTTACCTTGGTTACCTTGATATCCTTGAAATCCTTGATTACCTTGCGAGCCCGTTGAACCTTGATTTCCTTGGGCACCCGTAGAACCTTGGGCTCCTTGTGAACCAGTTGAACCTTGTGAACCTGTTGAACCTTGATATCCCTGAGGACCTTGTGCTCCTGTAGAACCCTGACTTCCGGTAGAACCTTGAGCACCCGTTGAGCCTTGAGAACCCGTAGAACCCTGAGCACCCGTACTTCCTTGAGAACCAGTTGCACCCTGACTTCCTGTTGCACCCTGTACGCCTTGAGGTCCTTGAGCGCCTGTTGAACCTTGCGAACCTGTTGAACCCTGTACGCCCTGTGTGCCTTGGTATCCCTGTGAACCCTGTGCTCCAGTTGAACCCTGCGCACCCGTGGCTCCTTGTGAACCTGTTGCACCCTGTAAACCAGTTGTTCCTTGGTAACCCTGTGGGCCGACCTGGGTATACATAACCTGCTGTACGGTGACAATCATTGAAGGCGCTTCTGGCGCCTGTGAACCGGCAGCAATATTAACTATTTGAATAGCAGTGTCATCTGTTAACCAAACAAATTTTACGTATTCATTAGCGGTTGTAGTGGTAATAAGGTAATTCCACGATTGAATAACTGCGTAATTATTACCTGTTAGTTGAACGTCACCGGCTGATGCCGCAATGTCTGTACCATTTTGGTTAATCCAAATAATAGCGTTTCCGGTACCACCAGAATTGCGTTTAAGTTGCGCAGAAAACTGTACGTTGTACACACCTGGGTTTGCAATAACAATGTGCGAACCCGAGGAAACGTCTACGCCACTTCTGTCACCCTTGCTGTTAAGAGTAATGTCGTACTTTGTATTTGTTGCAGAAGCACTTTGCGTTGTGGTGTCCCAGAAAGAACCGTAGTATCCTTGAGCGCCACCGGCACCTTGAGCACCCTGATAACCCTGAGCACCCTGACCAGAAACTTGTGCAAAAAGAATGTTGTCGGTTCCAATAATAATGGAGCCGTCGGAATAAGAACCAAGTTCTGTTTCCATGTATGTTTTACCAATGTTGGCAGAACCGTAAATGACTAAAACATAGTCACCTTGGTTAACGTCAGAGATTACGCTGTCGTCATAGTCGGTAGCGCGGGTAAGAACCCAATAAACACTTCCCGTTCCTAAAGTGCTTAGTTGATAAATACCATTGTATTTAGCGTTAGTGTTGGCGGCAACAAGTACACGTTCGTGTAGGGCCACCGTGTGACCATCAATTACAAGTGCGCCATAAGAAGTGGCAGTAAGTTTTGCACCAATACCAGTACCACCGTTAAGGTCTGTTGTACCAGCAGTGTATGTAGATGCGTTAGTTGTACCGAATGTATCGGCAACTGCTACTGCATTGTGAGCGTTGTTTGTGCTTGCACGACCTTGAACACCTTGGTAACCTTGCGTTCCTTGAAATCCTTGATTGCCTTGCGTGCCTTGATTACCTTGATAACCTTGGTTACCTTGAAATCCCTGGGTGCCTTGTGTGCCTTGCGAACCAGTAGAACCCTGTGAACCAGTAGAACCCTGTACGCCTTGATACCCTTGGTTTCCTTGGTATCCTTGATTGCCCTGTGCACCAGTTGAACCCTGCGTACCAGTAGAACCTTGAGAGCCGGTTGCGCCTTGGTATCCTTGGTTTCCTTGCGAGCCAGTTGCGCCTTGCGCTCCGGTTGAACCCTGGGAACCAGTCTGTCCTTGATATCCCTGTTGTCCCTGTGCTCCTGTAGAGCCTTGTGTTCCTTGAGGGCCTTGAGAACCTGTGTCGCCTTTAAACCCTTGATAACCTTGGTTGCCTTGAACGCCCTGCGTTCCTTGAACGCCTTGGTTTCCCTGCGAACCTTGTGAGCCAGTAGAACCTTGTGAACCTGTTTGACCCTGGACACCTTGTGTTCCCTGCGAGCCTGTTGTTCCTTGTGAGCCAGTTTCTCCCTGGAATCCTTGTGTTCCTTGCGAACCTTGAGCACCAGTAGTTCCTTGGGGTCCTTGATATCCTTGAGAACCCGTAGAACCCTGGGTGCCTTGATTACCAATGTAACCTTGAGTTCCTTGGTTACCTTGATAACCCTGGTTGCCTTGAAATCCTTGTGCGCCAATAACGGCGTCAACCCAAGAGGAGCCATTCCAGTATTTTAACTGTGCCATAATTTACCTTAGTCGGTAGCGAAATATTATATTAATCATACTGCAAACCTGCGTGCCGCGGGCCTATTTAAAGACCCGCGGCACACTCAAAGGTTTAGTTATTACAGAGTTGTTGGAGTCCAAACACCACTGGTGAAGACAAGAACTTGTCCTTCAGTAGGGGCGGTTGCACTAACTGGGTATCCCTGTAGTTCTGTTGCGTTTGGTGGAGATGCGGTTGCTGTCTCGTCAAGCCAAAGAATGTTGTGGTCCATTGGTGGAACACCGTCATTTGACTCGTAGATACCTGGGTCACCAATGTTACCCTGTGAACCTTGCGTTCCGTCGTTACCCTGTGAACCTTGGTATCCTTGGAATCCACGGTCACCTTGGAATCCTTGGTTTCCTTGGTATCCCTGGAACCCACGGTCACCTTGGAAGCCTTGGTTACCCTGAGCGCCCTTAGAGGCAATCAGCGTCCAGAATCCAGTTACATCTGGTTGTTCTCCGTCGTTGTTGGCAAGTGCTACATATGATGAACCATTGTATGATACAACGTCGTTAACGTTGTAAACGGTTGTGTCATTCCATTCACCTTGTGCGGTAAATCCTAGGCCTTGGTAACCCTGAGGTCCCATGTCTCCTTGGAATCCTTGAGGACCTTGGTCTCCCTGGAATCCCTGGTTTCCTTGGTCTCCCTGGAATCCTTGTGGACCATCGTTACCTTGGAATCCTTGGTCTCCTTGTGGACCTTGGTATCCTTGAGGACCCTGGTCACCCTGGAATCCTTGGTTTCCGTCGTTTCCTTGGAATCCCTGCGGACCTTGGTCGCCTTGGAAACCTTGGTTTCCTTGGTCGCCCTGGAAGCCTTGTGGGCCTTGGTCTCCTTGGAATCCTTGCGTACCTTGAACACCAACAGCACCGTTAAGGTTGACTGTCCATGATGTGAATTCGCCAGAACCAACAATGTCGCCTGATGTGGTGCCAACTGTAAAGGCAAGTGCTCCGCCTTCTGGGTCGTATGAGTCAACGGTAGCAACTACATAGTGTGTGCTGTCGTTGGCAATAACAATTTCTTGTCCAGGTGTGTATGAAAGACCTGCTGCAACTGTAATGTCACCAGAACCAGTAGCAAGTGTGTAGTCGCTTGAACTTGTTGTAGCGTACTTGTCAGACTGTCCTTGGTATCCCTGATAACCCTGAGGTCCTTGGTCGCCTTGGAAGCCCTGAGGACCCTGGTCGCCCTGAAAACCTTGTGGACCCTGGTCACCCTGGAAGCCTTGATTTCCTTGGTCTCCCTGGAAGCCTTGTGTTCCGTCTTGTCCCTGTGAACCTTGGTAGCCTTGGTAACCCTTTTCACCCTGGAAGCCTTGGTCACCTTGAAATCCTTGAGGCCCTTGGTCACCTTGAAAACCCTGCGTACCTTGGTCACCTTGGTTGCCTTGGTTACCCATTTGTGCAATGAGCGTCCAGTCACCAGTGTAGGTGTTTGGCTCTTCGGCTATGTTTGTGTTGATAGCAACGTATGAAGAACCTAGGTAAGAAACAACGTCATTCGGGTTGTAAGTTACGTTTACAAGCCATTCACCTTGTGGAGTAAAGCCTAGACCTTGGTAACCTTGATTACCTTGTGGTCCTTGGTCTCCTTGAAAACCTTGATTACCTTGGTCACCTTGAAAGCCTTGTGGCCCTTGGTCGCCTTGGAAACCTTGAGGTCCGTCATTTCCTTGTGAACCTTGGTAACCTTGTGGTCCAGTTTCACCTTGATTACCCTGGTTACCCTGGTCACCCTTAGAACCTTGTGGTCCCTGGTAGCCTTGATTACCCTGATTTCCTTGTGAACCCTGTGTACCAGTTTCACCTTGTGTTCCTTGATTACCTTGGGGACCTTGGTCACCCTGGAAACCTTGAGCACCGACTACTGCGGTAACCCAAGCGGACCCATTCCAATACTTTAATTGTGCCATGTGAAATTCCTTTGTGAGAGAGGTTTAAACAAACATTTTTGGCTATATGTTTGCGTTTTACTACTTGGGTTACTACTATGAGAACTGCCGTGATTTTATCACAAGTTTTCAAAATGTCCAGTATTTAACTGGGTTGTACTGCAATTACTGCGTTTTACTACCTTGCAATTTCTGTAATCTTGACGTAGAAAGCACCGTCGGCAAGAACTACTAAGTTGTCATCTGCGGTTCCACGTTTTCCATTAACGGCAAGCGTGTATCCGGTTGTACTTCCGTTTGTGACACGCCCTGCTACTGGGAACAAAACACCACTTCTAGTTCCTCCGCCTGAGGCAGCAACAAAGATTTGATGTGTATAACCAATTTCAGCGCCGTTCCAAGTGAGGTTTACATAGAAATCGTCAGCCTGAGAACCACCGCCGTAGTTATAAACAGCGTATGCTTCAATAAAAATGTACGAACTGTTTGATTTTGGCGTGTATGTTTTTGATGCAATGGTTGCGTAGTTGGTTGAACTAGTTGAAAAGTTGCTAGTAAATCCCATGTCGCTAGCGTTCCAAATGGTCATGCTAATTACTTGACCAGCGGACGAACCATAAGTGCTTCCTTGGGCGCCCTGAGCGCCCTGAGAACCAGTTCCAGTTGCGCCTTGCGTACCTTGGTTTCCTTGTGAACCTTGATTACCGGTAGAACCTTGCGGACCTTGTGCACCATTTGAACCTTGTGCGCCCTGTGCGCCATTGTTACCTTGTGAACCTTGATAACCGCGAGCACCCTGGTTGCCTTGTGTTCCTTGAGAACCTTGAGTTCCATTTGTTCCGTTAGCACCTTGCGCACCCTGAGCACCTGCTGCACCCTGATAACCGCGAGCACCTTGTGGTCCTTGCGCTCCTGGGTCGCCTTGCGCACCTTGTGCACCAAGTCCAGGAACAGTTTCATCAAGCCAAAGAATGTCTTCGTTGACTGGTGGAACGCCGTCGTCTGATTCATATATTCCTGGGTCACCAGTAAGACCTTGTGGGCCTTGTAAACCTAAATCTCCTTGAGGACCCTGTGCGCCATCGGCACCTTGAGGACCCTGTGAGCCACCGCCTCCGCCCAAAGCACCTTGGGGTCCTTGAGCACCAGCAGAAGTAAACAAATACCAATCGCCAGTATTTAAAATTGGGTCAGGAAGTTGACCTGATTCATCCGTAATGTACGTTGAACCATCTGAGGCTGTTACGACATCGTACGGATTGTAAGTTGAACCAGATACATAGTCACCTTGATAGGTGAACCCTTGTCCTTGAAAACCTTGTGCCCCATTATTTCCTTGAGGTCCTTGTAAACCATCGTTTCCTTGTGTGCCTTGCGCACCGTCGTTACCTTGAGCGCCATCGTTTCCTTGAAAACCCTGTACACCTTGTGACCCATCGTTTCCTTGTGGTCCCAAATCTCCTTGAGGACCTTGCGCACCGTCGGCACCCTGATAACCTTGCGGACCTTGAGAACCGCCACCGGTACCTGGTTCACCCTGCGCACCTTGCGCTCCTTGCGAACCTTGTGTTCCGGTGCCAGTTGCACCCCGTGCTCCCTGAGGACCTTGTGAGCCCGTTCCTGGCACTCCTTGTGGGCCTTGTGTGCCAACGCCCTGGGCACCTTGAGGACCCTGAGCACCGTCAGCACCCTGCGCTCCTTGATAACCCTGAGCGCCCTGTCCACCTTGACCACCTTGAAGAGCAGCAATAATTCCTTCGTTAAATTGAAGAAAATCAATTGCACCAAAAACGTGAAAAATGTCAGCAGTTTTTGTTTGAGTCTTTTGATGGTTGTGTGTGGAAATAATTGTTCCGTCGTATCCACGACCATTAAGAACACCATCTGTCCATACAGTAACAAATGAATCGGCAATGTTTATAGATGAACAAAGAATTTTTTCTTCATTTGCTTGACCAAGGTTTACGGCAACAATAAATGGACCACTGGTTCCCAATGGATTAGTAGTTTCGTGACCTGTATCATCAATTTCATACCAACCAGCAGCATTGGAAATAGTAATTGTTTGACCCGTTGTGTAATAGGCCGGAATGTCTGATGTTATATATGCCGGTGGTACCGAACCACCATAAGAGCGGGGCGTTGTCTTGTCTGGATAAGCCATTTATTATTCCTTGTTTTCGGAAACGGAACGGGTAATTAACCCGCGAACATATTTTTCTGCTTCAAAGTCTGCGGCGGCGGCTACATGCACGCCCCCCGAGCCTCTGTGATGTGCTTCACAAAGCCACATTAAATTTTCTGCTGATTCAACCCATGCACCCACAATTTCGGGGTCGCTTACTCCTGGGTAATCAATTTCAAGCCATTTAAGTTCAACACCATTTTGTAATGAAAACTCAATGTGGGTGTGATGAAGTTCAAGAGGTTTTTCTAAAGAACATTCACTAAAGTCATTGCGATGAGCACCAATAGCACACTGAGCAGTGTCTTTCGTTCTACGTCGGAAAGCATTAAAGTCCTTGTAATGAGGGTCCGAGGTGCGCTCAGGATGCTCTGGATAATGAACCATGTAACTATGCGTTACTTTTTGATTATGTGGTTCGGTCATTAATAAATTTGTGTCCCGCCGCCGCCAAGAATTTTGTCAAATTCAGCGGGGGTTACTTGAAACGGGTCAACTGGGCAATTCCAACCACCGTGCTCCCATGCTCGAGCAACTAGTGCAGAGCAGATAAGGGTGTCTTCCTTGCGAATGTCAAGACGAAGTGGATTGGGCATAAAAAGATTTACAGCAATGCTTATGATTGTAAGTACGCCGTATTTAATGCCAAGTTGTTTTCTTGCATAAATAGATGCCATTTCACGATTAACTTCTGGTGGGCAATGAATAATTTTAACGTGTCCCTTTGGAGCAACGTCTTGAATTTTTACCCGCTCACAACGACGTGCCATTTGAATAACCCAAATAGTTCCGTCTTCGTCAACAGAATCAACGTAAGCCATGTGATTCCATGAACGATACTTCCACCAACGAATTGCTTGACCTAAACGAATAACCCAACCATATGTATTTGAAGTGTGCGCAAATACGGCATCGCCGTGTTGCGGTAGTTGCATATCAGTTGTCAAGATATTTCAAGTCCTCTTGTAGTGCAAGTATGTCAATATTCCATACAGGGCCGTGGTCGGCTTCAACAAAAATTTCGGGAATAACAACCCAGGCTTCTGAACCATAGGCTTCCCACCAACCCCAAGTCATAGACTCAGTTGCTCCCCAGGTAATAATGTCTATT
>Ga0208256_1000243_pt1 | contig 12972 bp, 14 predicted proteins | sample CryBogCBH22Jun08_FD_184608 | JGI IMG/M metagenome (GOLD analysis project Ga0208256, IMG submission 184608) | Freshwater microbial communities from Crystal Bog, Wisconsin, USA - CBH22Jun08 (SPAdes) | ecosystem: Environmental > Aquatic > Freshwater > Lake | place: Crystal Bog, Wisconsin, USA... | reverse complement strand
TCCGTGTAGCCACCGCCAACAGTGACTTCGATGCTCTTGCCCTGGTCGACACCGCGGCAGATCAATCCGCCTAATGTGTGCTTGAACTTGCTCTCAGGCTTGCCTGGTTCAACGCCTACAACCTGCAGGTCAACCGTGATGAACGGCTTGATCTTGAGCCATGCATCCGTGCGCTTGGTGCGGTACTTGGCCAAGGGATCCTTGATCATGATGCCTTCATAGCCAGCTGCCACTGTATCGTTGTTGAACTCCTTGAACTGTGCCTGGCCCTCGTCTGTGTCCAGGTTTACCATCATCTTGGGGATCACGTACACGCGATCGCCGCAGGCAGCTTGGATCAGTGGCATCATGCCAACCAGCACTTCATGCCTATCAACCTGCGTGAGCAGGCTCTCGCCGGCACGGAAGTCGCTCAGCGGGATGATGTCAAACAGCGCCAGCTTGGCATCGCTGGTATCAACATCTTCCTTGCGGTTCAGCTGCTTCATGAGGTCCTGGAAGCTGCGGCTGATCATCTCGCCGTCCAGCACCACGCTCTGCTTGAGATCGGGGATCAGCTTGGCCAAGTCTCCGGTGATATCACCAAAGCGATCGTTACGACGCCCGTCGCGGCTGTATTGTGTTACGGTCTGGTTTTCAATGTCGATGATGGTTAGTATGCGCACACCATCCAGCTTGACGTCCAGGTACTTGTAGCCTGTCATCTTCTTGGGATGGTCGTCGCCGTTCTTGGCCAGCTGGCAGCTGAACACCGAGATCTGATAGTCAAGTGCTGTGCCGCCGATGTCGCCCAAGACCTTGTTGATGGTGCTTTCGGTGATACCGCACTTGAGATCTTTCAGCAGGATCCTGCGATACCAACCGTTCCAATCTGCTGCAGTTGCGGTATCGCTGGCTGCACGTATGGTGTCGCGTGCCGCGTTACCGGTGATCTCTCGCCGCTGCAGCTTGCCCAGCATGTCGCGAAACTTTGCCCAGGTCAGCGTGGCCGCGAAGCCTGCAGGATCTTCTGGGTCTTCAAACAGTGGTGCCTTGTTCACGTTGAACACCACCATGGCGTCATAGGCCAACTGAGCGCCCTCAAAGAACTCCACACAGCCAGCTGCCCAAGCATCGCGAAGTATGCGTTCCTTGTCCCCGCGCCCGCTGTGTGCTTCTAGCTGTGCTATTACATCTGAGGGTTTCATGCCATATCTCCGCTTTATACTGCTAACTTAGCACAGATTGATATACTGTCAACCACTAAATAACCACATGAGATACAAAGAGATAATAGAAGCAGCTCGACGCAGCTATGATCCCAGATTCCGAGGACAAGAAATCCACACGACAATGGATCCGGAAGTGCTGAGCCTGCTGAGCCAAAAAGCACAATATGACAGAGAAAAAGCCAAGCTTTCTCCCAAGCCAACCAGGACAGACGACACTGAATACGTGTCCATATATGGCACAAAGATACCACAGGAAGACATAGAGCATTATGCCAATACCGGAGACCTAGATTGGGCTCTGTCGCGCAGCAAGAGATTCCAAACTCAGAGCATGCCACCAGAACTCACAGCCAAGCTTTTCGCTGATCCAAGGTGGCAAGCCATCATCAAGCGATTCTGGGACATAGCTGTAGATGTCCTGGCGGACAAGATACACAATGCTCAGCTAGAGCCTGGTGAACCGCGCCGCATCACCCACAAGCAGATCGAGCAAGCGGCACCCATGCGTGATCTGGCCAAGTTGATGTCACGCTACCAAGACAAGTTTGGCATTGACAGAAAAGGCAGGCGCCTTCCGCCTAACCTCTGATTCAGGGTTTGTGCATCCACCAAACAGAACCTTGGACGTGCAGCTCTGCGCCCAGTTTATCGCGCAGCTGGTCCACTTCTCGCTCCACTTCTGGCCAATGATAGTTGTAATCATGACCTGCTATTATGCCGCCCTGCTTTACCAAAGGCACCCAGAATGCCAAGTTGTCACTCAGCACAGGGTTATAGTGTGTGGCATCTTCAAAGAAAAAGTCCACAGGTTCGTTCCACCACGCTAGATCATAGGGACTGGCCATGCTGAGCAGGCGCACATTGGCGTATGGTTGCAGCATCTGCTCTGCGAATTGCCTGCAGCTGGCATATCCGTCCAGCTGCCAATCTGTTACCAGATTGTACAGTGCAGGATCCGACATGCCGTTTCCTTGTGCCATGCCCCATTCGGGATCAATGCAGTAGAGCCTCTTAATGCTGGGCGCATGGTCCAGTATGTTCTTGGCAGTGCCACCTAGCCTGCTGCCCACTTCAACTGCTACGCCATTGGGTGCTATGAGACCGGCCAGCTGGCTGATGGCAGCAGCATCTACCTCGTTCATCATGCTGGGGTAGCGCTTGGTCCAGCGGTTGGTATTGATGCGCGTCTGCAGGGGTTGGGGCGGTGGCTGAATGTCTCCCAGGCATGATTGCATGTTGCGCTCACCATGCATCACCGCCAGCGCCACATCGTCAGCTATCTCCTTGAGCGCGATCCCATCCCCCGCGGGCATCTGTTCCGCGCTCATGCCCACTGACACTATCCTACCTGTGCGGTCCTGTGCTGCCCATGCCATCTCAACCAATCTCCGACGTGGGGAACAGCACCGTGGTCACGAATTCTTCTGCCAGCTGATCTCCCAGCAGGTTCGTGATAGCTCTCATGGTGTGCTCGTTCTTGCGCTGCTGCAGGCAATAGTGATCCTGTGCTGCTTTGATTGGTTCCTGCGTATGCCGCAGTTGGCCTAGCGTGGGTAGATAATCAGCTAGGCATTTCACCGCTGCATCGCCTATCTCTGCCAACTGCTCTGGGGATGGCCTGCATGCTACCCAATGCGGGCTGAAGATGTCGCCCCATTCGGGCCGATCCCTGTTGACCAGGCCCTGTATGGTGTTGAAAGGTTGCGTCGGTCTCACGGTTGGGCTGAGATCCCAGAACAGGCCAGTGACCTTGGATTCTCCAGCGATGGCATCAAAACCGTATATTGGGCTGCTGTCACTATAGTGTGGGAACACGCAGCAGTGCAGCACCATGAAGCGATCCCTGTTGAATATCTCCACGTGCGCCATGCGCCACTGCACGCTGGTCCAGCGATGGTTAGCCCAACCATAGTCCTTGGTCTCTACTGGTCGTGCGCCTGATTGTGCTGCTATGACGTCACAGAAGCGCTGGCCAAGCTCATCCAAATAGGTTATACAGTTCATCATATACCTTGATGGTCCATTCAAATGCACAGTTGGCTTCCTGTGCAGAGACGTTGTCCAAGTTCTCACGCACATAGGCGATGCAGCCCTTGAGATCATCAAACAGCAAGTGGCTGTGCTGACCTGGCAAGCGGCGACCTATCATCTGGCCACCGTACATGTTGCCCAGATAGTGCACATATATGTGTGCCCAGCGAGCGTCGTCGTCTAACCCTTCTAGATAGCGTGTGTAATATACCGTGCTTAGCGTTAGCCCATGCTGAGTACCGCCCAGCGCATCCAGATCAGCCTGAACCAGCTTGGCCCTCATGACTTCTGGCTTGGTTATCAACCCTGTGCGTTCCAGTTCCGTGTAGATAGGCAAGAGGTTATACAGCATGGCGCCATATTGTTCTATGCGCATGTCTCCGCTGATCATCATCTGCGACCAGCGTGTCTTTTCAGCTGCTTGATGATTTTCCTTGACGGCTTCTCTGAGATCCACGATTACCTCCTAGTGATCTGGAGGTCCAACCCTTCCAACACACGCAACAGTGTATTGAATCTCTCGCGCTCTGTCACTCTATATGATTCTGGGAGGTTCTCCCAGGGCTGCAGCATGGGATGCTTCTTGTTCTTGCCATCCAGCTTGTGAGCAAAGCTCCAGCCTTCGTTGACCTTGGCAGCATGCCATGTGTTGTGATACTGCTTGGCAGCTGCTTCTGCTATCTCGCCCAGCAGCTCTTGCTGCTGTTCTAGCACTCTGCTTTCTGCCACTGCACGCTGGGTCCAGTTGATCACAAAGTCACCATCTGGGTAAGCATCGCTCCAACCCTGCGCTATGGCATCGGCTTCGCTCTCTTCCAAGTCCCTGCTGAGAGGCACTATGTAGTGATAGCCTGTTTCTCCATGTTCGCACCACAGGCGGCTCCAAGTGCTGTCACGACCGTTCATCAGCTGCGCTTCAGCAGTGATCCCAGGAGGTCCGTGATCGCGCACGGTACGAGCCCACAGGCCAGCTGCACCCTTGGGCAAGCGTTCCGTGGTCTTGACTTCTATGCTGTGTTTGGCAGTGTGATACATGATTTATTTATGGTCCATGCGCGACCTGATGATATCAGCGTAGGTTTCAGATGCTGCTGCGTCTGCATACTTGTGAGTATCTAGATCACCGCCGCACACGCATCTGGTGCGCCGGCACTGCTGTGAGTACACGCTCCAGTCCCAGCTGCTGGGATCGCTCTGCAGGAAGTTGCCTATCACGGGCCATTGATCGCATGTGTCACCTGCACGCACCGTGCCGTCAGTGCTGACCGTGATCTTGTCAGCGTTGAGCCAGCAGTGCCAGCCCTGCATGTGATCGTAACCCATGCTTACAGCTTGGAAGTTGTTGATGTCAGCCAACGCGCCATCAGAATCAGCGTACCTGAACACGTCGCTGGGCGGCAGCGTGCGCGGTGTGGCCAGCTGCCGGCATGCTGCATAGCGGCTGTTCTGACGAGTGCGGTCCCAGCTGCTGATCACAGCCAGCTGTTCTGCAGAATAAGGCTGAAGCTGGTTGCTGCCCAGCATGGTTTCAACAGGCTTCATAGTGATGTAATGGCTCCATCCGTGAGCTGTCATCCACTCTGCATCGGCCACGGCCTTGTCCCAGTGGTTGATGTCCATCAGTATGTTGGTGCTGATGAACATGCGCCCCAGCACGCACTCCTTGAAACCTTGGTTCAGCTTTTTAATGTCAATCTGCGCCACGTGCACGCTGACTATGCTGCGATCCAGATAAGGTGCGATGTCTCGCCAGTAGCGAGGAGTACGGCTGCCGTTGGTAGCTATCTTGATGGTGCTGCGATCATCCATGGCCTTGATCCTACGGCACAGCTCAGGCAGCTTGGCCCAGTTGGTGGGTTCACCACCCAGCAGGTTGTAGACCCTGTTGTCCTTCCAAGCATAGCGCTGGCGTATCTCGGTCAGCACGGCCATGAGGCGATCAATGTCATGCCATGGTACCGCTCCATCGTGCACATGCTTGGGACAGTATAAGCAGTCAAAGTTGCAGGTAGTGCCAAGACCTACGTAGATGTTCATGCTGTGCGCTTCTACGGCACTGATAATTCTATCAAATTTATTTGGCATCGTAAATACTGTTCATATACTGTTCATTTAAGGAGCTGAAAAGATGCAACACAAGATTTCCGATCTCACTCGCAAGGTCAGTGCGATGTATGATTTATCACTGCGATTGCATCGCCTCAAATATGATACTCCGTGCGATCAGCAAGATCCCGTGCTGATCAACAACCTCGTGGCAGACATACAGGCTATGGCAGGAGACATATTCAACGATCGCAATCCATACCCACGCAGCATAGATTCAGAGTTTGAAACAGCCGCGGTGTGATTACCACTCCCAGATCCACTGATACCCTTGGTGGATCTGCTTCTTGCCCGTGCGCTGCATCCAGTTGGCTACGAAAGTGCCCTTGCCCACGTGGTTACCGTCTTCCATGATGAGATTGTCATCCACTGCTACCAATGAACCTGGCTGCAGAGCATTCTTTATGGCGCACAGCTCAAATATGTGATGCAGAGCGCTGGGTGCCCAGTTGTTGATGTCCAGATCAAAGCTGTCCAGGTACAGCACGTCTATCTTGCGCCCTATCTTGCCATACATGGCTTCGGCTTGCTGCAGCCAACCAACGCTGTCACCGCAGTAGATGTGAGCGCGAGCCCCAACCAGCGTCCTAGCAAAGCCAGCTGCTTTCTCGTCTATGTCCACGCTGTTCAGCGTGCCTTCGTGCAGCTCGCACATGGCATTGAACACCTGCGTGCTTTGCCCGTCTCCAAACCAATTGTCAGGTTGGCGAGTGCAGCCTGTCTCAACTATCAGGGGATTCTTAGTGTTCTTGACCTTTTCATACAGTATCTCAAATCCGCTACGGCGCTTGTCTAGCAGCGCAAACATGTCTTCCAGGGTCATGAACACTCTCCATCAGTTATGCCTAATTATGTCATCTCACTGTTGCGATCTAGCAATTAAATAGTGTTATGGAAACAGGCAATGCCAACACCACAGTGACAACACAGAGCGTAGACGTGGAAGATCTCAGCCACGGTGATCAGACGCGACTGCTGTTGATGCTGTTGCAGGACATGCTCTAGGGAGACTATCATGGGTATAGGGATGAAATTGGCTGCGATCATGGCACTGATACTGGCAGTGGTGCTGGGTCTGGGCTATTGGTACTACCAAGATCAGCAGGCACGCATGGCGATCCTGCAGGAAAACAATGCCAAGCTTACGGTGGCTGTAAAGACCAACGAAGAGACCATCAAGGTCATGAAGGACCATGAAGTGCAACAGGCAGCACAGATAGCCGAGCTGCAGACTGGTTTGAACCAAGCTACACAGGCTCGCAAGGACCTGGAAGCCAAGTTCCACGACAGGGACATAGCAGCGCTGGGCCGCAACGATGCCAAGCTGCTGGAAGAGAAGATCAACAAGGCCACGCAGAGAGTGTTTGACGATCTGCAGGTGGTGACAGGCGGGCAAGCGGATTTGCCACCCTTGCCACCAGTGAGACCAAACAGCATAGGAGCTAAGAATGCGCAGTAAGTTCAAGTACCTCATACCCTTGGCCCTGCTGCCCTTGGCAGCTTGCCAAAGCATGCCCACGCCCATAGAAGTCACTGCCAAGCCAGTTGAGCTCAACATCATACAGCCTGTGGATCCGCAACCAGTTGACATGCTGAAAGTGCAGGCCAAGGTGCTGACCAAGGAAAACGTTGACGCGTTCATCAAGCAAGCGCAGAAGGACATGGGCACTGATAATCCCGTGTTCGTAGCGCTCAGTACCAAGGACTATGAAGCGCTGAGCCTCAACATACAGGAGCTCAAGCGTTACATCGTGCAGCAGCAGAAGATCATCGCCTACTACAAGAAGGCAACTGCACCGCGCGATGTGACCAGCGGCGTCACACAACCTTCACAGTGAAGTGAAAAAATAAATATCCCTGCCAACACGGGGATATAACATGATCAAGCGCCTAGATCCAACAGCTGACGCAGCTGCGCCAAAACCAGTCAAGCAGGTAGACGGCTTGCAGTTTGACCAGGATGATGATGACGATACGTTCTATCAAGGCACTGGACAGAGTGTCACCGGCGCAGTTGCAACTGCGCCGGCTGCAAGCCCTACGGCTAGCCCAACAGCAGGCACAACAGCGACAACAGCTGCAGCAACGGCCAACACCTCGCCCACCACGGCCAACGTAACGGTTGATCCCAACAGCGGCATGACCATGGGTGCAGCACCAGCTGCAGCCACCATGTCAACCACGCCAGGCGCTGCTACTACCATGACCAGCAGCGCTCCAATACCAACTGCTACCAGCGTTACTACCACTCCCGGTGGCGCGACCACGATCACCATGACACCAAGCAGCGTGTATAGTCCAACTCCTGCCAATCCCATGAGCAGCACAGGTGCAGATCTCAGTGCCATTAGCGACATCAACAGCGACATCGTGAGCCGCAAGATGGCGCTGGAAGAAGCCAAGTTCAGGCTTGATGAGGAAAAGAGCCGCCACGCTATCTACATGGAGATACGTCGTGAAGACTTCCGTGAAGAGCAGCTGCGCGAAGAGGAAGAGAAGAACAGCAAGAAGGAAGGTGAGCATTGGATGAAAGCCTATTGGCGCCCTGCCATGGGTTGGCTCTACATGCTGATCTGCGCCTTTGACTTCATCATAGGACCCATGCTGACCATGGCCATGCCAGTGTTCCTCAAGAGCCTTGGTGCTGCGCAGGTAAGCTATACCCAGTGGCAGAGCCTCACCTTGGCCAATGGTGGATTGATCCACTTGGCATTTGGTGCTATCCTTGGTATCACTGCTTGGACACGCGGTCAGGAAAAGATAGCCAAGATGGGTTAAGCCCTGCAGAACACGGGTATTCCATACTCACTGGTGAAAGCTTCAGCGTCAGCCTCTGTGTTAACCAGAGGCTGTCCTTTTATGTTCAAGCTGGTGTTGACCAGCATGGGACAGCCTGTCATGCCATACCATCCTATCAGCAGCTCGTAGAGTCCTGGATGCTGTTGGCGGTTGACCGTCTGTAACCTGCTTGTTCCGTCAACGTGCACGATGCCCGGATAGAGATCAGGTCGCTTGCAGCGCACGGTGTATTGCATGTACCGGTAATCATCTCCCTGCAGCAGATCAAAATACATGTCGGCCAGCTCCTCGATTATCACCGGAGCGAATGGCCTGAACAGCTCACGCTGCTTGGCCATGTTCATCTTGTCTCGTATGTCGGGGTCTCGAGGATCGCCAAACAGGCTGCGATTGCCCAGCGCTCTGGGACCAAACTCAGCTCGACCGTTGGCCACGCCCGCTATCTGCCCCAGTCCCAGTATGGCAAGCACACGATCCACAGGATATTCACCAGGGATGTTGTGTCCAAGATATGGACCTTGCCACCGCACATGCTCAGCGTGATGAGCCAGCGCGGCACCCAGGCTGTTGCCAGCGTCTCCGGGATTAGGCATGATCCACATGCGGTCGTAGATGTTTGTTGCAGCGATGGCGCTGTTGGTAACGCAGTTCAGCGCACAGCCACCAGCTAGCACTAAGTTGTTGCTGCCTACCATGTCGCGAGCATGTGCTACAATGCTGACCATGACGGTGGTAAACAGGTACTGCGCTGCAGCTGCTATGTCTGCACTACTAGTCTCTTCTGGTAACCACCATTGGCAGCCACGATGCAGGTCCTGCTTGAGCTGGAAGAAGGGCCAATGCGGCAGCACTTCCATGATATCGTCTCGCATCTGCTGCTGCAGCCTCTGCGGATCTCCCAGAGCAGCCAGACCCATCATGATGTATTCTTCTTCGTTGGGCTTGAAGCCACAGCGCTTGGTCATGGCTGAGTAGAACAGTCCCAGGCTCTGGGGATATCGCACGGCGTGACGCTTGTAGATCTCATGATCGCGCCCTTCCCAGATGCTGAGCGTGTCCCACTCGCCTATGGCGTCTACCACGATGACCACAGCATCCCTGAACCCGCTGGTGTAGTATCCGCCAGCAGCATGGCTGTGATGATGGCTCACAGTGCGCATGGGCGTGTTTTCCAAGAAGTTGCCACTCAGCTGCTGGCGTATGCTGGGACCACACACTTGATCCCACTGTCCAGCGTATGCAGCTCGCGTCCTCAGCAGCCATGGCCGTTCGTGCCATATGATCTGATCGGGTTCGCCATGCATGAAAGCCTGCCTGATCAAGGGCCAGCAGAGGTTGGGATCGTTCTTGAGCCTGCTGTAGCGCTCGCTGTGTGCAGCGAAAGCTATGTCACCATCCTTGAGCACTGACACAGCAGCATCGTGCCCGCCTGCAGATATGCCCCAGGTTATCATTCAGCAGGCTTCGCCAAGGCTATTTCTCTGGTATTGCCATATGGTACCAGCATGATACCACTGGGAACAGTGCAGCTGCGCCAAGGATCAACCACCACGCTGCCCGGCGCCATCTTGCCTATCTCAGCAGTGTAGTATCTCTGATGTGCCAGCAGGTACGCAGCTGGTTCTGCGCTGACCACGTCATAGTTCACTGCAGCACCTGCCTGTTCACAATAGTGACCAACCAACAGGCTGTAGCTGCCATCAGTGTATTCCACGCCCTGTTTGAAGCTCTTGCCCAGTATGATCACCGGCAGCCCATGGCTGCACAGCTCGCGTGCTAGGTTCTCGGCCTGCACTTCGCGAGCACGCATGATGCTGTCAAACAGATCATATCCCAGCTTGAGCTTGTCTGCCAACCAACGCAGCGCGATGTTGTCGCGTGGATGGCAGGGTCCGCCATCGCCCATGCCTGGTTTCATGTAGGCTGGTCCCATGATGCGCTGCGTGCTTTCGGCCAGTGCTTGTGCTACCACATCTGAGTTCATGTTGCCCACGCGCTCTGCCACGTCCTGTATCATGTTGACCAAGCTCAGCTTGGCAGAGATGAAGGTGTTGTAGAAGATCTTCACAGCTTCCATCTCTTCCCAGGTGCCCGTGATGATGCGAGGATCGTTCTGCATCAATGGTTTGTAGAACTGCTTGAGCTGATTGACGGCCATGTCTTCAGTGGCTGTGGCAGTTCCTATCATGATCATCTCTGGATTCACCATGTCATGTGCCACGGTGCCCATGGCGATGAGATAGGGATTGTACAGCAGCGTGGCCTTGGTGAGATGCCGTGCTAGAGTGCGGCGCATGGTTCCTGGCAACACCGTGCTGATCAGCACCACAATCTTGCCTTCTATGGGCTGTTGGTCCAGCGCCTGTAAAACTGATATCACGGTGCTGTAGTCAAAATCCCTGTTGGGCAAGTGGCTGGTAGGTGCGCTGCCGTCATAGGCTGGATCATGCGGTGTCTGCACTGCTATGAATATGATGTCACCGTGTGCAGCTACCTGCTCCAGCGTGCCTTGCCTTACCAGCTGCGTGCTGACCGGTCGCACGTCCATGCCCATGACATCGTGCACACGCGCCATGGCTTCTGCTGCTGGTAAGCCCAGCTTGCCCAATCCTATCATGCTTGCTCGCATGGCATCCTCCGCTTGATTGTTGTATTATGTGGTTCTAGCCTGCAGTTCAGCAACTAACCTGTCACATTCATCGCTGTCGTGCCACAGCTGCCAGGCCAGCTGCTGATTGTGCCGCAGCGCAGGTTCAGCTTGAGCTATCCAGGATCGCTTATCGCACAGCTGAGATACTCGCTGGATTTGCTCGATGATCATCAGCATGCGCTTGACCATATCTGTTTGATCGTCATAGCTCTCGTCCCAGAGTTCCGGGAACGTGCAGAATCCTAGATCTCGCAGCAGGCGCAGAGTGCCAGGATTGCCCAGGACCATGAACGGACTGAAGCAGAACATGGGCTTCCAAATCTTCTCGCTGAGGAACAGCATGTTGTGGCTTGCATCTGTTTCAGTGACAATCGTGAACCAGCTGTGCTCATAGATCCAAGGGTTCACTTCGCAGCTGTAGTTGGTAACCAACTCTGCCTTGTCGACCAACAGAGGCAGCTGCCTGTGCAGCAGCTCCCAGGTGATCTCATCATAGGTCAAGCCATCTGGTTTAGGTGGTAATTGGTCAAAGCGATCCATGCTGACCAGACCTTGTTGCAGCAGACCGAATTGGGCCAGAAGCAGCACAAACCAACGCCTATGAGCATGCGGCATGCGATTCAAGCAGTTATACAGGTGACGCTGTTCTGTGCCCTGCCATGCCTGTTCCCAGGTCAGCTGCCTCGCAGCAGTCTTTGACAGATTGCTTGCTGTAATGAATCGCCAGTAGTTGCTGCTGATCACGCAGATACGATCCATCTGCTGTTGTCTGTCACACCAGGCCTTGTGGGCGCTTTCGCTGAGATGGTCTCCGGTTATGTAGATGATCTGCTGAGGATCGACACTATGCCTAGCAGCCATGGCATAGAACCAACTCCATAGGTCGGCAGTGCCGTTGCCCTCTTGGCTCTGGTCAAATATCAGCACGGCCCGACCCGTGTCCAGGTCCCTGCGTACCTGCTGTGGTAACCATTGGCAAGGATCCTCTGCCCAATCTCGTGGATGGTGGAAGCAGCCTATGGGGAATCCATAACTGCGGGGTCTCGTGCCCAATGAGACCATGCCAAGGTCTGGATTAGCTGCCACCAGATTGTGATGCACCCAGGTGTCATGCCGAGGCCGCACCAAAGGAGTGGCCCAGAGATCGCAAGCCAACAGATTGCGGCCGGTAGCGAGATCTTCATAAGCTATCTGCGTGCGTAACTGCATGTCAGTGATAGATGAAAGGATCGCGACGGCGCAGCTCAGCCATGCGCTGTTTGTATCTGCGCCAATTGCGATACCTACGCCATGGCATCATCATCATGTCAAATAACCACATGTATGCTCCTCTTGTGCAATGCCTGTTTCCTACCATACCACACTATGCGGCGTGCCCAGTCCTCTAGGCTGGATTGGCTGTGTTCACTGCTGAATACCACTGAGACAGGCTGGCGCAACACTGGACCAGTGTTGCCACGCAGCGCAGCGTCTATCATGTATGGTATGTGGTGCGCATAGTTCTGTTGATCACGTTGGTGGTGCTCTGGGCCCAGTATCCAACGCTGCTGGAAGTCTATGGCATCTGCTATGTGAGCATCTGTCATCCAGTCTCTGAGGAATGGAATCAGCTCTGCATAGAACTCCGCCGCTTGTGATCGCAGCTGCAGGAAAGTCAGCTCCTCGACTGGCCAGTTGACGTCACCAAAGCGCGGATCGCTCTGAGCCAGATCTTCGGCGCCGCTCAGCATGAGATCCAGCGTGCTATCAACCCTGGCAATCTGCAGTCCCAGCAGAGTCTGTTGGCCCTGGTGCAAGCGCAGCAGCTTTTCATAGAATTCCACGTAGCTGCCGTTCACTCGCCAATGGTCCATGGCCAGATACTGTGTGAGGCCCAAGCAGTGCAGTGCCTGTACGATCCAGCTGAGCCTGTATGCTTGGCGCCAATCTGCATGTGGCATGCTGCTGGTAGCTATCACAATGTCGTTGTATTCTGCTATCTCGTCAGGCCTGGTGCTGCTGTGATTGTCCATCAATGGCACACGCTGCTTGACGATGCCCTGCTCTACCATGTGCATGGGATCAGCCATCTCTGAGTTGCGCAGCACCATGCAGGTGTAGATAACAAGATTATCATGTTGCCCGCCCTGCAGCAGGGTTTCTATGCCGGCCTTGTAGCTGGCCAAGGTCTCACCT
>Ga0208256_1000234_pt1 | contig 13232 bp, 26 predicted proteins | sample CryBogCBH22Jun08_FD_184608 | JGI IMG/M metagenome (GOLD analysis project Ga0208256, IMG submission 184608) | Freshwater microbial communities from Crystal Bog, Wisconsin, USA - CBH22Jun08 (SPAdes) | ecosystem: Environmental > Aquatic > Freshwater > Lake | place: Crystal Bog, Wisconsin, USA... | reverse complement strand
CTCTTAATATTATTATTCTGAATATCCCAGTCATGTTCCCATTGCTTAATCTCATTCTTAAGCTTTTGATTTTCTACTTTAAGATCATAATTCTCTTTAAGAAATTGTTCAATTAAATCATTTTGTGCTTGTAATATACTAGGAGTTTGTACAGGTCTATAAACATCAAAAGGTCCAACACTATCTACAAGCTCTTCTACAGACTTTTTCTTAGGGAAAAGATCGAACATATACTAGGATTATAAAGCAAAGGATAGGAAAGTCAAATAAATAGTATTGATGTCCAATAATATTCTTGTCATTTCAGACATTCATTTGGGTTCACCTGTTTCTAAAGTTAAATCATTAGCTAAAGTTCTAAAGAATGAAAAGTATAATCATTTAGTAATACTGGGTGATCTGTTTGATAACAAGTACATTCATAGGTACAAGAAAAGACATTGGAATATTTTAAGTCTAATCAGAAAGATACATAAAAAGAAAGAAGTAACTTTTATTCTTGGTAATCATGATATAAAGTCAAAGAACATTATCAAGATTCTGGGCCTAGAGTTTGTAGAAAGATTAGAACTAGAAGTAAATGGAAAGAAGATGTTGTTCATTCATTTTCATCAGTTTGATCCATTTATTTTTAAGCACCCTTGGATAACTGATATTGCTGAAAGGGTTTATTATTTTTTCCAGAGTATAGATAGAACAAGGAAATTCAGTAGATGGTTAAAGAGAACATCTAAAAGGTTTTTAAAGATCAAAACTAATATAAGAGATAAAGCTATAAACTATATTAAAGACAAAAACTATGATGCCATTTTTGGAGGTCACATCCATTTTGCTGAAAGCTTTGTATGCCCAGAATCTGGAAAAGAGTATCACAACTCAGGCTCTTTTTGTGATGAACCTTGTCACTATTTAATAATTGACAAGGAAGGTAAGGTTATTTTAAAAGAGATTTAGAAAGAAGCTTGGTTAAATTATCTCTAAATATTTTGTTAAACTCTAACATAGGCTCCCAACTATTGTCAAAGGAAAAAACATTATAAATCTGAAACGAATCAGGATTTTTAAGATTTGATCTGATCTCATGATCTTTTGGAATTTCCTTAAAAGTATTAGCATATTTCTGAAAGATGACATCCTGAGCTCTTTTTGCTGCAGCAATAGTTTTTTGTCTGATATTATCAATCTCTTGTTGTGATAACCCTAAAGCTCTCAATTCTTTTGTTATAACCTGTGCATTATATCTAGGTGCACCTGTCTTAGGATTATATCCTGTATAATCAGTAAGCTTACTTAGGATACCTTTAATACCCTTTGAAGCTGGTCTATCATAATCTCCAAATACTGTTGATACAATATGTGAACTATCAGCTTCATTTAAGATACTATTTACTAAATCATCAAATTTCATATATTATTATTTATTTAATCAAATCTCATAAAACCAACTCTTCTTAAACTTCTCAAACTCTCTTAACCAGACATTAAACTTTCTAAGTCTTCTATCAGCTTTCCTACCTCTCTTCTTTACTTTCTTAACTCCCTTAAAGATCATTAAGAAGAATAATATCATTCCTACAGCAAATAGACCCATTGTTACGTGACCGATAAGAGGGAGAGGGTTCATAATATTACTTAGTATAGCTCCTTATATTCTATATAGCTACATAAAACTTTATCTTCAAATTGAAATTCAGCACAACTCTTACCCTCATGTGTATATCTCTGAATAACTACAACCTGAGATAAAGGAACCCATTGTTCAATGTCCTCCACCCATACTGATGCTATTTTTAATCCGTTCATTTATTTACTATTAACTGTATCTTGTTAATAATCTCTTCTAGGTCCTTTTTACTATACTTTGGATGATCATCATAATCACCCATTGTCTCAGATTTTGGTAAATTATAATACCATTCTGCTTCTTCTAGAATTGAATTACTCAAGAGTCTAACAAGCTCCTGTTCTGCCTCTTCTAAAGTATTCCATTCAGTATTATCATAGTCAACAATATAGCCATTGTGCTCTACTTCATACTCAACCTTATCACCATAATGGTAATGAGTACTAATTCTAAAATGGCAATCTCGATCTTTATGATGGTCTGAGCAAATAAAATCGTACCAGATCTTATTGAGCTCAATTATCTTTTCATGATTTGTCATAATCTTCATCTTTTGCTTTTTTATTCATTATATCCTTTCCATATTAGATCAAACAACCAACCAGGTAAATAGGCATAACTGAGAATATAGAATCTCCTTCTTAAGGACATTCCTTCAGTAATATACAAAAATCTTTTAAGGAACTTCATTACCTATAAGTTTCTTAATAAGACTGTTACATGAGATATAATACTCACACATTAAAGGGTCTCTAGAATCCATAGACATATCTAGCTCTTCATTATTATCATCTAATGTATCCTTGAGATCCTTTTTATAATCAGGGTTTAATTTAGAACTAATCTGATTTAAAATTGGTTCAATATCCTTATCTGATAAATGTAAAGTGATTTCAGATTGATCATAAATTGACCCATAATTAAACTTTAAAGTTAGTTCAACAGGAGGATGTCCAAAATTAGAATCAAAAGGTTGACCTGTAAAGTCTGAGAAATATAAGGCCTGTTCATGCTGTTTTGGTTTAATGATTTTTTTCATTGTTTGTTTAAAGAGTTGTAGATGTCATCATAAGCTCCAAGAGAAGCATACTGTTTCTTTTTTAATACTTTCTGCTCCTCTTGGAACTTTCTTTCTGATTCTTGATAAAAGTTTACCACTCCTGTATCAATGATATTATAGGTACCATCTTCTAAGATTTCAAGAACTTGTTCAAGACCGCAATCGATATCAATACAGAGCCCACCATTTCGGACTTCCTCTATATCAATACCCTTGCGCATTGGAGTATGTCCATAGACTTGCTTTATACCAGATTGATCATTCCAATATGAACCTGTATAGGGTTCTTGGTAATGATCTCTCCAAAGAAGTCCGCCTACTCGATTTATACCACCTCGGCACTTTCCAGCAGCGTACAACTCATTACTATACTCTCTGCTTTCTATGTCCTTGTGAATTTTCTTGAGCTTAATATTAATAATCTCATTATCCATTCCATAAGGAGGACTCGCAAACCAGAAGGGGTGGAATCCAGCATGAGAAAACCAAAAGCCATTCTCGTAATGTGCTATCTTAATCTTACCCCAATCTTCATTGGTTAGAACTCTATTAATAGCATCATCCTTAGCAGGTGAATAGCCAGGACAATGATAGATCTGCCCACTACCACGAACATTTCTATAGTCGTAATTGATATCATGATTACCCATCAAATGGATTCGATTAGGTTTCTCTAAAGAACTCTTAAGCCAGCGCGCTGTTTGATCAGCATCAATAGCTGTATCTCCAAAGTTATCAAAGTAGTCGCCAGTAAACACAATAGTATGAGTATCATCATACTTTGATGCAATAGCTTCAGCTTGTACCCATCTGTTATGAATATCTCCAATGCAAAGAATCTTGCTCATGTCCTAATTGTATATATAGGGTTAGGATAGGTCAATGGAAAAAATAAAGAATGGCTTTAATCAATCCATACCACATCAATGCTCCAAAAACCATCATCGTAATCCATGTGGCAAGCGGTACATAATCTCTATTCATATTAAGCAAGATTTCTGATAATCCAAAGTTGAAGTTTTTGTATTTTTTGACTGATCCAATAAAGACTTCTTGAAACTTTATTGCCCCAAAACTTTGACCAGTAACCAAAAGTAATCTTATTAAGAATTCTCTTAGTCTTTGTCCAAGGATGCCTTTCATGAGCCTCCATCTTATCGTTCCAGGTTCTTGTATTTGCAGCATTCTCTTCAGCTGTAGTAATAATCTTAGCACTATCAAGAACAAGATCAGTTAGCTTACCCTTAGAAAATGTTGCGATAAACTCAATATCCCAAGTATTATCATCTTTATCTTCTTTGTAGAAATAAAAATTTACAGAGCCTGTAAAATCATACTTCTTATACTTCCGACTCTTTTCTACAAACTCATAAGGCCAACAGAACCTACCTTGTTTTTTAATCTTCTTTTCTTCCTCTTCAGTAATTGTACGAACATGCTCTCCTTCAACTTCAAGAATATTAAGGGTACCATTCTTTTTAAGAGAATAGGTGGACATCGTATTGTCCAAGTCTTTAGTTTGAAAATCTTCTTTCGACCAATCGGTATCCGGAAAAGCCTTTTTAATTTCTTTAGTTAGAGGAAGCTTACGCTCACAATATACAGTATCGAACATTCCCAAAATTACCTCCTTGTTCCCTTTTGGGAATCTTTGATATAAATATTATTATGGCTCATCTCTACATATTATATAGGATTAATAATAAAGTCAACGGTAAATTTTATATTGGCGTCCATAAAACAAATAACATACATGACGATTATTTTGGCTCCGGACATAAAATTAAAGCCGCTATAGCAAAGTACGGCAAAGAAAATTTTGAAAAAGAAATAATACAGGTTTTTACAAACGGTGTAGAGGCGTTTAACAAGGAAAAAGAGTTGGTTACAGAAGCTTTAGTTAAAAATAATATGTGTTATAATATTAAGGAGGGAGGTCATGGAGGTTTTGATCATGTAAGAGCTGCAGGTCTACACCGCTCTGTTAAAGGTACAAGAGTAATGCATAATCCTTTAACAAATGAAGATAAAAAAATAAAACCTGAGAACATAGATCAATATCTAGAAGAGGGCTGGTTATATGGTTACAGTGCTAAAGCTAGAAAGAAAATGTCTGAGGGCGGTAAGGTTACTTTGAAAGAGATTTAGGCTTTTGCTCTTACAATCTCATGTTCACCATCTGGCTTAATAATAAGCTGAGCTAATCTCTGTGCACTATCAGCACTTCTATCCCATCTCTGCATAATGATATCTCCATTATCATCAGTATAATCATACTCCCAATCAAAACTTCTAAACTTCGAATAAACATGCTCCTGTTGAGGTGTCATTTTATTTTCATTTAAAATACTCTCAACTAATTTATCAAATTTCATATATTATTATTTATCACAACTCAGGCTCTTTCTGTGATGAACCTTGTCACTATCTAATAATTAACAAGGAAGGTAAGGTTACTTTAAAAGAGATTTAGGGATTTTGTTATTTCAAAGTTAACAATTGCTGTTACTTTTATTTGTTCTATAGGACATCTAAGGACAGATCAAGCTTAATCAAGCCAATAATTTTTTATAAAATTTTTAATTTCTGATTGATGTCTCTTTAACATCTTAGCCTCACAAGCCCATCCATGTTCAAGAGGAATTATCGAAGTGTACCCTTCATCTCTCACAAAATGAGGAATTGCTCCTGCTTCTTGTTCATTTCTATAAGGTACATAAGTGAGACCAACACTGTTTAATGTTGTGGGTACATTACTCATACCCATTTCATTAACAACTTCTAAATAGGCTTCTGTAAGTTTATCAAATTTGCTCATATTATTATTTATATTAAATTGTTTTTTTTAATTTAAATCTCATAGAACCAGCTCTTCTTAAACTTTTCAAACTCTCTTAACCAGACATTAAACCTTCTAAGCCTTCTATCAGCTTTCCTTCCTCTCTTCTTTACTTTCTTAACACCCTTAAAGATCATCCAAAAGAACCCAATCATTCCTAGAGCAAAAAGAGCCATAGTGACATGACCTATAATGGTTAATGGGTTCATAATATTATTTAATATAACTCCTTGTACTCTATATAGCTCTCTAAAATTTTGTCATCAAACTTAAACTGAAGACACTCTTTACCATCTTGTGTATATCTTTGAATAAAAATAACTTGAGTCAAGGGTACCCATTGTTGAATATCTTCTATCCATACTGATGCTATTCTTATTCCATACATTAAACATATTTATTCCTCTTCTAGTTTATGTCTTAGATGGGTTAATACTAAATCCAGATCATAGGCAATTTGTTTAAGGTCATAATTCTCAGCTAGAGTCAGAGATGCTATAACATCAGCTGAAAAGTCTGATAAATGTTCTAAAGCTTTTTGTACAGGCTGGTTCATATTAATCCTTTTACCTTGTTAATAATCTCCTCTAGATCCTTTTTATCATATCTAGGATGATCATCATAATCACCCATTGTCTCAGGCTTTGGTAAATTCAAATACCAGGTTGCTTCTTCTATAATTGAATCACTTAAGAGTTTAATCAACTCTGCTTGACACTCTTCATAAGTTTCAAATTCCTGCTCTTCGTATTTGTGATTAATATAACCATGATGGGCCACTGTCCATTTACCTTTGCCTCCATAGGAAAAGGTCTGAGTTATATAGAAATGACAATCTCTATCTTTATGCATGCATGGTCCGATAAAGTCATACCAGATCTCATTTAAGTTAGCTATTTTATCTAGATTGGTCATAATCTTCATAAGGATATTCTGTTTCTAATACTGAATCTACATCAATGTCCATATCAATTTTAATAGGCTTACCTACTATATGATTGTTTTCATCAACTGCTCTAATAATAATGAATCTAGGATTGGTCATAGATTTTTGAACTATACCAGCTCCAACAATGTGTATTACATCATTACCTATACCACCATCTGAATCATACTCCACTCTTACTACTTTCATTTGTCCATTGTATATAAAGAAAGGGCTAGGTCAAGAGTTTTTAATCTCCTGACCTAGCTTTGCATAGAACTTCTTTCTTAGATCATTCCACTCAATAGGAGTATAGTTAATCTGCTCTGCTGATACACAGAAGTATCTAGGATCCTCAACCCTAAACTCATCGCCATCTAACATCATCATACTTCTCTGGTGTGTATGCGCATGGATGTTACCTCGAAACCTACCCAAGCAATCAGGATGAATGGGAATGTGTGTGATAGCAAAGTTATCAAGTACGTGAAAAGCTCTGATATCATAAAAGTATGGAAGATATACTTTCAACTCTCCAATATCATGATTTCCCTTGATGAGTACTTTTTTTCCCTGAAGTCGATCCATGATATGAATCTGCTTCTTGGCTTTCATAACTAGATCACCGAGAACATATATCTTATCATGTGGTCTAACAACTGAGTTCCAGTTCTCAATCATTGTCTCATCATGCTCCTCAATAGTAGAAAAAGGTCTAAGAGGAGATCCATCATCTCTCTTAAACATGACCATCCCTACATGACTTAGATGAGGGTCTCCTAATAGGAAGATGTTGTGCATAATGAGAATATACTATACCCAATCTCAGGACACTTCAAGCTTATTCCTCAAGCTTGTATTTGTTTGTATGTTCAAACCTATCCTTAATAAAAATATTAAATGCTTCAAGGATCTCCTCTTCAAACTCTACCTGATATTGTTCATCAACAGTATCAACCATACAATCTAAGATTGCTGTCATAAAGCCTGCAATTTGGGTACTATCAACAACCATCATCGTAATCCACATAGCGAGTGGTACATAATCTCTATTCATAGAGAGCATTATCTTCTAAAGAAAAGAGAAAGGCAAGCTATAAATCAGCTAAAAGGATACGAACCACCGCTTCGATTTATATTATAGAGATTACTTACTTCTACAGGTAAAAGCTCTCTTGTCCAAACACCAGCTTCATCTATCTCACATGCTTGACCCTTAGCATATGTTCCATCACCATTTGCATTAAAATTAAATGGATAATTAATTGTGCTATTAATTGGTAAACCAGAGGATGGTTGTTGTGCAACTTGTACACCATCAATATAGACAGTTATATTACCAGATTGATTCCATGTTCCAACTAAATGATGCCAAGTTCCATCATTTATATTAATATATGTATCAACACGATCAACATTATAACCATTGTTATTTACATAGACTAAGAACCCAGCACCTAATCCACCCGATACAAGCTGTAAAGCAGGACCTGAAGTAGTATAATTATTTCCTGTAGCAGCGTTTATTGGAAAACAAATACTAGATGATGTTTTAATCCAACAGGCCATTGAAAGTTGTGTTAAACCAGCGGGTAAAATATTTGCACTTGTTGTAAGATAAGTTGTACCATCTCCGTTAAATTTAGCATCACCATTAACAATGCCTGGACCAACGCTTACACCTGTTCCTATCTTGGTAAGATTATGTCCGTTACCAGTAGAATCACTCCAGGATGTATTATCAAACTTCCAATAAGCTAAAATATTTTGTAATAAACTAGCACCAAAATTAGTAATTACAGTTTTTATGTTATAGCCCTTATCAGATAATTTACTATACCCTGCTACATTAAACAATATAATATCATATATACCCTCGTGAACATATGGAATATAAAAACTCGGTATACTTACATATAAATGATTATCGTCTGTATGATAATAATAACTAGAAGGTAATGGATATCCGGAAAATGGAGGGAATGCAGCAGATACTAAAGGATTAGTAGAAAAAGCATCTATCGCAGTTATACTAGGTAACGAAAAATTTGCAGAACTAAGAAAAACTTGCTGTAAATTTCTATACTGTTGACCTTCAAAAAGGATAGATGCAGTACTCGGATATGTAACTGTTAGGTAGTTCACTACCTATATTTATTCAATCTCTTAAGGAGCCTTATAAGAGATCCTGATCTTCAGTACGAGCGCGGTAAGCCATTAATGAAGCTTTTACTTGTTTTAATTTAGCCTTGAGATCAACTATCTCACGTTCAAGCTGTTCATTTTTAATCGTTAGCTCGTTTATTACTTCGTATAAAAGCTCTTCTTTTGTTGACATAATTAAATCTCTTTAAGTTTATCAATAGCATCCTTTAATCCTGATTCAATATCCTCAAGATCATCCATCTTTACATCTAACTTCTTTACCTTACTTCTATCAGGTAAATCAAAACCCTCATCCTTATAGTAATATTCTTCGATATATTGAGCGTTTTCCCTTAAGAATGTTTCTAACTTCTCAGGATAGATGACGTTATATATCTTTTCAAAATCTCTTTTACCAGGAAAGAGAACTGTTGAAACATAATAAACCCCAGCCATCTCATCGAGTTCTTCGATAGATGACCAGGAAAAATTATTATTAGGTACCTCTTTGTAACGAATTGATACCTGCTTCATTTTATCTTACAACCAACCGCCGTTTGGAAGAGGGGGCTGAGCTGCTGGCTTTCTGACAACAGTGTTGTTGTAGGCAGAATAAATCTTCTGAAGATTACCATCGAGGGTAAGAATGTTCTTCTGAAGACCTGAGATGGTCTCATTAATGGTGTTAATTTGAAGCTGAAGACTAGCTAGGGCTTCCTCGGTTGTTGCTGCTGGTTTTGTCATATAGAGTTATTTACAAGAATGTATTGTTAAAAGCAACTAAATTAGTCAATTAAATCCCAATCTTCTCCATCATCAATAGAGAGATCATTCTGTGAAGTTGCTTTATTCCACTGTTTATCGGTTACAATAGGACCGAGACAGTAATCGACCGTTTCACGAAGCTCGATCAAATCCTTTGCATAATAATTAAACTGCCGTCCACTTCTATCTGTATGAATAAGATTCACCGTTTCATCAGCTGAATCGTATTCAGCAATTATTTCACCTCTACCCTGTACTGCTACTTTATAGAACTCGATATTGCTTTGTGCGCTATCGTAGAGGAATACATCATTAAGATACTCTTTTACTGTCATATTATATTATGCTTTATTATTTTGGTTCATTGTTGAGATTTATATATTATAAAAATTAGCCTGAATATGCAAGAGCTATTTTTTAAGAATAATAAGAACTTTATCTTTTATACCTACCTTGTAGTTGTTCTTGAGATTACCTTTAAGAAGTTCTTCAGCAAGGAAGTCTTCAATTTCATGCTCTACCAATCGACGAATTCCACGAGCACCATATTGTTTATCATATTTTGTCTCAACAAGATAATCGAGGACGTCATCGTTAACCGTAAGTTTTAACTTATGATTCTGTTCAATACGATCGAGAATCTTCTTGATCTCAAGTGACATAACACTCTTAATACAATTATTATCAAGCTTATTAAAGACAATAAGACCATCAATACGATTGAGAAGTTCGGGCTTAAAGTGTTTCTTTGCTTCTTCTAGGACCTTTTCGCGTGCACTCGTTGTTACCTCAGGAAGCTTATGAGCATTGAATCCCATAGCAATATCCTTTGTATTCGTCATTGTTTCAGCTCCAAGATTAGAAGTCATAATAATGACTGTATGTCTGAAGTCGACCTTCCTTCCTTCTCCATCAGTTAATATTCCGTCTTCTAGGACCTGAAGAAGAAGATGAAGTACATCAGGATGTGCTTTCTCTACCTCATCCAAAAGTACGACACTATAAGGATTACGTCGAATCTTTTCAGTTAATTGTCCTCCCTCTCCATAACCAACATAACCCGGAGGAGAACCAATTAGTCTGGAGAGTGCGAACTTCTCCATATATTCTGACATATCAATCTTAACTAGAGCATCTTTGTTCTTATAGACAATGTCAGCAATAGTTTGTGCGAGGTATGTCTTACCAACACCTGTCGGTCCAAAGAAAATAAATGAACCAGTGGGACGCTTTGGATCTTTAAGATCTAATCTACCTTTCTTAAGAATACGTGATACTTCTTTAATTGCTTCATCTTGACCAATAATAGTAGATGAGAGAGTTTGTTCAAGTCGAAGGAGTTCTTCTTTACCTGATTCACGAAGTTCATTTAAAGGAATACCGGTAATAGTAGAGAGTGTTGTCAATACATCTTCACGCTCAATAGTAATATCTGAATGCTCTTTCTTATCCTGCCATTCTTTCTTTACCTGATCGCGTTTTTTAATTAATGACTTTTCTTTATCACGAAGTTTAGCTGCCTTTTCAAAATCCTGTTTAGCTACCAGTCTCTCTTTCTCTACTACAATTTCTTTAATCTTCTCATTGAGCTTATTAACTTCGTCAGATGTAGAGAGTGCGTTAATCTTAGCCCGTGAACCAGTTTCATCCATAATATCAATAGCCTTATCCGGTAGATATTTGGATGGAAGATACCGATCGGAGTACTTCACCATATCACTAATAACTGTATTCGGAATAATAACACTATGATGTGCTTCATAATGAGGGCGAATACCTTTAAGGATTTCAACTGCTTGATCTACTGTCGGTGGATTGACAGTAATTGATTGAAATCGACGTTCAAGTGCATGATCTTTCTCAATATACTTTCTGTATTCGTTGAATGTTGTAGCACCGATACATTGAATCTCTCCACGTGATAAAGCAGGTTTTAAGATATTAGAAGCATCCATAGTTCCCTCAGCACTACCTGCACCGACCATTGTATGTAACTCGTCAATAAAGAGAATGATATTACCAGCTTCCTTTACCTCTTGCATTACAGCTTTAATTCTCTCTTCAAATTGTCCACGAAATTTCGTACCAGCCACCATTAATGTTAGATCAAGAGATAGTACTCGCTTATTTGAAATAATAGAAGGTACATCACCGCTTGTAATCCTCTGTGCCAGTCCCTCTACAATAGCTGTCTTACCGACACCTGCTTCACCAATAAGAACAGGATTGTTTTTAGTTCGACGACAGAGAATTTGAATCATACGTTCAACTTCTTTCTCACGACCTATAACAGGATCAAGCTTATTCTCTTCAGCAAGTTTAGTAATATCTCGTGAAAATACATCTAAAGCTGTTTGCTTTCCGTCAGTTTTGTTTCCACGCCCAGCCCCAACAGATTGATACTTGTCATCATCTTCTTCATCTTCATCCTCGTCAAACGGAAGAACAGATGGATTAAGTTCCTTAACAACTTCCTGACGAACAATATTAAGATCAATATTAAGCTTATGAAGGATGGAAGCTGCCATTCCATCTTTTTCCTTTATCAAACCAAGAAGAAGATGTTCGGTGCCAATATAGGTATGACCAAGAGCTTTAGCTTCACGTCCTGCTAATACAAGAACCTTATTAGCACGTGGTGAATAGATAAGAGTAGAGAGATTCTTCTTACTGCTAACAGCATGTTGTTCAACAGCTTCGAAGATAACGTTTATATCTTTAACAAGCTTTTTAAGAACATTTACAGCAAGACCTTGATTAAGACGAAGAATACCGAGAAGAATATGCTCAGTACCTACATATCCACTCTGTAAACGTTCTGCCTCTTTCTTAGCTAAAGCTAGGGCTTGTTGTGCTCTTGGTGTTAAATTATTCACGATCTAGATTATTTTAATATCTAAAATTAGATTATCTATCGTGAATACTTAAGCACAAACATTACGACTGAAATTTTTAACAGCACTCCGTGCTCCATTTGGTTCGTAATATTTCTTTTCTCGTTCGTAAAGATCGGCAGACATGATTTGAATTTCACCTGCTGTCTTACCACTATAAATCATAACCCCACGACGTGGTTTTATTGTATTGTGTTTATGCGCACAGGGAGAGCAAAACACAGTATTAGGAAGAACTTCTAGGCGTTCAAGTTCAATAATATTTTGACATACACGGCAATTCATATGCCCTTATTATATTGGAATTCTCTTATGCAGGCAAGAATCTTTATCCTAAAAACCAGCCTTGCTTACTTTCATTCCAAGTATATGTCCTACCATCTGCAGGATGGGGAATCGGTGGATTCCAAAGATATGTTGTTTTATCCAAAGTCCAGCTAGGGTAGGGCTGAGGAGCTGCAAAACCAACTCCATCCCAACTATATCCAACGCCGGCATAATTATATCCAATTTGAACACCACCATCTGGTATCTCTGAGTTGGGCGCATAGTGTACCCCACCTCGTGTATTATATGATGTTTGTACCCAATCAGAGGCATCTGGCAGAATATTGATAAAACTTTGATCTGCAGCGATTACTTGTTGAACAATACCATTTTTAACTTGTGCAAAATAACTCATAATATTATGAAGTGTATGTACCTGAATTGTTATATATCAAATATGTATAAGGTGATACCGCTGAAACAACTGGTGACCCTGTAGTATTGCCTGTATATTTTACTGTAGGTATTTGTAATACAACAACACCTGAACCACCATTACCGCCGATGATGGCGGTCCTTGAACCTCCACCTCCGCCGCCACCTGTATTAATCGTACCGTTACCAGGTACAGAACTAGTACCGCCATCAGCGCCTCCACCTGCTCCACCCTTACCGACTGTAACACTTATACTACCGCCTCCGCCACCACCACC
>Ga0208256_1000222_pt1 | contig 13708 bp, 43 predicted proteins | sample CryBogCBH22Jun08_FD_184608 | JGI IMG/M metagenome (GOLD analysis project Ga0208256, IMG submission 184608) | Freshwater microbial communities from Crystal Bog, Wisconsin, USA - CBH22Jun08 (SPAdes) | ecosystem: Environmental > Aquatic > Freshwater > Lake | place: Crystal Bog, Wisconsin, USA... | reverse complement strand
AAAATATTTATTTTTTGGCCCAGGATATGGTTTTCTTTTTGGAGGTTTATTTAAAACTTCTTCTTTCTTTTTAGGTTTAAATTCAATAATATTTGACATGATTTCACCATATTAAATAGCATAAAGTCCAACAGCGCACCCAAGCACAAATGGAATAGTTGATGTTATTGTCATAATTAATAATGTATTATATAAACTTTGTAATGAAGTCTCATCTTCATTTTCATCTGTGGCAAAATAATATATAATTGATTCAAGCAATACACTCACAATTATACATCCAATTATAATAAAAGATAACTTCATCATTTATACTCCATTAAAGGTTTTCCAACCAAATTGATGTTTTGTCTTAATAATTTAATAAAAACAAAAGCATCTTTTGTAGTCACGAATTTCTGTCTTTTTTCAACCATAAACCCATCTTCATTTTTAATAGAGTATGTCACTCTAATTGATTTAGAATAGCTCATGGTTGCCTCCATTTTTTTTAGCCAAACATATATTATATATCATTTTTATAATCATGTCAAATTAATATTCTCCAGGTTTACTCTCCACATTCGAACTAAATACATTTTATAATACTTCAAAGGAAAAGTCAATGGCAAATCACAGATCAATTTGGAAAAAACATTACGGTCCAATTCCAAAAGACGAAAACGGATTTTCATACGAAATTCATCATATTGATGGAAACCATAAAAATAATGATATCAATAATCTTAAATGTGTTACTAGAGAAGAACATTATGAAATACACCTACAACAAGAAGATTGGGGTGCGGTGGCCGCTATAGTAAAAAGAAACAAGATAAAACTTCCTCCAGAAAAACTTTCTGATATTTTATCAAAACAAGCACTAGAACGCATTGAAAAAGGAACTCATCATTTTTTATCAGAAGAATTCATAGAAAAACAAAAAGTAAGAATGAAAAATTTATATTTAAATGGAAAATGTGTCATAAGAGATCCAGAAGTGGTTGAAAGGGCACAAAAAACAAGAAAAGAAGGATATTTAAAAACAAATAACCCCCTTTCTTCAAAGAACAGGAAAGAAGGAACTTGTCCTCATTGTGGTAAAACAATGGATATTGGTAATTTAACACAACATCATGGTGATAAATGTAAATTTAAAAATCTCCCTCGCTAACTTGAAGACATCTCAAACCAGCAGAACGCCACATTTTTGTTACTTTTGAACGATCTTCAAGAACAAATAATATTTCATATCCTTCTTTTAGAATTTCGTCTAGCAGTTCTAATTTAACAATATCATCATTACGTCTATCTTTAGTTTTACGCATATATAATGCATCATATTTAATATTATGTTCATTCAACCATTGAACAGTGTCATTTCTGAATTGTTCTTCTCTTGCTGTGCATAAAACAATTTTAACATCTTCCTTTGAAGCCCATTCAAGAATAATTACCACCTCCCAAATTGGTTCATCTTTGTGAGAATTTTCATGCCAAGATTTCCAATCTTTAGGTGTTTTTTCTAAATGATGAATACGATGAGACGTGTTAGCTATAGTTCCATCAATGTCACACAATATCGTTTTCATCATAAAGTCTCTGCTTCATCCCAATTGAAAACTTTATCAGATGCCCATTCAACAAAATATGTTGAACTATTAGTTTCAATATGATATGGACTTTCATTTGTAATATAAGAAGTTTTAATCTTTTCGCCATCATCAAAACGGTGAAGAGAATCATTATATACATTTCCAACCACAACAACTTTATTATCAATATTAAATTTACGTGCATTCTTTAACATACCAGTAATGTTCATGATCTCAATCCTTATATTTGTTTACATACCAAGAATTATATCCATATGCTTCTGCATATGCACGATCCCATTCACGTTCATTTTTTGTTGTATCTTCAATCCACCAACGACAGTATTCTAACATACCTTTTCCAACCATTACTTCAGGATAACCTTCAGCAATTATCCATTCACGAAATTTACTTTCATCTAATTGCATGATTTCTTCTGGAACAGCTTTTGGAAATCCATACTTCCATCCATTAGGAGGATCTACCATTGTTACTTTAGACATTTTTGTTTTCCATTTTTATAAAATGTATTTCTTGAAGAAGATATTCTATTAATTCAATTTTTGCTTTATATTTAATTTTATCATCTTCAGAAATAGAATTTGTTTTAAAACACATATTATTATACGTATCACGAAGATATCTCATGTAATCACAAATTTTATCCATATTATCCATTATATCTCTCCTATAGAGTCTAATAGTTCTTCTAATGAATCAATCCTTCCTTGATAATAAGCCATATCACCAGATTTGCCGTCTTTAGTTGCTGCCACTAACATTTTCTTATTAATTGAAAGAGCATCTTTCATATCTTCAACTAATACTCTATATTTGTATTCAATTTCATCAAGACTATTCATTTGTCACCCCAAAATGTTCCGTATATAACTATTACAACTGCAAAAACACTTACAGCCATACCAGTGTAAACAAATGCCCATATGATATCAATCTCAGTTGTTTTCAAAATATCCATATCCATACTCCATAACTTCACTTTTTATCTGTTCATAAATTTGTGTTTGTTTTGGTGTAAGTTTATAACCTTTACTGACCATCTTCTCATACCAATATAGATAGGCTAACTTTCTACACCAACCTTCTGGACCAACTTCCATATCAGTCATCTTTTCCATTAGAGTATAACATATATCCTGACATGAGACCCATTAGACATATCATAGCAGCAATAAAGTTTACAGTTGGTGATTCTCCATATTGTAGAAACAACATATTAAGAAGTAAAAATATACCATTCAATACCATTAATGTTTTTGCTATTGGTTTGCCTGTCATTTCTTTAACTCCAATATCTTTCTGGCAGAAACACCATTTCCTTCTGATTGCGCTACTGATGCTGCTTTTTCTATTGCTTCATTCCATATAACATTGTCATATATATCTGGATGACCTGGAACAGAATCTCCATCATGTTTTGTATCTTCATCAATTATCTTTCTGCATCGTTTCTTCCAATCATCACGTTGCCATTGTGCTTTCTCATATGATAATTCGTGATAATCATTAGAAATAAAGTTTACAATATATTCATAGTTTTTAAGACGTTCGTTTTCTTTTGCTAATGACATCCATTGCATTTGCCAATCGTGACAATTTTCTTGAAGTTGAATAATATATTCTGCATCAGTCATTAACAATCTCCAACTTATCTTTATTAACACAAAGTTTAACTGGTTTAGCAATCAGAAAATCATTGTCACCCCAACGGAAATAATCACGACCACCATCAACAAAAGCACCTTTATGTGTTCTATAGTCATGACGATACCTTGAGTATATAACATCATCATTAACTTGTAAAGCATTAAATGGTTCAATTGCAGAAATAGCGTTAGTTACCATAATATCACCATAATAAGTTAAATATAGTCCAAAATAATTTGAACCTTCTGGATGAGCATCTTCACAATAAAATATAGCAGTAGGAAAGTTGCACCATCCACCATCACGATTCTTAATACAGGACTCAAACACATACTTGGCGTTTTTTATTTCCTCAACCTTGGCAATGCCTTCTGGTTTTAGAAAAGAACATTCATTAAGAATATTAGTCATTCCTCCTCTCCTAATGCCTTACGGGCTTGGCGCAACCACCCAACAGGAAGACCTGTCTGCAAGCTACTATCATGGTATGGAAAACACGGATTATCATATTCGTTTGCTTTATCAGCGAATGGCTCTAACGCCGCCTCTAGTTCAGCAATGCGCATATTCAACATTACAATTTCAGCTTCCAGATACCATTCTCTGGTTTTGGCATCTGTCATTGCCACTATATCTCTCTGTGCGTCGGTTACTGGCGGCCCATCAAATAATCCCATCACTTCTCTCCCAATACCTTACGGGCTTGGCGTAGATTTCCGATGATTATTCGAAACGCTATGGACATATCATCGCTGCCAAGATGGAGATCGCTCGCATCAGCAAACGGCTTCAACGCTGCCTCTAGTTCTCTGATGCGGGTATCAAGTTTCTCAATCAGCATGTCACGCATTGCAATAGAGGTATTGTCAGCCGTTTCTAGTTGTTCTTCTAGTTCAGCGATACGTTTTCCTTGCCCCTCAACACAAGCCCAAAGAGTTTTTTGCTCATATTCGTGAACATCTTTTTCACTCTCATATCGCTCAACCAAACCTTGCAACGCCTCTATAGCGTCAGCAGCTTCTCTGCATACAGGAAATTCATTTGACAAACAGACAAAGACACCAGTTTTGATGCGTTGAGGAATAGACCGCAATCGCTTTACAAGGTCTGAATAGTCAGTCATCAGTCCATATTCCCAAAGTCATTGTTTAATCTTGATGGTGGAACTGAACCTCCACCACTGCCCATAGAAGAAGATCCACTATATGAAGGATTGAAACTAGAGGATCCTCCAGTTACAGGAACATGATGACTTACATTGAAATCAGTTCTCCCTTCACTCCAACCTGGATTTTCCCAAGAAAATACAGGAATGTTATGAACTGGTTCACCACTAAGAGAATGATATTGAGCCAATATAATTAACATCTTTAAACTCATATTTTATTCCTTTAATCCCAAAGTGATCTATAATACTTTCCAAATAATCTAAACCCATTATTAATTCTATCGTTATACTCTTTTATACCATCTCTGTCAACCCAAAAATCTGGATTTGTTTGTTCCCAATACGATGTGTGTTCGTCATCACCATCAACAGGTATAATCTCATACTCAGCGTCACCATGACGGAACTTATCTTCCCAATCCTCATCAAGCAGGTTCTCAAATGCAAAGATCATTTCGTTTATGCACCATTCCCATTTATAATGAATCCATCTATCATCAGTTTCCCAATCATCTGGACCTTTATTAAAGGTATGACGCATATGTGGAGGAACATCTTCATCATCAACCATTGGAGAACCATGTTTGGTTTCTTTGAGTTGTTTAAGCATTGGAAGGATAATAAATGCAAGTGTATTATCCATAGACCAAGTATCATAATTATCAATACGGACTTTGATTTTACGATCTTGTTTTGGATAAACCCATTCACAGACATTCTTAACCCAAGTCTTGGCAAGAAAGTCACCAATCTTATCCTGTATGTCCTCACCAACAAATGGGACCAACTCTGCAATTTGATATGGACCCCACCACTTTTTATATGGACCAATATAAACTTTCATTTCTTTTTCCTCATTTTTTTATTAACTCTTCTAATAAGATAAGAATATGATGTATAACATATAAATTCATTATAAGGTCTTAACCAAGTTGGTCCTTTTCTTAATATATAATCCATCACCAATACTTTCTTATTTCTAATGGACCAACTCTCCAGCTATCATATGGATGACCATTATTAAACCTTGTGAAACGACCAAACGACCATGCACGAAACCACCAATGTATTTTCCAATTATTCACTATTCTCCCCCATGTATTATTTCATATTTTATACCGTCTAATAGTTCTTTTTCAAAAATATACTTAACCATATCCTCATCTTCACACATGAGATATATACCAGTTTCACCATTGATCCATTCGGATACATTTACAATAGAAAAATCTATAGATACACAACACATAGTATCGTATTCCAGATACACTTCTGCCTCTGGATCTTGTTTAATTAGAATTGCAATAAGGTCTTTATTTTTCATCTCAATGTCTCTTTCTCAATTATCCATTCTTGATATGCTTCATGAGTAGAATAATATGAGATTACCGTATTGAGGGCTTTTAGTAATGCCTCGTCATCATCGATCCGAATCGTCTCACGATAAGATTCTTTTAGAGACTCCAATACGATTTCATCTTTTTGGTCTTCATTTAGTTTAATATCCAAGTCAACATTTACTTTCATCTTAGTTCTCCTCATCTTGGAATGGTATTGGTCTTAGTATATCCTGCACTTTGGTTTGTATGGCAATAAGAGTTGCTCGAAGTTTTGTATTCTGTTTAGTGGCCTCTCTGTTAAGATCCGAATAACTCTGTATCAATAGTAGATAGTCAGCTTTCTCTTTCTCTAATGCCTCAATATGACCAGCAGCATCATAGATGTCTTCATCTTTACAAGTCGCAGATGGATATGATCGGAGTTTCTTTACAAGATCACTCATGCATAAGATCCAACTTTTTCTTCATCTGGATTATATGATGCATATGCTTTAATAACATCACGAACACAGTCTTGCATCGTTACATCTTTATAGTTTTCTGACAGAAAACCATATAACCTAACTGCTTTATCAAAAAGCTCTTCTTGACTCATCTGAGTTAATTCATAGTCTTTGAATGATATATTCATCTTACCAATCTCCAAGGTATCTATCTATAGCAACAACTGCCACGAATATAACAGGCACCAACAATAAACTTAATCCAATCTCAGCCATCATTTATCTCCCAATACTTATCACTTACAACATGTAACAGTTGCTATCTTTTGCCAATTCATATTGGTCTTACGAATAGCACCAATCTTAATAGCCATACGTAAAGATAACTCACGAAGTTTATATGCGTTTTCGTGAATAAAATTCATTACGTCCTGACGTTGCTGACCAGATAAGTCATCCAACATACCCTGACCAACTACTTGGTCAATACGAACAAGATAATCACGAACTGACTTCATTGCAAGATCAACATATTGTGACCTTGATACAAGTGCCTGTAGATGCGGTGCAAGTTTATGACCACGTGCAATCATGGCGTCAAAGTCATAATTGGTAAGAAAAATGACAGAACCATCAAAGTCAAAACTACGTGGAATGGGTTCACCAGTTTCATCATCATTTAACCTCGCTTCTGATAACCATGATACTGTTCTTTGTTCTGTTGTATCACAAACTGCTTTGAGCAGATTAAGAGATACATCATCAAAGAAGATATTATCAGCATCATCTAACACAACAATATTACCAGCTTCACGATACTTATATAGTAACTTGAATAGACCAGTAGCACGAACATAACCTTTGATGATGACATGACGATCCCCATCAACATCCCAATCTTTTAATGCGTTCTCAATGGTAAATGACTTACCAAGACCTGGAGGGCCAGATACAATCAATGACCTTGAGTCACCAACTATACATGACTGTGCAAGAACATCTAATATCTCAAAACGATCATTAAGACGTTCTGCAATCTGTGCATCAGACTCAGTAGATACAGGTGGAGTGAACTGAACAACATTATTAGTTTGTTCAGACTTTGGTTTAATTTCTCTTTTATACGTGGAACCGTCTTTGTTACGGTAAACACGATAACCACATGCAGGAACACCTTTTGCCATGATATTCTCCTTATGATGATAGTTTGTTGATTTATACCATATTCAAGGGATCATGTCAATAAGGCGTCCTTGTGTATCAATAACACGAACACGATGGTCAGGGTATTGACGTTTCAAATCACGCATTGCCTTGACATAATAAAAAGAATCATTAACTGTCGTATGAACATTCGACCAAGTGCCATTGGGCATTTGTCGTTGTAACTGAACAAACTGCTTATTCATCATATAGCTCCACCAACATTGTTGACCAACACTTCCGACCAACTCATAACACCAACTACTATGACTTGTCAACCAATCAAACATTAACAATTTGTAACTTGACAATATTTTTTATTCCTGTATAATAGTTCTGTTTAGGGAATATTATATTCTTTATTATAATAATTTTTTTATAAAATACTTCTTGACTTCTACTTTTTATTCTGTATTTTGGTATCAAAGTCAATGGAGTTAAGACAATGAGTGACCAAAAAATATATACATCATTACATATGGAAACAGCAATGACATTATGGGAATATGTCAATGATGATGTAGTGAATGACAACACAACTGATCTATACAAGTATTATTTGAATACTGGTATATCACAGTTAAGGTCAGACATTATCTATAAACTTGTTGAACACTGTCAAGAAGTTTATGATATATTGTCAGAGAAAGAAAGTTTTACTTGTGTTTCTTGGGATATAGAATATATACCAGCTTATTTGTCAACTATATCATGGAACCCAAAATACGGGCCAGAACACAAATCAGTTGAAGAAACTGTGGAAGAATTAAAGAATATCTGATAAACATTTTGGAGAATGACAATGGAACGCAACAGTATCAAGGGACGATCAGGAACCGTCTTCATATCTGTAAACATATTAGACAAGGATTGTCTCATATACTTTGATTATACCATAACAAATGGTGGTTGTCAAGCACAGACATATGGGCCTCCTGAGAAATGTTATCCAGCCGAAGACATGGAATATAAGTTATCTAACATACATTTAGCGTTAGATAAACCGGGAAAAACAGAATATCTTGATGCACCAAAATATTTGTTAGATTGGTGCGAAGAATATCTTGACGAACACTCTGACTACGTATATGATGTTGTTGTTCTTGATTTGGAGGATTGAACATGGGTGCTGAAGTTTTCTTTCATGCCACAGAAGGCAAAAATGTTCAAGAGGCATTTCGGAAAGCAGTTGAAGAAGCAGCTTACGATCATGGTCACTCTGGATATACTGGCACTATCGCAGAAAAACTTGATTATGTTGTCATTGAATGTCCAAAGGGACGTGAACCATATGAATATGCTGATGATCTTATTAATAATGGTGATAAGCGTATTGATGACAAATGGGGGCCAGCAGGTGCCATAAAATTGAAACCAATGGATGGTAGTAATATGTGGCTATTCTTTGGGTGGGCCTCATCGTGAGAATACTCATAGGCTTTCAACTTTGTAAACCAAATGGAAAAATAGTTCAGGGAGATTTTGGTGATCTCTCTGAATTTACATCATATCAAGTTATGTCATATGAAACAACAAAAAAAGTATTAGAAAATTTGGATGAAGACGAAAAATATCTATTGACACCTATCTTTGAAGATGATATAGAGGGATATGAAATCGTTTAAGGATATGTCATATGGCACAAGGTCATAAAACAAGAATGGTATCAATTAAATCCGTAATGCATAGGTCTGCATTTGTCAAGGGGTTTAATGAGGTATTGTCTGGTAAACCTATGGACTATGATGCCTATAATGATGGCTACCATGATAATGATCGTTTCTCTTATGAAAGAGGTAGACAGTTTGCTTGCCTCTATCAAGGAAAAATAAAAAATGGTAAAAAAGTTTGTTGGGCGGCTATTGACAAGATGAGTGATGCATTGTATAACAAATACATCATATAGAGTATGTTTATCTTAGATGGATGTAGGCTCGTTTAGGGTTGGCCAGTAAAAACAAGATTCCCTTTACCTTGTTGAGCAAGTATCAACGCTCTGGATTGCAACCATCGTTGTGAGCAAGATAGTAAACCTACATCCTTCTAAGAAAAATGTCAATGGAGAATTTCTGTGAAACCAGAATATAATGAATTATTAAAAGGCCATACAACATGGACGGAACGATATAATGATGTTATTATAAATCTTTCGTTTCATGGATATATACCACCAAGCGAAAGATATGGGATTTCCGATTATGGTCGTGGAACATGGTGTTATTATCTAATCCTTGATGAACGTATGTTTAGTAAGGAAGATTGGAAGAAACTGTGTTTTAAACCAAAGAAAACTGAATATGGTCTTAACTATGATTATCATCGGTTTCCTGATGTTGACTTTCATTGTGGTATTACTTTCTATGAAGTTAAAAAACAATATGACCATGGAACAGATAAAGATTACAAAATAGTTAAAGCTGGTTGTGATTACAATCATTTATGTGATCAAGAGCAAGGTTATTCTGATACATATGAAAGTGTTTTATATGATGCAAAACACTCTGTTGATAAATTATTAGAAAAATTTACAAATGTCAAGATGCGTTGTAAATATTCTGGAAAATGGGATGAACATGATATGTTTTATAAAGCCAAGAATGGTTTCATGGTTCATAAATCTTATCAAGAGAAACTTAAACAAGATAATTGGGATGCATGGCTTCCTGCCACTTGACAATATAAATTATGTAGTGTATAACAGATACATCATATAGGAGGTTGTCATGGTTGAAGAAATGAAAGTTATCAATGTGACCGTAAAGTTGGTAGTTCCTCAAGATGTTCATGTTGATGATCTCATATCTGAACTTAACTATCAATTCTCATATAAAGATGAACTTGATGAAGAATTGATAGTTGACAGTGAACTAACAAATGTGGTTGAATGGTAGGAGAGTGTCATGCTTTATATTTGTTATGCAGAAGACGCTGGTTATTACCTATTGAATGAACAAGGACATATTCATTCATGCCGTTGGTTTTCAGAGATTGACAGTGCTGAAAACTATTGTATAATGAATGGATATGATTTTGACTACAACTTTGATATGATGGAGGCTGCGTGATGGCAAAGTATCAATTTGAACTCACAGAAACCTTTTATCATACATATGAAATTGACATTCCTGACGAAGTTCCAGAGGATGAAATAGAAGACTATTTCTATGAACTCAGTGAGGAAGCACAAAAGGAAGGTCTTGTCAACACAGAAAGTTTTACATGGGAAATAGCCAGTGTTGAAAAGATAGAGGATTGATATATGTCAAGTCGTATCAAAATGGTATGCGCTCATTGTGGCTCTGACAAGTTATTATTTGATGCGTCAGTGACATGGAATGTTGACAATCAAAAAATGGAGATTGTCAGTTGGAATGATGCATATCCATTTTGTTATGATTGTGAAGATGACACTATAGCAAATGAGGAAGAGATCAATGGTTGATGGACATTATATTCTAACACTTTGTCAAGGTTATATCAATAACCCACCGACAAATTCTTTTGCGTTAGGTAGAATGTCTCTTCTACTTGAACTGGCAAATAATATAGGTTATCATAAAGCAGATACGGTTGTCAAGGCACAACAGTTATTTGTTAAACTTGCTCCTAAGATTGCAAAACAAAAAAGGAAATAGTTATGCCTATTCGTAAAACACTTGAACTATCAACTGCTCACCTATCCAATAAATCATTGGAGTATCTTGACAAGTTATCAAAAGAGTGTTTTTCTGATGGGTTAAACTCTCATGGAATATTTGATACCAACTATGGCTATTTCATGTTTGTGACTGATGAAGTAAAGTATGATGATGCAGACTTGACCAACATTGTCAAGTATGCCAACCAAAAAGAATGTAGTTATATTGTGTTTGACATGGACGTTGATATATGCGACGATCTTCCAATAAAGGGAGATGCATGATGGACAAAACAATTACAGGTAGTATGGAATACATGCTTTGGCAATTAAGAAAATTGCCTGAGAACTCATTTATTATACTTGACAATGGTGACACATTTGTTAAAGTTCGTATGTGTGAAACCAACTGGATTAAATGGTGATGTCATGACATTCAATGAAATCCTTGACAAATTGCGTGATAGTGATATTGATGAAAAAGTCAAGTTCACTATGAAAGAATATAAAGGATATTTTGTCAAGGGAACATATGGACAGATAACATTCCATCGTAATAAAGATGGAAATGTTGACAATCCACCATTGTTTCTATCTGACTTTGATAGAGATGATTGGGAGATCATCAAATGACAACAGAGTTTCTACACAAAGACCCTACACAAGCCTTGATAGAAGTCAAGGAAAAACTTTATGGTCGTTTGACTAAACTCAGAGGTTATTTAAAAAACGCAGACAGAGATGACTATGGTTATCTAGATTTTGCTGATTGTCAAATAGATAATGAGGTAATTTTTTTACAAAATCTGCTTGACATTATAGAAAACTCATAGTATGTTACTAACATGAACTGATGGAGAATGGTATGTCTACTAGAGCATGTTATGTATTCAAAGACGAAAACAACACATTCACTGTTTACAAACATTGGGATGGTTATCCAGAGGGTGCTGCTAGTTTCTTTGTAAACGCTATTCCATATGCTTGGGATTTGCCAAGGTTTGATGCAATGGATTTTGCTGCCGCATTTATTGCTGGCAACAAGACCAAGGGCGGTGACGTTTACATTACGACCAAACCAGAAGATCATAGTGATATTGATTATGTATATGAACTTATACAAGCAAAGAACGGACAATTAATCATTAAAGCATTTGAGACAGAATATGTCAATAGCGTTAATGATTATGATACTCCTGAGAGTGCAACACGTTATAAAGAAATCTTTTATGGTCGTCTAAAAGGTTTTGTGTCAAGATATGGTGATGATTACACAAAAAAAGAGTGGGATGCTCTTGACAAGTCAGATAATAAATTATATAAAGTTGCATAAGTTTCCCCCTGTATAGTTCAGTCTCTACTATACAGCAACTTGGAGAGTGTTGAGTTTCGTGTAGGTTACTTGACACTCTCCATTTTTATAGGTGAACCATGTCACTATCTAATCTGAATGAACTTGAAGACAAGATGAAAGAATTGTCAAATGCTCTTGTTAAGCATGAGAACTATGCTTATGCAATGGGATATAATGAGTCTTTATATCTTGGCATTATAAAGGCATTTGTGCGTCCTCAAGATCATCATAATGTAATTGAGGTCATACAGTCAAGAATAGATAATATTAAAAATAGTGTTTGACAAGTGATATAATCATGGTATTGTAACTATATCAACTGATGGAGGTTATCATGCGATTTGACGATTATGAACTTGAAATGACAGCAGAAGTTCTGTTGACAATCAATGAGTGCTATGCTAATCCAATGACAGAGATACATACAAAGGAGCAATTGATTTCTTTCATGCGTTCTATGGCGTATCAGTATTTGCATGATGATGTCAATTGCAGGAACTTTTCAACTGGCGGGTTTAATTTGTCAACATACAGGGCGCATGATGGTGAACTTGTTGTTCGTGCAAATGTTACCGCATATGCTGTTAAAATTTATTTGGCAAGACTTAAAAAAAGACTTGACAATGTATTAGAGGCAGCGTAATATAAGAACATAACAAAGGGGATAATACAATGACTGATGAACAGCTTATTGAGGCTATGGCTAAAGTAATGGCTGAAAACAATGTCCATTATCCTCAAAATTGGGAAAAATTATCTCAATCAGATAAAAACTTGTGGATTTCTGATGCAAGATTTTGTCTCAGTGTAGCACGTCCTATTATTATTGAACAATACTGTCAAGAACAGAAAAAAGAACTTGACAGCATGAAATATGCAACATAATATGAGTATATGAACAAGGGAGATACAATATGTGTCCTAATTGGTGCTATAACTCAATCACAGTCAAACACGAAAACCCTGAGATGATCCGTCGTCTTGGTAATGCAAAGAATGGAGTGTTGCAAGAGTTTATTCCATGCCCAAAAGAGCTATATGATGGTGTATCACCTGCTCCTGATGATATTGCGGAAGCAAATCTTGAAAAGTATGGTGCCAAAGATTGGTATGATTGGCGTGTTGACAATTGGGGAACAAAGTGGGATATTGAGTTTGACAATGTGTTTATCACAGATAATGATACGTGTCTGACTTCCACATTTGACTCAGCATGGTCTCCACCAATTGAGGCATATGAGAAGTTGAGTGACATGGGGTTCAAGATTGAGGCTGTTTACTGTGAGCCTGGAATGTCATTTGCTGGCGAATATACAACGC
>Ga0208256_1000211_pt1 | contig 14040 bp, 19 predicted proteins | sample CryBogCBH22Jun08_FD_184608 | JGI IMG/M metagenome (GOLD analysis project Ga0208256, IMG submission 184608) | Freshwater microbial communities from Crystal Bog, Wisconsin, USA - CBH22Jun08 (SPAdes) | ecosystem: Environmental > Aquatic > Freshwater > Lake | place: Crystal Bog, Wisconsin, USA... | reverse complement strand
AATAAAGCATGGTACACATCATACGACCGTTTGTGGAACATGATGTACAACAATGCAATTCAACAAGGTCTTGATCCATCAGCGCTTGGTCCTGAACTTAAAGCAACAGATACTGCAGGAATTTCCGCAGCGTTTAAAGATCCTAACAACCCTGTTACTGCATATCTTAATATGCACTACTCAGATCCAAGTGCATTGAATGACTCAGTGGCTTTAGGCCACTACGTAGCAACGCATGCAAAAATTGCTTACAACCCTGCTAGCGGTACACCACAAGGTGATATTGCAAATAATAGTCTTCAATTGCGTACACTTGCAAATGACTGGGGAATGTCTGGTTTGTACACAGATGCACAGTTGCAAGATTATGCTCAAAAAATGGAACAAGGTTTACAGGGTTATGATCTAAATAGTTTTACAGCAGCAAATAAAGCACATGCTATTAACATGTACAAACCATTTGCAGATACATTGCAAAATGGTAGCCAGACACTTGCACAATTGGCTCAACCATATATCAGTACATTAAGTGGCTTGCTTGAAATTGATCCAAGCAATGTTGATCTTGGAGCAACGTCAGGATATGGAAACATTATTTCAAAAGCGATGATGGGTGATGGAACAAAAGCAGTTGATCCACTGACATTTGCCAATACTGTTCGCAGCCTTCCTGAATGGCTTAATACTCAGAATGCTCAGAAGAGCCTACTTAGTGCAGGCGATCAACTTATTGCAAAGATGGGACTTGGCTAATGGCAACAGAGTTAATGGACTACAATGGCGGTGGCGCTAGTGCGCCAGTTTATAGCCCTGTAAGTAATGAGTCTACTAGCACTACAGGTTCAACAACTGCACCTGCACCAGGCTATGGCGCAACCATAGACCCAATGACAATAGATTCATACACATCTGCACCAACTGCTAACCAGTTGAACATGTCAACAACAATGGCTGCTGCACCTGCAGCAACAAGCACTACAACAACATCATCAGCCGATCCTGCAATTCAAGCATTGATAGATGCAATGAATGCGCAGAATACTGCAGCCAAGGCTGCTGCAGATCAGGCTAAGGCAGATGCTGCAAAGCAACTAAGTGCCGTTCTTTCAGGTTATGGTTTGTCTGCTGATATTGGTGCAGGTATTACAGCACTTATTCAAAACGGTATTGACGCAGTAACCATTACTACAATGCTTGATTCTTTTGATCCAGCAACTGCAATCAATGGACTTGGTTTAACAGGTACACAGTTAAGTGCAGCGCAAGGTTTGGTTAAGGCATGGCAGACACGATTCAGTGGCAACCAAGCACGTATTGCCGCTGGACTAAATCCTCTTGATCCTGCAACGTACATTGCCAATGAGCAATCTTATAAGCAGGTAATGACAATGGCTGGCATACCAACCAGCAGCCCATTGATGCAAACATCGTATCTTGGCAACTTGATTGCAACAGATGTTTCACCTGCTGAAGTAAATATGCGCGTGCAGGCGGCGACTACTGCAGTTCAAAACGAAGATCCACAGGTGCTTGCACAATTGCAATCACAATATGGCTTATCAATGTCAACAATTATTTCGCACTTACTTGATCCTAAAACTTCTGCGCCAGTTGTACAGCAAGAAGTTAGCGCTGCACAGATTGGTGCTGAAGCATCACGTGTAGGTGCAAACATTGCCTTTGGCGGTCCTAATGCGTTAGCAGGTCAAACAGGTTTGACTGCAATGCAATTGGCTGGACAAGGCGTTACACAGTCACAGGCACAGGCTGGTTTTCAAGCAATAGCAAATCAGCAACCATCAATGCAGGCTATCGCTTCTCGCTACGGCGGATCATTAGCACCTAACCAAATTGGTGCTGGATTAGAAGCAGCAACCTTTGGAACGACTGTTAATGGTGTGACACAAGCACAGGCACAAGCACAACTAGAGCGTCTAAAGACGCAAGAAGTTGGTGCGTTCAGTGGTTCGGCTGGTGCTGCTACAGGTAGCCTCGGCTTGAAGGACATTAGCGGCCTAAGTTAAAACGAGTATCCAGCAGGTAAGACCAGCATCCTGTCTGCGTATTAAGACTGGTAGTAAGAGCCAATCATACATTCCCCTGTGAATGATTGAGGCTTACGCAACTGACAACAAAGAAAGGGCGTGCCTACAATGGCAAACCAATATGAAGATGACGAAGACGATTTAGACTTTAACGAAGTGCAAGACCCAAATGGTCCTGCAAATCTCCGCAAGGCTCTAAAGCGTGCAGAACGTGAAAAGAAAGAACTGGCTGAACAGTTAGCGCAAATTCAATCAGATCTTCGCTCACGCTCCGTCAAAGAGACATTGGCAAATAAAGGTGTACCTGACAAGGTAGCAAAATTTATTCCTACCGATGTTACTACACCAGAGCAGGTTGATGCTTGGCTATCAGAGAATGCTGATGTATTTGGCTTTTCTAAGAGCGAAGCAGAAGTTGCTCAAACTGAGGAACAAACAGAAAACCAGCGAGCATACCAACGCATTAGTGCGTCAACTCAGAATGCAGCAAGTCCAAACCGAGATGCAGATCTTGCGCAGAAACTTGCAGGAGCAAAAACACTTGAAGAGTTAAATGCAATCACTGGCAATCCAGTAGCACGTTTCCGCAGTTAATCCCACAAACCCATTAAGCACAATCCTTATAGAAAGAAGGTGACACAATGAGTAACGCATATACAGATTCATCATCTGGTTCGTTAGGTACTTCTTTAGTACAAACAGCCTATGACCGTTATGTAGAGTTTGCTCTTCGTGCTGTACCACTCATCCGTGACGTTGCAGACAAGCGTCCAGTACAGCAAGCAATGCCAGGTTCTTCAGTAGTCTTCCAGATTTACACAGACCTTGCAGCAGTAACATCCCCACTTTCAGAAGATGTTGATCCAGATGCAGTAGCCCTTGGCAATACTACAACTGTTACAGCAACATTGAATGAATATGGAAACGCTTCACTTGCAACACGTAAGTTGGAGTTGTTCAGCCTTTCAGACGTTGATCCAGCAATTGCTGACATTATCGCGTTTAACATGGCAGATTCACTTGATACAACTGTCCTTAACACACTCGTCGGTGGCCCAAATGCTATCGCTGAAGTTAACGGTTCACTCGTATCAACCTACGCTGGTACATACACCAACGGAACAACAAACAAGTCTATCCTCGGAACAGACACAATCAAGTCCCGTGACATTCGTACAGCAGTTGCAAAACTCCGTGCGAACAAGGCAGTTCCTCGCCAAGGCGAGTACTACTGGACTGGTATTCACCCAGAAGTTTCATTCGACCTTCGTTCAGAGACAGGCTCTGGCGGATGGCGTGATGACCATAAGTATTCAGAGACAGGTGCTTCTGAATTTTGGCCAGGCACCATCGGAACTTACGAAGGTGCAATGTTCGTCGAGTCACCACGTTTGTTCAACACAACAGACGGTACAGGTTCAACAGGTGCTACAGGTACATTCGGTACATCTTCTTATGTCAATGGTACAGGCGGCGTTCGTGTATTCCGTACACTCGTTGCTGGTAAGCAAGCATTGGCTGAAGCAGTTGCTGAAGAGCCACACGTTATCTTCGGACCTATCGTTGATAAGTTGATGCGTTTCCGTCCAATTGGATGGTACGGCGTACTTGGATGGTCACGTTACCGTGACGCTTCACTCGTACGTATCGAGTCAACATCATCAATCCACAACTCATAATTTGAGTTAATCGTAGGGGGTGGGCAACTGCCCCCTACACCTAACAAGGAGAAACATGGCATACGTATTTACACCACCTACAGTAGAAGAAGCACCAGCAGGTTTTAGTCGCTTATTCTGGCGTTATCGTATTGCCCGTGGCGACACAATCCTTGTGTATGGAACATCAATTGTACGTGAGCGTACACCTGGTGTAGATGAAACACAGGCAGCGGACTACTGCTATTTGGGCGGACATAAATATGTCCTATCCCAGAATGAATTAACAATCCTTACTAACGGTGGATATGGTGCGTATATCACTACCGTTTCAGATAGCCAAGTATAAGGGGACTAAATGCAACCAGGACGATATAACATTACCGTTGTCAACGGTACGACATTTACACTTGCCCCCATTTGGCAAATTGATAATTTGCCTGTTAATCTAACAGGCTATAGCGCAGATCTACAAGTGCGCGACATTAGCAACAACCTTATTGTTGAAATGTCAACATCCAATGGCTATGCAACGATTAGTGCAGCATTAGGACAAACTACTTTTAGCCTTACAGCAACACAGACCAGCGCAGCAAACCTGCCTGCTGGCAATTATAATTATGCAGTGAATCTTACTGATTCATCTGGCAACGTTTATCAAATCCTTCAAGGTGCATTTACTGTCGTAGCAAGCGTGGTGCAATAATGTCAGTAAGTAACATTAACTCTATATCTGTTGTCCTTATCCCTGAGACAACAAATGTGTACAATGTAGGCAGTACACAAAACCGTATTGTTGAACTTGGACCTATCGGTCCACAAGGCGTACAAGGAGCATCAGGTGCAGCAGGAGCGACAGGACCAACAGGACCAAGCATTACAGGAAGCACTGGAGCGACTGGCAACACTGGGTCAACTGGGCCTACTGGAAGCACAGGAAACACAGGTCCAAGCATTACTGGATCAACGGGTAATACAGGACCGACTGGGCCTACTGGACCGACAGGATCATTGGGAGTAACTGGACCAACAGGTGCAGGTAATACAGGCGCTACGGGCGTTACAGGTCCTACAGGACCTACTGGCAACACAGGCAATACAGGTGCGACAGGAACAGGACAGACTGGCGCAACAGGTAATACGGGTAACACAGGTAACACAGGCAGCATAGGTAACACTGGCTCAACTGGTACTACGGGCGCAACAGGTGCGATAGGAAACACAGGCGCAACTGGCGGCACTGGTGCAATTGGTAATACTGGTAGTACAGGCTCGACTGGTACTACAGGTGCAACAGGTGCAGTAGGTAACACAGGCGCAACTGGTGGCACTGGTGCAATTGGTAATACTGGTAGTACTGGCTCAACTGGTGCCACAGGCTCTACAGGAGCAACAGGTAGCACAGGTGCTACTGGTGCTGGTGGAACTATTGCCTATTATGGAAATTTTTACGATACAACAACTCAAACAAATGCTGGCGCTACAAGCGCTAACCTTATTACAATTAACACCACTGCTAATGCAAATGGTGTAAGTATCGTATCTGGCAGTCAACTTACCTTTGCCAATGCTGGTACTTATATCATGAACTTGCTTGGTCAATTTATTACCACAGGTGGCGGTAGCAATTATCAAGTTAATGTTTGGTACGCCCTTAATGGCACGGCAGTAACTGAGTCAACATCTGTTTTTACAACTGCTGGTGTAAACAATCAAGTACTAGCAAACATTGAGGAACTTCTTACAGTTAATGCTGGAGATTATATTCAGTTTTATTGGTCTTCACAAAATACTTATATGGAGTTACTTTCTGCAACATCTGGCACGTCACCTACTCGTCCTGCTTCAGCAAGTGTTAATTTACATGTTGAGCAAATTACGTATACACAGGCTGGACCTACAGGTCCTACTGGTGCGGCTGGTGCTGGTGTAAGTATTAAAGGAACTGTTGCAACAGTTGGTGCTTTGCCATCAACAGGTAACACTGTTGGTGATGCGTACATTGTTTCAGCCAATGGCCATCTATATGTATGGTCAGGTTCTACATGGGTAGATGCTGGTCCTATTGTTGGTCCTACTGGCCCAACAGGAGCAACTGGTTCTTCTGTTACTGGTGCCACAGGTAGCACTGGCAACACGGGTAACACGGGAAATACTGGACCATCTATCACTGGTAGCACAGGTCCTACAGGACCTACTGGCCCAACTGGCTCAAACGGTAACACTGGTACCACAGGCAATACAGGTTTAACAGGCAATACGGGAAATACAGGTAATACTGGAACTAACGGCACAACTGGTCCTACTGGACCTACTGGTTCTAATGGCGCTAATGGCAATACAGGAAATACTGGCGCAACTGGAAATACAGGTAACACTGGACCAACAGGAACTGCTGGTACCAATGGAACTAACGGCTCGACAGGAACAACTGGACCAACAGGTCCGACTGGCTCTGCAGGTTCAAATGGTGCCGTTGGTAATACAGGAGCAACGGGTAATACTGGTAACACAGGTAATACTGGTGCGGCAGGTACTAACGGTACTAACGGTACTACTGGTGCAACTGGACCTACTGGTCCTACAGGTAGCAACGGTTCTAACGGTGCTGCAGGTAACACGGGTGCGACTGGTAATACAGGAAACACTGGTAATACGGGCAACACTGGACCAACAGGTCCAACGGGTAGCACTGGTTCTACAGGTGCCACTGGCGCTTTTGGTGCAATATCTGTTACAGGTTCACTTACTTTGTCAGCGTTCAATACTTACCTTGTAGATACATCCGCTGCACGTTCATTGACATTACCTGCATCGGCTAACGCTGGCGATGAAATTCACATCTTTGATGCGACAGGTTCTGCTGGAACAAACAACATTACTGTTGGTAACAATGGTTTGAAAATTGACGGTGTAGCACAAAGTCTTATTATTGACGTTGCTTATGCTGGTGTTTCATTAGTTTATGTAGGCACAGCCTACGGATGGAGAGTGTCTTAAATGGCTATCAACTACTCAACCGTTATTGCCCAAGCATGGCAATCAAAAGTTCCTGCTGGTTTAACTTTGCAGCAAACTATTACATCAGGCACAACCATTACTTATACAACTACCCCACCTGCTGTCTATGCGATTATCATGGGTGGTGGCGGTGGCGGTAGCGCTGGTGGCGGTGGTGCTGGTGCAGCCATTGCTGGCTGGTTTAGCCCTGCAACTACATGTGTTATTGGCGCTGGTGGAACTAGCGGTAACTTTGGTGGATATACAGCATTTGGAAACATTACGGCTGCTGGTGGTGCATCTGGCGGTGGCACAGCAGTTGCCGCAGGTAACGGTGCTGGTGGTGCAGGTGGTGGTGGTGGTTCACCAACCTACTCAATGGGTGGAGCAGGTAGCGCCAACTCATTTTCAGCAGGTGGTTCAGGCGGAAGCGGCCAATCTTCTGGTAGTGGTTTTAAAGGTCAAAGTGGTTCATCTGGTGGCGGTGGCGGTGGTAGTTCATCAGGTAACAATGGTGGCGCTGGCGGTGCTGGCATTTTTGCAGGTGGCGGTGGTGGCACTGGCACTGGCGGAAATGGTACTGGTGGGGCAGCATCATTTAACAGCACTACAGGCTCTTCTAGTGGTGGTGGCGCTGGCTTACTAGCAAGCGCATCATCATCGACTGGTGGTTCTGGCGGTGGTGGTGGTGGTGGAACTGGTGGAGCAGGTTGCATCCTTTTGTATTACTAAAATTTAGGAGAAAATAAATGGCTATTCGTTATGAATATAAATCAGCATGCTGTGGGCATGAATATGTTGAACAACGCAGTGCAGATGAAACAATGTATTTTCCTACATGTAACCAATGCGGTAACGCTGACTATCAGTTAATTAACCAAACAGACGTACCTGAATAAAAATCGTATGGTATAATCAAGCATGCCAAAAATAGCAGTCTATTCAATTGCGCTTAACGAAATAAAACACGTTGAACGTTACATGAATGCGTGCCAGGATGCTGACTATATCATAGTGGCAGACACAGGTTCAACTGATGGTACGCCAGAGAAGTTACGTGAACTAGGCGCAAGCGTCTATGACATATCCATTAAGCCTTGGCGCTTTGATGATGCTCGCAATGCGGCATTAGCCCTTGTCCCCGCAGATGCAGATGTATGTGTCATCCTTGATTTGGATGAAGTACCACAGGCAGGGTTTTTTGATAAAGTCCGTAAGGGTTGGAAGACAGGCAGTCACACTGGCTGGATAACAATGGATACGGGAAGCAAGTGGCAGAAGGATAGACTGCATAGCCGTCACGGATGGCATTGGAAGTATCCATGCCATGAACATCAGATGTGGTACGGCGAAGGTGATATGAAACAATCATTCATCTTGGATGCTGAAATTAAACATGAGCCAGATGAATCTAAATCACGTGGACAGTATTTAACATTACTTGAAATGTGCGTCAAAGAATATCCTGACGATGCACGCATGTGGACATACATGACACGTGAGTATTACTTTCACGGTAAGTGGGAAAGTGTTTTAGTTTCAGCCGAAAGAACATTAACGTTAAAAGGTTGGGACGTAGAGCAAGCCGCTACCTGCCGATGGGCAGGTGAGGCTGCTCATAACTTAGGGCGATCTGAAACTGCACGCCATTGGTATGACAAAGGCGCACAGATCTTGCCCCATGAAGGTGAACCGTGGTATGGCGTAGCAATTGACGCATACCGTAAGCAGGAATGGGAAAGGTGTTTAGATGCGTCACTCAACGTTATCCAACGCCCTAGATCAGTTCATTACTGCTACGAGCCAGCGGCATGGGACTGGAAGGCGTATGACTTGGCGAGCATCGCTGCATACAACCTTAAACAATATGACGAAGCACTGGCATTCTGCACAGTGGCAGCACAAGCCAATGGCCCAGAACAAGAACGTATCCAACGAAACTTAGACTTTTTTAAGAAGGTAGTAGATGGCGCACAAGCACATAGCAAAAACAATTAAACACGGATTTGATAAAGATCATAATTTTATTCCAGTGCTATATGGATGCACAGGCTGCGATGAAACATCTGAAACATTATGGGTAACTGAAGTAGAACAATCAACCCATGCAAGCCACATTGAATATACCGAAGGATGCTTTGGCTGCAAAGTACGCACACTTGAATTAAACACAGGTGATGCTGGTCGTGCCGATTCACCTTCACAGAAAAAGTGGGATAGAGAATTAGACGGATATGCCGCTGCTCGTAAGCAGGGCATACAACCTGCTGGCACAACAACAAAGGCCGTTCGTGAAGCATTTGAAGCAAGCGACAAACTAGGCAAAGCCTACAACGCTGAGTCAATGCCAGCGGCACAGAAGATTACCAAGCAAACTGCTGCGGTAATGAAAGAGACGGGAGTAGCGTAATGGCTGCAAAAAAAGGAATGGGCTTTGCGGCAGCGCAAAAGTCTATCGCTGCTAAAGAAGGCGTACCTATGAAGAATGCAGGAGCGATCCTTGCATCGTCAACACGTAATGCATCAGCCGCAGCAAAGAAGAAAAATCCTAACCTAAAGAAAGTCAAGGGTAAATAACATGTGCGCAGAATGCGGATGCAACAAGACAATGGTGGGTAAACCATCAGACAAACTTACTGGCAAGCCTACAAAATCACAATATGGTGAGTATGAAGGCGTTGGCGGAACAAAAAACAAGTAAGTAAATTCCTAGCGAGGGGCAATAGATGGCAAACTACGGTGGTTTATCTGCGACATATCATATAAATCGTTTGGCTGGCACCATTGTAAATGGTGTACCACAACTTGATTTTGATGGTGCTTGTATCCAGTGGGCAACAAATGTTATTCCTGGCCACGGTCAAAGCCGTGCCATTGGTGCATTAAATGCCATCTATGCCTATCGTCATGGTGGTAAGAATTATTATGAAGATGTGCCAGGCGTATTAAATCTGCTTGCTGGTACATACGGCATTGGTGAAGCAGAAGCAGCAGCAAGGATTGCATCATAATGGCAACATACATAGACATTGTAAATGAAACTGCCATTGCATTGGCAGGTTATACCAACCGTCAGGATCAGGCGACGTTCCTCACTGGTGCATTAACACCAACGGCATTGACCTTTACTGTAGCCGATGGCACAGTCTTAACACGTGGATTAGTTGAAATTGACGATGAGTTGATTTGGGTTGATTCATTCGATCGAACAACAAACACTGCAACTATCCCGTCTTATGGAAGAGGCTTTCGTGACACTACAGCAACAACTCACGCCGTTGGTACACGTGTTACTATTGCGCCCACATACCCACGAAGCGTTATTCGACGAAACATTAACTTGGCCATCCAAGGGGTATATCCAGATTTATTTGGCACATATTACACAGACTTTAAGTTCCAAGCCGCTGTAACAACTTACCCTATTCCCAATGAAGCAATTGACGTATTGAACGTCTCATGGCAAACCATTGGTCCATCTAAGGAATGGTTGCCGATTAGACACTATCGTCTTGATCGTCAAGCAGATCCGATCGTATGGAATACAGGTAAAACTGTTTCAATCCGTGAAGGTATTATTCCTGGACGTACCGTTCACGTTGTGTACACAAAAGTTCCTAGCGAACTGCAGTATGACACAGATGATTTTGCAACAATTACAGGACTTGAAGAATCTGCACGTGAAGTAATTGTACTTGGTGCCGCATATCGTACAGCAATGTATCTTGATATGGGTCGTGTGCCAATGCTTACTGCTGAAGCAGATTCACAATCACAATCAAACCCCATTGGATCAGCAGCCAACATTGGCCGTATGCTTCAACAGATGTATCAGCAACGTCTTTCACAAGAAGTACGTCGTATGCAAGCACAGTTCCCACCACGCGTTCACTACACATCATAAGGATAAAACATGGCCAACCGTTATTATTCAGCCATTGCACAAGACAATGCGCTTGCTTCTTCTGTTACATCATCATCAACAACGGTGATTCTTAACTCATCACCTGTTGGCTATCCTAGTAGTTTCCCCTATGTCCTTGCCCTTGACTACAACACTTCTAGTGAAGAGTTAGTATCAGTCACAGCAGCATCAGGCACAACATTAACTGTTGTGCGTGGCTTTAACGGAACAAGCGCAGTAAGTCATGGTGCTGGTGCCACAGTTCGCCACGTTATTACAGCACAGGATTTAACCGATGCTCAGAACCATATTGCAGCCACAGGCTCAGTGCATGGTTTGTCAGGTGCAATTGTAGGTACAAGTGATACACAGACACTTACTAACAAAACAATTTATGGTGGATCAATTACAGGTGCAACATTAACGTCATCTACAATTGACTATACCAAGAATACATTGCTTAACTTTCCATCAGGTACATTAAGTTTTAACAACCAGACAGGAACAAGTTACGCATTACAATCAAGTGATGCATTTGGTTTTGTTACCCTTAATAATACATCTGCTGTTTCAGTAACAATTCCTGTCAGTACCTTTACTGTTGGTCAGTACATTAACGTACAGCAGGTCAATACTGGTCAGGTAACAATCACTGGTCAAGGTGGAGTAACTGTTACATCAACAGGTGCTACATCATCAGCACCTGCATTGGTAACAAATCAGTCCGCTGCAACTATTATCTGTACAGCAAGCAATACATTTACCGTAGTAGGAAATATTCAATAATGTCCCTACTGCCTGGAATATTAGCATCAAGCGCAGGGTCAAGTTCTGGCAGGGCAAGTTTTTATAAAATTGCTACGCTTACATCTTCTGGCTCACAGTCATCATTCACTTTTTCATCAATACCTACGACATTTAAAGCATTGCAAATTCGTGGTATTGCAAAAACTGCCAATACATCTAACAATGGCGATCAAGGATTTGCAATCACTGTTGATGGAATAAGTACATCATCTTACACATGGCACCAATTGTATGGAAATGGTTCTAGCACAGGTATTGTTCAAAATTTTAGTTCATCTTTAATTTCGTTTAATGCTGGTGCGCCTACTTCATATACTGGAACATCCTCAACTTTTGGTGTAAGTATTTTTAATATTATTGATTACAACTCAAGTTCAAAATATAAAACCATTCAAAACATTGGTGGTTCTACTCTTAATGCAGGTGCTGGTGGTTATGGAATAGGTCTTGATTCTGGAATGTTGGCTGGCTTAAATACAGTTTCATCAATAACAATTTCTAGTACAGACACTTACAACTTTGTTAGTGGTACTACATTTACATTGTATGGAGTAAATTAACATGGCTACTTTAACATACGTTCCTATTGCCACACAAACATTAAGCAATAGTACAACCAACAATATTACATTTTCATCTATACCTAGCACATATACTGACTTACGATTAGTTCTTGTTGGTGCTTATACCGCTGCTACTAGTAGTGTTATTATGCGATTTAATGGTGACACTGCGTCAAACTATGACATGGTGTATTTGTCAACCAATGGCGCTACTGCTTCTAGTGGAAATTCAAGCAATCAAAATTACATCACATTAGATGACTATGGTGCGCCAGCGACTACTCCTACATTTTACGGAATAGATATATTTTCATACGCAAATACAACTACATTCAAATCGCTTTTACTGACAGAAAGTCAAAGTCTTACTGGTAGTTCTGGAGTATTGTCATACGATATTGGCACCTGGAAAAGTACAACTGCAATTAACAGTATTACTATTGCAAATCTAAGTAGCACTGTTTATTTTGCATCTGGCTTTCAAGCAACTTTGTGGGGGATATAATGGCAAATCCAACGATGAGTTTAATTGCATCAAAAGTAATTTCAACCAATACGTCTAGTGTTGCATTTTCTTCCATACCAAATACATATACTGACTTAAAATTGATTGTTAGCACAAGAGACAATCTTTCTTCTGGAAATTCAACAGCACTTACTGTATTTAATTCAGATACATCTACTAATTATACAAATGTTGGAATGTATATCAATGGCACATCTGTTTCAAACCTTATCAATTCTACCAGCGTAAGTCAGTTTCCTTGGAATGTATCTACTTCTACTACTGGCGCAAACTATGTTTATACTTATGGTGAAATGTATATTCCTAATTACAATAGCACTGCAGGTAAACCATACATTCACCTTAGCACAGGTGAAGGAACGTCATCTTGGATTTTTCTTACTGCTGCAGGACGATACACAGGGTCGTCAGGTATTACATCAATATCGTTAACACCTGCTAGTGGAGCAAGTTTTGTATCAGGATCATCATTCTATTTATACGGCATCAAGAACAGTTAAAGGAGCAAGACAATGGCAGATGTAATTGAAGTTAACTGCGCAACTGGTGAAACAATTGAGCGTGCGTTCACCCCAGAGGAAGCAGCGGCACAACAGGCTGCGCTACAAGCAGCAGTAGATAAAGCAGCAGCAGATGCAGCAGCAAAGGCTGCAGCAGATGCGGCACTTGCAGCAACAAATGCAAAGTTAATGGCATTGGGACTTACCCAAGATGACATTAATAACTTGCTTAACGCAGCAAAAAACTAATTAAACTTTAAGGAGACATTGTGGCGCTAGACGGCTTTAGACACATAGCGGAAAGACCAGTTGATCCAATTGGTCTTGTTCCAAGTATTGGTGGTTCATACGTTAACACAACTGTTAACTATGACGTTGCCATTGGTGGCATACCTTTCTTCCTAGCGCAGAGCAAAGAGCATCCTTATAAGCGAGAGACTGCTCAATATCGCAAGCAGCAAATTGATCAGCAGAAAGAACCTGGCGAGCAAACACTTACAGGTTGGTGGCTACGTAGCCAGTCATCATTCCATTATGGTGCAGGCATTAGATATGAAGAGCCAGTTGAAGGTGAAACAGTTGCAATGCGTTTCAACAAATCTGCTGGTGTTGATGTATTTAACATTGGTCGTGTTACATTACTGCCTGATACAACAATCAATTCTAGTGTTACTGTTAGCCCAGGCATATCACCTATTCTTATTGGTGGCACTGACACAAATGGTGTTGATCTATACTTGACAGCAACTGCCTCAACCTTGCAGCGCACAACAGCAGCAGGTGCTACCACTACACTTAACTACGGTGGCAGCGGAACGATCCTTGCATTAGCGCAGGATGGTGCAAACTATTATGTATTAAATGCCACAGGCATTTACAAAGGTCCATTGACAGGTGCCACTAACGGCACTTTAATTTTTACCAACCCATCAATGGTAGGTACTGTTACCACAGGCGTATTAGGTTGGGCTAAGCAACGTTTGATCGCTGGCATTAACAACTTTTTATTTGAAGTTACACCTATTGCATCTATCAAC
>Ga0208256_1000210_pt1 | contig 14052 bp, 18 predicted proteins | sample CryBogCBH22Jun08_FD_184608 | JGI IMG/M metagenome (GOLD analysis project Ga0208256, IMG submission 184608) | Freshwater microbial communities from Crystal Bog, Wisconsin, USA - CBH22Jun08 (SPAdes) | ecosystem: Environmental > Aquatic > Freshwater > Lake | place: Crystal Bog, Wisconsin, USA... | reverse complement strand
AAATGCAGCGTATTATGATTCATCTGGAAGCTAACCCTAATTTTGATTTAAGATGGATAAAGTACAAATTTATAGAAGATGTAAGAGCAAACAAAGATATTATTGATTACTTAAATGAGGTAGGATCATATGCAAATAACAGGCCTATTGGACAGCGTTTCAAGGATGGCAGCAACCAAGCACGAAACGAAATTGTTCCTTCAAACGTTTCTCAAGAACGGGGAGAACGACGGGGCGGACAAGCATTACCTAGCGAAACTGGACCAAGCTATCAAGCTATTGGACGAAAGCAACAGCCTGCGGGAGTTTCACGAGAAGATACATCACCAGCAACTGTAGGCACGTTCCGTAAAGAAGGCACCCCTGCCGTAGAAGCTAAAGAAGCTAAGTCTATCTTTGATAGTTTTGCTGACCGTATTGAGAAGTCAGGTGTATTTACCCCAGCTCGTGCAAACAATCTACACGAGATTTTGAAGAACAAAATCTTTGGTAATGCCAAAAAAGCTGTATTGCATTGTTTACCTGTTAAACCTTTGACTGAAGAAGCTAAACGTGCTGGCTTGCCTATGGCACCAAAGTTCAATGAGATCATTGACGAGCACTCTGGCTATGTAAATGGCCTTAATCAAAGCATCGAACCGCTTATTAAGCGTTTAGAAGATTGGGCCAAAAAAGTAAACAAAAAGTTTGTTGATTTGCTTAATGATGTAATTTACGATAGCACTCTTTCTAAAGTTGATCCAACTAAACCTAAGAAAGACGATACAAGTCAAGAAGATTACGACCGAGTAAAGAACAAGTACCTTAAGTTAGACCCAATGGGCAAACAACTTTACGTTCAAATGCGCAATGCCTATGGTGCTATGTATCAAAATATTCTTGATTCTATTGAAGACCGTATTAATACATTAGTTACTGATCCTAAAACACGTTTGCAAATGAAACAGGACGTATTGGAAAAGCTAGCTAAACGTGGTCAAATTGACCCATTTTTTGCATTGACTCGTAAAGGTAAATACTGGTTGTCTTACAACTTAGGTAATGAGCCATATATTGAAGCATATGAAACTGAGCGTGAGCGTAACAAGCAATATGATTTGGTTGCCAAAGAAGGTGCTTCAGACTTGTCTAAGTTTAGCCAGCTTTCAGAGTATAAATATAGCCGTGCCCCATCGGGCTCGTTTGTAAACAAGATGCTTAACATTCTTGAAATTAATAAGCCAAAGAACTTAAGCAAAGAAGAGTCTGAAAAGTATGATGAATCTGCCGACGAAGTAATGCGCTTATATATCAGCACGTTACCTGAAACTTCTTTTGCTAAGTCTTTTCAAAAGCGTAAAGAAATCCTTGGTTTTAAAAGAGATGCTATTGAGGCCCTACGTGACCGTATGTACAACACAGCTCAACAACTTGGTAGGATGAGGTACTCAGCAAAACTTAATAAGTTAATAGAAGAGATGCAAGAGTTTTCTAAAGCGGCTTCTCGTGGTATGAGTCCTGAAAAAGATAATAACGGTAAAGCTAAAACTGTTCCTAAGATAGATAACAAGTTAATTAATGACTATATCAGTGTATTTGAAAAACATGTAGAAGCTATTATTAACCCTAATATTAGTTCTACAGCTAGGTTGCTCAATACTCTTGGCTTTAATTATTTGTTAGGTTTTAACATTTCTTCTGCTCTTGTTAACATGGGTCAAGTTCCTATGATTGTTGCACCGTATTTAGCAGGTGAGCATACATGGGGTCAAACATTTGGTGCTATTAATAATGCCTATAAGACTTACCTAAATAGTGGATACGGTAAAGATGTTCGTAGTGTAGCTATGATAGGTACAGAACAACGAGATGAACAAGGCAATATAATTACCCCTGCAGAAATGGTTAAACAAAAGGGTATGCCTTCAATTACCAATTATGGTGCTGATACCGAAATGGGTAAAAAGTACGCTACGCTAATTGAAGAAGGTCAGAAACTTGGTCAGTTTAACCGTTCGCAGTTCCATGATGTGTTGGAAGTAGATGGTCGAAAAGACTGGGGTAATACTTTAAATGCCGCCTCTAGCTTTGCATTCCATCATGGCGAACGCATGAACCGTGAAGTATCTATGATAGCTGCTTATGATTTGCAAATGGCTAAACTTAAGAAACAAGGTAAAACAGGTAAAGAAGCCGAGATTGAAGCAGCTAAGTATGCGTTTAACGTAACCGAAATGACCAACGGCGGTGTATCTGCAGCAAGTGCTCCGCTTATTGCCAAGAATAGCTTGGGTAAAGTTTTGTTTATGTTCAAACGCTACGGTGTTTCAATGTACTACATGTTATTTAAAGTAACTCGTGATGCACTTAAAGGTGAAACCCCAGAAGTACGTAAAGCTGCTATGAGCCAGATTGCTGGTATCTACGGCACATCCGCACTCTTTGCTGGTCTACAAGGTATCCCAATGTTTGGTGTTGCCGCTATGGTGTATAACTTGTTTGCAGATGATGACGAAGATGATATGGAGACAGCAACCCGTAAATACGTAGGTGAGTTTGCCTATAAGGGTATGTTGAACTATGTTACTGGCGCTGAGATTGCATCTCGCACTAGCTTGAGTGACTTGATCTTTAGAAGCAATCCATCATCTAACTCGCAAACATTTGAGCAAGGCTTGCTAGAAACCCTTGGTGGTCCTGCATTTGGTGTAGCTTCTAAGATTAGACGTGGCTTACAGTTTATGAACGAAGGTAACATACAGCGTGGCGTGGAGACTGTACTTCCATCAGCACTGGGTAACGTGTTTAAGGCTTATCGCTTTGGTACTGAAGGGGCCAAGAGTTTACGTGGCGATCCAATTACAGAAGACCTTAGTGCAGCCAGCCTTGCAGCCCAAGCACTTGGCTTTGCTCCAGCAGAGTATGTTCGTCAGCTAGAGATTAATAGTCGCTTAAAAGGTGTTGAAAAAAATATCTTGCAGACTAAATCAAAATTACTCCAGCAATGGAACGTAGCTAACCGCATGGGTGATGCCGAAAACGCTGCAGAATATAAGCAGAAGTTAAAAGACTTAAACGCTAAGCATCCAGACCTAGGTATTACTGAGGATACTTTTGAAAAATCAGAGATAGCTTTTGAAGCAGCCACCAAACGTACTGTAAAAGGTGTGCAGTTTAGCCAGAAGCTTTATAACGAGATGATGCGTAACGCTGCCGAGTACGACAGTAAATAAAAAAATCCCCAGCCTTTTGAGCCGGGGACCAAGGGGTAGTTCCTCACGAGAACAATGCAACAGGAGAATGAGCGTTGCGTAGAAAGTGTACTACACAATTCGCCAAAAGCGCATACCTAATTTTTTATTTTCAATTCTATCAAATCCTTTTATCTGCAGTCCTTTAGCCTTTGCTATAGCTTGCATCTGTTTGTTTAATCTTGATAAGTTAATTGCAGGGATAAATACAGACATCCCCACATGAAAATTATCCCAATTTACATCAATCACCACACCATCAGGGCACACTTGACCCAAGTGCATCACCTTCAATAGCGGCCTTGTGCGCTGCAATGGCGGCGAGTTCTTCTTGTCTATCCTCATCCATAAATCCTTCACAGTTAACCCACAGTACATCCAATGATGGCAGGCTCATGCGTGTGCCTTTACCCATCCGTTTTTTGTCAATCTTAGCTTTAGTTCTACCACGTTTTAATGAATCAACTAATCCTTCATAGTTAACCTGTTTCTTAACACACCAATCTTTGAAAGGACTAATGTATAAATACAACATGTTTATATCATACTCGTGCCGTGCTATGAAGTGCATTCTTGGAGTAGCGTCGGGTATAACCAAATGCTCTACCTCACTCTTTAAACTACGAGCATCTTGGGTGCTGGTAATACGTAGCACGTTGTTCCAATTCTCTGCAAGATAGTTAGTCAAAGTACTTTCGGCACTAACATCCATAGACTGCACTTGGGTCTTAACATTCTTAACTGCGTTTATAACCCATTCAACTACGGGTTTGATGTCGTAGTCAATCAAGCCAGCCCGTTTAGCTACCAGCAATCCTGTAATGCCGTCTGCTACTAGCACAGAGTGAAACCGATCTGCGGGCGTAAATCCACACTTTTGGTCAAGCCGATACTGAGTAGTCTTGTATAACTCCTTGATGCCAGCAATATCATTCATAACATACTGCAGGTATGGCAAATATGCGTGTCCATAGTTATGTTGTAGCGCACTACTAAGTTCGTCGGTTTCGGCTTTATCTAAGCCCTCTACAGGCTTGGCACGAACCTCAAGAATACGCATGGCCTCACCTTTTGGAAGAGCTTTGTAAATGCTCATTTTCTCCATAATAGAGGCATTGCCTGTACTTACACCAACTTGTTTCCAAGGTTCGCCACGATGACGTTCTCCATTAGATGATGCGGTCATACGGTTCTTTTGTGAGCCTGATGTGTATTGGTATACAAAGTCACTCAAGTCTTTAGCTGTAGCGTTAGTAACCTCATCCATTGGTAGGAACAAGTTGTTATATAACTCAGCACGAAGCATCTTAGAGTTGGTTGTATCCGACTCTTTTAACACCAGCTTGGTAGGGTCACCCCAAATACTAGCCCCTGCAAACAGTGCAGTGGTTTTACCAATACCTGACTCAGGACTAAAGATGTGCAGGAGTGCCGCATTGATTGGAGTGAAGTCTGTGAAAATCGAGCCGAACGCAAGACCAATCATAAACTGGTGCATCTCCATTCCGGGCTTCTTGTAAAAAGCCATAGCATCTTTCCACGCATCTATGTTGCCCTTGGTTTGGAACGCATGGAACAAATGTCCCGTAGATGATGACGGTGGGTTATGGTCTACACGGTCTGCACGGATTTCTTTATCACCAATAACAAACGCTTCATACTTCTCGTCGACCCAACCAAACTGCCGTCTTGCGGTGTCGGCTTTACCTTTTAATTGCATGTGATTTCCCCAAGCTATTAGATAAGACATAATCTCGTCTATCTTCCCTTGCCATAAACCTTTAGAGGACAAGTACTTCCTTAATTCTTCTTTTGATGTAACTGCAGATGCAGGCATTGTGAACTCACGCACCCCATCCCTAGGCAGGTGTAATCGAACGACCACAGCCTCACCCACTTCTGAATCATCCAAGCGACGAGTCATATACATATCGTTGTGATATACCAAGACTTCTACTTCGTCATCTTGCTTAACAACTCGCTTGTATATACCCCCGTTTTTTCCCCGGAAGTATGGTTCAGGGTATTTCGGTATAACGTATGTCTGTGTGTGACCTTGGTCTATCTGGAACGGCACATCTTCAACGATGTTATCGTCGTCGTTGGCTTCCTGTACTTCACGACCCAATACGATTGGTGACTTAATTACACCTTTGTGGACACAGTTGTCGCAACCTCTAGGGTTATATTCCTCAAACTTAGCGCAAGTATAAGGCCCACCTTTGATGTTACGCACCTTACCATCTGCAAACTGTGGGCTATATTCAGGGTGATGCTCAGATATCTTCTTGATCGCAACATCCGCATCTATACAAAATTTGGCGATACTTAGGCCTGCTCTCCACATAGGTTCTGGCATAGTGGCCTGCTCTTTAATTATATATGCAAGTTGCTGGCAACCCTCACCTTTTACGGTTTTCATTAAAATCGTCTTGAACCGATTGGTATAGTTACCTAGGATGGCTTTTGTTACGTCATCCATCTCACCACGTGGTATATAAGACTTACGAACAATAGGTTCACCAATAACATCTTTTAGTGTGTCTAGTTCATATGAGCCTGATGAGCTACCAAGTAACGCAACTGTCCTAGCTTCATCGTTCTTATAGTTCAAAGTTCCCGGCACACGCAGGATTCGTACGGAGTCAGCCGTTACCACAGGGTCAGCATGCAGGTCATACTCGTCGCACATAGCCTTAAGTTTCTCAGCCAAAGGCATCCATGTTTCACGTGAAACAGGTTCAGATAAAGGCCAATAAGCATGTACACCCCCGCCTGAGTTTACAAGCGTTGGTTTCGGCATTCTAGTTACTTTACAAAACTGCTTGAGTCCTTCAATCGCTTCTTGTTGTGTTTCATAGGGTTTACCCTCACCACAATCCAAATCGATAAACAAAGACCTTAACTGCTTAACATTAGCAGTCTTCCTTGATTTCCCATCTTCAAACGTAGCTAGCGCATAGTAAGCGTCATAGCCTTCGTTCTTTAAGTTCTCAGCAACTGCTACCGCATCTTCTAGTTTTAAAAAGAATTTTTGAACTGGTTTGTCCGAGTCCTTCTTTAATCCAACTATGCAGTAGTATCCTTCATCCCCAAGGACTTGCTGTAAAAATTCTAAATTGTTCATAGCCACCCAATGTTAGGCGGGGTACTTGCATGTTCCTTAACTAACCTTCATAGGAGTACAGGCTATTTAACGTCGCCGAGCCGACGTACTACTACATGCGTTCCCCCAAAACTTCTAATTATCAATCATCCCATTCGCCAACTAGGTCTTCTAGTTTAGGCTCGTTACCAACCGCAGCTTTCTTCGGTGCGGCTTTCTTGGGTTCATCAATAACTTCTTCTACTTCGGCTTTAGGTTTGGCCAACGCTGGTTTCGGCTTATCCTTAACACCATCTGTCTGTGCAACCGTTAAGGTAATAGCGGCTACTGCTTCCTTGGTTTCTTTAAGTTCTTGTACTTTTAAGAACTCATCCTCAGTTACAGGGCGCACAGGCTTAAATACTAACTTAGGTGTAGGGCTTGCTGTGTCAAACCGCATCTCAGTAACCACACCGGTAATGGGGGTACCGTGATTCTTGAGATGGCGAGCATATGCCTGCAGAGGTAGCTTACCTTTTTCACCATCACCAAACACGGATGTAGGTGGCAGTACTAATTGGTAAACTTCTTCTTTATCAATTTCGCCATCGATTACTACTGCGAGACGCTGTTGATAACGGCAGGCACGGCTTTCACCCTGACCAGAACCTTTGATGTTTTGTGGGCAGTTCAAGCAGGTGGCTGATTGCTTGTTTTCTGCCTTAACTTTCTCATCAGGGCGTTGGCTGTCGGATGACCAGCAAGTTGGGGATACTGCTTCACCTTCGGTATAGCTACCAGCATAGTAGATGCGGGATACTTTCGGTGCAGCTTTAATAATTACCACGTTCATAGAACGCTCTTCGGATACACGGTATTCTTTACCGCCGATAAATTCACGGAATACACCGCCTTTAATGCTAATACGACGTGCACCTAAACCACCGCCATCACTTGTACCAGCTAGTGCGTTAGTTGCATCATCTGCAGTTGCCTTTAAGTAGGCTGGCAATCCGCCTTTGAATAGAGTCATTTCGCTCATCATTATTCTCCTGAAATATAAGCGCCAATTTTCTTGGCAATATCAATAATACTATCTGAGTCTACATCTTTGGCACGTGTTGCAAAATCGATACACATTGCTCTGAATTGCTTTTGCATTTGTGCTTCTTGCTCTGCTTTTACTGCTGGGTCTACTGCTTGGATTTGGTCATCCATGTCATTCTCCTTAGATATCTTCGTCAGGGTTAAAGTTTAATGTTAGTTGGGCATCGTTCGGGTCAGCATTAACCGTTAGACTTCCATCTGCTTCTTCTCTTACTAATTCACCGCCGCTTAGTTTTCGCAAGGCTTGCTCCACTTCACTAATTTTGAAACGATATACACCGCCAATCTTTAGTGCAGGGATTAAGTCCTGTCGAATCCAACCACGAACAGTCGATACGGAAACAGAGAAGTGTTTCGCAATATCTTCTATTGGTACAAAGGTTTCATCAACCATCTTATTTCCTTTTTATAGTCACGGAATACTCCATGTTTGCATTAAGCCCCGGCGGAAGCAAGTCGGGGTTTTCCTCTAAAAATGCCTGCATATTAGATTGGTTAATCGCTTTCACTAATAATTCAGGCACACCATGTTCAAGAATAAACTTGCCCATAGATTCCCAGTCTGTTGTTGCATACTTCGTCTTAACGGTTCGATACACAACACCAGCATCAGTCCTTAAACTTTCAACTCCAAGGTCTTTCATTTGGTCGAGGATGGCAGTCTTGACAGTCTGCATATCGTCTTCCAACTTCCCGATCTTTTGTTTAAGTTCGTGGTCTAATTCACTCTTCTTTTCCCGCATCTTGATGTAGATACGAGTAAGTTTTTCTATTGATACTCCTTCGTTTTCCATCTCATTCTCCCTATTAAACATTACTTTATTCAAGTAAATTCTTGTAAAGCTCAACTAACTTTACGTGATCTGTTATACGGTTGTCAAGCATTTTATACATATGTTTTTCAGCGTTGCTTCCTTGCAACCTAACTACCGTAACTGGATGCTTCTGTCCTGCTCTATGCGCCCTTGCATTGGCTTGGGCATATGTTTCTAGGCTTGGGGTCGGCCCCCACCAAACAATCGTGTCAGCGGCCGTTAAAGTGACTCCATGAGCCGCCGCTAATGGCTGGATAATTAGGATGCGTGGGTCAGGTTTTTCTTGAAAATTCTTGAAAATCTCTGTGCGTTTGTTATGCGCCACATCACCGTTAATCACCTCGGTACTAAACCCATCTAGTTCTAGCTTTTGGGCTAGGATTTGGATAGTGTTTTTAAACGGCACGAATATCAAAATCTTTTGCTTTGTTTCGTCAATTACTTCCCGCAAAACTTTATATCGATTAGTTATATCAAACTCTAGTGTTTCGCCTGAATCAGAATAAACAGCACCACAAGATATTTGTAGGAGTTTACTCATACCCACTGCAGCATTTACCGACGTAATTTGTTCGCCTGCTGTGGAAACGACAAGTTGCTTGCGTAGTAGTTCGTAGTATTTCTTTTGTTGTGATGTAAGTTCTACATCACGGGTTACATAAGTTTGTTCAGGTAAATCTAGGCATTCTTGTTTAGTGTATCGGATTGCTGGTTGTAATGCTTCAAATACAATTTGGTCTGCGTTTGGTCTAACCACCCAACGGAACTGCGATACTTTATACATCACCATATCTTTGAATGCTGAATAGAACCTAGGCACTCCTGTTGGATTAACTAACTTAGCTAAGCCGTATGCGTCTACGGGTGACTGTGCGGCAGGTGTTCCTGTTAACATCCATAACCAAGTCTCTGGTTTCAAAATTTTGTTCAGCGTTTTCCAGCGAGTCGTTTGGGCATTCTTGTATGCGTTCGCTTCGTCAATGACAATCAAGTCAAAGCCACCTGCTACTATATCGTCTTGTACGATTTCCACCCCATCGTAGTTGATGATGACAAACTCGGCAGTAGAGTTAATAATCCTAGCCCGTTTCTCTTTGCTACCATAAGCTATGTCGACTTGACGGTGCATGGCAAACTTAAATAGGTCAGCCCGCCAAGCAGAATCCATAATGGATAAAGGGCAGATAACCAATACACGCTTGATCTTCCCTGCCTTCATCAGATAATCAGCCGCCCATATAACCGAGCCTGTCTTGCCTGTACCCTGTTCGTTAAGACAAAATGCACGTGGGTTTAGTGTAAGAAATGATGCAGTATCTTTTTGATGTTCAAATGGTTTGTGCATCCCTTCCCATTTGTATTGACCGATAATCGGTGATGGTACGTTTTTTATACGCAAGTTGCGTAGTACTCTTGCTTCGTCTAATCCCCAGTTGACTACCACTTGATTCTCCCCAATCTGTTTGCTCTTGGGAATGACGGTCGTAATCTTATTTGGGTTACGTAAATTCAGCAACAATGCTTTGTTGTCTATGATTTCCACACATTCTCCAATGAAGCGAATATCAGGTGAAAGTGGTCTCCCACTTCACCCATCTAATTTGTACTACTAGTTTACTACTTTTTCTTAGCTTTTACAACTTTACTTTTTTCTTTTTTACTTATTTCTGAAACTAAATTACTTTTTGAATCACGTCTAAAGCTACGATTCTTTGACTTGCTTTGTACAGTAAATCCCTGCTTGTTTGAACCACCAAGATCAAGGGCTTTCTTGTGTGCTAAGTCTTTACCTTCTCTGCTTTCGGCAGTTTTATCTTTATCTTTCGGGTCATCGTAATGAGCCTTATCATATGCACGACGCAAGCGTTGACGTTCCATACGACGTTCGAGTTCACCACGAGCTTTTTGTTGCTCGTACTCTTTCTTATACGGTCTTGGTTTGTTTACATATGGCATATTAAACCCCTAGTTCTTCGTCTTTAATTCTAATCATAACCTTAACGAGTTCTTCTTCCGACAAACCGAACTCTTTACCTACTTCAAGTTGTTTTTGAGATATATCAAACTGATATAGCAGTTCTTCTTTAGAGTCCATTACCCTAACCGTTTTCCACACCATATCAGTTCCTTCCATTGTGGGGGCATTCCAACACCAAACAGTGCTTTCGGCACAGTCCACTTGGTCGTGGATTCCACACATTGTTCTCATAGGCGAACTTCATACGGTTATATTCTGTCAGCCACTTAGCCCACATTTTATCCTGTTCTTCTGCGTTATACGAGTCCTTTATAAAGTTCTTGCTAATAACAAAGAATAGTGCGCCCTTTACTATTTTTAATTGGGGGAAGTGCTTGAACATGGCAAGTGCCATCAACTCTAGCTGGTCAGTATCCGCATACTTAGCGGATTTTCCTGTCTTGTAATCTAAGCATTTGGCTTCTTCTCCGTTGATAACGGCTAAGTCTGCCACCCCTCGCCACCATACTTTAGGGTCTTTGAATCCACAGGGTTCTAGGTTCTCGGTTAAACCCATTTCCAACTCGCAATGTTTCTCACCTGCTAATTTGTTTAGGTTATCCAAAGCTGGTTTGGCAAATGCAAATTGTGGGGGTATAGGAGTGCCATCTCTGATGTATAATTCGGCCGCTTCGTGGAACTGCTTACCGTATAAGATAGCATCCGTTGGTGGTTCTTTGACATCTTTTGCTACACGCAAGTGATAATACTTTTTGGGGCATTGAACAAACAACTTGATGCTTGAATACGACCACGCTGGCAGTTTCATTTAAAGTCCACTTCTATTTCGTAATTAGGTTTGTCTGCAAAAATAGGCATGCGAGGGTCATGAAAGCCGTACATAGTGCTAGGGATAGCACCAACTCTACTATCTATTAAACTTTCTAGTGCCTCTATCATTTCCTCTACTGTAAGTGGTTTATTTTTACTCATTGAAGTCTACCTCTTTTATATAGTCTTTAGGGGCTTCACCAATTATTTCCCAAAGTAACTTTGCCGCTACAATTTCTTTAGTTCGACCCATCGCTTCCGCTAGGTGTTGAGTGTATCGTCTGTGTACTTCCTCGTGTTCCTTCAGGTTTGTCGTGTCCAAAATCCACCTCCTTTATATATGTTTGTGGGTCAAACGTCGCATATGCTTCTTCAAACAACTGATTTAATGCTGGCATTACTTCTCTTAACAGGTCTTTCCTAGATATTATCGCCACTTAGTTCTCCCGAAATATGAGTTAGTAATCTCACATCCACAAATGCGTTCATCATATACTCATGTGCTTCATGAAAGTGTCGTTTGTTCATAGCGTTCTCAAACTCTCGTAAGTTCCGTCTAGCCCTTAGTAAAAAATCTGCGTAATCAAATACTTCTTGTTGGTTCATATCAATGCCTCTTCAAATTGGGATAAGTCTATTTTACGCACAGGCTTGCGTACGCACTTAAATGTCCAGCCTTGACGGAATGCGCAGATAGCTAGGGCTTCTTCTTGCCTGCCAACTATCCGCATTACCTCGCCACTTTCGTCTTTAATTACATAACTCACTAACAATCACCATAGCTTTTGCCGTAACCTGATTCACAACTAACAGGTAAACCATCCGCCCAATCAGGTGTCCACTTCATGCACTCCTCAATATAGGCTTGGGCTTCTTGTACTTCGTCTTCCTTAACTATACAGGCAATTGCATCGTGTACCGTTAAAACAACATCATACTTCTTAGCTATCTTTATCATCTGCTCACCGATGATGCAACGGGCTAACGCTTGGCAGACATTCTCGATAACTTTACCACCGTATATCTTGTTCCAACCGTAACGGGTCTTGTATTGATATTGCAGTTTGTTGCTTTCGTCTTTAACTGCAACGAGTTTGTCGTACCGCATATATAATCCGCTTGGTAATCTAACTCCACGTTCGCTAGGGGCCACAAATAACACACCTTCTTTACCTAAAGATGTTGTCATGCCTTTGGTTATAGCATCGAGGGACTGTTGTGCTTGTCGCCACAGAGCAGTAATCTGAGGGTATGTGTTTCGGTAGACTTCGATTATATGCCGTGCTTCATCTTCTGTAACTTCTGCCCCAAAAGTTTTAAGCTGAGCTTTGAATTTTTGCGCACCCATGCCATATCCTGCCCCAAGGATGGTCGTCTTACCCACGAACCGTTCTTCCTTAGTGACTTCTTCGACTGCCTTAGAATAGATAGCAGATGCCATGATTTTGTATACGTCTTCTCCATTCTTAAATGCCTCCACTAAATCGTTTTGTCCAGCCAACCACGCAAGCACACGGGCTTCAATCTGCGCTGAGTCAGCATCAATAATTACATAACCTTCAGGTGCTTCGATAGCCTTCTTCAGCTTACCTGCATTCGTACCCCTGCTTGGTAAGTTCTGTAAGTTCAGCGAGTCGCTACCACCCCATCGCCCTGTATGAGCCGCATAATACTTGAGTGGGACTGGCATTAACCCTCGCTTGGCGATTCCAATAAACCTTTCAGTACGAGTTTCTTCAAGCGTTGATTTCGACCCGATGCGAGCCGCTACTAAAGCCTGCACTCTTACATCAGGATGTTCAGACAAAGCCTTAAAGTCTTCGTCGTTCTTAGCCAAAGCAAGGGCTTCTTTACCCGTCGTCGGGCTAATCTTCATAGGTGGTTCAACACCTAATTGTTTTAGTAACTCAGCAAACTTCTGATTGCTCATCAGTTCTTCACGACTAGTAATGCCAGCCTCTATTAACAACTTAGCCTTTGCTCTTCTTACATCGTCGTAATGCTGTTCAAGCAAAGTAAGGTTGAGGTCTAGCTTGGGTTGACAGAACATCCGCATGGTTAAATCAATCAGCTTCATCTCCGTTTTAGGGAAGCCTTTGTTAATCATGAGATTAAATAGTTTGTAGGTAAGTTCCACATCGTTAACACAGTAGTCACCGTATCTATCAAGATCTTCTTCTGTGAAGTCTAACCTTCTTTTCCCGGTAGCGGCGATAACTTCATCACCCTTAACACCTAGTTTGTATCTTTCTACTAACACTCCTAGGCTGCCACCAACTTCGACACCATGCAACGCACGAGCCATAGATAAAGTATCGGCATATATCTTGGGAGCAATACCAAATCGTTCGGAAAGAATGAAGCCATCAAACATCATGTTGTGTGCCACGCACATAGAGTTCTTCCAATCAAACCCTTTTAGGTAGCTTGCTAATTGCTCATGCGTACCGCTAGCCCACTCGGTTTCACCGTCGTCTACTTTGACTGCCACACCAATAACTTCAAACCTGTCGTCACGCACATACTCTTCAGTCGTTACTTTCGACAAACTGAATGTAGACTTATCATAGTAAGTCTCAAAGTCAATCGTTATTATGCTCATACACCCACCGCATTAACAACTTGAGATACGACTTGCTGAACATACTTAATATCGTTTGGAGTTAGTTGTCCTAACAACTGTATTATTTTCATAACCGCAACATCGTTATCTAATGTTTGTGGTTCAACTAATTTCTCAATCATTTCTTTTCCCCTTTCTTTGCTAACTTCTTGCGTAGCTTGATACCATCTTGTGCGTTTTTATTTTGTTCAATAAATTGACGCATTATAGATAGTAGCCCTTCTTGTACTAAGAACTCAAGCCCTTCCTTATCAAAGTCTATCATAGCATCTGCTGAACCATCTTTATTTTCTTTTACTATTTTTACTTTAATATCCATTCTCTTGTGCCTTTCTTATTGGATAGCTTGTGCAAGCCAAAGTATCGTGTTCCAGTATTAACCAATCAATAATCTTTTTAAGAGC
>Ga0208256_1000202_pt1 | contig 14348 bp, 16 predicted proteins | sample CryBogCBH22Jun08_FD_184608 | JGI IMG/M metagenome (GOLD analysis project Ga0208256, IMG submission 184608) | Freshwater microbial communities from Crystal Bog, Wisconsin, USA - CBH22Jun08 (SPAdes) | ecosystem: Environmental > Aquatic > Freshwater > Lake | place: Crystal Bog, Wisconsin, USA... | reverse complement strand
AAACTGTATCGGATTACGTGACGCAATCACGCATACTGCTACAGGATACAGTGCAGCCATATCGTTATGATGATGAGAGTTTAGTTACGGGCTTAAACTTCGCTTTCTATGAGATCGCAAGAATACGTCCCGACATTCTTATCAACATCACGCTGACGCAAAGAGTGGCTCCTCTCTCCTCTACTGGCGATGCTGACGTTCCTAACTACAGCACTGCCTATGAGAGCGATCCAGTCTACCTGCCAGCCATGTACAGAGTTAGTGCTGTGTATTTCATTTGTGGATGGGCGCAATTGAGAGACACTGAGGATACGCAAGATACGCGTGCTGCGGCGTTTATGAATAAATTCACAGCGTCAATGCTAACCCTGCCATCTTGAGGATTTAATGAGCGCTGATTTTGATATCTTAATAAATAGTGTCAGAGCGCGGCTTCCCTCCGCTCTTGACGGCGTTGTGCGTCTTGAGCTTCAGAATGTTTTAAAAGATTTTTTGTCTGAATCTAATCTTTATGTGGATACAATCCCAATCAGCGTTCTGGTTGGTCAGACCGATTATCATATTTTTTCTATTAACGGCATCATCAATCGTTTGATGACTGTAACGGATAACTACAACAATCCTATCCCATGCAGCCTTGTTCCCCCTACCCTCACAGTCCAAGACTTTGTTGTTAGATTAGCAATCAAGCCTTCGACTGCCGCTACTTTTAATGCTTATGTTGCTTTAACTCCCGATCCTAGCGTGCCTGTAGATCAAAGTGTCCCAGACTGGGTGATCGCAAAGTACCGCGAAGGATTCGAAGATGGTATTCTGGCGCGAATGATGACGCAGCCAGCTAAGCCATATTCGAACATGAAACTCGCGGATTATCATGGGCGCAAATATCGTAAGGCAATTAATCTTGCCCGTAACGAAGCGCTTCATGCTTACAAATTCCGTGGGCAAGGCTGGGGCTTTCCACAAGGATTTGTCCGTAGCGGACAATATCAACGTATCTAATAGGAGTATCTTACAATGGCTGCTTATAATAAATTCAACGTATTCCCTCAAGATTTGGTTTCTGGAAATCATAATTTTCCAAACCACACCTTCAAAGTTTGCTTAACGAATGTGGCTCCAGCAGCGACTTATACAAGTTATTCAACTACTGTTAATGCTATTAGTGCTAACGAAGTATCGGCAGGTAATGGCTATACAGCTGGTGGTCAGAATACAAGCATCACTTGCAGTAACAATTCAGGTACTGAGAAAGTCAGTGCTGGTAACGTGACGTTTACCGCCTCTAATGGCACAATCGGGCCATTCAGATACGCAGTCCTTTACAACGCAACTCAAACATCTCCCGCAACCCCTTTAATTTCATGGTTCGACTACGGCTCGTCAGTAACGCTCAACTCAGGTGAAACTTTCACTTGGACGCCTGACGCAGTGAATGGTCTGTTCACGATAGCCTAATAACCTACGTAGGTTATTAAGAGACACTAAACTAAGAGAGCGCTGGCGATGGCTACATTAATTTTAAATCGTGTTACACAGTATGTTGCCAGCGCGCCGGGAACTGGAAATATAACACTTGGCTCAGCAGTGCCAGGTTACATGACGTTTGCCCAAGCAGGCAGCGTCGATGGAAGCACAGTTCCTTACGTTGCAGAGGATGGAACACAGTGGGAAATTGGTGAAGCTGTTATCTCATCAACTGGTACAGTTCTAACGCGAACTGTAACGCAGTCGTATAATGGCACGACGCTTGGAACGTCAGCGATTACGCTTTCTGCGAACGCAATTATTACAAGCACTCCACTCGCTGCAGATATTCAATCAACAAATTCACTAACTTCTGGGACGCTCCCTGTATCACGCGGCGGCACTGGTGTTACGACTAGCACTGGCACTGGCTCTGTAGTGTTATCTACAAGTCCACTACTGACAACGCCTCAGTTACTTGGGTCATCTACTGGTTACACTACGTTTGCTTCTGCTAACGCTGGTGCTACCAACTACACGCTTACGTTCCCTGCTGCTACAGATACTGTAGTTACACTTGCAGCTACACAAACTTTAACCAATAAGACGCTTACGAGTCCTACGCTTACTACGCCAGTATTAGGAACGCCAGCTTCGGGAACACTAACGAGCTGCACGGGACTACCGTTGACTTCGGGTGTCACTGGGACACTTCCAGTTGCCAACGGCGGCACTGGCCTCACCAGTTTAACGGCTGGATATATACCGTATGGGAATGGGAGTTCTGCGTTTAGTTCGTCAGCTAATTTATATTTTGATGGAACCAATTTAGGTATCGGTCTTTCAACGCCTAATAGTCGTCTTGGAATATTCAACAGTCAAGCTGATGGAGCGCAGACCTGTGCTAATGCTGGCTTATTGTTTGGTCAATCTGGTGGATGGGCGCAAGCTGGTATATGGCCTATAGGCGGCGCGGGTTTTACTGGTTCTTTAGTATTTGGAACGGTTCCTTCTGGTTCCACATATACCGTTACAGAACGTATGCGACTTACTTCCACCGGCACCTTAAATATAGTCGGTGCAGGAACGGCAGGTTCAACTCAAGCTATATCGTTCAATGGTAGTGCGCCAATTAACTCTATGGTGCTGGATGCTAGTGGTAACTTAGGTATCGGGACGACTTCGCCAGCTAATAAACTTGAAATTCACAGTAACACCACAGCCGACTGTTCTTTATATTTTAGCAATGATTACAGTGGAGCAGCATATGCTGCAAATATCAAGTTAAACGCCGCTAATACCTCTGGCGCAAACTATAATGGGTTATTTTGCCTTAGCAATGGAACAGTGAACTGGCAGATATACGGAGCCGGATCGTCTAATACAATAGCGTTTGCAACAGGCTCTTCTTCAACAGAACGTATGCGCATCGACAGCAGCGGGAACCTGCTGGTTGGGACGACGAGTAACCCAAGCAATTATAAGTTTCTCGTCAATGGATATATGCGGGACAACAGCGTTGCTGGTGCTGGTGAAGGGATATATTTATACAGGGGAGATGGTAACCCCTTTGATGTATTTGTAAGGAATATGTCTAGCACTGGCTTTATTTATACAGCAACTTATTACTCCTGGAAAAATGTTACTAATACTTCAGAGTTTGGACGATTTGATGCCAGCGGAAACCTGCTGGTTGCGAAAACGACTGCCGATTTAACAGCGGCGGGCCTAGCATACATACCAGCAAATGGTGGTGCAGGAACAGGGGCTTTAAGTCTTTCAGGCGCGGCATCAACTAATAGTGCTAACGGTTATCATATGTATTCAACCGGCGCTGCGGCATATCGTTTTTATGTTGGGTATGGTGGAACTATTTTTGCCACAAGCACAACGATCAGCGGTATATCAGATGTTCGGTATAAAGAAAATATTCGAGATTTGGACGTTGGGCTTGACGCTGTTCTTGCTCTCAAACCACGTAAGTTTGACTGGAAAGAGGGCAAGGGCGCTGACGTAAAAAATGCGCGTGGTTTTATCGCCCAAGAATTTGAACAAGTATTTCCTGACTTGATTGATGAATGGAAAGATAAGCCGCCAGAAGGCGAAGAACCCTACAAATCTGTTCGGCCTGATTTAATGCCTATTGTCATCAAAGCAATCCAAGAACTCTCCGCTAAAGTCCAAGCATTAGAAGCAAAGGTAGCTTAATATGAGCAATACATACACATGGGTCATCTCTCAACTAGAGGCATACCCGCAACACGAAGGACACAGCGATGTTGTGTTCATCGTTCACTGGCGCAGACAAGCGACAGACGGAACGCACACCGCAGACATCTACGGCTCACAATCCGTAACGCTAGATCCATCCGCTCCATTCACAGCCTATGCTGATCTGACTGAAGCACAGGTTATCGGCTGGCTGGAAGCTGCGTTTGGCGCTGAGACATTAGCGGCACAAATCGCTTCGCTTGATAAGCAGATTGAGGATCAGATTAACCCGCCTGTGGTTCGCCCGCAGCTTCCTTGGAACACGGTAGCAGCGCCAACGGCTTAACAGAATTGGCGCGGGAGTAGCTCGTCCGGCCCGCGTCAATCTCCAACCGGACGGGTGCTTTGGAGAGCAAAATGGAAAATCAGAAAGTATCAATCGAATTAGAAGTTGGCGCTTGGAACTTAGTGATGAACGCTCTTAGCCAGCGCCCATTTGCTGAAGTTGCAGGTGTTATTACCCTCATTCGTCAGCAGGCTGATGCGCAGCTTCAGACGACTGAAAATATAGTCGCTCAGTAAATTCAACTAATGGCTATGGGCTTGTTATGGCGTTTACTGTTGTTAGAGGTGCGGTTGGATCGCAGCCAGTAGCTAAAAGAGCTGTAGCAGGTTCTTTTAAAAGCTACTCCCTTGCCATAACGACTGGTACGTATGCCGTAACAGGTAATACTTTACAGGAAACAGAAGGACACGTCCTTAACATAACAAAGGGCGTGTATTCTGTTTCTGGTATCGCAGCTAATTTCGCACTTACTGAGCCTGTTACCTACGGAGGTTATTCTCTTACAGGTAACAGCGTTAACGCATCATATGGAGATAACCCCACAAAGGGTGTCTATAACATCTCCAGCGTTGGCGTTAATTTCGCCATAAAAGAACCCGTCACGAGCGGCGTCTATTCGATAACAGGTGGTAATAACGCAGTATTATATGGTCGTATATTTAATGTTTCTGGTGGCTCATATACTTGGACACTTACTCTTGTTAATCAACAAAAATCTGGTTATCCAATTTTATATGTTCCGATTGGTCGATATAATGTAACTGGCATTACAAGCAATTTTTATTTATTGCGAGCGCATTATTGCGACAAAGGTATTTATAATATCTTTACTATTCCCGTTAATACTTATAAAAATTCAAAATTAAACGTACAGACATATAGCTCTATAATAACTGGTAACAGTTGTAGCTTCTCTATAACTTTTAATTTAACAACTATTCCATATGTAATTACTGGTAATCCAGCTACACGTATTAGAACGTATCTCCCACTAGCATCTGGTAATTATACATATACTGGAGTTGCTACTAACTTTGGAATTAATTTCGGCTTAACGACAATTCCATATCTTGTAACTGGAAATAGTAATTTACTTATTAGAAGCCTCAAAATAGCTCCATCTACTGGGACATACACAGTAACTTATAATAACGATAAGGTTTTTTATAATCGCAAGCTATACACTGTTCAGTCGTTTTATAGCATCAGTACAAATAGCGTAGCGCTTTCTTATACAAGGAATATCAGCCCTACAACTGGTGTGTATGCAATATCAGGTAAGACTGTAGCTGAGCGAGGCAGTCACGTTCTTTTCGCAGCGACTGGCGTTTACACAATAGTAGGAAATACAGCCGGATTGTTTATCTATGATCCGCTGAGCTTCACAGAAAATATCGACATCATTCGCATCCCTGCCGAACCACGCGTGGTTACGGCGGCGTAAGATATGAGAGAGGCAGGCTATGCGGTTACAGACGTTTAAGAAAACGCCAGACGAGATCAAGCGTTATGGGGTGGACTATACAAAATGGCTGGATGTTAATGAGAGAATAAAATCAATTTCTCTTTCAGTCGGTGGAGCTGATACGACGCTTACTGCCGCTAATGGGACCATTACGACAGATGGACAGAAAATAGTTTTCTTTGTGTCCGGGGGCACAGTCGGAAACGTCTATAACGTCTATATTGAGATCACAACATCAGGTGCGCAGCTGCGAGAGGATACAATGCCATTTGTTGTTGTCGCGCCTTAACCTGGACTAAAATTTAGAGTATAAAGGAATAGTACAATGTCAGCCTCGTCACTTGAAGTTGTGCTTGGTCAGGTGCAAGTCCAGATGGAACACATGGTTGAGCAACTTCGTCGCTCTGCTGAAGAATCGAGCGCGTTCCGCGACGAGATGCGTACGGCTGTTAAAGATCTGGACGACCGTATGCGTGAGGTAGAGGCTGTTATTCTTACGGCTCGTTCTAGCTGGCGCACGATTGTGTGGCTCGGCTCCACTGTCGGCTTGTTGACGGCAGCATTTTGGACGCTCTTTACGACGTTCCACGACACAACTATGCGCGTGATTAAGATATTCACAACCGGCCAATAACCTACATAGGTTACACCCTAGGAGAAACTAATGTCTGACGTTACCCCAGTTACGCCTGTTCCCCCCGTGCAAGCGCCTCGCCCTGCTCCCCGCCCCAAGCCAGAGGTAAAGCCAGCTGTTGAGGACACGCATTTCCCACACGTCCGTGCAGAAATTGAAGCCGGTCGCAAAGCGCTTGATGAGAGTAAAAATCGTTTTGCTGCTGAGCAGGAAGCCGGACGTAAAGCTGTTGAGATGTATAAAAAGCGCAGTGCTTAATTAAGATACTTGAGTTGGAGCAGTCTCTGTGCCCTCATTAAAGATTGAAAACTTTGCGGGTATGATCCCAGCGCGTGATCCGACGCTTTTGCCGGAGAACGCAGCTGGATATTCACGCAATGCTTCGCTTTATAAGGGCAATCTGCAGGGTTTTCGGCAACCATCGCTCGTTCATACTCTGTCTAATTCAGCAGCTGTAATGGCGTATCGCGTGCCGCTTGGAGCGCCGTATGATTTTGCTAACTCTGTGTGGATGGAGTTTACTGATCCCTACACTAATGTGATCCGTGCTCCAGTTATTAAAGACACATATAAGCGCTACTATTTCTTCTCACCCAGTAACGTCCCTCAATACAGCCCGCTCGCCAGCATTCAGAGCAATGCGTTAAAACTTACTTTGGGCGTGCCAGCTCCTGAGCAAGCCCCAGCTGTCTTACCCTCTGCTCCGCTACCATCTGGCCCAGTAACATCGACTGTAACGACAAGCTCGACAAATACATCATCAGCGACGGGCACTGCCGGTTCATCCTCAAGCTCGGCAACCACTACGACCAGCGGTAGTGGATCAACGACTGTTGGTGGGACAACGACGCCCACTGGGACGGGAACAGGCACGTCTAGCGCCACGACATCAACCACACTGCCCGCAAGCAGCACAACTGCAAATATCAGCGGTACAGGCTCGACAACTACGACCGTCTCGACACCAAGCACTCCCGTTATTGAGACGCGGGCTTATGTCTATACCTGGGTGACGACCTATGGCGAGGAAGGCCCGCCAAGCCTACCGACTGTTGTAACGAGCGTTGCAGGCTCGACATATCAGGTTGTTGTGATACCTCCTCTAGCTGCAGATACAACAAATCGCAGTTTAGGATCTGTTAATATTTATCGCACTGTGACGGACGCATCAGGTAACGCTGAATATTATCTTGTTACAACGATGCCAATAACCGCCACTGTCTTTAATGATACAATATTAGACTCTACAATCAGCACTGGGACAATTCTCCCAAGTCTGAATTGGACGCCACCCCCTGCCCTGCAGGGATGCGTTGCAATGCCAAACGGTATTTTAGCGGGGTGGGCCAATGACCGAGAGATCTGGTTTTGTGAACCCTACCGCCCTCACGCTTGGCCTGTTGCATATTCTATTTCTGTTGATTTTAGTATTGTTGGCTTGGGTGTAACAGGGTCATCGCTTGTTATTGCGACAACTGGCAATCCTTATATTGCGACTGGTATTACACCCGGCAGTATGACGCTTCAAAAAATGAGCATTCATGAACCGTGCATATCTCGCAACTCTATTGTGTCCTCTCAGGAGGCTGTTTACTACTCATCTGAGAATGGGCTTGTCGCTATTAATCCAGGTATGGCGGATCTTATCTCTAAAGCCCTTGTCTCTCGTCAGGACTGGGCGGCGCTTGGTCCAGCTAATTTCTGTGCAGCTAAATATAGCTCAGCCTATCTAGCTTTTACTAAAGCAACGACATTGGGTGATGGCAGTGGGGATAACGGATTTATTATTGATAACTCCAGTCCCAATACGCCTTACATAAATATCCGCTTTCCAACGAGCGTAACAAATATCTTCCAAGACGAGATTACAGGCGAGGCGTTAGTTATATCTAACGGTGCTGTGTATCAGTGGGACGCTCAGAGCGCGACGACACAACTACCCTACTTATGGCGCTCGCGTACGTTTCAGTTTCTTTATCGGCAGCAATTTGTTGCAGCTCTTATCTACTTCACGTTACCTACGTCGGTAAAAATACCAGCGCCATCAAGCGCGACACGAAACACATCTCAAACGCAGACGTTTGATCCAACAACGCAGTATCTCATCTTCCGCGTATATGCTGACGGTAATCTTGTATTGGTTCGGGAGGTTCAAAAAACTGCTGAGCTAATTATGATCCCTAGCGGCTTCAAAGCAAACTTCTGGCAGTTTGAGCTTGAGGGACAAGTAACGATAACCAACTTCCAAGTTGCTACTGCCGTTAAAGATCTTGGAGTTGTCTGATGGCTATCAAATTTCCATCCATTCCAGATCCTGGCTCTGATCCAGCAACACAAGCTGCGACCTTACGCGCATTGAAACAAGCCGTTGAGTTGCTCGTTGCGAATGCGACAGGCGTAACAAACTCGCAGGGTGTGGGTTCATCGAGCCAAGTATTTGCTCTTAATTCTGATGTGCAGAACGCTCTTGTTTCTGAGCGTAACGCGCGAACAGCGGCAGTTAGTGCAACAAATCAAAATTTAACTGAAGTTAATATAGCATTACAAGCAGCAGCGGCGGCAGCGCAAGCAGATGCTAGTCATGCGCGCTCAGAAGCAACAAACGCATTTAATCAGCTTCAGAATATAACACAGACTGTTTATTCTTTGAGCGATGCTGTTGGAGCAAATACAGCAAGTATAACTTATGAGACTGCTGCACGTACAACTGCAGATTCGTCAATTACTGGCGATATAAAAACGCTTAAAGCATTTACTGGCACAACGAATGCAAACTATCAGCAAAGCAACGTAACGCTCGCAGATCAAACAACATCTCTGGCGTCGAGCATTACATCTCTTAATAGTTATGTTGGTTATAATGGTCAGGCATATAACTCAAATATAACTCAACAACTAACAACTATGAATGATCCAACAGCTGTTGGATCTTTAGCTAACTTATATACAACTTTAAGCTCATATATTGGATCAGATCCAAATAAGCAGCTAACTGCTACAATCACGCAAGAGCTTATTACAACAGCTAACTCTGCAACTAACTCTGCTCAGGCTTTAGATATAACTAAAGTTGGCACTATTGGGTACACGGTTACTCAAACATCTCAAGCTGTTAAAAATATAGGTGCTCAATATTCAGTAAGCATAGATTCTAATGGATATGTTTCAGGATTTCAGTTGATATCTGGAGGATCGCAATCCGCATTCAAAGTTAATGCTAATCAATTTATAGTTGGAAGTGGCTCAACTGGCGTTCAGGTTTTCAGTGTTAACACATCGACAAATAAAGTAACAATTAATGGCAGCTTGATTGTTGGTGTAGCTCAATCATCAACTCTGACATCAGGCGGTTCAACTCCTAACATTCCAGTGATGCAGATAGATTTTGATAACGCTGCTATAACCATATCAGATAACACATGACGAAGCGCGTTTTACTTGGCAAGCTCCCTGATGGCCCTAATGGATATGGCTTGCGTGTATCTAAGTCTGGCTATGATGTTACAGCATTGCGCCCCGGCACTGCTGGATCGTCTGATAATGAGAAGTTAATTTTTAATTCTGACTGGGGTGGCGTTCTACCAATACTTATGAATGGAATAACATCTGTTGGTGCAGGCGGGACTGCATCTGTGTCCTACACAAGTAACCTCGGTTATTATCCATTTGCATCCGCGCTCATCAACATAAATGGTAGAGGCTGGGAAAGCCTGCAATATATGAATTTATGTTATCGACTAACTAATCAACCGCATAGATCCTACTATACATATAATGCTCAACAATACAGCGTAAGTAGTAAATCTTCTGACGCAACGGTGGTTATTAGCGCTAATCCGCAAAATACTTATACCTATGCGGGGGATAGAACTGATATCGTACAGTATCGTCTTTATACTGATCACTTGGAGTTTTATTGTAGTCAGGCAGCGCAGCTTTATTATATTGTTTATGCGGTAAAGGCTTTCTGATGGCTCAGCGTATTATTTTAGGAAAGCGTGGATCTCAGACAGGCTTATGGGTATCAAAGCCTGGAAAGAGTGCGAACTCATCATCTATTTCAGATTTTCTTATTAGTACTGGAACGACAAATTTACAGCCAGTTATGGCTGGTGTAATTCAAACCCCCACACTAACACTTAATTCTGACCTCACCTCTAAAGGCACAGAAAGCGATGGTTACGGCTATAGCGATACCGGCGATGCTAGTGCAGCATCTGCTGCGGGTGGTTATGCTGTATACACAAAAGATTTTACGCATAATCTTGGATATACCCCTGTTTGTTTCTTTTCTATTGGCAGTGCCGTAGCCGGAGAAATTTATCCGACCATTCAAATAACTAAAACAACAATACGTTTATACCATCGTGAAAATTGGGGTGTTGGCTCATCTACATATAATGATTATAATTCCACAGCGAATTATAGGAAAGGTTCTCAAACACCCTATTATTTCTATTCAATTTTCTACCTCCTTGCTTCTAAACCTTCTTCAATAAGCTACAGCTGTAATATTCACTATACTTTATACGCACAGTCGACTGGCCTATGACAAATCGTGTTATTATAAACTCATCTACTTTTAAGGTGTCACAGCCGTCTGTGAATGTTAATACGGCTACACCTAGCCAACTTTTATTTGATTCAACAACTAATTCTTACGCAGCAATTTTATTTTCAGGTACTGCTACAGTTAATTGGAATAATACATCATCAGTAAGTGGCTGGTCATTTAGCGGCTCAACATTTGTATTTGATTATACAGCAAGTCATCGCTGGTCGCTTGTCATTCCATTCTCATCACAGGGAATAACACAGACTTTAAGTGTTCCACCAGAAGTATTGATAATGGTGCAAAGTACATCTGGTGGTCCGGCATTAACAGGCTATTCATATGCCGAGAGAATGAATAATAGTACTGCAGCTACAGATTGGTGTGGAGGCGCAATATGGGCGTCAACGACTACAACCGCCTTGACGCTCAGATTGGATAAGAGTGATTATAGTAATAACACCGCTGTTAATTGGAATATTTCTTACATCGTTTTCCAGAATTTCTCTGGATTACCTCAACTTACTCCAGGTTAGCCTATGATCGTTTTTAATAACATCAAAGCGATCCGACGCATTTCTGCCGCTACAGACGTTCCGTTTGTGCGGGGGTTTGATATTTGTGTAGCTAATATCGCCTCCGATGGGCGCATTCTGGGTGGGGCGTTCCTCACAAACTACACTGGCAAAGGCGGCTCTGCTCAGGTGCAGTGGGCTGGATTTTATCAAAATTGGCTCACCCCTGCTCTCCTCAGAACAATTTGCGACTACGCATACAATACGTTGTACGTAAGCAAGATTGTTGGTATTATTCCCGCTTGCAGTTCGAAGGGTTTGAGCTTGTCACGCCGCCTCGGATTTCGAGAGGAATGTATTATCGACGGGATGTTTACCTATGAAGGTAAGTCGGTCCCAGCCATAGTGCTCTCGCTGACGAGGGCTGAATGTAAATATCTGCGAGGCTAAATCATGAGTGATATGACCGGCGTATGGATGGGCCTCATAGCCTCCCAGCAAGCTCAACAACAGCAGGCTGCTGAGCAGGCACGCGCTGACGCTGCTCAAAAAACAGCACAAGCTCAGATTGATAATCAGAACGCTCAGCTGGCTCCTCTAATCAAAGCCGAAACTGACGCTATGACTGCTCAAAACAGCATGGCGCAAGATGAGTGGAATACATATAAAAATACGTTTCTGCCCCAACAGCAGCAATATCTTCAGTCAGTTCAGGACTACGCTTCTCCAGAAGCTATCCAGCAAGCTGGATCTCAAGCCGCCGCCAGTGTGACGAGTGCTGGAGATCAAGAGCGACAAGCTGCACTCAAACAATTACAGGGTTATGGAATTGACCCATCGTCTGGCGAGAGCCAGGCGCTTGATCATTCTGCTCGTGTCGCCACAGGAGCTGCCGCCGCTGGGCAGTCCACTGCCGCCATGCAGAATATGCGCGCTCAAGGCATTCAGCTTCAAGGGCAAGCTGCTGGTATGGGCTTTAATCAAGCTGGGCTCGCAAACAACTCCTACGCTGGAGGATCTAACAGCGCCAATACAGCTGCCGGAACAGTTACGAGCGGCTCAAATGCTGCGACGAGCGCTTACGGCGTTCCATTGAGCTACAACAATCTCGCCAGCAATACAGGTGGCAACTACGTCAACTCGCTTATGGGCTTTGGGCAGAACTACACCAACGCCTCCGCAAACAAGACAAGCTCAGGGCTTGGCTCGCTGTTAGGACTTGGATTGGGGACTGCTGCAACGTACTTTGGCTCAAAAGCTGGCGCAGCTGCTGGTGCGGCAGGAGCTGCTGGAGCTGCGCCCGCTGCTGGTGCGGCAGGAGCTGCTGAAGCTGCGCCCGCTGCTTTAGCTTTTCTTGCTGACGGTGGCCCAGCAGCTCCGCAAGAAGGCGGTCATGTGCCGATGGAGGCTAGTCCATCTGGTGGCAAGGCTATTGATGATGTCCCTGCTCGTCTCAGCCCCGGTGAGTTTGTAATCCCTGCCGATGTCGTCAAGTGGTACGGCGAGAAGCATATGTATGGATTGATTGATAAATCCAAGCGCGAGCGTGAAGAGACGGAAGCTAACACGACAGCTAAGCCGGATATGATGGCTGCTATTCCGAGCCCCCCAAAATTCGTTTCGCAGTCAAGCGCTATACCGGCGTAGGAGCTGAGCAATGTCACTCTCTAAAGAAATTCAGGATTTTGTTGCGAACTACGACGCAGCTGAGAAAAATGCTATTACAAAAGAGCACAATGCAAATATTTCAAAATATTATGAGGAGCAGGCGAAATCCAAAAAAGCACTAAGTGAAGCGCAAGCTGCATACTATAATTCAAAAGCTGCAAGCGAGCCTTCAACTATTTTTTCAAATAATCGTTTTCTTCCCGGTGAAGGGCCGACAGCGGTAGAGCCGCCAACAACTCCCATTGCCACTAATCCGATTGTATCTCCTAATCCGATAGTCGCTCATAATCCTGTAGTAGAGCCGCCAAATGTAGGTGTGCCTATAACCTCATATCCAACAACTTATGATAATTCTGAAGATGTTGACGATGCTTATTTAGGTGGCGGGACTGTTCGCCCAACTGCTGGCCCAAGCCGCCCAGATCGCGTAGCCCAAGCTCAACCTGGCGTTGGCATCCCCGAAGCCAGCCACGGCACGATGCCGGGTGGCAATACAACTGCGGCGATTGCAAGCTCACCCGGTTATAGTGAGGGTGCGCCAGTTACTCCTCAAGCTGCGCCAGCTGAAGCTGATGATGCACACCCAATGCTTAATGGTTTGGATGAAGCTATTAATGCCGGTGCCAAATTTATTCACGACAGGTTTGGGCTCGATCAAACGAACAAGCAAGCAGTGCCGTCCAGCGACCATGCGACTAACCTACGTAGGTTTCATAGTGGTGAGGGAGCGGCCTCTGCTGATGATCATTCAGCAATAACAAAAGCAGTTGACCCAAACAATCAGCTTAAAGAATCATTGCGCGATGCAGCAGGTTTGAATGCTGTGTATCAGCACTATGTGTCGCGCGGAGAGTATAACAAAGCATCTCAAACTGCAGGCGCTCTACTTCTACATCTACGCAATGTTTCCTCGCAGTATGGCAGTCAAGCTGTTAACGCTATCAAAAATGGCGATCTGCAGGGCGGCTTGGACAACACTAAAAAAGCCTTTGATAAAGTGCCAAATGGCACTTCTCTTGAAGGAAACGTCAATCAAGATGGCACTGTCAATGTTGCTGAGAAAGATCATGCTGGACGGACAGTCACACAGAGCCGTTTGACGCCACAACAATTATTGAGCGCAGCAACTGGCTTGAAAAATGGCACTGGATATTTTCAAGTTCTGCAAGCAGCTGCAGGTAAGAAGGGTGGTAACGGCGCAGCAGGCGCAACTTCAGCTGGCAAACTTCCTAGTGCCGAGCAAAACGCAGCATTTAAAGAATGGGTACAAAATGGTGGCACAACTGAGCCACCGATTGCTTCTCTTCATAAGTCTCATATCAATCCTGCCCTATCTCTTTATCGTGTACGCATGAAGAACGAAGGTGGGTCGGGAGCTGGAGCTAGTGGCGGCGCTCTTAAAGTTGAGAAGCGCAGTGATCTCGACGACGATATGACAAAAGCTCTTGGCGACTATAATGAGTCATTGCCCAAAGATGTGAAACTAACTG
>Ga0208256_1000201_pt1 | contig 14520 bp, 5 predicted proteins | sample CryBogCBH22Jun08_FD_184608 | JGI IMG/M metagenome (GOLD analysis project Ga0208256, IMG submission 184608) | Freshwater microbial communities from Crystal Bog, Wisconsin, USA - CBH22Jun08 (SPAdes) | ecosystem: Environmental > Aquatic > Freshwater > Lake | place: Crystal Bog, Wisconsin, USA... | reverse complement strand
CCCTACGACTCTTGATAATTTGTTATATCTATATGATGGTTCAGGTTTTGCAAATAATTTACCTTATAGTGCGGTTACAACATATCCGGGTGTTGGTATAATAGTACCTGATGGATCAAGTTCAGTTGTTGTGGTTAATAGGATTAATAATTTAAATTTAACTCAAACTATAGTATTACCTACTCCAACTCCTACACCAACATCAACAAATACACCTACACCAACAATTACCCCAACTTCTACACCTGTGTTTAGTACAATTATTGGATATTCAGGATCGACACAAAACGCTGCATGTTCGGGAACAACAACTTCAACAATTTATTATACGGGTTCATTAGTAACAGGTGTAACAATATTTTGGGATAGCCCATCATTATCAAATCAAGTAGGTAATGGTTTCTATTCTAATTCAAATAACGGACAAGTTTATCAAGTTTCAGGAAGTGACGGTAGGTTATCATCAATAGGAGTTTGTCCTACATCTACACCAACTCCTACCCCTACGAATACAGTAACACCTACAAATACTATTACACCAACAGTAACACCTACAAATACTATTACACCAACAGTAACACCTACAAATACTATTACATCAACTAATACATCTACACCAACGGTTACACCTACTAATACTGTTACACCGACAAATACAAAAACACCAACTAATACACCAACACCTACTAATACTACTACTCCAACTAATACGCAAACACCTACAAACACGGTAACACCTACAAAAACACCAACACCAACACCTTCATTACCAGCTCTTACAGTTTCGGTAAGTAGTTCAAGTTTACAATCTTGTTATGGAGTATCCGATGCTTCATTTACTTTGAGTGCAAGTGGTGGTAATGGTGCTCCATATGAATATTCAAAAGATAATGTTACATGGCAATCTTCAGCAACATTTAGTTCATTAGCGGGTAGTACATATACAGGTTATGTTAGAAATAATAATAGAGTAGGTACTGTAGCGTCAGTTTCAGTTGGAAACTTAGCAAGAACTCAAGTTACAAGTTCAATTTCAGGAACTGTAAATACATGTTTCAATGGAAGTAATGGTAGTGTTACAGCAACTGCGGGTGGTGGAACAGGAACATATACATATTCATTGAATGGTGGAGCATACCAATCAAGTAATACATTTACAGGTTTAGGAAATGGTACTTATAGTGTTACGGTTAAAGATAGTAATGGTTGTACCGCAACATCATCTTCAACAACATTTGCAGTAACAACACCAAACGCAACATTCACACAACAAAATGTAAGTTGTAACGGTGGTTCAGATGGGGCAATTATAGTATCAGGTGGTTCAGGAGGTAGTGGAACAGGTTACCAAGCTTCAATTGATAATTTAAATTATTATCCTATATCTGCAACTCAACAAAAAACATTTGGTTCATTGAGTCCTGCTGGAAATCCATATACAATTTTCATCAAAGATAGTAATGGATGTTATGATGGTAATGGATATACATTCAACATTACTCAACCTTCAGCACAAACTTGTACAATTTCAGTACAGTCTTATGATACCGGTTCAGGAAACGGACAAATTAGTGTTACAGTAGCAGGTGGAACAGGAGTTAAAACATTGAGATTATATGAGGATACATCACTTCCATACTCAGATTACTCAACAGATAATTTAGTACAAACCGCAACAGGTGTAGCCAATAGTACAACATATACATTTACAAATGTTCCATGTACATCAACAGATTATTGGGTACAAGTAACGGATGCGAATGGTTGTGTTGTAATTCATTCTGATACTTCAGTTTCAGTTTGTGGATATACAGCTATTACGGCAGTTAAAATTGGTAATAATTTAACATGTACTCCATCAGGTAGTAATACCGTTTACTTATTAAATCCTGACTATAACAATTATGTTGCTGCTGGTAATCAATTAGGTGCGGGTATGGTAATTTACAGCGGAGCTGGTACTATTACAACAAACAATACAATTTACGACATCAATTCAGGAACAATTTGGAATATAAATTCAAGTGGTAAGATTACAACAGTAAAATCTAATTGTTAAAAAATATTTAGATATTTTTTAATTTAATGTGGTAATTCCAGTATTTATTGGTAAGGTCTATATAGACTTTATAATCGTGATATATATCACACAATTTTATTAGGAACCCATACATATGGCACAAATAATTAAACTGCGTAGAAGCGCCGTACCAGGTCAAAAGCCAACCAATAGTAATTTACAATTAGGAGAATTAGCATTAAACACTACCGATGGTAAGGTTTATATGGCGGTTTCAGGATCAGGAGGTCCTTCAGTTCAAGAATTATTTGCAACCAATACATCAAATACGGGTTCATTAAATATAAGTGGCGGTGATATCAATTTACAAGGTAATCAAAACGTTACAGGTTCATTATATATTACATCAGGTGATTTATATATAAACGGTACACAATATACAGCAGCAACATCAGGTACTTCAGGTACAAGTGGTTCATCAGGAAGTGATGGTTCATCGGGTACAAGTGGAACATCAGGTAGTTCAGGAACAAGCGGAACATCAGGTTCATCAGGTAGTTCAGGAAGTAGTGGTACCTCAGGTACAAGTGGTTCATCAGGTACAAGTGGTTCATCAGGTACATCAGGTACTTCTGGAACTTCAGGTTCTTCGGGTAGTGATGGTTCATCAGGAACATCAGGAAGTTCAGGTTCATCAGGTAGTTCAGGTTCGTCAGGAACAAGTGGAACATCAGGTTCTTCAGGTACATCAGGTACTTCAGGAAGCAGTGGTTCATCAGGTTCTTCAGGTACATCAGGTTCAAGTGGTACTTCTGGAACATCAGGTTCAAGTGGTACTTCTGGTACATCAGGTTCTTCAGGTAGTTCGGGTTCTTCGGGAACAAGTGGTACTGCAGGAACTGCAGGTACATCAGGTACATCAGGTTCGAGCGGTGTGTCGGGGGTAAATGGTTCTGACGGTTCTTCAGGTACATCAGGTACAAGTGGAACTTCAGGTACTTCAGTATCAGTTTCGGGTACAACAAATACCGTTGTTAAATTTGCTTCAGCAACAGGTATCACTAATTCAAATATTATAGATGACGGTTCAATGGTTTCTGTTGGGTCAAATGCAACTATTACAGGTTCATTGACCATTACACAAAATCTTACTGTACTTGGTTCATCATCAATTACATATACAACAGCATCTCAATTACATGTTGCGGATAATTTAATCACAGTTAATAGTCAAACTCCAAATGTAAGATTTGCGGGATTAGCAGCTATTAATAGTGGTTCAAATCCTCTTGAATCAGGTTCTCTATTATTTGATTCACAAGATGATGAATGGATATTTGTTCACCAAAAATCTTCGGCGGGACAACCAGTAACATCTTCAACAGTTATTACGGGTCCTGAGACATATAATAATCTTGGTAATGAGACACATTTAACAGATAATAGAGTTCCAAAATTATTACATGGTTTCCATATTTACGATTCAAATATTTCAGATGATGGTACAAAAGTATCAATCAATTCTGATACAGATATTACAGGTTCTTTAAAAATAGTTTCGGGTGATTTATATATCAACGGAACATCATATACTGCCGCAACATCAGGTACAAGTGGAACTTCAGGTTCTTCGGGTAGTGATGGTTCAAGTGGCACATCTGGTTCAAGTGGTACATCTGGTTCAAGTGGTAGTTCAGGAACAAGTGGTACTTCAGGTACATCAGGTAGTTCAGGAACGGCAGGTACAAGCGGAACTGCAGGTACAAGTGGTTCTTCAGGAACAAGTGGAACTGCAGGTACTTCAGGTAGTTCAGGAACAAGTGGTTCAAGCGGTACAAGTGGTACTTCAGGTAGTTCAGGAACATCAGGAACATCGGGTTCATCAGGTTCATCTGGTACAAGTGGAACCTCAGGTTCTTCAGGAACAAGTGGAACGTCCGGTACATCTGGTACATCGGGTAGTTCAGGAACAAGTGGTACTTCAGGTACATCAGGTACATCAGGTAGTTCAGGAACGTCGGGTACATCAGGTAGTTCAGGTTCTAGTGGAACGTCGGGTACTTCAGGTAGCTCAGGAACAAGTGGTACTTCAGGTACTTCAGGTACATCAGGTACTTCAGGTTCTTCAGGAACGTCGGGTACATCAGGAACGTCAGGTTCATCAGGTACTAGTGGAACTTCAGGAACATCAGGTACAAGTGGTACATCAGGTTCTTCAGGTACATCAGGTACATCAGGTAGTTCAGGTACAAGTGACAAATATTCATCAACTTCAACTACAAGTTTAACAATTTCAAATACAAGTGGTACAACAATCAATTTCACAGGTGGAACTGGTTTAGCATATACCACAGCTCAAGATATAGTAATTGCCGCAGATGCTAACGATTACATGGTTCTTCATATTGTATCATACGATTCAAGTACGGGTGCATTTGTTACCACACTTGAAAGAGGTTTTGGTTCAGGTACTTATAGTTCTTGGACAGTAAACCTTGATGGTGCGGTTGGTTTCAACGGTACGTCAGGAACAAGTGGTACTTCGGGTAGTTCAGGAACAAGTGGAACTTCAGGTTCTTCGGGTTCTTCGGGTTCATCGGGTACTTCGGGTACTTCGGGTAGTTCAGGTTCTAGCGGAACGTCAGGAACGTCAGGTAGTTCAGGTACTTCAGGTACTTCAGGTACATCAGGAACAAGTGGAACCTCAGGTAGTTCAGGAACAAGCGGTACATCAGGAACATCAGGTTCATCAGGTACTTCAGGCACTTCAGGTAGTTCAGGTTCAGATGGAACATCGGGTTCTTCAGGAACATCAGGAACATCGGGTTCATCAGGTTCATCTGGTACAAGTGGAACCTCAGGGTCTTCAGGTTCATCAGGAACTTCAGGAACGAGTGGCTCATCAGGTAGTTCAGGGACTAGTGGAACCTCAGGTTCAAGTGGTTCAAGTGGGTCTTCAGGTACTTCAGGTTCTTCAGGAACAAGTGGAACCTCAGGTAGTTCAGGTTCTTCAGGTACATCTGGCTCTTCAGGTACAAGTGGTACATCTGGAACATCGGGTACCTCAGGTTCTTCAGGTTCTTCAGGTACTTCAGGTACTTCAGGTTCATCAGGTACTTCAGGTACATCAGGTAGTTCAGGAACGAGTGGTACATCGGGTTCGTCAGGTTCTTCAGGAACATCGGGTAGTTCAGGAACGAGTGGTACATCGGGTTCGTCAGGTTCTTCAGGTACATCTGGTTCTTCAGGTACATCGGGAAGTTCAGGAACAAGTGGTACATCAGGTTCTAGTGGTTCATCAGGTTCTTCAGGTAGTTCAGGTTCATCAGGAACAAGTGGAACCTCAGGTAGTTCAGGTTCTTCAGGTACATCGGGTACGAGTGGTACATCAGGTAGTTCAGGTTCTTCAGGAACATCAGGTTCTTCAGGTTCTTCAGGTTCTTCAGGAACAAGTGGAACATCCGGTTCAAATGGTTCGAGCGGTTCTTCAGGAGATAGTTTATTTGCTAAGACAGGTTCATTCTGGGCAACCACAAATGATGTTCAAATTACAGGAGCATTTGTTGCAACAGGTGGAGGTTCATTTAGTGATGGTACTTTAGGATTAACCACAGGTTCATTTATATTGAATAGTGGAAGTTATATATGGGTTCAAGATACAGGTTATATTACATCAAGTTATGTATATGCTAATGGTTTAACAGTTAAAACAGGAGCAACTATTACAGGTTCATTAACTATGGTTGGTGATATTATCCCATCGGTAGACCAAACTTATAACTTAGGTTCAACTACTAAACAATGGAAACACGTTTATATCTCAACAGGTTCAATTTGGATGAATGGTATTGAAGTAATGTTGATGAATAGTAATAATCAAATTGTATTAGGTAACTCAACATTCAGTACAACGGGAACAACAGGTATAACAGTATCAACGATTAGTGGTAGTCAAATTATCACAGGAAGTCAAATTGTGTCAGGTAGTATGAGTGTTACTGGAAGTGCATCAATTACGGGTTCATTACTTATTGATAATGCATTACATCTTGGAACATCGGGACAAACATCAAGTGGTACAACTACAATTGAAACAGACGCTACAGGTTCTTATAATTCTGCATTTTACAAATATGTTCTTATAAGTGGTTCAAATGCAAGATCAGGTGAAGTTATGGCGGTATGGAATGGTTCATCAATTGTTTATGACGAATATTCAACAACAGATATAGGAAATACATCTGATATCAAATTCAATGTAACCTTATCAGGAGGTAACGTAAACTTGAATACAACATCAACTTACGCATGGAATGTAAGAACAACAACAGTATTGTTATAATAACAAAACAAAATAAAATGAAAGGAGACCCTAAAAAGTCTCCTTTTTTATTTACTAAACCAATAAAATAAAGTATTTATAGTATCTGTTGGAAAGTGAAAACAGTTATGACATATGGCAAATCAATTTAAAGTAAAGAATGGTCTCATAGTAGACCAAGGTGGAGCCAATATTACGGGTTCCTCACAAATAACCGGTTCTTTAAACGTAAGTGATAATCTATCCGTCACAGGAAGTTTATCCGTTGCCGGAAACATAATTGCACAACAATACATTGTATCGTCGTCAGTTTCTTATTTTACCGAGAGTTTCGCCTCAGGTTCGAATAAGTTTGGTGACACTTTAGACGATTACCATGATTTTACGGGTTCAGTTCGTATAACTGGCTCTTTGAATATCAACGGTAGTTCATTTACTGCTGCTACATCAGGAACAAGTGGAACAAGCGGTTCTTCAGGAACAGCAGGTTCAAGTGGAACTTCAGGAACTTCAGGTTCTAGTGGTTCATCAGGTAGTTCAGGAACATCAGGTTCTTCAGGTTCAAGCGGTTCTTCAGGTACTTCAGGTTCTTCAGGAACATCAGGTAGTTCAGGTTCTAGCGGTTCTTCAGGAACATCAGGAACATCCGGCTCTTCGGGTAGTTCAGGTTCTTCAGGAACAGCGGGAACTTCAGGTAGTTCAGGTACATCAGGTAGTTCGGGTTCATCAGGTTCATCAGGAACAAGTGGTACATCAGGTTCTTCAGGAACAAGTGGTACTTCAGGTTCCTCAGGTTCATCGGGAAGTTCAGGAACAAGCGGTTCTTCAGGAACGTCGGGTAGTTCAGGAACGTCGGGTTCATCAGGTAGTTCAGGAACAAGTGGTACTTCAGGTTCTTCGGGTTCATCAGGTTCATCAGGAACAAGTGGTACGTCAGGTTCTTCAGGAACAAGTGGTACGTCAGGTTCTTCAGGTTCATCGGGAAGTTCAGGTACGTCAGGTTCCTCAGGTTCAAGTGGTTCTTCAGGTACCTCAGGTTCTTCAGGAACATCAGGTTCTGCGGGTACATCGGGAAGTTCAGGTACATCAGGTACATCAGGTTCAAGCGGTACATCAGGAACTGCTGGTTCTTCAGGTACCTCAGGTTCTTCAGGAACGGCAGGTACATCAGGTTCCTCAGGTTCAAGTGGTTCTTCAGGTTCAAGTGGTTCTTCAGGAACAAGTGGAACATCAGGTAGTTCGGGAACATCAGGAACAAGTGGTTCATCAGGTACATCAGGTTCTTCAGGAACTGCAGGTACTTCAGGTAGTTCAGGAACAAGTGGAACGTCAGGTTCTACCGGTACATCAGGTACATCGGGTAGTAGTGGAACAAGTGGTACTTCAGGAAGTTCAGGTTCATCAGGAAGTTCAGGTTCAAGTGGTTCTTCAGGTAGTTCGGGTAGTTCTGGAACAAGTGGTACATCAGGTTCATCGGGTAGTTCAGGTACTTCAGGAAGTTCGGGAACAAGTGGAACATCAGGTTCTACAGGTAGTTCAGGTTCTGCGGGTACTTCAGGTACTTCAGGTGCCGCTACAATTAATGCAAATACAGCAACTTACGTTCTTACAGCAACAGGCACAAGTGGACTTGTTCAAGGACAAAGTGGTTTAACATATGACGGAACAACTTTATTAGTTACAGGTAATGAAACAGTTACAGGTAATTTAACAGTTCAAGGTAATCTAATTGCACAACAATATATTGTAAGTTCATCTGTTTCTTATTTCACAGAAAGTTTTGCTTCAGGTTCAACAAATTTTGGAGATAGTTTAGATGATACTCACAAATTAACAGGTTCAGTTTATATCACGGGAGCATTATATCTTAATGGTAGTACAGTTGGTACAGGTAAATTAGATACAACAGCATTTAATGCTTATACATCTTCTGTAACATCATCTTTCGCGGGAACATCATCATATGCCACAAATGCATTAACCGCATCATATGCCTCTAATGCTGTAATAGTATCAGGTTCTACAAAAACATATGTAGTAACAGGTGCAACAACAACATGGTCATTCACACATAATTTAGGTTACAAATATCCATCAATTAACGTATTTGATGCAAACGACAACGTAGTTGTCCCAAGTCAAATTCATGTTATTGATAGTAATAATTTAAACGTATATTTTTCAATACCTCAAACAGGCACAGTAATTGCTACTGTTGGTGGTAATGGTTCTTCAGGAACTTCAGGTAGCTCAGGTACATCAGGTTCTTCAGGAACAAGTGGAACATCAGGTATGTCAGGTACATCGGGTAGCTCAGGTTCATCAGGAACTTCAGGTACATCAGGTAGTACAGGTACTTCAGGTTCAAGTGGTTCAAGTGGTTCAAGTGGTACTTCAGGAACTTCAGGTAGTAGTGGAACAAGTGGTACATCGGGTTCAGCAGGAACTTCAGGAACTTCAGGTAGTTCAGGTTCAAGTGGGTCTTCAGGTTCTTCAGGTACATCAGGTTCTTCAGGAACATCAGGAACAAGTGGATCTTCAGGAAGTTCAGGAACTTCAGGTTCAAGTGGTTCTTCAGGTTCTTCAGGTTCATCTGGTTCGTCAGGTTCTTCAGGTTCTTCAGGAACAAGTGGAACATCAGGTTCTTCAGGTACTTCAGGTTCTTCAGGTACAGCAGGTTCTTCAGGAACATCAGGAACATCGGGTTCTTCAGGAAGTTCAGGTTCTTCAGGTACGTCAGGAAGTTCAGGTTCATCAGGTAGTTCAGGTACAAGCGGAACATCAGGTTCATCAGGTTCATCAGGTTCATCAGGAACTTCAGGTACATCAGGAAGTTCAGGAACAAGTGGAACGTCAGGTTCAAGTGGTTCATCAGGTTCTTCAGGAACATCAGGTACAAGTGGATCAAGTGGTACTTCAGGAACTTCAGGTAGCTCAGGTTCATCCGGTAGTAATGGTTCAAGTGGTACAAGTGGAACATCAGGTTCAAGTGGTACTTCAGGTACATCAGGTTCTTCAGGTTCAAGTGGTTCTTCAGGTAGTTCAGGTTCTAGTGGTTCTTCAGGTACATCGGGAACTTCAGGAAGTTCAGGTTCTTCAGGAACAAGTGGTACATCAGGTAGTACAGGAACTTCGGGTAGTTCAGGTACATCAGGTTCTTCAGGTTCATCAGGTTCTTCAGGAACATCAGGTACAAGTGGTTCAAGTGGTACTTCAGGAACTTCAGGTTCGTCAGGTTCTTCGGGAAGTTCGGGTAGTTCAGGTTCTAGTGGGTCTTCAGGTTCCACAGGAACAAGTGGTACTTCAGGTTCTTCAGGAAGTTCAGGAACGTCAGGAACATCAGGTAGTTCAGGTTCTAGTGGGTCATCAGGAACAAGTGGAACATCAGGTTCATCTGGTTCTTCAGGTTCTTCAGGTAGTATCTACACAACAACCTCAACTACATCAATTAATATTACAGGTTTAGTAAGTGGAAGTACAATTACCTTTACAGGTGGTACAGGACTTGCTTATACAATAGGTCAAGATATTGTTTTATCTTCATCAGCTTCATCAGGTTCAACAAACTATATCGAAGCAAGAATTACTAACTATACATCAGGAACAGGAGCATTTACAGCTTCAGTTGAAATAGCGGTTGGTAGTGGAGCACTAACAGATTGGGTTATCGGTTTAGCAGGTGCGGTTGGTTATAGTGGTACAAGTGGTACTTCAGGTACATCAGGTTCTTCAGGTTCTACAGGAACAAGTGGAACTTCAGGTTCAAGTGGTTCATCAGGTTCTTCAGGAACGGCAGGAACAAGTGGTTCTTCAGGTTCATCAGGTAGTTCAGGAACATCAGGTTCTTCAGGTTCAAATGGTTCTTCAGGTAGTTCAGGTTCTTCAGGAACTAGTGGATCTGCAGGTACATCGGGTACATCAGGTTCTTCAGGTAGTTCAGGTAGTTCAGGTTCTAGTGGTACATCAGGTAGTTCAGGAACAAGTGGTACATCAGGTTCTTCAGGTTCAAGTGGCTCATCAGGAACAAGTGGTACATCGGGAAGTTCAGGAACAAGTGGTACATCAGGTTCTAGTGGTTCATCAGGTTCTTCAGGTTCATCAGGTACAAGCGGATCAAGTGGTACATCAGGCACATCAGGTAGTTCAGGTAGTTCAGGTTCTTCAGGATCAAATGGTTCTTCAGGAAGTTCAGGTTCATCAGGAACTAGTGGTACATCAGGTAGTACAGGTACATCAGGTTCTTCAGGTACTGCAGGTACATCAGGTTCTTCAGGTACATCAGGAACAAGTGGTTCTAATGGTTCATCAGGTTCTTCAGGAACGGCAGGTACATCAGGTTCTTCAGGAACTTCAGGTTCAAATGGTTCATCAGGTACTGCAGGTACTTCAGGTTCCGCAGGTACATCAGGTACATCAGGAAGTTCAGGTACATCAGGTACATCAGGAAGTTCAGGTTCTTCAGGAACAAGTGGAACATCAGGAAGTAGTGGAACATCAGGTTCTTCAGGAAGTTCAGGTTCTTCAGGTTCTTCAGGCACATCTGGTTCCTCAGGTTCAAATGGTTCATCAGGTACTGCGGGTACTTCAGGTTCTAGTGGAACATCAGGAACTTCAGGTAGTTCAGGAACATCAGGTTCTTCGGGTTCTTCAGGAACGGCAGGAACATCAGGTAGTTCAGGTACATCGGGAAGTTCAGGAACAAGTGGAACATCAGGTTCTTCAGGTTCTTCAGGTACATCGGGTTCAAATGGTAGTTCAGGAACTTCAGGTTCAAATGGTAGTTCAGGAACTTCAGGTAGAGATGGTGCAGGTGGAGTAACAATAGCAGTAACAAGTTCTGCAACATGGAGTATTACTCACAATTTATCAACTAAGTATCCATTAGTAAATGTATATGATTTTAATGATAATATTGTAGTACCAAGTACAATACATGCCGTTGACTCTAATAACTTAACTGTTTATTTCTCATCACCAGTTGCAGGTAATATTAATATCGCACCAGGTGGACATATTATAAGTGGTACAGTACCATTTGCTAATTTGGTTGGAGTAGGATATACGGCAAGTTTTACATCTTTAGCGACATGGAGTGTTGTACATAATTTAAACACCGATTACCCTGTGATAACAGTTTGGGATAGTAATAAAAAAGTTGTAATACCTTCAGATATTATATCAACAGATCTTAATACAACAACTATACAATTCTCAACACCTACAACTGGTAAAGTTGCCATAGTAAGAGCAATGTAATTTTATAATTCGAATATTTTTTAGTATATTATACCTATGAATAAAATCGTCATAGGTATAATGTGCTTTGGTGAAGATTATTATTTTTCACACATTAAATCCAAACTCAATCATTTTAGAGATAAGAAAATCACTTGTCTAATATTAACCGATAAACCAAATGAGTTTGTTAGTTATTCTAATGTCTATACAATTCTTTACACACGAAATTTGAAGTCTTTTCATGATAAAATGTTATTGGTTAAAAAAATTTTAGATTGGAATGATTTATGTGTTTTAATGGATGCTGACGTTTTGATTAAAGATTATTCAATCATTGACACATTATTAAATTACCAATTCAAAAAAGGAATTACTTATATAGATACTTTAAAAAATCATAGATGTAAATTTGAGTTCATTAGTAATATACAAATGAATCCTGAGAATATTGATTGGTATAATTATAGAAAGTATGTTGAGAAGATATATCCTGATTATAACGATTTAGAGACGATTTATGAATACCTTATTGTTTTCAATAAAGACGGGTTTAATAATGATTTTTTCAAGACATATGAGAAATTACAGGTCTTAAAAGAAGCATGTGAGTTAATGAGTAAAGAAAGATTAGTACATGGTGGTGCTGAGGGAGTATCAATACATATTTCCGCAAAGGTAACAGACACACAAATTCAAAGAGATGAAGAATTTTTTGATTTAATAAAAGATAAAATTGAAAATACAAATAGATTATGATAATAGATTCAAAATTTGTTAAAGCATACATAACAAACAATAGAGATTTTGATGAGGTTGGTGATGAAGTACAAAATTCGGTACCATATCGTTGGTCTCATGGTGCTACCGATGAACATTTAGGAGATGGTTTAATAATATATTCATTAATACAATATATGAGGGCAAAGGTTTGTGTTTGTCTTGGAAGTGGTGGTGGATTTATACCTCGTATTATGACACAAGCAAGATTAGATTTGCATTCACAAAAAATATTTGAAGGTAACAATGATATTAATTGGGGTGATATTGGTACAACATTTATCGTTGACGCTATGAATGGTATTGGTGGACAAGTAAATTGGTTCAAAGAAGAATCGTTTTATAGAAGAAGATTTTGCCCAAGAATATTAAACACAACAACAGAAGATGCGTTTCATAATTTCTTCGTTCTAAATGATATAAAAATAGATTATTTACATATTGATGCAGGACATTCATATGAAAACGTAAAGGAAGATTTTGATTTATATACACAATTATTATCAGATAGAGCATTAGTTACAATACATGATACGGACCCGAGTTATGCTGACAAATATATTGTAACACAAGAAGTTAAAGATAGGGGAGAACATGATGATTGGACAGGACCAATTAGATTTACACAAGAAATTGATGAAACCAAATGGGAAAAAATAAATCTATTCAATCACGGGATAATTAAGAATAAACCATCATCAACGGGTATTACCATACTTAGAAAAAAGTAGTGTAGTAATTTGATTTTATCTAAAATTTTTATTATATTACATCTATGGTTAGATTAGTAACAATAATTGGACATGGTGTAAATTTAGTTGAGCATCACATTAATCACTATTTAGGTTATGTTGATGAAATTCAATATGTTATATATGAAACTGATTTGCAACCAACATTATTAGAAGATGTTGAAAGAATAATAAAACCATATGATAAAGTTAAAATTGTTAAAATAATCAAAGATAGAATTTTTGATTGGGAAAAAGTTACAAAATTATATAACGAAATTAAATTAACTAAACCAAATGATTGGTGGGTAGTTGCCGATATCGATGAATTTCATTTATACCCTCAAGATGATTTAAAGTATGTAATTAGTAATAATGAAAAAAATGGATGGGATATTGTTAGAGGTGGATTTATAGATAGAATTGGTGATGACGGAGGATTCCCTGAATTAAACGAAACGTCAATATGGAAACAATATCCTAATGCAGGATTTTTTAGATATCCATTAAGTTATGCCTGTCCAAATAAAATCTGTATTATGAGGGGATATGTTGAACTTACAAATGGTCAACATTATGCTAAAATAAATGGTGAAACCACATGGAGATGGCAGGGATGGAATCATCCATTAATAAATTCCCAAGATACTGTACAAGTACATCATTTTAAATGGGATAAAACGTCAATCGATAGAATTAAATCTGTAGCTGACAATAATCAAGATTATTCCTATTCTAAAGAATATGAGTTAATGTATAAATCCTTAAAAGAAACTAATTTTTTGATTGATATTAATAAAGAAGATTTTTTATTTGAACGTGGTTTAACTTTATCTGAATATAATAGATATAGAAATTGGAATAAATTGATAAATAAAATTATGTCAATATAATGAAATTAGCAATCGTAGTACCATATAGAGATAGAAGAGATGAGTTAGATGTTTTTTTACCTCACATGATTAGTTTTTTAAATAATAAACAAATTGAATATATAATTTATATTATAGAACAATTTGATGATAAACCATTTAATTATGGTAAATTATGTAATATTGGTGTTAGTGAAACTATTGAATTTGCAGATTACTATTGTTTTCATGATATTGATGTTTTACCATTAAATGATGATGCCGACTATTCATATAAAGAAGTACCAACACAACTTATATTTGAAAACGAAGATAAAGAATCAATTGCACCATATGACAAATATTTTGGAGGATCTGTTATAATTAGTAAGGATGATTTTATTAAAATAAATGGGTTCAATAATAACTATTGGGGTAAAGGATACGTTGATTTAGATTTATTATATAGATGTGAAAAAAATAACATTTCGTTAGTAAAAAAATATAATTACAAAAATAATGATGATTTAAAATTGGATTTAAAAAGTAGATGTATTGTAAAAAATACATCAAAATTAACAA
>Ga0208256_1000197_pt1 | contig 14613 bp, 42 predicted proteins | sample CryBogCBH22Jun08_FD_184608 | JGI IMG/M metagenome (GOLD analysis project Ga0208256, IMG submission 184608) | Freshwater microbial communities from Crystal Bog, Wisconsin, USA - CBH22Jun08 (SPAdes) | ecosystem: Environmental > Aquatic > Freshwater > Lake | place: Crystal Bog, Wisconsin, USA... | reverse complement strand
ATTACGGTGATTAAAGACTATTTGGTGGAGGAAGAAAGTCGCAAGGAGACTATCCTAAAAAAGAGGTTCATCCGTGTCGGAATTTGGCTGATGGTTCTTGCAGTTATCGGGGCTTCGTTTTACGTTATCTGTACTACGAATCCTAAATTCCCTACCAACCCGAAAGAGGGATGGGTACAGGTCTCTAACACCTCTGTTAGCAAGGCTTGTGACGGTACCACACTCCTTTACTCCAACGGCGGGGTAGTTGTAAATAGCCCAGAATGTCAGGGCAATCAATGAGCCCCGACGAGGAGTTAGTGCTCGCTATTCGAACAGAGCTCCTTCGTGTGATAAGTCCTGAGAAACTTGAAAAGTGGTGGCACACGCCTCTTCCACATTTTGACAACTTAACTGGAGAAGAGCTCATCAATTACGATGAAGGGGAAGAGTTGTTAATGTACGTAAAGACCTACACAGAATCGGACTTCTCATGACCAATATCTCAACTCTAACTCCAGAAGAAATAGTAGAAAAAGCTATAGCCATTATCGAGTATGAGCTCAAACAATGTGAGTCCATGTTAGCTACCTTAAAGGTATTTCATGAATTAGGCACTCTTAAGGGCGATACAAACCAAACTCAGAGATTCCTAAACTCATGGCGTGCACACAAAGACTTTTTTGATAGGCATACAGGAAAGAGATATGATGGATTACTTCGTTGTTGGACTTGTTGGGCGGAAGGGGAGGGTGAGTTCACCAAGTACCCCTGCCCCGAACTACTTACCCAAGCCACAATTATCTTAGGAGGAGAAGAATAATGGAAAGATTTCACCGAGGAATTGTTAAACTTTTCGGCATATCGCCAAAGCGTTTTTATATTCAAACTCTAGTTGGAGCCATTATCGGAATTATTTTAGGGCGTTTAGTCCCATGACCGCACTCAACTACACCCATGAACAACGTATATCGCAAATAAACAAATGGATTAAAGAGTGGCGCAAAGCAAGAAAATCTGCCGCAAAAATAAATAATGATGGCGACCAAATTGTTGATATGGACATCGTTATTGCCTCTCTCATAGCCAACCGTAATACGTTGGAGAAGCATAAAGTCGGAATAAACGAAGCCGAAAACCATTGTCGCGCTTGCCTAGATGAATTCCCATGCCCTACTTACCTATCCGTAGCCATACCTTTAGAGGAAGTGATGGAGTGAGTAACGATACCCTTACATTGCGCAATGTCACGGCTCCCTTACTTTGCGAGGTGATGAGGTGAGCCGTCGCTATAAATGGCTTATCAAGGGAAAGTTTGTAAGCCGCCACAGGTATTACTTTTACAGATTATTTCATTGGAGGACTAAATGAACGAGGACAATAACATGAGCGAAACCTCATTTGAAGAGCAAACAAAACAACGAGGAAAGTGGCAATGTGAAGGCTGCGACGCCACCTTTGAGGGTACCGCAGAAGAAGCCTTTAATAAGGGATGGGATATTCCCCCATACTTTAGCGTTCACATAATCTGTGAAAATTGTCCGATTACTTCCACTAACTGGTGGAGATTACTGCAAGCTCAGAAAGAGGCCCAATAAGTGGAAAAACATTACCTAGAGAATACCGATATAACTCTTGGTACTCACGACACGGATGATTGCTGGGGTGAGTTCTGCACTATCCATAAACGCAGTGACCACCACATGCGCAGTTTTCCTCAGCACTTTAACTTCGACAGGTTTATCATGGAGCGAATATGCTCTCACGATATAGGGCATCCCGACCCAGATGAAGTTCTTTTGCAGATTGGTCAGGACGACGGCGTCCATGGATGTGATGGGTGCTGTCTAGCCCCAGATGAGAGCTCCCTATGAAGTACTACCTTTGGAGATTTAAGTGCCTATTAACCGACCATCTATGGGAAGAAAAGCCAGTCACACACTTGTTCTTGGCGTTACTGGGGCAGTGGCACCCTGATGCTAAACTAGGGGATAGTTACCTTCTCTGTAAGAGATGCTACAAGATGAAGCTACAGAAAAGGAAAACCACATGATTAGATACATCCCAACTCATTCTCTCCAAGAATACTTAGACTTCATTGACAGAGAAGTCGCCAGAGATGACAAGTTCTCTGTTGAAATGGGATTTCCTGACTTCATTACAGGGAACATTAAAAGAGCCGCGTTACTCTCTCTTAAAGAACTCTTGGAGCTTCATGCAGGGATGCCTGAGCCAAAGTACTACTCGCCAGGGTCTGTGTGCGTGGAATGCAATATGGTGCTTGTGATTAAAAAGGATGAAAGATTTATGGAGCCCATCCAATTTCCATGTGACACTTTTGTGGCTATAGCGAAAAGCTTAGATAGTGTCTATTATGGCTGACCAATCCCGCTCACAACTAAGGAGAAAAGCAATTATGAATGGTGAATCTTTGTCTGAAGAAAAATTAACCGAAATAGCTAACCAAGCTCCTTACTCAGAGCCTGTACGAGTGGAGGACATAGTTAAGGATAATGTCGAACACATTCAAGAATTGATTGCTATAGCAAAAGCCTTCCCTAATCATGAAGGTGAAGTTCTAGAGTTAGATGACAAGTTGAAACCTTGGCTAGCTCTTGAAGGCATTTTGTCGATAGAAAGATGGAATGAAGACCGAGTCTCTTTAGAAGACTGCTACATAGCTGAGGGCGTTAATACTGCATTAGAAATGATACGTAGAGAATTAGCTTATATGTGGGGAATTGAGGAGCCCTCAAAATGACCAAAGAGGAACTGCTAGAAAAAGTGGATAAAGTTCTAGATGATGCTGAATACGCTAAAGCTTGCGATGGATGGGACAGTATTGCGCCTATTAAAGCCCTTCGCGCAGTGATAGAGCTGCATAGCCCTTGGACTAGCCCAACAGGTACTTGGTGTCAACATTGTGAGGATGTATTTGATGCTTCAGAGCGATACCCCTGCCCCACTATCCAAGCAATTGAAAGGGAATTTAATGGATAACGATGAGGACGAGCTAACTTTTACTGAAGAAGAAGTAGAAGAAATAGCGGAAAAGCTTCGCGTTGCACGAGCTAGCGTTCCCGTATATTGCAGGCGGTGTAGGGCAAAGATTCCAAGGTTTCGCTTTTGGAACTTAAACGATGCTTTGCAAGTAACCCTTGAAGGGGGGTATGCAATGTTCATGGACGAGCCCGATTGGAAGTTCGCTCTCTGTAAGGTTTGCTGCTACGATTTAGTTCACTTTCTAAACATAGACATTGACGAACTGTCTGAGGAGTGGGGTAAGAAGTAGTGAGTAGGTCATGGAAACAGGCCCCTTATTGGGTGCAGAAACTGCGCCATAAAGGTACTTGGTTTCCCTATTCATGCGGCTGTTGGATGTGTACCTGGAACTCCCAAACAAAAAAGAGACAAGCCTTAAACAAAGCGACTAAAGATGATTATGAAGATAATTAGGCGCCTAAACATGGGGCTTAAAAGACACTCCATACTTACCGATGAACGGCATTACACTTCTGCGGAGTTCGTGCTAAAAGCGTATAGAGACAATGAGGTTTCTCCAGAAATAGCCACTCCTGGAGATTTATGGGAGAAAATAAACAAATGGAACTAGAAACCCAGAAGGACAACTATCTCCTAGCTTGTGAGAAGATAGCTGAGGCAATAAAGCTTTTAGACCCCTCTCTAAACGTTGACTTTATAAGCGGGCTATTTCTTGCCCCATTCGATGTAACGGAAGCAGGAACTACTGTGTATTGGTTTACAGCAGACATTGGAGTAAAAAAATGAATGAAACCCCATTAGCCGTCTCGGAGATAGGCCCTGAAGTGCTAAGTCTGCTAGACCCTGAACTACTAAAGTTACTAGGAATAAACCCCTCACTCCCATGGGTGGTTGTAGATGACGACTTCTTCGAGTACATGGAAGAAGAGTCAATTGAGGAGATTTTAGACATTGATGAATTCTTGGTCTACTATTTGGACTGGGAAAAAGAGAACGTAGTAGAGGATTAACATGAGAAATACTTGCGCTTTGTGTGGGCACAAAATAGATACTCTCTGTGGCTCGTCTTCAGTTAGGGATGTCTCTAATGAGATTTTGTACCTTTGCCATCCAGTAATAAGTGAGAATCATATGGATTGCTACCACCTATGGACGGTGTACAACAAGAGGCCTGTAGACTTAATAAATTTAGAGCCACGCTTAGAAGCCCCACCAGTTACTTATGCAGAGTTAGTGGCTTCTATAAATGAGACTGAGAGATTAGCACATGTTGTCTATACCTCTGCCGTTTTTGGGGCGATAAAAGCTGCCGTAAGACTTCATGCCCCAGAGATGTTCGAGGGCAGGTTATGCTGCCCTGAGTGTATGGGAACTGACTACCCTTGCAACACCATCAGAGAATTTATGAGGGAAATGGGATGAGAATCTCTTTAGACAACCACCTAACTACTTGGTAATGTTTGAGGCTGTACAGACGAAGGCTTCTCCGTACTGGCATACACCTAACACTATAAATTGGAGATAGAAATGAAATGCGATATTTGTTCTGAGAAGTCTGAAGACTTCCTTTTTGTAGTAGAAGAGTCCGATACGTTCAGTACTCCTACTAACTTCGAGTACTGCTGTGTACTCTGTGAAGATTGTGTAGAGGAGTTTGGCGGAATCCACATGATTGACTACTATGTCAGCTAATACTTGCTCTCCTGGGAGTGTTCCTAATCCCTTAAACATTTCCCCCTACTACTTGAACCCAACTATCAACAACCCTTCTGTATGGCATACAGGAGGAGGCGGTACCCCCACAAGCCCTGTAGGGGCAGGAGGAAGGGGTGGTCTCGTAACTACTACGACTAGCACTACTCCTTACACTGGGTACGTCTACCCAAATACACCCACTATAACTACCTCTCCCAACACACTTTACCCAGTTACTAGCCCTATAACTAACGGATTCGACGTGAACGATGCCATGCGTATAGCCAGAGAACAGATGGAAATTATTTTGGAAGAAGAAAAGCTGTGGAACAGCTAACTACACCGACACAGGGGCACAACATCCCTAATTGGGCTGTTACCTCCTCGGAAGAATGTCTCCTACACCAAGTACGTGAAGCGACGGATAAACTCCGTATCTCCATTAGGGAAGACAAGGAAGACAAGCTCCTTGAACAGGAACTGTGGAATAGTTAAAGATGCGTTAACTCTTTAACGATGTCACAATTAGGTCACTATGGCTAAATGTATTAAGTGTGACCACGACATCATCTCAGGAGTCTGCGAAGTAGACACCTGTAAGTGCATTTGCGAGATTCCAGTGACTGCGGAGTTTAGGGACGGGGCATGAGCAAAGTACAGAGGGTTCAAGAGCTTCGCCGCTCTAATGCGGCTACACCTGTTCGCAATAAGACTCGCTATAACCGAACCGACTTCAAGCAAGAAATGCAATTGCTTCGTGAAGAGCAATTCCACGTAGGTGAGGCTCCAGAAGGAACCGTAGCTGGAGCAAGCAAGCAATGAGTGCAGAGGATAACCTAGGGCTACAATGGCGTGGTACACGCACTACCGTAGGAACTATCCATTCAATGTCTGCTACTCCTTACAATTACATCGCTCCAGTATGGCACGATAACAAGAAGCAGTGGAAAGTAATGGGAGGCTTAGGAGATGGCACTATCCACCCCACTTTGCGAGATGCCAAACAGCATGTTGAAAGCCTGCATAGGAGAAGTCAATGACCCTGCCATCCAAGAAGAAAAAAGTGTACGGGCCGTACAAAGATAAGAACAAGGGCGGGCGTACAATGATGGTGGAGTATGACCCTAAGACTCAGAAGACTACCTCTACTCATGAAGCCCGTTACAAGAAAGAAAAATCTCTTGGGCGCAAACTTGGTAAAGATGAGCATGTTGACCATAAGGACAACAACAAGCACAACAACGGTTCGAAGAACCTTCAAGTGATGAAGGCATCGAAGAATATCGGCAAAGGAAATAAGCACCGCTGATGAGCGAAGAGGCTGAAGAGACTAGCCGAGATATTGACTAGGCTTACGTGAACGAGCAGCATCGTATTTGGAAAGAAACTCACAAAGATGCACCAGCAGTATGGTGGAGCATCTAAATGGGTTGGCTCATTCTTGCTATCCCCTTATTTGTCCTGCTGGTAGTGAACGAAAGGTATAACAAGTGGTAGTAGATGTAGCCCTTCTAAACGAAGCCAACATTCCAGATGCTGACTTTAAGAAGTTGGTAGATGGGGCGCAGCAATTTGCCAATCTTGTTGCAAAAGCCTGGGGTCTTCCTTTAACGATTGTCTCAGGTACCGCAAGCCAAGGGTCTTGGAACATCCACCTTTCAGAAGCAAACCGCCATGTAGGTGCGGCTGGCTATCACCAGATGGTAAACAACCTCCCTGTGGCGTGGTGCTCCCCTAAAGCAGCGGTTCAGACTTTTGGCACGTATTACCCTCCCCGAAAGCTCAGTCTTCTTAAGACAACTGCTCCCATTTATTCCATAGGGCTCATCACTGTTATTTGCCATGAATTGGCGGAGATGCTTTGCGACCCCGCTATACAGACTCTTTCAGCAGTTGACAAGAAGCAGAGAAAGTGGCTAGTAGAGGTCTGCGACCATGTTTTCGGGGTTTACTTTCCAATGGTCGTAAATGGCCTCACAATGGTGGTCCCAGACGTGACTACCCCTGCCTTCTACTCTTTGACTGCTAAAGGCCCTTATGACCTCCAGGAAGCCGTTAAAGCCCCTTTTACCCTAACCCCAAAGGGATATGGCTATTGGGAAGACGCTTCGGGACACCTCTTCCCCCTTTAATCCCAGAAATCTGATACCCTTCTCAGGACAGTGAACCATCTTTAGGAGGAATCTTGACCACAATCGCAGCAGTGCAAGGCGACGGATGGGTCGTAATGGGTGCAGACACCCAGGGGACCTATAACGAATACCGCAAAATTTTCATGAAAGATGACAAGGTCGTAGAAAATAACGGCATTCTAATTGCTGGTTGCGGTATTGGACGAGGCATGAATCTCCTACAGCGTGGCTGGAAAGCCCCTAAGCCTCGCACCAAGTTGAGTCCAGAGAAGTTAGATAATTGGATGGTCAACACCTTCCTGCCCCAGATGAGAGACGTATTCATCAAGGGCGGTTATGACATGAAGGATGACGGAGACTATGCCAAGTACGAGAACGTCTTCCTAGTCGCTGTTCAAGGCCATGTATACATAATTGATGAGGACTACTCTATTGACAGGGACGCCAGAAACTATGTAACGTCTGGCAGTGGAGGAGACTTCGCACAAGGTTCCCTTTATAACCATGGACCTAAGCTATTTACTGACCTTGAGTTTGCGAAAGAAGCAATGAAGATGGCTGTAGATGCAGCTAAAGAGTTTGACAGCAACTCAGGTGGAGAAACAAGAATTTACGTACAACTAGCCTAATAAGGAATATTAAATGTCAAAAAGACAAGAAAAAGTAGCACAAAAGAAAATGGAACAACAGGCTTACATCCTTCAAAGCGCACAGGAACGCGCTAAAGAGCGTTGGGAAAAAGCGCAGATATCAGCAGCATCAGCGCAATCTGTGTTGGATTATGCCGTCGAACAATTTGAAGCACACAAAGAAGAATTAGAGCCAGAGATTATTACACAGACAGAGGAACAGATTACTCTTCGTACAAAGCAAATTGAAGAGTTCATCATGACCGAAAAAGACCTTTACTTGGAGGCAATGGGAATACAGGCGGATTAACCTCCTGTTTTGTAAAACCCTCCGCCTTTAAAGGTTATTCCAAAAGTGGAGTAAGAACGATTCATCTTGTACCCGCAGTTTTCGCAAATCGGCACTTCTTCTGTAGCGTGAATACTGCGGTCTATCTCAATAGTTGTATCGCAGTTCATGCAGGTGTACTCATACTTAGGCATTTTCTAACACGAAATCCTTAACTGGGTGAAGTTGGTCTTGAGATACATACACATTTCCATCCTTTGTGGGAATAGCAATTTTACGTGCTTCCGCAACAGGAATTGCCCCCAACAAGTAAACAGTGTTCTCTTCGTCAGTATCCACACACCCAAGTACTGCGACTTTGTGGTGTGCATCTGTGTCTCGAATCGTTAGCTCTCCTTTAAGAGAACGACAGCGACGGACCTCAAAATGAGGCTCAACATCTGGCATATCCTTGTGTTCACTGTGGGTGGACAAATCCCAGTCTTCACTGTTCCAACGAGTTCCAAAATACTTTGAGACAGCCATCTCTACTAAGCACCCTTTTATATCTCCTTGAAAAGCAGTGTCATAGGCTACAAATCTGTGGGTGGAAAATCTCTCTCCTGTTACAGGGTCCCTGTGTCTCCACTGTCGCTTAATGCCTGCAGTGTAGGCGCGAATCATTTCTTCTTGAGTAAGCTTAATTACTTCCATATTCTTCTCCAATCGGTATCCCGTTTTTGTACTTCCATCTCCAGCTATTTTGATGCTCAGCAGTTATACGCCGATGACAGTTGGCGCAACGAACTTCTCCCTTTTTGAACTCATCTTTTATTTTTTCTATTGGAATAACGTTTCGTATAGCTGTATTTAAGTCAAACTCTTTGCCTGTTACGTGGTCGAACTCTAACACCAAGAGGTCTGTTTCTCCGCAATCCACACACGGATTGGCAGCATAAAAGTCTGCCAATAGCATCCTTATCTCATTTTTTCTTGCATTACGGGTTCCATAAACACCCTCTAAAAGGTCTTCTCTACGGCCTTCATAATTACTTCTCTGGTATTCCCCTTGACAAGGTTTACAGTAAGGCTGGACGCTGGAGAGAGTCCCAGAGTTTCTTTTTTTATTGAACTCAGTTAAGGGTTTTTCTTTTTTGCATCTGTTGCAGACCTTCATCAGACACCTCTCCATTGACATAGCTTTCCAAATGCTTATGCTCACAATACCTTGCCAGAGAGGGAACCACAAATAGAGTCCCACATTCTGAACATGAGTATCTTTGCTTGTAAGTGTCTATGGCACTATTATGCACGTACAGTTACCGAAAAAAGGGGCAAAATTAAGACATGAGTACAGCTGTTAAAGTTGAAGAACTAACTGCTCAAGACCGTTGCGACAAATGCTCTGCTAGAGCACTTATTAGAGCAAAATTTACAAGTGGGGAACTTCTGTTTTGTGGGCATCACGCTCGTGAACTTGAGGAGAAACTAACTGCACAAGCAGTCTCAGTGTTTGACCCAGAAGGTGTGTTCGATGCCAAATAACGAAAAGCAGATTGATATGACAACAACTGCTTACTACGACACTAAATCGCATCCGAACAGTATGTTCACTCCTGAGCAGTCGTATCAAATTGGTCAAGGGATGATGGGTGGTCCCAACGGAACTTACGGAAGATATCAAATGGGCCCTAATGAACAACGCAGTGACTTCAAGCAACCGAGACAGAGGCAAACAGGTGAATAGTCTTTCTAGAGAGCAATTCGATGCAGCAGTGGCACTGGAGCATAAGCGTCGCAGAGAAATGGGACTTGGTCTCATGACAGGTAATGCTGCATTTGGTGCTTACCCTTATATAACTATGGGAATGGGCGCCGCACAAGTCGGAGATAACGAAGCAACCGAAGGTTACACAGGTGCAGGAGAATCTGCAGAAAACGCAACTCCTGAAGCAGGAGAAGTGTCAGGAGGTTCAGGGGAATCAGGTGCAGCAGCTTCAACTGCTGGAAGTTCAGCAGGAGGAGCGGGTGTTTCAGGATGAGCAGTTTAAATAAGAAGCAACTCAAGGATGTAGAGAAGTACGAAGCACGTCAACGCGCTCGATATGGCCGTAAAAAAGAGAGTGGATACTCAGGGCAAAGGTACCAGCAAGCTTTGATGCCCTACGAGTTAGGAGCTATGGGCTCTGGTGTTGACCCAAGAAGCTCTACTACTGCTCGTTCTCCAGAATATGCTGTGAAGAAAAAGGCAACTCGTAAAGGAAAGACAGTTCCAATGACCAATGGTATGAGTCAAGGTGGAACAATGACATCTGCGGTGGCGATGTAATGGGTAAACAACTTATCAGAAAGCCTTTGATGGTAAACCAACGCCGAAGCATACGCCAAGAGTTCGATTTCAATACCAACCTTGGGTTTAAATCTAAGGCTAAACCAAGTGTTGTTACCTGGGGTAATCGTGGAAGAGGAGTTGAAGGAGAGTCCACAAACTCCACCAATAACGCAGCCAACCAAATAGTGAACCGAAACTGGCGTCCAATTTAATTTAACTATACGTTCATTACGTTAGTAGTTTAAACTACTCGTACTCACACACTCAGTGGTACTGATACGGACAACCTTTACTGCATGTCGCTTTATACATCTCCAGTGAGGTTTACCAAATGAGTGTCGCTAACTGGCTCCAATCAATTTCCGCTGCTTTAGCCATTATTGGAGGTTTAGGTATCGCTTTGCGTTGGCTTGTTAAACATTACCTTGCTGAGTTGAAGCCAAATCATGGCACTTCATTGAATGACAAAATTGTTTTGGAAGTCTTGCCGTTACTCCGTAAGTTGGACCGTCGGCAAGATGAGATTAGAGAAGACATTACTGAAGTAAAAGTTGCTCAAGCACGTCTTGAAGGTCGCTTCGACCAACATGTAGAAGAAGGAGAATAATGACAGAGGCTCATTCCGAGCACCTTGCTATTCACCTCATAACAAACGTACCTTCTCACGAACCTCGTGAAACCGACCCACACTATCACCTGTTTAACCAAGCAAAGGCTCGCATTAAACGTCAAGGTCTTTGGAAGTGCATCATTGATGATGACCTTTGTTCTGGGACTCCAGAATTGCATCACAGTTATGTTGAATTCTCTCAGATAAACAACACTGACCCAAAGAGAATAGAAAAAGCCTTTGGGCTGCATTTTGAAAGTGACGAAGACTTCCAAGAGTGGATTGAAAGTCCTGGAAATCTAGAGGTACTTTGCACTGCTCATCACAGGACGAGATTCGGTATTCACGAGATACCAGGACCTTTGTGGGAAGCAATCCGCTTTAGAAACGCAAACTCTTCTCCAGCAGCGGAGGTGGACAATGGCGTATGAACCACGTCCAGGAGATTATGGAGTTATAAAAACTAAAGGTGCGTTTGGAAAGCTCATACGTGTTGGGACGATGTCTCGTTGGAACCATGCGGTTGTTTATATCGGTGACGGGCTCATTATTGAAGCCAAGCCGACAGGAGTTTGCATCAGTAAAGCTTCTGATTATGACTTAATTGGGTGGAACCAGCATGAGGAGCTTACTGATGGGCAACGAGAAGTTATCGTAAATGAGGCACACCGTCTTATAGACAGGCCCTATGGATTCTTGGATATAGCTAATCTAGCTTTGAGAATACTGGGATTAAAGCTTCTTGCTAATACTTCTCTCTTAGAGAAAATGTCTGAAAGATACGGAGTTATTTGCTCAGAACTAGTAGCACTTTGCTATGACGCAGCAAAAATAGATTTGTGCAATAAACCTGCAAACATAGTTACGCCAGGAGATTTAGCAGAAAGGTTGATTTACCAGTGACCAGTGGCTTAGATATCGTAAACATTGCTCGTACTCAAATTGGGTTTGTAGAAGGCCCTAACAATGAAAATCCATATGGAACTTGGTATGGAATTCCTAATGAGTCTTACTGCGCTATGGGAGTTTCATGGTGCTTTGCTCAAGCAAACGCCTCTCATCTAGTTGCCGCCCAAACCCCCAAAGGGTTTGCGTATTGCCCTGCTGGACTGACTTGGTTTCAGAAGAACAAGCAGGTTGTGGATAAGTATTCCGCCCTGCCCGGAGACTTGGTGTTCTACTCATGGTCCGGTAATGGGGTCGCTGACCACGTAGAGATTGTTGAGGCGGCCTCTAAAGACGGCATTACGGCTATTGGGTTTAACACTGGGCCTGAAAGCTACACAGGAAACCAAGCTAACGGTGATGGGTGCTACCGTCGCCATCGTCCTTATCTCTATGTTCTGGCAATTGTTCGTCCTGCGTACACAGCTAACTCTGCGCCTACAAAGTCTTTGGGGCAAAACAAGGGATTAGCAGCTGGTGTGGCCGGCGCTACCGCTTTAACTGGAGGAGGCGCTGCAGCCATACATACAGCAAACACCCCTGCTCCAATTCCTACAAAGGCGCCTACCGTTATTGTCGCTCCTCCATTTCCTGGTACATCAGCCTTTAAGGTTGGCGCTAAAGGAAAAGTGGAACTTGTTGTGGCAAAAGCTTTGGCTAATGCAGGGCTACTTCCAGCAAATCTAGTGAGCTCTATTTTGACTGAGCAGGATATGGCGCTAGTCCCAATATACCAAGGGTTGTACCCAGGGCTTAAAGCCTCTAAAGGTAAGGGAATTGATGCCGCTACTTACACCTCTATGGTAGCTAAGGCGAATGAATGAAGAACTTTCAGAAAATATCTGACTGGTGCTCCGTTGCTTTTGGTTCACCGTGGTTCTTAATTTCTCACATGATTTTTTGGACTATCTGGATGACCTTTGCGGCGTTTGACCCTTACCCCTTTAATCTACTGACTCTTACAGTTTCCTTAGAGTCAATCCTGCTTTCTGGCCTTCTTTTGAACGCAACTAACCGTTCTGGGGATGAAGACAGGCGTATTATTACTAAAGACCTAAAGCTAGACCAAGAGACTCATAATCATATTGAGGAACTTCGTAGGCATGTAAACGAGATATTGGAGCACGCTCGTGGGAATAAAGCTTAACTTTGACAGTCCAGTCCATCTTACGATTGCTGGCACTGCTGCCCTAGGTACTTGGGCGGCTACAGGTTACTCTACTGACCCAAAACACCTCGCTGCAGTTGCAACAGCAGCCCTAGCAGGTGTATCGTCTCATACACCAAACTCGTCGTCACCTAATGTCTCGGCCGAGTCCCATATCGTAACTCCATACGCAAACAACATAGAGGAATAGAGATGAAGCTAAGCGCAAAAACAAAAGTAATTATCGAGCACTACCTATATGGTCTTTTTATCGCTGTCGTAGCTAACGTAGTTAAGACTCTTACAACTAAGGGCGCCCACAACTACACGACTGTATTTTGGTCTGTAGTAGAAGGTGTTCTTCTTCCAATCGTTATTAAGGCTAACCCAAAGAGCCTTTACAACAAGGTAGCAAAGACCACTGGCCTACCAGAGTCAGTTGTGGCAAATGTCGGAGCTAAGGCAATCAATGAGGTTGTCGATACTGTCGAAAAGGAAGCTTCTACAGTGGCTCCTGACCAAACTAAGTAACCTTAATTACCTCAAGAAAGGCCCCCATATTAAAAGTGGGGGTTTTTTCTTTTGTTTAGCACCAACAATCCACTCCAATAAGAGACCATTTATCCATGGAATTGGCTAACTTAAACAACAGTAACGCATCTGACGTTTTTGGTTCGATGTCTGGCGGTATTAAAAAGAGACTGTCAAGTGTGAATGGCCTTATGCACCAACAGTTGGCATTCCAACATGCGTCTGCACTAAACCAACAGAACCATGAAAATCTTATGCAACATGCTGGAGTTGTACATGCTCACAATGTAGAGCTTGAAAATGTAAGACACCAGAACGTGTCACAGCTCTCCGCACAAGAACACGCCCAGACTTTAGAGCAGGGGAATGCTGCTCATGGTCGGCAAATGGAGTTTATCGGTGCACTTAGAAAGCACGCTGAACCAGGTACAGAGATGTCCTTACAGCATGGAGATGTAAAAGCAAACTTTACTTTAAAGAACAAAACACGACGAGCCCCTAAAGCTGCTGCAGAACAAGTAGCTCCTGAGATGACACCAGAGAAGAAAACTGGACCTTCAGTGACTCGTGACCCTAAGACTGGACGAATTCGTTCCCTAAAAAAGTAACATCGGAGAAACAAATGAAATGTGCCAATTGCGATAGCCCTGCGCTATTCATATACGAAATAACACCTGAAGTAAGCATCAAGTATTGCAACAACCATCTCCCTAGATTTTTAGAGGCTAGGAAGAAAGCTGGAACACTAAAGACTACGGAAGAGTGGCAAAAAGGTCTGGATGAAATCTCCAAGACGCTAGGAGTTCGGGCTCCTGCTATAGAGGAGTCCGCACCGATAAAGAAGAAGACAGTTAAAAAGACGGCAAAATAAATGGCCTTAATTCGCAAGTTCGCGGTGCAGGGTCATGCTGTACCATCAGTAGCGCACAGCCCTAGAGGACCGTTTCCACCTGAAGTTCTAGCCCAACCCAAGATGGAATACGAGGACCACCATTCGGACTCTCTACATGTAGGTTTAGATAATGTACGTTTCTTCAGATGTCGCGACTGCGAAGAAATACTTCTAGAGACTGAACTCGACAATCATGATTGTGAAAGGATATAAATGGCTACCAACAATGACGGTCATCTCCTCGATTCCGCTGGGAACGTTGTAGTTGACTTTGTATGGGGTAACTTCCCACTGCAACCTAACGATGTTCGTACAGCAAACGGCGGTTCAGACTTGAACTACGCTCTTGATACGCATGACATCGCAGAGACTGGTTGGAATGGATACCCACTCTACACACCTAACACCACAGGCTCACAGTCTGGCGGAGTTGACTATGTTCTCGTTCCT
>Ga0208256_1000194_pt1 | contig 14623 bp, 18 predicted proteins | sample CryBogCBH22Jun08_FD_184608 | JGI IMG/M metagenome (GOLD analysis project Ga0208256, IMG submission 184608) | Freshwater microbial communities from Crystal Bog, Wisconsin, USA - CBH22Jun08 (SPAdes) | ecosystem: Environmental > Aquatic > Freshwater > Lake | place: Crystal Bog, Wisconsin, USA... | reverse complement strand
TGAGGGTTTTCGTTTCGATGACGGAAGCACGCTGTTTTCGCGCAATCCGTCGGTGCAATTTGTTGACTACACGAAAAGCGTTCGACGCGCGCTGAAATATGCCGAGGGTCGTATGCCGGCAAATTACCATTTAACGCTATCACGTTCCGAAACGAACGAGTCGCAGTGCATGGATGCAATGGCGCATGGCGTGAATGTGGCGATTGTTTTCGGTTCGAAAGAATTGCCGCAAACGTATCGCGGGATTCGCGTGCTGAATGGCGACGAAAGTGATTTGCGGCACCTGGATCCGCAAGGCGGGTTCTGGATTGGTTTGACGCCAAAGGGGAGTAAGGCGAAACGGGATATGAGCGGGTTTGTGGTGCGGGAATTGGTGGCCTAATTATTCCGGCGCATTGTGCGCCGGAATAATTCCGAGAGGCGTCCGGCTGGGGTAAAATTTACCCCAGCCGGGCTGCCGCATGTACTGCAGCCAATTGCGAATGATTCGCAATTGGCAGTCCAGTACGGAAACCTACTGACTAGTAGGTAGGCCTACTCTCTGGTAGGTCTACATACTGACCAGTAGCAAGCGATACTGACAAGTAGCAAAAGCTACTGACAAGTAGCAAAAGCTACTGACCAGTAGCAAAAGCTACTCGCCGGTAGCATCGGGCCTAATTGAGAATGATTCGCAACTAGGTTCGCGTTGCGAGCAAACAAGGAAAGGACAAGGGTGCGATCCGTGCCGGTGGTCTGGCGCGCCAGCATCATTACTGGCAATCGTGCCGGTGGTCTGGTGCGATCCGTGCCGGTGGTCTGGCGCGCCGGTGGTGCCGGTGCCAGTCTGGCTTGCCGGTGGTGCGATCCATGCCGGTGGTCTGGTGCGCCAATGGTGGCGCGATCCATGCCGGTGGTGGTGTTGCCAATGGTGGCGCGATCCGTGCCGGTGGTCTGGTGCGATCCAAACCAAACCGCCCCACAACCCGTATATACAGGCGATTGTATATACAACCCGCCCCTACATCACCGCTTCCGCTTCTTTTCCTCTTTAGCTATCTTTTCCTAGGGGTTACAATGGCATACATTCGGGCACCGCCAGATACGCATCTACAGTAGCTACAATAGCTACCTACAAAACCTACTGTAACATACAAAACCTACAGTAGCATACGGTAGCTACAGTAGCATACAAACCGTCTACAGTAGCTACTGTAGCATACATTACATACAATTACATACAAAGGAGCAAATGTAGCTACAATCGCATACAAAACCTACAATCGCATACAAAAGGGGATTTGTAGCTACAATTACATACAAAACCCCGATTTGTAACGAAATGTAACAAATTGTAACGAATTGTAACGAATTGTAACAAAATGTAACAAATTGTAAAGAATTGTAATAAATTGTAACAAAATGTAATAATTTGTAACAATTTGTATCTACAAATCTTTACACTTTCCTCCCCCGCGCCTGCTTCCCTTTCTCGCTCCCCAGGTGCTTCTCCCCACGGGTCGTGGTCTTGCCCCAGCGGGCCTCCGCCCCCTTGGCCGCGATCCTGCTGCGGAGCCTAGTGGGCAGCACCTTGGCCCGCACCATTCCCCCTCTCTTGCCCAGCCGTGCCGCTGCTGAGGCTAGCTGGCCGCTGTCTGCGTCGTCTCGTTCGTCTGTCATGTGCGTGCGTCCTTTGAGGTCTGGCGGCAGCATACCACAGAAAATGCTTGCCGCTTAGCTTGATTGTGGAAAATGCTTGCCGCTTAGCTTCAATAAAGATGCTTGGCGCTAAGCAAGGGTCATCCATCGCCCAGCGCCACATCCAAACTTCGGCAAACAAAATGCCCTTACGCACGGTCCATGCCACATGTTGAACCGGAGGGTGTGACTAAAGTTAGAAAAACTCTGTAGAAAGAGAGAAGAAAAAAAGTAAGTAATATCAATATATTTTATATATATATACCTTCTGTCTACTCTTTTTCTACCCTTTCCCCCTCTATCTTATGACCTGTGCAACCCACCCCAGTTTTTCTCCTTTTTATTTTTAATATACCCCCCCCCTCCATTATAGGGATTTAGAAAAAGCTCATTTTTTTTTGCACAAGTTTTTAGTTCAAAAAACCCAGGATTCTCTAGGTCTAAACTTCCGAAAATGCCCAAGACGGAAGCGGAAGTTAGTTAAACTGTGTAAATTGTGAGGACGCAATCTCCTCACCACCACATTGTTTGGCTGGCCCATACCAACAAAGCACTAGCCACTGCTCCCTGGCCAGCCTATAAAAGCAAAGCCGTTGGGTGGTGAGACACCCAACGGCTTTTAACCAACGCGAACTGAGTAAGGAGTTCACATGGCTACCTCACGTTTACCATCAGGCAAGATCGTCGCCAAGCCCACCTCTAAGGGGGCGCACATACTTCAATTTGAATCGTTCAGCAGCCGCGATGAAGACGCCATTTCTTTCATTCGCTCTGGCGGCGAACTCGGCAAGACCCTTCGTGAAATTAAGCGGGGTCACTATCTTGAAAAGAATTTAGCTAACAATGACGATCTTGTCGTCTGCACCATCAAAACGGGTGGTCGTAAGCGCGTGGCTTATGTTCATAAGGATTTTGTCGAAAAGGAAAAGGATGAAAGCCTCACTTCCTTCATTCACTCTAACGGCAAACTCGGCAAGACCCTTTCTGAAATTAAGCAAAAGGGTTTTTTTGAAAAGGATTTAGCCAATAACAACGATGTTGTTATGCGCACCATCAAAACAGGTGGTCGCAAGCGGATAGCCTATGTTCACAAGGATTTTCCCGAAACGGAAGATGCTGCAAATTTAGCTGCCTTATTGTCCTTCATTCACTCCGGTGGTCTTCTTGGCAAGACCCTTCGTGAAATTAAACAAAGGGGCTTTCTTGAAAAGGATTTAACCAACAATAGCGATGTTATCATCCGCACTATCAAGACGGCCGGTCGTAAGCGGGTGGCTTATGTTCACAAGGATTTTCTCGAAACGGAAAGAGTTATTAACCTCATTCCCTTCATCCGCTCCGGCGGTGCCTCTGGCAAGACCTTGCGTGAAATTGGTCGCGGTTTTCCCAATCATAATTGGGAGCCGATCTTAGAAAACGCTCTCAATGACGGCGACATTGTTGTCCACACCTTAAGGACCACAGGTCGCAATAGAACGGCGTGCATCCACAAAGACTTCGACATCTAAAAAAAAGGGGGCTTACGCCCCCTTTACTGCACCAGCGTCACTGTCTCTCGTGGCCGGGTGACTGCCACGTAGAGCAGCTTTCGCAACTCATCTGGGTTTGCACGCCCATTGGCTTGGCAGTCGTTGATGTCGATGAACACGTTGTCGAACGTGCTGCCCTGGCTGGTGTGGATGGTCATGGCGTAGACGTGGCGTATGTCTGCGATGGGGTCATGCACCATCGTGTAGAACTCCCACCAGCGGGCAGAGTTGATAGCGGCTTCAGCCTTCACCCTACGGCATAGGGTGTCGTATTCCCGCTGGTCAACGGGCACACGGCACACGATGTCGGGTCCAAAGGAGACTTCCCACACTGGCAGCTTATACTGCCACCCTTTGACCTCTTGCCGTTTGCCTCCGCCATTGTGGTCGGGGAAGGTCATGGTGATGTCTTGACCGCGTTTGATGGTTTCAACGCGCATTTCATCATTGACCGCGAACACTGGCTTGCCTCTGCTGTCTGTGATCGGCTTGCGTGTGACCACCATCTCCCCTTCGACGAAGGGCGTTTCTGTTTTGCCATACACCCACCCACGCACGAGGGTATTGATCTCGATGGCTCGTTTGTTGGTGTAAGCGAGATACCGGCAGAAGTCGTTGTTTTGGGCAAACTCGTGTGACGTGAACGCCTCCTTCATCCACGCATACACCTCGCCCTTTTCTGGCGTGTAGATGCCTGTGGCGTCGTCCCGCACGTCTTGCTTGCACCATGACCAATCAAGCCTCTCACGCAAGCACACAGACGCCTGGATGATAGGGTTGCTCTCGGCTTGGCGGACGATGGTTGAAAGGTTGGATTTGTTGGGAGTGGAGAAACACGCTGCTTCTGTTTCTCCAATAGGCGGCAGCTGGGCCGGGTCGCCCACGTATAGCACCCAATGGGAAAACAGGTCGTCATCGATGTATTTCTGTATCTCAGATGAGATCATGGAACACTCATCGATAATGACACAGTTGAATTTGTGGAATTTGGGGTCTGATACCCGCTTCAGTTGCTTCTTTTCGCTGTTCGCTGTTTGCGGCGAGACACCCAAGAGGCTGTGGATGGTCATGCACTCGGCGTAGATGCCAGCGTCTTGCAGCTTACGGTGTATGACGTGGACAGCTTTGTTGGTGGGGGCTGTGACCACCACCCGCTTGTCTATGTTTTTGACGACCTCTTGCAACAAGGTCGTTTTCCCTGTGCCAGCGTATCCCGTCAAAAGGTGCCTTGTCTGGCGTTCGTGATAAGACTTTAAGATTTCTTTTAAGGCAGTCTGTTGCCCGTCTGTCAGCGTTATTGATGGCATGTCATTCGTCCTCGTTATCTTCGTTGTTTTGGTTTACAAAGTCTTTATGCACCCAGGCATCTCTTTTGCGGCCTTTTGTTTTCATGCCTTCAACCAAGTATGCGTCGTTAGCACCTGAGATATTGGACCACAAGTCCTCCATCATTTTTTTCGGGTGTTTGCCGCATGGGTGTCTTTTGACCTCTCTGTATGTTTTGCCTGCTGGCCCACCAGCGCGGATGAACTGGAGAAGGTTTTTGAGATTTTGTGCAAAGGGGGTATCTGCGATTTCTGGGACCGCTGCTTCCATGCGTTTGACGGTGGCGCGGGAGAGATTGAGTGCCCACAGCATAGTGGATTGGTCCACACAGATGTTCTGTGCATCGATCTCGCCGTCCACCGGCATGATGGATGCACATGCACGGATGAGGGCAAACTTCATCGCGTTTTCAAATGCACGGACGTAAAGGGCGTCTGTGCCATTTTTGCGTGCGGCGATCTTTGCTTCGTGCATTTCGCCTTCAAAGGCGACAGCTATTTTGTGTGCGTCGGAGGATAGCATCACATTACGCGGTTCGATGACGCTATCGCCACCAACGCGGTGGATGGGATTGGGGGTTGGGGATATTTTGTCCCACGCCGTCAACCAATCAACGATGGCATTTGGCACTGTTTGATCAGAGTTTATGACCTGAGAGATGCGTGGATCGTTGTCGCCCACGTCAAAGATCATCATGCGTGATAGCAAGCCAGAATTGATGTCTTGGGTCTTGAGAGATGAGGTTAAGCCGTTGGGGGTTGAGGAGCCATAGAAGGACACGCATGGTTGGTCGATGACCTTAACCTTTTCCGAATCGGCGTATGACTTCATTTTGTATGTGGTGTGGCTGGATGAGTATAGCTTGAGAAGGGTGCCTGTGACGTTGGCGAGGTATGCGCCAGCGTTTTTGTTATTGGCTGAATTGAGAAGGAAACTGACTTCATCGATTAGCATGAGTTGGTGGGGGTTTTGAAGGACAGAGGCGATGATGCCTGCGTCTGATGCCACTTCTTCCACACCAATAAGTTTTTCCAACAAACCAGCCGCTTTGGCCATTTGCTTACACGCAGATTGTGGACGCTCTTTTCCTGAGCCTGAGTGCCCTATGCCTAGGACGTAGATGTTGGGGCGGGTGTGGAAGTGACCTAGCTTGACCTTCTGGCCAATGGCTGCTGCGCAGAAGGCGAGGATAGCACCCAGTGCCAAGGTTGGCTGTGGCTTGAGAGATGTTTCCATGATCCATGCGTGCATGTGGCCTAAGACGCCTGGAAGGTTGGTGTAGAGGTCTGGTGTGATGTTGCCTTGAGAGGGTGAGAAGGGCTTAAATTCTGTCTGGCTTGATTGCAGCAACGCAGACGGATCGACCTGCGGGATGTCAGGCATCAAGAAATCAGGACTATTGAGGTCTTGTATGCTCAAAGCGCTGTCGCATAGGAGTTTGTGAAGGTGAGACAGGCGATCCCGCCCTGCGCACCCAGCGTGCATACAATCGATCACGAAGCCTGTTGTGATGGATGGCAAGCCAGCTTTGGGGAGGTCTGATGCGTTGACGCAAAAGGTTCCCGTTTGGTCCATTTGGTTGGTGATGTGGGCGTCTGCGTGCGGGCACACAATGTGGTGCTTGACCCCTGTAACCCGAGAACCAAAGAGGTGGGGCGCCCGCGCTTTGAGGGCTTTGACGACTTCAAAGCGTGGCCCTTTGTCCGCGATCCACTCTGTGAGGTCGATCCACTCTTTGTTAGGTGCTTGGTATATGAGGTGGTCAGATGCCACTGGAGTGAACGATAGAGGCTTTGCTGGCGCTGGCGCGGGTTCGGGCGTGGGGTCAGGTAAGTCCCAGATAGGGCAGAGATCGCCATCCAACACATCATACACATACTCTGCCCCAGCCTTGTGCCGTGGCAGGTAGAACAATCTGGACGTGTCACTGCATGATTGGTCTGTGGCTAGGCCAAGGGCGAAGGACAGTGAGGCGATGCGCTGACGCCATGTGGCGTTGGCAAGGTTCTGGTCTTCGTAGTCTTCCGCGATCCACGCCGACTTGAGCGGCAGGATGATACGGAATTTGGGACATGGTGCATGTTGGACGATATATGAACCGTCTTTGGTTTCCTCTGAGATCGTGCAGTTTTCAACGACACGCGGGAGGTAACCTTTTTTCGACATCATATAAAGCGAGATGTCATTCGTCTTGTGTTCGGCCATCCATTTGTCGGCGGGGGCTGCTGCAATGCTGGTGTGGTCGATGAGGTGGTTGAAGGTTGAGTGGATGATGGCCTGCCACCCTTTCGCGGCTAGGGCATTGCGGATTTCGTTGATGGTGTAGCCGATGTCGCTATCGAGGACGGCGATGTCGATGCGCTCTGCTTGGTCCATCCGCCGTGCAGTGCCGCTGAAGGTAGCGGGGGTGTAACAACTGCCGTCCTTTGCGCCGACGGTCGCGGTGGTCAGCAGGCTGACCAATTCATCCCACGTCAGCGACCTGCGTTCTGTCCACCTGATTTCCGATTTGGATCGACCAAGGGTCAGGTTGATCTTTGGTTCGACCGACGCACTAAATGCGAGTTTGACCATGTTATCCTTCCCCCCCACATCAAAACGGTAAATCGTTTTCTAAGTCTTTGTTGAGAACGTCATAATACCGGCCGATTATGGTGGTGATGAACGTCGTGTATTGCTCCTGCGTGAGAGACGCTAAATCCGTTTTCTTGATGTGATCAAGATACTCTCCTCCTGCTTGGCCTGCTTCTTCTAGGGCTTTGTCGTTGTATCCGAGGGGCATTATCCTGGCTCCTGGCCATGTTTTTAAGATTGACGCGATGAGGGGGTGATCACGCAAAGTGGTATCCAGCAATGTTGAAATACTTCCCTTCTGGCCGGACATTGATGGCGGTTGGCGTGATGAGGGAGGCAGTTAGCGTCAAAGCCTCTGCAACCGTCAAGGGCGTTGGTGACGAGGATCGCTTTATCCACCACTTGTGCGCCTTCTCACGGGCGTATCCTGTGTGCTGGAGACAGATGTATTCTTGGTAGAAGGTCATGCCACACTGGTATGTCGCCTTGAGCGTCGGTGGCTTGCCGTCGCGGCCAGGGTGTAACGTGTAGCTGACCTTGCTCACTTCCAACCATTGCCGCTGGATTTGCGTTGACAGGAGGGCATGTTCAGCCGCGACGGCTGATAGCTTGGGCTTGGGTGCCGGAAACTCGAACCCGCACGACATGCACGTCCTGGCGCTGGCGGCATTGATGGTATCGCACTCGGGGCACGTCTTGACCGGCGGCGTGCCTTCCTCCGACGATTTCTTTTTAGACTTGCCCTTGATGAGATCGAGGGGGCCGTGCCGCTCTGTGTTACCGGCAAAGTCCAACACGAGACAGTCATCCTTGCCATTGGCAAGCCGGGTGCCGCGCCCCAGCATCTGAACGTAAAGACCAGTTGACTTTGTGGGGCGCAGCAGCGCGATCAGGTCAGTGCCAGGGGCATCGAACCCTGTGGTGAGGACGCCGACGTTCGTGATTGCGCGAATTTTGCCTAACTTGAAATCTGATAGGATTTTTGACCTATCCGCAGACGGCGTGTCACCGAGGACGGTTTCGCAGGAGATGCCATGTTCGCGGATGGCGTCGCGGATATGGTGGGCGTGGCTGACGCCTGTGCAGAAGATCAACCATGACCCACGATCCTTGCCCCATTCAACGATTTCGTTGACGGCAGATTGGTTGATTTCGTCAATATCGACCGCGCTCTCCAACTGGCCAGCGATAAATTCACCACCGCGTGTGCCGACGTTGGAAAGATCAAACTGGGTCTTGGTCCGTTTGGGAACCACTGGGCACAGGTAGCCTTGCTGGATCATGTCGAGGATTGACAGATCGTATGCGATGTCGGTGAACAGGCAGTTTTCGCCTTCGTGCAACAAGCCAACGTCCAAACGGTATGGGGTGGCGGTGAAGCCGATGACTTTGAGATGTGGGTTGATCTCGCGCAGTTGCTTGAGGAACTTGCGATACATGCCATTGTCGTTGGCCGACAGCAGGTGCGCCTCATCGATGATCACAAGATCGCACCGTTGGACCTTGTAGGCGTGCTTGTGGATGGACTGGATACCAGCGAAAAGGACCTGCGCGTTGATGTCACGCTTGTTCAGCCCGGCAGAGTAGATACCGGCAGGGGCTGTTGGCCACATTCTGATTAGCGCAGCGTAGTCCTGTTGGATCAGCTCTTTGACGTGCGTCAGGACCAGCACACGGGTTTCTGACCAGCCTTCGATGGCACGACGCAGAAAGGCAGAAAGAACGACAGACTTACCGGTGCCGGTCGGCATAACAATCAGAGGGTTGCCATCCTCACACGAGAAGTAATGGTAAATGGCGCTTATTGCGGCCTCTTGATAAGGCCGCAGTGAGATTTCGCTTTGCATGTTCTCATCCGTCAGTGGGTTATTGACGCCACTTAATGCGCATAATGCGCCGATGTCAACTGGTGCCGTGGCATCTTTCTTTATAAATGCACCAGCCACATTCATACCAATTCGGATCGTTGCTCAGTTTGGCGAGGGGCACTTTGGCATCTAGGATGCGCTTGGCTTTGTTTTTGATTTTTTCAAACTCGCCTTCGTCAAACTCTGTCCGGCAGGAATCCCAATCTCTACCGCCTGCGCTGGCGACGGTCAGATAGTGCCGGTCGATGTGGTAATACCCCATGTAGCACTGGGCTTGGGCGTAATAAACCGGGTTCCAATGCAGCAGCGTGTTCTTTTCTCCAAATTCAATTTTTAGTTTTTTGAATTTGTCAAACGATTTTTGCTCAACAGCTTTTGCTTCCCAAACGTGTGGGGTTTTGGGCGCTTGGTATAATCCCAAGATGATGCCATCGAGGTGCCCTTTGAACCTGTTGTCATGGTCCACACACTCGAATTGTTTTCCGGTTTCGGGATCAACGGTCCAAAGCTGGATGCCGGGGGCCATACGCAAGCGGTGTGCGATGAGGTCTTCCGTCCTGTGCCCATCGTCAAACCGCTTGAGCGTGATGGCGTTAAAGTTTTCGGATAGCGGGTCGTGGTAGTCATACCACAATTTACGCGAACATTTGTTGCCAATGGCTGACATGCCAAGGTAAGTGCGGCGCGGTTCTTTCCGCGCTCGCTCTTGAAGGGCTTTGTCTGCCGCCTCTAAAGTTGGGTCTGGCGTGATGGTCGGCGGCAGAGGGGCCATGCTACTTTACCCTTGTTGGTTTCTTCTGGGCTAGCTTCATCATATCATCAAGGATGGGCTGAAGCTGCCGCCATGCGCCAAATTTCACGCGCAACCGCAAAATTTCATTTTGCAGATCGATCATCGCTTCGTTTAGGGACCTTTTGTCCTTAATAACCTCTGCAACAGCGCGATAGCCTTCGTGCGTCACGCGGTCACTTGGCAGGGAAACATATACGCGGGTTTTAACCGCGCCGCCGTCCTGCCTGGGGATATACTGCACCACGGCGCGGATGACCTGCCGCGCTTGTTGCAGGCGATATGCTTCTGCTGCCTGCCCATCATCCCATTCAAAATAGCGGTGGAGCGCAGAGTTTGGGCTGCGCGCTCGGTCAACGACGTGATGCGGGTTGAGTTTGCCGCCGTTGAACCGCCGTAGTTCTTCGAGTTCGTTTGCTGCATCAATGTTCACTTTTACCTCCTGTGGTTGTGTTTGCCTGCCGTGCCGTGTCCCGCCTCGCCCGGCCACGCCCAGCCTCGCCTCGCCTGCCGTGCCCTGCCGGACCGGACCTTTCCCCGCCATGCCTGCCGTGTCACGCCTTGCCGAACCTCACCGCGCCATACCTAGCCTCGCCTGCGTTGCCGCGCCACGCCGTGCCACGCCCAACCTTGCCTCGCCTAGCCTGCCGCGCCTTGCCACGCCCGGCCATGCCCTGCCGCACCTCGCCTGCGTTGCCTTGCCCGATCTTGCCGCGTCTCGTCGATCCGCGCCTGCCGTGCCGAACCCAAACGCGCCGCGTCCTGCCCTGCCCCGCCATGCCTGCCGTGTCACGCCGAGCCTCACCTAGTCTTTCCCCGACACACCTTGCCTGCGTTGCCTGACCTTGCCATTGCGCGCCTGAACACGCCATGCCGCGCCTGCCTTGCCTTGCTATGCCACGCCAAACCCAGCCTCGCCTCGCCTGCCGTGCCATGCCATGCCCTAGCTGGCCGCTCCTTGCCTGCCGTGCCAGCCCGCGCCTCGCCGCGCCACGCCCAGCCTCGCCTGCCGTGCCCTGCCTTGCCTGCCGCGCCTTGCCACGCCCGGCCATGCCTAGCCGAACCCTGCCATGCCTGCGGCGAATTGGGTGCGCCCTAAAGCGCACCCAAAAAGAAAACCCTATTCGTCCGCTTCTTGCAAGCGAAAAAGTCCAAAACCAAGACCCGCGCTTTGACGGCTGTCTGGACGTCCTTCACCGATTCCCACTTGTTGACCAACACGCGACAGCAGGTTCACAACGTCATTTCCGGTGAATTGCCCACCGTCATAACGGATGCGCAATTCACACGACCATTCGTGCCAAATTGGCCGCGTGCGCACGTCGATCACGCCTGTTGCGTTTCGCACGTGCATGTCAGAACGCTCTGGCTTGGGGCCGTGGATGCGCACCAGCGCAGTGCGATCCAGATGGTCATACCCGTCCGCCACGACAAACAAACTCAGGCGAGCCAGCGTCATTTTGTAACCGACCAACCGGCAAGCCGAAATCATCGCAGCGCGAAACGCCCCGGCGTGTATGCCATCCCAGCCTTCCGGCGAGATGTATCGTGCGTTGTTGAAAGCCTCGTCAAAATCTTTTGCGTTTCGCGCCCCTCCCTTCTTCGCCGTTGACCCGGCGGCGTGTTTTGCCATCATCTCCAATTTCGCCTTTTGCGAAAACCGAGCAATCATCAGCGGCGCAGTGCCGATGATTTTGCATTGGATTTCACGGATGTCGGGGGCCGAAATTTGAACTGTCGTCGTTGCCATTACATGCTCCTGTTTTTTTGTATGGTGGTAAGGGGGATTTCTCCCCCTTTATGCTATCGCCGCCAGGGTGCCGACTTAGCGGTGGTTGAAGCTGCTGCCGCAGCAGGTGGCTTGGATGACGAAAATCCTTCGACCTTTTCGTAACCCTTGATTTCGTTCTGCGCTTCGCGCTGCACGCCCGACTTGTCCACGCCCGACGGCCGGACAGCCACCTTGATCAGCATGGGAATGTAGTGGACCTGCTCGCTATCCGTGATGTGCATCTTGCCGGTGGCGTGGCAGATGGCGGACAGCGTGCGGTTGGCGATCTCAGCGGCTTGTGGGTTGCTGTTCACGAGGTTCAGCCGATCCCACAGTTTGCGGCCTTTGTATTGGCCATCCATGATGTCGATCTCCAGCCACAGGTATTGGCCAGACCCGCTCTTGGTGTCGCGCATTTCGCTGTTGACGATCTGCGCGACGTATTTCCCTGCGGGGATGACATCAATCGGCGCTGACGGTTCAACCGTCGTGGCATCAAAGTTTAGACCGAGGTTTGCCATTTCTTCTATTCCTTCGTTTCAAAGTTGTAGTAGGGGACGTGTTCAGCAAATGCTTGCCAATCGAGCGGGATGCTTTCTGGCAGGTTGTAACGGTTCTTTGCCAACAGCGCAGGACGCTCCTGCGTGTGTAGGATACGGTCGCCTCCACCGACCGCACGGGTGACCTTCTTCGAGAAACCGACATCAGACTTCACTGTGCTGATGCGGTAGTTTGCAAACAGGACGGCGTCCACATGCTCTTGCATGAGAGCAGACGCCCTGGCGTGCAACTTGGGTTGATAGCGATCATACGGTTCGTGTTCCGGGCTGTCGAACCGCTTGATCTCGCTGTGGGCGAGCATGATCACTGTCATGTTACGCTCATCGCGTAGAGCGTTAAGACCATCAACGAACATGCGCCACGTATCAAGAGCGGCGACATACCCCTTACCAAAACCCGGCGTTTCGATGTCTTTCCAGCCGTTGTCCTTGGCAACGCTCGCCCAGATCATCGGTTCCAGCCAGTCCAGGCTGTCGATGACAACTGTTTGGAAATCATGCGGGTCGTTGAACAGCACGCCGATGGCCTGCATCACGTCTTCGTATGACTGGGCCAAACCAAATGTCGGCGCATCGATGGACCCTAGACCGTCTTCCGCCTGGATAAAGATCGGATCGGGGGCAGATGCGGCAAAGCTGGTCTTGCCGATGCCATGCACGCCATACACAAGCAAACGTGCTGGCTTGGGCGTGTTGCCACGCCTGATATTAGCGATTGAGATTTCCATGTTACTCTCCTCGTGCCGAGACTTTATATGTTGGCTTACCCGCGCCGACGGTGCGATGCGGATCAAACAGCTTTTTCAGACTAGACGGCCAGCCCTTGTAGGCGTTTTCAGATACATCGCGCTTTAGCTTGATGTATTCCTCAACCGGCTCGCCCATTTCAGACAACGCCACTTCAACTTGACCCAACCCAGACTGGTCCCATTCGACGCGCTTGGGAAGGTCTGCGATGATGGTGAAGGCACCATCGTCTATCCGCACAGAACCTGTGTCAATGCCCTTTTCGCGCCGCTTTGACGTGGCTTCTTCGTTGTATTTGAGGTGGATGGCAGAATACACCGCCTCGTCTGAACGCTTGGCCTCAGCTTTGAGTTCAGCGACATCCTCAAGGAGGAGTGCAAGTTGATCAATGTCGAGTTTTGCCAACTCCACAGTGGTCATTTTGCACGCATCCGCCAGAGTCAATCTGTTTTTCATTTTCCCTCACGATATTGGTCAATGATACGCCGGATTAAGTCTGACACTGATATCCCCAACCGTACGGCCTCCTCGCGCAGGTAAGTTGCCTGGGGTTTTGTAAACGTGACAGACTGTCTTGCGGCTATCATGGTGCGATCCTGCACCCCATTTGCACCGCTGTCAATCATTTAATTCCTCCTAAAATTGCCCATCGACCCATAAGCGCAGCTTCCGCTCGCCCGTCATCCTTCACCCGCTTGAATTGGTCTGCCGCGCCGGGCCATTGGCGTGATGCCATCATCCGTGCGCCGTTCTTATCAGCCGGGACCCCCGCGCCCTTCTTCCAGGCGGCTGGCGTCACAAGGCGCACTGGCAGGCCGATAGCTGCAGCGCAGCCCTCCAGCAACCCAGCGCCATACCCAAACGCAAACGCCCCTGCAGCACCCTCGCCAGGGCGGCTGGAAACCTGCTCAATGAGGACGTAGTCCACCGGACGCTCACGCATGAGAGCGGCTAGACTGGCTGCGACGATGCGGTTTTTGTCGCGGATTTTGGCCACAGGCATGTCTTCGACGGCGACAAGATGGCCATCGGTGGACACCCACGCAAGCGCGCCGGACAGGCCGGGATCAATGCTCAGGATCATTTTTAATGTTGCCCTTTATGTATGCCTGCACTTTATTATAGGTGCCGATGCGAATATCACCGCCATCGCGGAGACGCTGCACGAGTTTGCTGTTATTCAGCACATATGCCCCGAATGTTTTTTCGGACATATTCTGCTCGCGGCAGAATTTTTCGATTTCAGCCAAGAGGTCTGATGGATTCATGTGTGAATTATATGGGCAACGGCCCAAAAAGCAACTTGCAATGTGGTTGGGCGTGTGCCCATAATGGCGAAAGACATAGGAGAGACAAATTGACCCTTGATGAAATTGAACACGAGTTGACACGGCTGGCGTATCTTTTACACCAGTCGAAGACCAATGACGAAAAGACGAGCGAGATGCTCTGGAACGCTTGGGACCATGTGTGCCGGGCTGAGGAGTTTGTTTTGAAAGCTAAAGTGAGCATTGAAGTGAACAGAGAAGATGAAATTGCGCGTCTGCGCGAAAATATCGTTCAGACAGAGGAATATCTGCGAATTTATCAAAAAGACGTGCGCTGGGCAGAAAACCGCCTTCGTGAATTGAAAGCGCGGCTTTCCAACATGGAGGGCCGACGTGATGACCAGCCCTGAACGCTTTTATCCCGTGAGTTGCGTCAACGGCAACGGCTACGGCCACGGCTACGGCTACGGCAACGGCAACGGCTACGGCAACGGCTACGGCCACGGCTACGGC
>Ga0208256_1000172_pt1 | contig 15629 bp, 12 predicted proteins | sample CryBogCBH22Jun08_FD_184608 | JGI IMG/M metagenome (GOLD analysis project Ga0208256, IMG submission 184608) | Freshwater microbial communities from Crystal Bog, Wisconsin, USA - CBH22Jun08 (SPAdes) | ecosystem: Environmental > Aquatic > Freshwater > Lake | place: Crystal Bog, Wisconsin, USA... | reverse complement strand
TACGCTGGTGCTGGCGGCGCTTTTGGTGGTGGTAGTGGTGGCGCTGTTAGTAATGTTGGGGCTAATGCAACCGGCGCTGCGGGTGGTGTAGGCCTTGTTGTATTAGTTTGGACGGAAGGATACTAATATGAAATTCGCATGGATTGAAAATGAACGTATCCGCGATGTTGCACCCAACACGCCGGAAGATATTTATCATCCAGAAGTTGCCGTTTTTTACGATACACAAGTTCCGGATGATGCACAAAATGGCGATGGATGGGTAAATGGGCAATTGGTAAAACCAACGCCATTGCCGCCAATGCAAAACCCACCACGCACATGGAAAAACGCCGACATTCGTGCTGGTTTAACTTTATCCGAACGGGTAAAGTGGGATAACGATACAACACCAGAAATTGTGACAGCCAAATTAGAGATGAGTCAACCGCAAGAATTGAGTAATACAACGGAAGTTTTAAATTTATTAGTTTCTACTGGTAGTATTTCTCAAACATCAGTTAATAAAATATTAGCTTAATTAAATATTAATTATGGTTAATACATACACTTGGACAATTAAATCAATGTCCACGCTGCATCTTGACCGCGCAACCTCCACGGCCCACATAAAGGCTGAATAATGTTTGGAATCTCCGCTTTCGCCCAGACACCGTTTGCAAGCCTAGCGTCACTGGCGGATGGCAACAGATTAACGATGCCCAAGTTACGAACTGGGTTCTCATCAACGATAGTCAGTAAGGAATACTATGGCAATTAATTACACATCACTGCTGGGTCTTGTACAGCCTGTTGACGGTACCGAAGCTGGTACTTGGGGCGATGACGTTAACAACGGTATTACTTCTATTTTGGACGTTGCTGTTGCTGGAACTCAAAATATCACGACCAACGGCACAGTGGTTCTGACCACGACTCAGGCGACCAGCACGGGTACAAACCTGACCAGTACCTCGGCTCAATACGCCATCCTGCTGCTATCGGGCGCACGCACTGCCAACCAGACGGTAACGCTGCCTGCATCAAGCAAGACATATACGGTTATCAACAGCACCACTGGCGGCTATGCTCAGACGGTTGGCGGTTTGACAATTGCCAATGGTGAATACTGCACGATTGCCTACAACACTGCGACCTCTTCGTGGGTTAAAACAGGTAGTAGTGCAGGCGCATCTTCTGTTTCCAATATTGCCGGTGGTTCTGCTAATCAGATTCTGTATCAAGCTGGCACAAGTAGCACATCGTTTATTACTGCGCCTACAACAGCCAATACTTACTTACAGTGGACTGGTTCTGGTTTTACATGGGTTGGTGGAACCGGCGGTCTTACTAGCGTTGGTTTGAGTGTGCCGTCATTTTTATCCGTCGGCAATTCTCCGCTAACCTCAAATGGAACTTTGGTGGTAACTTATTCCGGCGTTGCTTTGCCTGTTGTTAATGGCGGAACTGGAAATACTTCGCAGTCCGGTATCCTCTACGGCAATGGAACCGCAGCTATCACAACCGCTACAAGCGCGCAAATTGTTTCTGCAATCGGGACAACGCCGGTCAGTAGTGCCAGTAGCGCAACGTCAGCTACATCGGCCGGGTCAGCTGTAACTGTTACTGGGGCAACCCAACTTGCCATTACTTCTGCCGCCAACCTAACAACCGTTGGCACAATTTCTTCTGGCACCTGGCAGGGTAATAGGATTGCCGATTCTTACTTGAGTACTAATGTTGGATTGTTGAGCGCAAGTAACAGCTGGTCTGGCCTGAATAACTTTGGTTCTAGTACTCCTGGGTTTTCACCCCCATCCGCCCCCTATACGGCTACTATTTACTCTAATGCCGCTAACGCTACGAACGGAATTGGAATAGTAACCTCTGCCTATTACAATAACCAATCCAATTGGGACGCTATTGTTAATACCACCAGTCAAGGTATTGCATACTTTAGCCAAGCAAGCACACCCGGTGGCTCACTGACTGGTATTGGGTCTATCACATATAACGGCTCTGGTACTTCTTTTAATACTTCTTCAGACCGCCGACTCAAGGACAACATTGTTGCGTTACCGGCAGGTACTGGTTTGGCCAAGATTGAAGCATTGCGGCCCCGTTCATTTACCTGGAAACAATCCGGTATATCGGACATGGGTTTTATTGCGGACGAGTTGCAAGCTGTTGTTCCAACCGCGGTATCAGGTAATCCTGATGATGTTCGTGAAGATGGTTCGATTAAGCCCCAGGGTATTGATACGTCATTCTTGGTAGTGTACTTGGTGCAAGCTATTCAAGAAATGGCTGCTGAAATTGTCACACTTAAAACCAAAGTCAGCGCTTAAAATTGACACGGGGGAACTCCGCTGCCCCATCTCAGCGGTGCTTATAGAGAGAAACCATGTTTAACTTCAACCATACAGAAGCCGAATTGCGCGACATCATCCAAGCTATCGAAGGCAAGATTGCCAGCTTGCAGACCCACCTGCAAAAGCTGATTACGACTGCTAACGCACAGGCGCAAATTCAAAATGGACAACCTGCTGCCGCTGATACCGTTGCTCCCGCCGCCGTCGCTGATACTTCAGTGGATTCGGGAAACGCTACACCAGTCAGTAGCGACCCTACTAATGCTGGTACTGCTCCAGCTACGACTTGATCCTTTGGCGAGGTTCTTTTTGAGCCTACCATTGTTATACGAAATAATGCACCCGGTGTACTAACATGCTCGACCCAATAAGTATTGGCCTAGCGTTAAGCGGCATCCAAAAAGCAGTCAAGATGGTCAAACAGGCCAGTCAGACTGTGGATGATGTTGCGTCTCTAGGCCCCGTACTGGGTCGGTATTTCACTGCCAAGGATGTAGCGGTCAAAACTGTTAGCGCAGCTAAGGCATCGGGGAATGCTTCCAATATGGGAGCAGCCATTGAAATTGAGATGGCACTGGAGCAGACCCGTCAGTTTGAGTCTGAACTCCAGATGCTGTTTATGCAGGCTGGCAAGGTGGACGTCTGGAATAAGATCAAAGTCCGCGCTGGCGAAATGGATCAGGCCGATAAGTACGCTGAGCAGGCCGCCAAAGATAGGGCCAAGAAACAAAAAGAAGAACAAGAAGAGTTTTTTATTATTGCCTTGGTAATTGTTCTGTTGGGTGTATTGGGTTTTATTGGCTACTACTTTATACAGGAATCAATCGACTATGCTAAAAAAAATAGCCATCCTGTTCACCATTCTAAGCATTAATGGTTGTGGTGACGAATACCGTTACTATTGCCAAGACCCTAAGCATTTTGGTGCCGCACAATGCCAAAAACCTGCTTGCGAGTTTACGCAGACTTGTCCCGACTATTTGATTGCGCCTATCTTGGAGAAAAAAATTGAAGGAAATTCTGTTAGCCCTTCTAACCAGCAAGCCGGATCAGCAGCGACTAACTGCCGATGAGATAGATACCCGTGTTCGGGCGTTTGTCATCATTATGGTGACGCTCATCTTTGGCTTCATCACTATTGCGCTTTTGTACTCGGTGACGTTTGTGACCCAGCCTATGAAGGCGATGGCTCCAATAGACCAAGCCTATACCAAGATGCTGAACGACATTGTGTTGCTGATTGTGGGTGGCATTGGCGGCATCTTGACCAAGGGTATTACAACAGAAGCTTCCAACATGATTACGGCGGCCAAGAACAATACGGCGGCATATACACCACCGCCGCCGCCCCCTCCGGCTCCTGTAGTGATGATGTCTCCTAGCTGGTCACCACCACCTCAGCCTAGTTATCCACCAACATTAGAACCTGACCATGAACGTGAACGTATGGCTCAAGCCCGTGCGGAGGCAAACAATGTTTAGTCTATTTAATCCTTGGGTGATATTGGGTGCTTTTTTGGCGCTGGCTGGGTTTGGTTTCTATGAGCATCATGCCGGGTATGAGGCTCGAAAGGAAGAGGACCAAGCTGAAATTGTTCGGCTGAACGAAGAAGCCCGTGCAAAAGAAGCCGAGTTGTCAAAGTCTTTGCAAGTCAAAACCGCAGCACTAAAGAAAGCCACTCATGCAATTACTCAAAAGCAGTCTGATATTAACAAGCGTATTGACCTTGGCCAGTTGCGCTTCCCAACCACCTGTAGCGTACACGCCGGTTCAGATGCCGGATCTGCCGGAGGAAATTCAAAAGATGGAGCCGAATCTGAGCGACAGGCTATTAAAGATACTGTCGCCATCGCCGCAGACGGAGACATCGCCATCACAAGACTCAACGCCTGCATCGACCAATACAACGAAGTAAAAGGCAAGGTCAATGTTAAACAGTGACCAGCTACAGCGACTTGGTATCAGCGCTTCATGGGTTGATCCGATTAACGCAACTTTTCAAAAGTTTGGGATTGACAACACTCGCAAACAAGCCGCGTTTATAGGTCAATGCTCACACGAAAGTAATTACTTTAAGACGCTGGAAGAAAACCTAAGCTACAAGGCTGCCACACTAGAGCGGCTGTTTGGTCACAAATTTAAGCCAGAAGAAATACCTCAGTACGCCAACCAGCCGCAGCGTATCGCTAATCGGATTTACGCCAATCGCATGGGTAACCGTGATGAAGCGTCTGGGGATGGCTGGCTGTACCACGGCAGGGGCGTGATTCAACTCACGGGCCATGACAATTATTGGCACTTTGGTCAGTCAGTCGGCATGGATTTTGTGCGTGACCCTAATCCGGTAGCTCAGCCTTTTTATGCGGCCATGAGCGGCGGTTGGTTTTGGGCCACGCACGGATGTAATCCATTGGCCGAGGCCGAGGATTGGGAGGGGCTGACAAAACGCATTAACGGTGGCACAATTGGCCTTAACGAACGCATTGCTTTAACTAAGCAGGCATTGGACATATTAAGCTAACTATGCCACTCATCAAGCTCAAGTTTCAGCCAGGTATTAATAAAGAAACCACTGCACTGGCGGATAAGCAGACTTGGTTTGCTGGGAATAACGTTCGCTTCCGTTCTGGTAATGCTGAAAAAGTAGGCGGCTGGGTGGTTGATACTGGCTCTAATGCCTCTGCGCTAAAGCAGCCGGACGGTCAATTCTGGGGTGTGGCCCGGTCACTTTTCAATTGGGTTTCGATCATTGGCGTCAAGCTGCTTGGCATAGGCACTAGCTTTAAGTACTATATCCAAGGCGGGAACGGTGGTAATTTTTATGATGTAACCCCTGTACGCTTGGGGTATTCTGCCGTTTCTTGTACGTTTACGGCAACCAATGGATCCCCATCAATTAAGGTTACTACCTCAGTTTCCAATCTAGCGCTGCCAGGCGCATTTGTAACTTTTACAGGTGCCGTTAGTTTGGGTGGCAACATTACCTCTACGGTACTTAATGCTGAGTTCCAAATCCAGACGGTTATTAACAATACGCAATTCACAATCACTGCTGGCGTAAATGCCAACAGTAGCGATTCCGGAAATGGTGGATCGGGTGCAACTTCGGCCTTCCAAATCAACCCAAACGGCTATGTGTACCAACCTCCCGTAGGCTGGAGTGCTGGCGGTTGGGGTGGAATTAACACAACGGGCAGTACAAGCGCATCCTTTACCGGCGCCATAAGTGCGTTAACGTTAACAGCTTCTAGCGTATCTGGAAAAATTGTTGTTGGTCAGACTGTGCAAGGTACTGGCGTAGCGCCGGGTACTACGATTTCGGCTCAACTTTCTGGTACGGCTGGCGGCGCCGGTACTTATTCTGTAAGCGTATCTCAAACTGTTGGATCTGAGGCAATGACCTCGACATCTTCGACGACTTGGGGATATTCGGTTGCTTCTTCAGTAACCACTGCCAGCATTCAGCTCTGGAGCCAATCCAATTACGGCGAGAACTTGGTGTTTAACCAACGCGGTGGCCCGCTTTACTATTGGGTACTGGACGACAACAGCCCATCTACGTTCTATCGCGCACAACAGCTTTCACCAACAAACACCAACTCCCAAGTGGGTAACAACGGGGTATTGTCTCAATATTGGTACACAGACACAGGCACATCGGCCTGCCCAACAATCGCTAACTTTGTGTTGGTATCGGACCAATCACGTTTTGTTATTGCATACGGCACAGACAATCTGGGTAATAGCATTCAAGACCCAATGCTTATTTCTTGGTCTGACCAACAGAACATTACGGTTTGGAACCCTGCCGCCACTAATCAGGCGGGTAATTATCGACTGAGTACGGGCTCGCAGATCATCACTGCCATCCAGATGACTCAGCAGATTCTGGTGTTCACAGATACGGCCATTTATTCGCAGCAATACCTTGGACCTCCATACGTTTGGGGTTTCCAAATTATGGGTAATAACATATCCATCCTGTCGCAAAACTGCGTGGCGGTGGCAAACAATACCGCCTTCTGGATGGGCGTGGATAAGTTCTATTACTACAATGGCGCGGTGCAGACGCTGCCTAGCGAGATGCGTAAATACGTTTACGAGAACATTAACCTAAGCCAATCTTCGCAGTTTTTTGCTGGATTGAATGAAGGTTTCAGTGAGGTCTGGTGGTTCTACTGTTCGGCTGCTTCTAGCACGATTGACAGCTACGTCATATACAACTACTTGGATAATTCTTGGGCGTATGGTAATACTGCTGGTAATTCGGCAGGCACGTCAGCAGGTTATGTAGCTGCTCGCACGGCTTGGGCGTACAGTCCTTTGCGTGGCGGCCCTATGTCCACGGGGTATTCATTGTCTGCCAGCAATGGTGTTCTTATTTACCAAGAGCAAGGAGTTGATGATGGAACCACTACCCCTGCAACCGCAATCCAATCCTATATCCAATCTGGAGATTTTGATATTGGTGATGGGGATCGCTATGGTTTTGCTTGGCGTATGGTTCCTGATGTCTCCTTTGATGGGTCGAATGTTACAAATCCTTCTTGCTACATGACGCTGTTGCCTCGCCAAAATCCGGGTAACGCATATACAATCCAGGTACCGGCGCCAACAGTTACCAGCACGCAATCGTACTCAAGCACTACACCGTTCTATGGTACGCAGCAGTTTACGCCTCAAATCAACATCCGCGTACGTGGTCGCCAAATGGCTATGGTAGTTGGGTCAAACACATTGGGCACCCAGTGGCAGGTTGGCATGCCGCGTATTGATGTACGCCCAGATGGACGGAGAGCATAATGGCAAATACCAATGTTGTAGCACCGCGCTTACTCCCCGCCCCTGCGGAGTATGACCCTGTTTGGATGAATAATCTTACGCAACTATTGCGGATTTACTTCAATCAGTTGGATAATAACGGGCCGTTGACAGCTTCTTCTACGGGTGTCGGCACTACGGGCGTTGTTTCTGGTTTGGCGTTTATCCATCCTGATCCCGCGCATCCAAATTCTTTTGTTTCCAGCTTGCCAACCCAAGCAGATTTGTCTAACCTACGCAGTGGGTCTATCTATTACGATACTTCTGCCAACAACGTACTGAAGATTAAACCATGAGCCTACACGTACTAGCCCAACATCTAGCCGCACAAGGGCGTGGCGGCGATACAGAACTTGTTCACATGAACAAGGATGAAGTAGCCGGACTGCGTTCTATTGCGCTACAGCATGGTTTTGATATGCCAATCAACCCGCATACGGGTTTACCCGAAGCTAGCTGGTTGAGCAAACTTTGGAATGAAATTAAACCTATTGCCGCCCCCCTCGCCGGGTTGGCGCTTAACTATTTTGCTCCCGGTATTGGTAGCTTTTTGACGGACACTGTTGGCCTTGGCGCAGGAACCGCGGCTGCATTGACCAGCCCTATTGGTATCGGCGCTACCGTTGGCGGTTTAACAGGTTTGGCTACGGGCAGTCTTTCACAAGGTTTGCAAGCAGGTTTGGGTGCATATGGCGGCGCTGCTTTGGGCGGAGCTTTCACAGGCGCTGGTACACAGGCGTTGACGCAGGCAGGCTTGGCGGCAAACCCCGAAGCGGTGGCTGCACAGCAGGCCGCAATGTCTACAGTAGCAGGTGGCGGGCAACTCACTGCTGAGCAAATAAGTCAACTTAACGCGCAGTACGCTGCGGCGCAACAAGCCGCTGCTGCTCAAGCCGCTGCTAATCCGTTATCTACCATGGGTAAAGGTATAGCGGACACATTCTCTAGCCCAAGCAGCGCGTTGCAGTTTGCCAAAAATAACATGACGCCGACTGCCGCCGCTGTGCTGCCGGTTGTTGCAGGGTTGTCTTCGCAAACAACTACTAAGATGCCAACGCTTCCCCCAGCATCCGCTGGGTATATTCGCCCCTATTACAACGGCGTAGCACAAACGCCTATCTTGGCGTCTTCTTTTGGTAATCAGCAACTACATAACCAAGGCACGGCATTTAATCCAAATATGCTGGCACGTATTAACGCTAACCCGCTGACTTCGCAGCAAGCGTACAACGAAATGATGGGAATCCCGACAACTATGGCTGGTGGCGGTCTGTCACATGCAGCGCCTCACATGGTTTCGTTGCGCGGTCCTACGGCTGAGCTGCACGGAGTTGAGCGTTTGATGAAATATTCCTCTGGAGGAATATCCAATTTGGGCAGCTATTCTGATGGCGGCCAACTGCTTCGCGGTCCCGGTGATGGCGTTTCTGACAACATTCCCGCTCAAATTGGTGAGCACCAACCCGCACGTTTGGCCGAAGGTGAGTTTGTAGTACCCGCACGTATTGTTTCTGAGTTGGGTAATGGTTCAACAAACGCCGGAGCCAAACAACTGTACGCCATGATTGACCGCGTTCAAAAAGGCCGCAGCAAAACAATGGGCGGCAAACACGCATATGCTAAAGACAGCAACGCAGAGCAGTTCCTACCTGCATAAGGACTTATTATGGCAGCATCAACACCTACCTCAGTAACAGAATACCAGACGGGCTTTGCGCCCGACATTGCCCCCTATGCAGAGAATCTTCTAGGTCAGGCGCAAGACTATACGAGTCAGGCGTACCAGCCGTACCAAGGATCCTTGGTTGCAGGCTTTCAGCCGTTGCAACAGACTTCGTTCAACGCTGCTCAAAATATGCAGACAGCCCCACAACTGGGGCAAGCTACTACTGCATTGCAAAATGCGACAAAAACAGCGGCGAACGCAAATTATTCTTACAATCCTTACGCAGCACAAAATGTTGATGGGGCTCAGGGCACCGCTGCACAACTAAGTGCATCCCCAACGATTAGCGCTGCGGGGTTTAGTCAGCCTGGCAATGTGTCGGCGCAAAATGTGGGTTCACAAAACTTTACTGGGAATAGCGTATCTCAGTACATGAATCCCTATTTGCAACAGTCATTGAACCCTCAAATTCAATTGTTGCAACAACAACAAGGAATGCAGCAGGCGGCAAATCAAGCCGCACAAACTCAAGCTGGTGCATTTGGTGGAAGCCGTGCGGGTGTTCAAGACGCTTTGCAAAACCAGTCTAATCAATTAGCCATGTCTAACTTGATTGGACAAGGTTACAACAATGCGTATAACACTGCTGCACAACAGTTTAATACTTCAAATGCGGCAAGCTTGCAGGCTCAACAAGCAAATCAAGCGGCCAATTTACAAGCTGGTTTGTCAAACCAACAAATGGGCTATAACACAGGTTTGCAAAATGCTCAGTTGGCACAACAAGCCAGCTTGGCCAACCAAGCTTTGCAGGGCCAATACGGATTAATGCAGGGTCAATTAAGCCAACAAATGGGCTTGCAAAACCTAGCAAACGTTCAACAGGCTAACCTTGCCAATCAGCAGGCACAGCAAGCGGCGGCCAACCTTAACGCTCAGCAACAGCAGTTTGGCGCTGGTTTTGGTTTGCAGGCTGCACAAACCGCCATGACTGGCGGCATGGATTTGAACGCCATTGGTCAAAACCAATATAACCAGCAAACCGGAATTGCTAACCTGCAAAATGCCTACGGCACGCAACAGCAACAAGGTGTGCAAAACGCGCTTAATGCTGCTTATCAGCAGTATCTTGCGCCCCAGACTTACGCTCAGAATCAGCTTGGGCTCATGTCAAATATTCTGCACGGTCTACCAACCACTACACAAGCGCAACAAACATACACCGCACCCCCAAGCGCTGCTTCTATTCTTACAGGTTTGGCTGGTACAGCCATAGGTGCATCGTTAAAATCTGCTAAAGGCGGTGTAATTAGAAAAGCGTCTGGTGGTTTGGCTGGACTGGCCGTTGCAAAAATAGCGTAAGGAAAAAGCATGATTGCTGCACAAACACAACCGGCGGATCCTTCCGTCACGCAAGGTGAGATTGCAAAACTGCGCGAAATGATGATGGGCATGCCTCTGCAACAACTGCAAGCATTTGCGCAACAGCATATGAGCGGCCCTAACGGAGGAATTATTGTTGGTTTGGCTTCTCAAATTGCCAACGCCAAGAAGGCCGCCCAAGCGCCGCAGCAACAACCGCAAATCACGGTAGCCCAACAAGACATTCAGTCTATTGCTCCTGAGAACCAAGGTATTGGTCAACTACCCGCTAGGAACATTGAAGGTATGGCGGCTGGCGGTATTGTTGGCTACGCCGATGGTGGTCACGTTGGTGGCCGTATGGAAAATGGTGAACGTCGTTTTGCCGCGGCAGGTCTTACGCCTAATGCGGTATCTGTTGGAGCTGGGCAATTCCCAACCGGAGCTTCGGATATTTACAACATGACGCCCGAAGAAGTGCGTCAAGCCATGTCTCGCAGAATAACCAGCGGATACTACACACCGCCCCCACCAACGCCCGCTGCCATCGCAGAAAGCCCTTCTTTTTTAAGTAGGTTAGGGTCTTCTTTAAATGGTGGAATGTTGGGACGCATGATTGGTATTGGCGGGGCTGCCGCTTTGTATTCCCCAGACTTAAACGCCAACGAAGACGAAGAACTGGCCGCACGGCAAAATGCTGGATCAAGGCCCTTTTTGACTCCTACCGGTGCTGGCGCAGGCCGAGGCTCTCAAGGTATAGCAGCGCTCAATCCAGACATTAACGCTACCTCTTCTAGCGCAGCCCCTTCTAACGTGCCAGCCGTTGACCCCAAGACAAAAGCACCGCCTAAAGTAGCCGATGCCAAAAAAGAAGGCACAGTTGCGTCTGACCACTTGTACGACTTGTTGGATAACAAAGGAACAGCTTACAAAGGTTTGACTTTAGCCGACGTTAACCAAAGCATTAAGTTAGCCCAAGAAGGCGCACCTTCTGCTGCCGATCTCTATAACCAAGCTAACACGTTAGCTAAAGAAAAAGACGCGGCAGCAAAAGCGGAGTACAAACCACTCCAAGATTTGAGCGACGCAGAACACAAACGCTTGCAAAACCGCAACGATAACGCGTTTGCCAACGCCCTGATAATGGGCAGTTTAGCCGGTATGAACTCCAGAAACATAGGTGAGTTCTTTGAAAAAGCCGGTAAGGTTGGTGGCGAAAGCTACATTCACGACAAGGATTACGCAGATGCTGCCGAGCGCGAACTGCTTAAATCCGATTTAGCTACTAAACAAGCGCTTGATGCCCGACTCAATAATAACGAGCGCGACGCGCAAACGTACTTACAACTGAGCCGTACCGAGAAACAAAATGCTATTGCGAACACAATGGCTGCTTACGGTTTAACGGATAAATCGCAATATCAAGCTGGTGAACTGGGAATTAGGGGGCTGATGGCTAACCTTGAAGGCCGTAAAGTTAATTTAGCTGAAGCGCTGCAACCGTACCAACAAAGACTTATGTCTGCGCAAGCAGGCTGGTACGGTCAACGCGGTGCGGGACTGACGGGTAAACTTAACGCCCAGCAACTAGCGCAAGTAGATAAGCTTGCAACGGCTGACATGCAGAAATGGAGAGCGCTCCCTGAAAATATGCTGAAGTCCGATGAAGAAGCGCAAGCATATTATCAACAAAGAGCTGAAGCACATGCCGCAACACTAGGGACAAGCGTGCCATCTTCTGGTACAGTTGGAACCACTGCCGCCCCGGCATCCACATCGGGATTTAAATTACTCGGGGGCGGTTAAAAATTTAAGAGCACCCTATGCCCGTCTACAATGTACAAGCACCTAATGGCCGTATCTATCATGTGGAGGGGCCAGAAGGCGCCAGCCAACAAGACATATTTAATTTTGTCTTAGCGCAAGACCCGTCGGCTGGCAAAGCGCCCAAACCCGCAACGGGAATTATGGGGGCATTTGGTGCAGGTCTTGAACAGGGCATAGGGGAAACGGCTCGCGGTCTAGGCGAAGCAACAGGTATTCAAAGCCTGATTAACTACGGTCGAGAAAAAGCAGCCGCTGCTCAAAGCTACCAGCCGTACACCGAAGAGCAATTCCAAGCTGACAAAGCCCGGCCCGGGATTCTTCCAACACTTGGCGCATACGCTCAAAAATACGGCGAAGAAATAGCGCAGGGCACGGGCTCCATGATTGGGCGCTACGCCGCCCCGACACTGGCAGGGACTGCCGCAGCCGCCGCACTTCCTGAAGCCGCCGGTGCAGGTACTATCTTAGCTGCCAAAGAAGCGGCGTTTGCCGCAATTAATGCACCCGCGTACATCGGTCAAGAAATTGCAAAACAAAAAGACCGCGGCGAAGAACCCAACTATTTGCGCGCTGTTGGCTACGGTATCGCCCACGCCGCCGTCGACCAATTAGCAGGCCGCATCCTCCACGCGCCCATGCGCGGTATATTGGGTAAGACAGCGGCTGAAGAAGCTGCGCCTTTGGCTAAAGAAGTGCTGGCCGGTAGGATGACTGCCGAAGAAGCCTCTCAGCAATTGAGCGGCACAGTGCGCAACGTAATCCAAGGCACGGGTCAAAACGCGGTGCTTGGCACAGGCATGATGGTCAGCCACACAATGCTCGACCGTGCCGAAGAAGGCAAGAGCCTGACCTCCCCCGATGCAATGGAAGCGTACGGCCACGCCACTATGGGCGCTATCGGCATGGCTCCTATATTCGGTTTCATGCACGGCAGGGGTGCTCGCGACGCAGCATCCAAAATGTTGAGCGGCGCCGAACAAACGCGTGCCGACCTGCTGGCCGAACAACAACGCCAAAAAGATGCCCTGAGCGATGACCAAAAAGCGGCGTACAAACAAACAGATGGCTACTTAATTGACCTTCAAGACCAAGCTGCTCAGTACGGACAACGCTTGGTTCAGTTGAAACAGTTGATGCAGGGTAAAGCGGACCCTGCCGACCAAGTAGCTGTTGCAGAAAAACAACGGGCACGACAAGAGTATGCAGAGTTAATTAGGTCTGACGAATACAAAAACTTCCAACAAGAACTGCAAGCTGCCGTACCCCGCATCCGTGAGTTGCAAAAACGCGTTGGCGAACAGCAAACCCAAGCTGACTACGCAAAGTCAATGCAGCAAGAAGGGGCGCAGGCTGATGTATTTGGTAATGTGGGTCAAGCGGCGGATACTTCTGATTTGGGCCAGCTCAAAGCTCTTGCTGCGCAGCAGGCTGAGTTTGAGAAACAGCGTCAACAAGCACTGAAAGATAATAATCCGCAGCTTGCCGATGTACTACAAGCTAGGCTTACAAGCGCTAAAAATCAAATGGAAGATTTGGCGCCCCACCCTGTTGAATACGCGGCCAATGTTAGGTATCTGCAAGAACAGATGGATCAAGCGCAAAAGACTTTTAGCGAAGCGCAAGACACACAGACTGCGGCAAGGGCCAGTGACCAATACAGCCAATTTAAGACAGCATTGGATGCGCTTAAAAAATACGCGCCTTATGTAGCTAAGCCTGATGCTGACACGCTTGAAAATCTGTATAAAAAACTTCAAAAAGCCAAAGACAAAGGCGACATGGAGGCGGCTCGAAATCTTATTCCTAAGATTCAGAAGCTAGAAACTGAACCAGAATTGTTTGGTGACCAAAATAAAATTCAAGACTACGAAGATTTATTGGCGTCTCAGATGGCTACAGGTCGTGAGCAAGCGGAAGCTGGACGACAAAACCTGCCGTATGAACCCGATTTATTACAAAAGCAACAAGCATTGGCGCAACGCGGTTTTGATATTTCTGGACTGGACTTTAAACAGACCCGGCTGCAACAAGAAATTGACTTCTTGCAAAGACTGGCTAACCAAAAAGGCCAGCGTACCGATCTTGAGCAGGCAATTTATGACCAGCGTTTAGAAGCCGCTAAGTCAGCTATGGCTGACCACAACCGCGCCGTTGAATTACAGCAAGAAATTGAGCAACTTAAAGGTCAGTCCGAACATGCACAAGATGTTGCGCTTTTGCAAGCAGAGCTTGACAAGCTGACAGCCAAACCAGAACCTCAACAGTTTGAAACTGAGCAAGCGTTCAAAGACCGTGAGGCGCGGACCAAGGAACTAAAACAAAGTATTGACGACTTGCAAAAGCAAGCCGAGCAAGGCCAACTGCCAGAAGAGAAACAACAAGACCTTGCTAACAAACAGCAAGAGTTAGAGGCTCTGCAAAACAAAATTGCTGAAGAAGAGCGCCGCCGCAACACCACCGAAGTGGCCGACAACATCCTGACTGACGCCAGTGATGAGAAGGTTAGCGATTTAGTCGACCAGATGTTGGAGAAGTCCTCACAGCATTTGACAGGCGCGGGTTTTGACACAATGAACCAGCGTAAGGGCTGGGCTGACTCCCGAGACAATGCTAAAGATGCTCGCAAAGAATCGTTTGCTAATCTGGTTGATGCTGTTGGTAGCGACGACAAAGTAGAACAGAGCCAAATTCCTCGGCACACACAGAGTTTTGCAGATAACGGCGTAGCTGAAGTAAACCTTAACCGTTTGTTGAATGGCGGCGACGCGCTGCACCCCGAAGCTGCAACAGCTCTGCGCGCTAAGTTGATGTCTGTGGGCGACAATATTGAGAAAGGCATCAGCGCTAAAGCATTTGCCACTCAGGAATCCGAAGCGCTTACGGCTAAAAAAGAGCAATACAAACATGCGCTTAAAGCCGTTAAAAAAGCCAGAGATCTTTTTGCCGAAGCGTCAACGCCGGAAGAAAAAGTTATTCGTCAGCGTACGGTAGACGAAGCGGTTAGAGCCCGCGACAAAATTGCGCGTGAGTACGAAGCGATCAAACTTCGAGAACTTACCGACCAAGCCGAGTCTTTGATTGAGAGCTACTCACACGTCATCAAAGAAGAGAAGAAACAAAGGGCTTCGGATACCGCCGTTGACCGTCGTCAACGCATCTTGGAACGGCTGCAAGAAAACCAGCAGTCTATTAACGCCCTGAGCGAAAAGATTAAGCGTGCCGGTAACCCTAAAGGTGAAAAGCTAGAGCAGCTTAATGCCTGGAAAGACCAACGCAGAGCGCTGATTGAGGAAAGCACCAACCTCAGAAAAGGCTACAACCAACGCAATTTGGCAGAAGAATCAGTAGCCCCAGAGTCGCTTGAAGTCCAGCAGATGCGTCGGCAATTGCGTGTGATTGAGAACCAGCTTGAGAATACAACGCTGCAAATGAGTCCCCGGGTACGTGAGCAGCTTGAGGCCGCTCGGGATTCTCTCAAGAACAAACTAGGTGCGCCTGCCGAAGCTCCTGAAGCATACAAAGAACCAACGGCGCTGTTGCCCGGCATTGTTCGCGGCGCGGCTGTTGAAGCCAACAAAGGCGTTACTCCTAAGAAACTGAC
>Ga0208256_1000138_pt1 | contig 16930 bp, 18 predicted proteins | sample CryBogCBH22Jun08_FD_184608 | JGI IMG/M metagenome (GOLD analysis project Ga0208256, IMG submission 184608) | Freshwater microbial communities from Crystal Bog, Wisconsin, USA - CBH22Jun08 (SPAdes) | ecosystem: Environmental > Aquatic > Freshwater > Lake | place: Crystal Bog, Wisconsin, USA... | reverse complement strand
AGATAACACACCACATACAAAAGTTAGAAATTGTATAGATTTAAAATTATTACCGAAAAGTAATTTTAGACAAACAATGCATTACATATATAAAAATTTTTTTATTATAAACGATAAAACTGAAGCTAACTTAAAACCACATACGGATTTGTTTGAATCAAATAACATCTTAGGTGTGCATATTAGACGAACGGATAAATTTTTAATTAATTATAAAGGTACAACCACGAAAGAAGCACCGGTTGATCTTGAGCTTTTTAAAAAAGAAATTGATGCTATAGCAGGTGAATACGATTATATTTTTCTTGCAACAGATTGTATAGATGCATGTACATATATGAAAAACGTATATGGTAAAAAGCTCATTTATAATATAAATGCAATAAGAGGTAAAGGTACTACAACTATACATACAGATTCAAGAGATATTTCTGGTTATATTAAGGGATTAGACGTATTAACGGATGTTATACTTTTATCAAAATGTAAACATATAATTAGATCAACATCAAATGTTTCTATAGCAGCGTTATATATGAATTTAAATTTAACACAATTAAATGTTAATGAAAAATATCTCGGAGATGACGAATCAAAAAACTTTTTAGAATGAAATATAAAGCAGCTGTTTTAGAGCAAATTAATACTGCAATAGTCGTTGAAGAGGTAGAAACAACCGATCTTCAAATAGGACAAGTATTTGTTAAGATACTTGTTAGCGGATTATGCGGTGCACAATTACAGGAGATAAGAGGCGAAAAGGGTAATGCAAAATTTACACCTCATTTACTAGGCCATGAGGGATGTGGTATTGTAATTAATACAGGACCGGGTGTTACCCGGGTTAAACCCGGGGATAAAGTTATTATGCACTGGAGAAAAACAGAAGGCATTGAATCTCCATTTCCACAATATCTATATAAAGATAAAAAAATTAGTAGCGGTAAAGTTACTACATTAAGTGAATATTCAATAGTATCAGAAAATAGACTAACACCGGTGCCTGATGATACACCAGAAGAACTTTGTGCTCTATTGGGATGTGGACTATCAACAGCTCTTGGTACAATTAATAATGATGCAAAAGTTAAATTTGGTGAAACTGTTTTAATTATTGGTTGCGGTGGTGTTGGTATTAATCTCATACAGGGAGCTAAATTAGCTAGTGCTGGCAATATTATAGCATTAGATATAACTGAAGAAAAAAGAAGTATTGTTGAAAGCTTTGAAGCTATATTTATTAATATAAAGGACAATACATTGCAATTAGAGGAAAAAATTGATTGTATAATTGATACAACAGGGTTAATGAATTTAATTACCGATACTTTACCGTATCTATCAGATAACGGCAGAATAATCCTGGTCAGTCAACCAAAAGTTGATACGGTTATTAAATTTAATAAACCAGCTAATTTCTTTTTAGGTGAAGGACAAACAATTTGTAGCACACAAGGTGGAAAAATAAATCCAGCTGTTGATTTTGCGAGGTATATAAAGCTCCATCAAAAAAACTTACTCAAGATTGATAAACTTATAACACATAGCTTTCAACTTGTTGATATTAATAAAGCAATTGATCTATTAGTAAGCGGTAAAGCAGGTAGAATTTTAATAAAAATGTATTAAAATATACCGTATGCTTACAAAAGAGGATTTAATTAAATTTGAACAGAGTATTGTTGAACTTTATAAAGATAATAAATTACCGTTTTTATTTCACTTATCTGGAGGAAATGAGGAGCAACTTATTGAGATTTTTAAGGAAATAAACGAAGGAGATTACGTACTTTCAACACATCGCAATCACTATCATGCTTTACTACACGGCATACCGGCAGATGAACTCCGTCAAAAAATTCTTAACGGTAGAAGTATGTTTATATATGACCGCAAGAGAAATTTCTTTACATCAGCAATCATTGGTGGCACAGTAGCTATTGCAGCTGGTATTGCTTTAGCTCTTAAGCGTAAAGGATCAAAGCAAAAAGTTTGGTGCTTTATTGGTGACGGTACAGAGGATAATGGGCATTTATTTGAAGCTGCAAGATATGTAGAGGGGTTTGATTTGCCGTGTACATTTATTATTGAAGATAATAACCGCTCCGTGACTACTACATCTGACGAGCGTTGGGGTAAAGCGCGTAATCCTAATTGGTTTAAATGTGTACGCAAATATACATATGATATAACCTGGCCACACGCTCGAACTGAAGATATGATAGATCTGTCAAAAACATCTGTTAAGACGCATGATGATTATTTTCCACCACTACAGGATGAAGAATTACCTGAATTCAGTACCGAGGAAATTACCTTTAAAAAGGCAATTAATGACGCGATGACAGAAATCGGCAAACTTAACTCTGTGTTTATTGGTTATAATGTTAAAAATGGTAACGCCATGGGCACATTAGCTGGCGTCGATGATTCACAAAAAATTGAAACACCGGTTGCAGAAAATCTTATGACAGGACTTGCTATAGGTATGTCTTTTGAAGGATTTAGACCTGTTGTATATTACGAACGCCATGATTTCATGCTTGTAGCAGCAGATGCTATAATTAATCATATTAATTATATTGAACGTATTTCACATGGTGAATATAAAGTACCTATTATTCTTCGATCCGTTGTAGCTGACTCTGGACCGTTTTATTCTGGACCTACACACTCACAAGATTTTACAGCTGGATTTAAGAATATGGTCACGTTTCCTATTTACGTGCCTACAACTGGCGCGGAGGCAGCGATAGCTTATAAAAAAGCTATTGCATCAAACCGTCCGTGTATGATTGTAGAAAAAAAGAGTTGCTATTAAGAAATGAAAAACATTTTAGTGATAGGTGATAGTTGTCGCGACATATTTGTATATTGTGATGCACAACGTTTATGTCCAGATATACCGGTACCTGTATTAAGAATTATCGATCAAACTGAAAATTGTGGTATGGCTAAGAACGTACAGCGAAATATTTCAGGTTTAGTAAAAGATTGCGATATTACTACAAATAGTAATTGGTGTGATATTACGAAAACGAGATATATGCACGAACAAACTAACCATATGTTCATGCGCGTAGATACAGATCATACAATAGAAAGAATTGATTTAGATGAAGTAGACTATGATTATAAGCTTATTGTTGTTTCTGATTATAATAAAGGATTTCTTACAGAAGAAGATATCGAACATATCTGCAGTAAGCATAATTGTGTTTTCCTTGATACGAAAAAAATACTTGGATCTTGGGCTGAGAAAGCAAAATACATTAAAATCAATAATTATGAATATGAAAATTCAAAAAAGTTTTTGACAAAGACATTAAAGGATAAATTAATACATACAAAAGGTGGAGATGGATGTATTTTTCAAGATACTACTTATCCTGTAAAAAAAGTTGAAGTTAAGGATTCATCCGGAGCCGGTGATAGTTTTATGTCCGGACTAGTTTGCAAATATATACAAACAAAAGATATAATTACGTCAATAAAATTTGCTAATAAATGTGCAGAAAAAGTCGTACAACATAGAGGTGTAACACTAATTTAAAGAAATGAGAAATATTATCTATCAACCATGGGGCGGGCTTGGAGATAATTTAGCTCATTCTTTAATTCCTGAACTATGTTTTGAACGAGGGATAAAATGCTATCTTTCAAAACAAAATGCCTCACGAAATGAAGAGATACACAATTTTGTCTGGGGATTAAATCCGTATTTGGAGAAAGAAAGAGTAGATTCAGAGGATTTATCATGGCTCGATGAATGTAAAAAACATGAAGTTGGTCCACTTAATCAGATTCAAGTTATGCAAAAAATATATGGATTTGATACTAACTACGAATATCCTAAAATATACTATAAGCCGAAATATATTGAAGATTTTAAAGATAAAACGTTAATTGATCTTACAGCAAAAAGTTCAATGAGATATTTTACCATACAACACATTCAAGAACGTTTACAACAACTTAATATCGATAAAAATAATGCAATAAATGTAATACACTCGAATGTTAAATATAGCGCTGGTGCAATCAATATTCAAAATAGTATTGAGACTATTGACATTAATACTCTTGAATATTATTCAGACGTTATAAGTTCATGTAAGAGATTTATTACATTACTCTCTGGTCAATCTACTTTAGCATCCACCATAAAGCACCAAACCAATAGTGATTTACAAATTGACGTCTTAACACCCGGTGATGTCCTGCCACATCCAAGATACAATTATACGTTTTCAAATGCTAACCATATTGAAACACACTAATAATATATATGAATTATAACGTTTTAATAACAGGTATAAACGGTGCAATTGGTACAGAGCTTAAAAATTGTTTACAACAAACAAAACATAAAGTATACGGCCATTCTTCTAATAAAGAAGCGAATTTAAAAATTGATTTTAATAATATTAAAAATCTTAATATTGCCGAAGAATTTATTATTAAAAATAATATTAACTGCATTATTAATAATGCAGGTATATACTCTGATATCACTTTTACCGACTTAACAGATATAGAAATAAACAATATAATTACCGTCAATCTAACTGCACCAATTATTATAACCAAATACGTTTATAATAATCTTATTAAGAATAATAAACCCGGTCTTATCATTAATATAAATTCACTCGCTGGTAAATATCCAAACTATAAAGAAGCGGTATATTGTGCAAGTAAATTTGGATTAAGCGGTTTTGGATCATGTCTTTCGATAAATCAAAAAAATACAAATATTAAAATTATTGACTGCTATCTTGGAGGAACAAAATCTAATATAACAAAAGATAGAGACAATTACGATACACTTATCGATCCTATCGATATAGCTAGTTTTATTACTTCACTTATAGAAAATAACACAACCGGTACCGTAACATCTTTTGAATATAGGAAAACAACATGAGCGAGATTAATATTATTCTTTTTCATAAAGGATCTCAAATACCTAGCTATATAAAGGACTGTATCAAGCAGATACAGTCAACACAAACAAACTATACTTTGTATTTTTTAACAGATATACATTGTGAGGGTAAAGATATTAATATTATTAATCTTAACAATATAAAAATATCTGAATTAACCAATATTAACTATTATAGTAATGAAAGAGATCCATTATGGAGGACATCTTTTGAGCGCTTTTTTTATATAAAAGAATTTATGCAAATGAATAATATTGACAACGTTATTCATTTTGATAATGATGTTTTATTATATAGGAATATAAATGATTTTATCGATAAACTTAAATTACATATTAAACATATAGGGCTACCATTACATAAGCCAAACGAATTTGTGTGTGGTTTTATGTACATAAAAAATGTACTATCAATACAGTTATTGTGTGATGAATTATATAAACTTGCAATAAGAGGTGAAAAAGAATTAGAAAAAGAATTAAAAACAATGCCTCACGAAATGAGGCTATTAGGTCATATACATCAACTTTACCCTGATTTGATTACACGAATACCAATTGTACCATTTGATGAATGGAGCGACTTATATAACGAGTTTAATATGGTATTTGATCCAAGTTCATACGGTCAATTTTTTGGTTGGTCGTCACATAAAGAGAAAAACTGCGTACACCAAAACGACGTACATCGGTATATTGATAATCATATTATTAATGGCAATATAATACCGTACTTCGATAACAACACAAAACTACCTTATATAAAATATAAGGACCTGCAAATACCTATTTGCAATTTACACATACACTCAAAAAACTTAAGCGATTTTATTCATTAACAAACAATGAAGACAATAAGAAACGTAAATCACCCAACTGCTACATATGTTGAGGAAAAATATTATTCACATATTAAAAATAGAGACAATATAAAAATAATTATTGAAGCAGGGTCACGCGATTTACGGGACGCACTAGAATTAGAAAAAATATATCCAAGCGCTACTATTTTATCTTTTGAATGTAACCCAGAATGCGTTGATGTTTGCAAGCACAATCTACAATATAGCCAAGGTAGAATTAAATTCTATGATGTTGCTTTAGCAAACCATGAAGGTACTGTTGATTTTTATTGCTCTGCGACCGATGAACCAAACTCTCAAGATCCCGGCATTTCATCGCTATATCAACATAACGATATTAGTAACACACCAATGCACAAAATAACTGTAAAAGCAAGAAAGCTAATTAATATTTTAAAAGAAAACAACTTAGATAGAGCGGATTTACTATGCCTCGATTTACAAGGCGGTGAATGTAATGCAATATTAGGTCTCGAACATTTTATAAACTCTGTTAAATACATTATTACAGAATTTGATGGTGAACATTATTTAAATGCTCCAACAGGTGCCGAATTGAGCGCTATGCTAAAAAACCATAATTTTGATATAATATTTTCTGAAAGCGATACAATTTTTAAAAATAATAAAATACAATGAATATTGTAACAGGAGAAAAATTACAATCTTTGACCGAGATAAGTTTATGTACAGATATTGATTGTATTAAAGCCGATCAAATCAAGCAATTACCACAAAATATTGTTAAAATTTCAGATTTCTCTCCACAAGATATTAGCAAATTTAAAAAAATTTTTATATACACAGATTATATTCATGATGTAATGTTAAAATATGAAAACTATTTGTCTGATAATATTACAATTGTTACACATAATTCTGACTGCGGTGTGGATGCATCGTGTGTTAACTATCTTGAAAATAAAAAAATTAAAAAATGGTTTTGTCAAAACAAATATATTGATCATCAAAAATTAATCTCATTACCGATCGGTATTGCAAACAGACAATGGCCGCACGGAAATATTGAACTTCTTCAAAGAATTATTAACCAGCAAAACGCAAAAACAAATCTTGTATATAAAAACTTTGAAATTGGTACAAATACATATAAGCGAAATCTATGTCACTATCAAACAGAGCTTAACGGGATACCAATGTGGCCAAAAACAAATAATGAGGAATATTGGCAAATGATTTCAAGAAGTTTGTTTACTATAGCACCACACGGAAATGGTGTTGATAGTCATCGTATTTGGGAATGCTTGTATTTAGGTTCAATACCTATTGTTGAATATCATACATGCTTTTCACAATTTAAACACTTACCGATTTTATTCGTAGACAATTACAGTATTTTAACAAAAGAGTTTCTCGAACAACAATATACGATATTGAGAAATAAAAATAATGCATGTAATGAACTAGATCTTGAATACTGGAAGCAAAATATATAACTAACTTAATATGAAAATCTGTACAGTACTTGTAACAAACAATAATTATTTTGAACGAATGCTGTATACTCTAAACGGTATTTTACAAAATGGGTATCATGATGATATATGCATTGTTATTGGTAACGATTTAATAGACTCTAACAAACTCACACACCCGCTTTTACAAAATAAAAATATTATAATAAAGCATTTCGCTGATATTATTTTTTCAGATAATTTTATTCAGAATTTTAATACCATAGAAAGAGACTCACATTGGAAAAATAAAATATTCCAATATCATAAATTTTATCTCTTTGATATATATTTTAAACGCTGGGATTATATTTTTTACATTGATGCAGGCACACACGTTTACAGTTCCATCTATCCAATCATAGATAGCCGTAAACCGTATAAGTTTCTAGCACATTCCGATGCATATCCTACATATATATGGAAATTACATGTTCAATTTACAGAACATGCTTTGCTGCAAGATCTCAAAGATAGCTATAATTTAAATATCGATTACCCTCAAACAACAATTATGTTGTATGATACAGAAATTATAAAAAACGATACATTTACAAATCTTTTATCGCTAGCTGAAAAATATCCAATCAGTAGAACAAACGATCAAGGTATAATTGCACTATATTTTACTAATATAGTGCAACTCTGGGAGCAAATAAAACTAGAAGATGAAAATATATGGTATTATGATTATCTACGTCGGCCTGAAAAAACAAACAAACCACACATCCTACTTAAAACTTAATTGCATATAGTAGGCATAATATTATATATTACTAGCAATGAAAATTAATTTTATTATATGCTCCAAAAACGATGGTTATTGTGGTGATCCCATGCACCGTTTGCGTACATCACTCACACATAACATTAATATACTTAAAAATTACACTGATTGGTCTATTACTATTGTTGATTGGGCTTCCGAAGAGAAAATCGAACATGTAATTGATATTAGACATGACAACTTAAAGTTTGTATATATTCCAAAGGAAATTGCAAATACTCTTCCCACAAAGATATCAGAAGTACACGCATTAAATCACGCAGCACGTATTAGTAATGCGCAATTTATTGCGCGTATTGATCAGGATACAATGATTGGACCCAATTTTTTAAAATGGTTTTTTGATGCAAATCAAGCACAAGAAGACACACACTATCTCTGTAAGAGAGCAGATTTACTTGACGGTGTATTGAGTATTGACGGTGCGTATAATCCGAACGCAGGGCTGCAATGGGATGCAGCAGGGTGCGCGATAGGGGTACTTCTTGTACCGCGTGCAATGTGGTTTGATAGTACAGGCTACGATGAAAGATATATTTATTTTAACTGTATGGAGATAGAATTTGTTAATAGATTGAGACAACGACACAAATATGAAGATTTAACTCCTGTTATTGGTTATGATTTTTATCATATTCATCACATACGTTTACCTGATAATGAAAAACAGTTTAATCCTCACCCAGATGTGCATAATTTAACATATAGGGTCAATAACGAAACTACCTGGGGGCTACCTCAACTAATATCGTGAATATCTGTACATTAGTACTAACACACGATACACCTCTCTGGAATTCGTTTGATAGAGTTAAACGACAATACTTAGAGAGTAAAAACGAACATTATTATTTTTTATATAATGGTACAGATACTACAAAGGATAATAAAAGTGAAAAAAATTTAAATCATTATTCACCTGATATAGGTGATCCGTTTAATGTAGATGGAGGCCCGATGATGCTAGCTAAACTTATGCACGCAGTGCAGAGCGATGTACTTAATGAGTATGATTTTATTATTCGAGTAAATAGTTCCACATTTATAAACATTGATAAGATAAAAGAAGAGCTTAAGACTAAAACAGATAATGTTTATATGGGGTTTTACGAGCCTACTTGGGATTTTGTTTCAGGTGCATGTATTATCTTTTCTAAAGATGTTTTATATAAACTTTACGATTTTATACAAATCAATGGTATGCCTGATTGTAGTATAGGAGATGATGTAGTAATAGGTCGAATACTCAAAACATTAAATGTACCAATGACGTATTTAGATAGATACGATTATAGCACACTCACAGAACTCCCAGATATTGAAAACCTACGCAACGCATTAACATATCCGCAGATAAGAATAAAAAATGGTATGCGAACTGAACCTAATAGAGTAAAGATTGATACTGGAATTTGGAATATGATAGCAGAACAGTTAAACTTAACTAAAGATAATACGACATTAATTCAACAGCGTTTTAATGACAACAAACAAAAACCAAGCGATATTAATGAACATCTTGAAACATTATATCGATACGCAAAGCTCTGCAAACACATTACGGAATTCGGCACAAGACATGGAGAAAGTACATCCGCCCTTCTTGCAGCTGAACCTGATAAGCTTATAAGCTATGATTTATATAAAGATATAGATATAATTAATTTCTATACATCCTATAAAAACTTTATCTTCCATCAAGATGATACACTTAAAGTTAATATTGAAAAAACAGACCTTTTATTTATCGATACACTACATACATATTTTCAGCTTTTAAATGAATTAAACACACATAGTAAAAATGTTTCTAAATATATTATTTTGCACGATACAGTAAGCTATGGGTATAATGATGAGGCATTTTATGGTGTTGGTGCTGATGTAAAAATGAGCAACCTTGTCACAACAGGTATTAAAAGTGGTCTCAATAACGCAATAAATGACTTCCTGCAAACTGAAGAAGGTAGTAATTGGATAGTTAAGGAAGTATTTACAAATAATAATGGATTAACTATTCTTGCAAGAAAAAATATTGATATTCTATAATCTGTGGTTATAATTGTAGTATGATTATTGAAATTCCTCTATACGACGGCGATCTTATCCATTCACGCTTTGCTTACAAGTATTTTCGTAAAAATACTCTACCGATCGGTAATATTGTAGCTTTTAGAGCTCCTATGAAAGTGGAGGCAGAAGGAATGATTGATAGTGAAGATATTCTTAATGCTGACTATATCTATAGTGACGATGCAATTAATTTTTGTTGGGAGATACCTAATCTCGATCCATTCGGTGCTGTATCTTTTCAACGTCTTTTTAATACGCAAATTGCTAATATTCTTAGTGCAAAATACCTTAAAGCACCTATTGAGGTTGATGGTGATGACCTTATTGTACACAAGGAACACACACAAGGTGGTGTTACGCAGATGAAGGGCAAATGTAGCGTAAGTATTACTTACTCTAAAAACAATGTCGCTCTAGGTCACACAGGCATTAATGTAGAAGCTGGTAAAAAGGCGCCGGCGTTTGCATATTCTACTAAACTTAGTAATGAAGAGACAACACAGTTTATGAAGGATATTATTGAGACTTTCTATGCTATGGTAGAGGATATCTTTCTTGCTACTACAAAAGTCATTAGCTAATGACTATATTTGATTTTATTGGTGATATTCTTTTTTTTAAAAAAAACGATAAGCTTACTACTGTAGATCAAGAGGCCGAATTTCAACCGTATATTGTCAACCGTTGGTTGAGTATGCATTCACCAACGGTTGCAAAGCATTCGAATATACTAAACAAATATCTTGGTATATTTGATAATAAGAAGGACTTATATAATTTGTTTCTTGCAGTCTTTCCAAAGACACCATATAAAAAAATATCTTATATTAAAAAGGTAAAAGAAAAGAAAGAAGACCAAGATGAGAATATTAAACCATTAGCGAAAAATCTCGAACTATCAGAGAGAGAAATTATAGAATATATTGCATTTATAAAAAAACAACCTAATTAAACGTATATGGTAGCCGATATAGACATGCTTGGACCCGTCCCGAAGAGCTTAATTGACTTTTCTTCACTTCCTAAGAATTCTTTTAATTCAGTTTTCTACGGATATAATCTTAAACAAGTACTAGACGACATTCTTCTTTGTACATTTGTAGATGAATCTACAGATGGCACAAGCATCATTCGTAATGGATTACATGTCCCTGTTAATACAGATACTAAGGCATGGAGAATTGGTCAAGTTATTCTAGCAGGACCTAATGTTAAATATGCAAAGGTTAATGACTATGTATGCTTTCCAAATAATCTTGGCGTACCTGTAGCTAATTTAGATGTTGATGGATATGGAACTCTTAAGAGAGGTATCTTCCTTAACGAACAGCGTATATTTGGTATTTGCTCCATGAGAGCTGATGATAATGAAAGCGTCGCTTCCCACAATAAAAAGTCTTCTACTAAACAACGTCGCAGAGATTAAGTTTTTACGTAAGAGACCAAAACCCGGTGCACCAGCAACAAGACGTATGCTGTGTACCAATTCATTATCCTTACTAGGAAGCACAGAAGGTATATTAGCACTAAATTATAAGCGTGCTATTAGAATGCCTAAATTTGACCCAACTGCCAAAAATCTTGTTATAACATGGGATATTTTTATGCAGGATTACCGATGCATTAATATGGTTGCATGTGATTTAATTCAAGTAATACCCGCTAATAAAGAGTTTTGGAAGTTTTTTAATGAAAAACTAGCAGGTATGAATGCAGCTGCAAAAATTAACTTTATGAATTCATGACACCTATAGAAGATATTGAACAACTTATTAAACCTCTTTTACTGAGAAATATTTCTTTTACTGTTGATAACAAAACACTAAAGAGCGGTAAACTTATTTTATTTTCCGTTAAAGACTTTTTTTGTGTTTTTACTCTAACTACACCTGATAGAGGTAACAAGCGATTTATATACGAAATACCATATCCGTTTACTACAAACGTCACTATTAGTAGCCTCGAATTTGACTACACGATTGATAGCTTTTGTTTAAACAATAATAATATTGCAGCAGCTACTAAAAAAATTAGTCTTAATCGACCATCAAAGCTCTTTAATAAAAAAATGGTAGTAATAGCAAGTTAAGACACTATAATTAAAGAGTGCTGAATACATATATTGAATACTTCCCTACAGGGTTCAGTCCTTCCTCCGGTCAAGTTAATCTTCTTAATAATATCGAGAAGGCTTTTAAGTCGAATAAACGAATTGTTATTTGTTGTGCTCCTACAGGATCAGGGAAGTCTTTTATAGCTCGAACATTAGCTAATTTAAGTAATGGTCCATCCAAAGAATTTACACGATTAATTGAAAGCTACGATGCTTATAAAAGAGAATTTGATGGTGGTTATTCTTATAGCTATGAATGCATGCAAGAACCTGCTTTTGGTACATTTGCATTAACAATTACTAAAACTTTACAAGATCAATATTTTAATCTCTTTAATGATACATCTATTTTAAAAGGTAAAACAAATTATCGATGTGATCTTGATGATAATTACGATACAGAGCTAGCTCCCTGTACGTTTGCTCCAAAGCTTAAAGAGCAATGTTGTGCGGTAAATCGTTGTCATTATTATAATGCAAGAAACCAAGCATTACTAGCACCGTTTGCAGCATTGAATTATAAGATGTTCCTATCTCTACCAGATCACGTAAAGCGTAAGAATTTTATCGTATGCGACGAAGCTTCAGAACTCGAAGATGAGCTTATCCGTCAGTTTTCAGCTGAGGTTATTTACGAAAAACTCGATAACTATAACATAAAATACAAAACCCTTATTACCGACAATCAACAACGCACATTAAACTGGATAACTGAATTAACAACCACGTTAAATGAGGAGATGGAGGTATTAGCTGCAAAGTCTACAGGCAAGAAGCAACATATTGCATTAACCCAAGGAGAACAAATAAAATACAGTTATCTTAATAATCTACATCGTTCACTCACTTCATTGATATCCCTATGGGACAAAGGGGAATACGTTGTAGAAATCGATTCTAAGCACGTTCTTATAACACCACTAAGAGCTGACTTTTTAACTGATAGCGTTTTTAAATTTGCTGATAAAATCGTATTGCTCTCAGCTACAATCATCGATCATAAAAACTTTGCTAAATCATTAGGTATTAAAGAATATGAATACATTGAGATTGGAAGCAATTTCGATGCAAAGAAATCACCGATCTACGTATCTACTAAATACAAACCTAATTATAAAAATTTAAAGAACGTCTTACCGGGTATTTGTGAACAAATTAAACAAATTTTAGATCATCACAAAGATCAAAAAGGCATTATTCATACACATTCATTTGAAATTACAGAATTCATACGTAATAGAGTAAATAGCAATAGACTTCTCTTTAGAGATACAAAAGCAACCAATGAAGATATTCTTAAGCAACATATGGAGACTACGGATCCTACCGTTCTTGTTTCACCTTCTATGGTATATGGGATAGATCTGCATGGAGACCTATCGCGTTTTCAAATTATAGTAAAACTACCATTTCTTCCATTAGGATCTAAGCGTATCAAGCAGTTATTTGATATTGATAAGGATTGGTATGAGAATAAAATGCTTAACGCTGTTGTACAAGCCGCTGGCCGTTCAACAAGAAGTAAAGATGATTTTTCCAATACATATATTCTCGATGGAAATTTTGTTAATACCGTTGCAAGATCAAAGAACAAACTACCAAAACACTTTATTGAACGTATTCATTAATTAAATATTAATGAATGAAGCTTCAGTCTTATCACTTTGAAATTCGCGACTTAATAACTCAGTTTGTAAGTGCATTTGATGATATAATTATTAATAGATACGATAGAAATCGTAACCCTGTAAATCAGGTACAGGTTCGTTATGTTTATTCACCTAAGCAGAGGGTGATGTATGATATTGTTAATCTTGCACAGAATATTACAGTACCTGTTGTTTCTATTCATATAACATCTGTATCACGTGATTTAAATCGCGTGTTTAATAAGCTAGATGGTTATTATTACTCAAAAGGGACAAGTGATTCTACCGGTCTTCCTACTTCAACACATTACAATTCACCTGTTCCGGTTAATATAACTGTTGCAATGTCAATTTTAACTAAATTTCAGTCAGACATGGATCAAATTATATCAAATTTTGTTCCATATAACAACCCATATATTATTTTATCTTGGAAAGTGCCTGAAGATCTTGTAAATGGCGGGTTTGCTGTACCTCAAGAAATTCGAAGCGAGGTTCTTTGGGACGGTACAATTAACCTCACATATCCTACCGATATTAATGCATCAGAAAAGTATAAGGTAGTAGGTGACACAAGTTTTACTATTAAAGGATGGTTATTTCCGGCAGCTAAGGATGATGTTGGTAATATATTTTATATTAACAATAATTTTCATAATGTTGCGCTTGTTACCTCAGTTGCTGAACTTACAGCTACAAGTAATTACTCAACACCTCTTTCATCAGGTCTTATATCTGAAAATGAAACAGTTTCTATATCTGCCAACCCACAGATATCTAACATCTTCTACACACAACAAGGAGCTAATGTACCTACGTACATTCAAATCTCTTAATTAAATATAAAATATGGCTGTATCACAGGCACAAATCATAACATTTAATTCAATTACAGTGCTTGGCGTCAATGCTACCAACGCCGTAGATCGTACACAACCGTTAAGCTTTATACAATGGCTACCATACAATAAAGCAACATACTCAACACCCGAAAAATCGTTAGTTCAATACCAACAATACCTTACTAACTGGTATACAGTACAAGGAGCATCTGTACAGGAGTTGTCAAATGCTGTACAATACCTCTACGTTAATTTAATTAATGAAATTATAATTAACTACTCAACAGTTGATGAACAGCGTTATCTTAGTAATTTAGATTTTACCAATTCAAGAGATCTCGCTATAGCCATACCGTTCTTTGCTAAGAAAATTAAAGATGTTTGTTTATATTATACAACATTACGTGAAACAGCCCAAACTGCAACAACACAATATAACTTAAAGGGATCAAATATTGGTGTAAAAACATTATTATATAATACAATTTCAAATGCCTTACAGTCTCAGGATTTAACAACTACCATTAATACTCTAAACCTATCATTATCCTCAATAAGAAATAATATGGTTTTAAGTATTGAAAGTATATATGATACTACTCCTGATTATTTTGATGTATCTCCACTATCTGCAACTGCACTATCAGCATCTGCTAGTACTAGTACAAGACAAATACAAGATATCGGTAATCAACCCAATATTGACCCATTTTTAACACTTAATTTTAGTCAGAGTATTGTAAATGCAATACTTCAATACCCAATATTTGCTGCTGAACTTGGATTACAGGTTGCTATTAATCCAGCTGTTCAAGCCACGCAACTCAATTTACTCAAAGACAGTGATTATATTAATAATATTAATACAGGTTCGATTACTGATTTAAATCTTAATACAATAGTTACAACTCAGGAAAAATATATAGGTGCTGATTTTTATTATATAATAACCGATTCTACGCTCACAACGTATACCTCCGGTCAACTTTTTGCTGCAAATTCAGAATTTGCTAATGTTTTAAATAAACGATTTCCAACAATCGCCGCTGTACCAAGCAAAGAATTTCTTAAAACTGGCAAGGATGTAGGTCTATTTTTTAAACCCGATAAAATTGGTTTATTACATTTTACTAATTTTAGTTTTGTACCATCTGTTAATCTTGCAAAGTTGCAGCCTAATACTGTTTATTATTTTCCTGATCCGAGCAAATATGGTAATGTAACAAGCAATACACAACAAAATTTTGTAACACCATTTACATTTTTTGAAAATAATTATTTTAACAAGATTGATTTTTCAAATCAATATCGCTTCGGTGAGGTAGGTAGTGAACCATATCATCAACTCTTTAGAAGCTACCAATCTCGTGAACAGACATTAGAATATTCAAATCTCGGTATATCACGATATACCGATTATCAAGATTTCTTTACAGGTGGTCTTGATACCATCTGGAATAATATTGATGTGTATAATATTGCCCCAACGGGAGAATATCCTGTTGACCAAAGAACACAAGAATTATTAACAATTGATTCTACGTTATTTCAATTTAAGAGTGATGTGTATGGAAACCAGTATGGCCTATATAAACCAACATCTAACGTTAAAGCACCTTTATCGAGTTCTATTTTACCAGAAAATAATGTAACTGATCTTGTTCTTGATAATAACAACTTTGTTTATACATCTACACTTATACCGGATAATATTATTAGTGGTGGCTATTTTAATCCATTAAGCGGATATCAGCCGACAATTAATGTACAATCATATGGATTTAAATTTGAAGCTTTTGCAACAGATTATGTAAGTTCAAACTTTATAATTAATATCTCCGATTGTGAATCTTATATTAGCCCTTCAGGTCAATTGTGGGTCGATTCAGAGAGCGATTTTATCAACTATAACCCTTATCTGTTATATTACAACACATTAGTTGAATGCGGTATAACAAATACAGGTCAACCTGCTTATAGTGGATCATTAGTAGAATATATATCTGCCGGTGTACCAACAGTTAGCGGTACAAGTCTTAGTGCAACATTCTTATACCCATCATCAGGATTTCCTGTATACGATGGTTATTGGTTTGTAGTTGATTATTATGATAATAATTTAAACGTTATACGTGATTATGATCCATTTACACCGCAACAATATATCTATGAGTATATTG
>Ga0208256_1000135_pt1 | contig 17026 bp, 30 predicted proteins | sample CryBogCBH22Jun08_FD_184608 | JGI IMG/M metagenome (GOLD analysis project Ga0208256, IMG submission 184608) | Freshwater microbial communities from Crystal Bog, Wisconsin, USA - CBH22Jun08 (SPAdes) | ecosystem: Environmental > Aquatic > Freshwater > Lake | place: Crystal Bog, Wisconsin, USA... | reverse complement strand
CAGGCGCAATGCCCAGAGCAGATCCATCACGATCGCACCAATTACCGCACCCACGAACATAGCTGCTAGAGTGTACATGTCCAACTCCTTGTTTGCTTATATCGTATAATAGCACGGAACCATGGCCTGTCAACCACTATTTTTTCCAAAGATCGCAGTGAATTAGCTCCAGCGCAGCAGCCAAATCGTGCGAGTTTCGTGGTTGGGAAACCACAGAACCACACCCTGTCGCTCGGCTCCCAGATCTTGGAGATCAGCTTCCAGTTCTGCTTGATTCTCGATCCAGTAGCCAATATCACCAATTATCATGGTGCTACCACTCAGAGGTATCACGTTGTTCTGGGTGACCTCAGGTCCCAGCACCCAACGCTGAGAGCCTGGCATCAGATTGCGTCCAGCTCTTCTGGAGTGGGCAATCTGTCATTCCACGTCAGCATCCACATGATGCGATCCTGTTCACTGGGTATGATCAAACTCACAGTAATGTTATCTGACCACAGATAGAACCCATGGCTGAGATTGTGTTCACACCAGGCTTCCAATGGAGCGAAATATCCAAAGAACATGGCTTCGGTGATGGCTTTGTTGTTCTTGCCCGTAGCTCCGATCCTGAGACTGCGGTCAGGCCATTCGTCAAAGAGTTCCTGCCAAGTCTTGGTCATGGGACGGAATGCCTGTCCGCCACTACCGCATAGGTTGCCCGGATTATCTAGTTCGCCCACTGGACCATGCACATGACCACGCTGCATGGTGTATCCCATCAGCTCTCTGGCCAGCCAACGGCGCAGCTTGCGCTTGAGGCTGCGCTGCCACCATTGCCAGCCAACTGAGCCTGCGATCACACCAAGCTGTATGCCATACATAACTGCCAGGCCCCAGTCGCTGTTCACGATGAACAACGGTATCACGATCAGCAATGCTATGCCGAACGCAGTCACGGGCCAGGTCCAAAATGGACCATCATCTCCGTACCATTTGCTCAACCATGCTCGCATCGTGCTAACCATTAAATAATGCCATGGAGACCTGGGAAGATTGGGAGAAGGTCATAGGCGGGACTGTGCTGGCTATAACCATCTCTGTGGCAGTCACTGTGGACGTGGTGCGCAGCATATTCTTCCACGAGCACTGATCAAAAGTCCATGAAATAGTTGGTCTTGGCTTTCTGCACGCGAGTCAGCACCACCGTGCCATCCTCGTTGGTGAACTGGAACTTGCCTTCTCTGGGATCGACCTTGCTGAGATCTCGCCCGTTCCAGCTGTAGGTGATCCAACCGTCCTGCTCACCGGCTTCATCGTAATCACGCACTTCCACTTCGATCTCACCGCCCAGAGGATTACCTGTCCACTTGCTGTTGTTTTCCACATCCTTGGCTTCCACGGGCTTGTTGTCCACGATCAGCTGCACCATATACTCATCGTTGTTGGCAAACTCAGGCTTGGTGTTGAGCATGCGCATGGCTTCCTGTGCGGTCTCGCCGTAGCGGTTCATCTCTTCAATCAGCGCTTTCAGCATGTCAAAGTTGAATGCGCTGAACAGGCTGGCGATCCTGCACACGCTGTCCTTGTGCTGCGGGCTCTTGAGGTTGTCATCGCAGTATTCCTCGATGAAGTCAATGGTCAGACCTGCGTAGTCCAAGCTGTAGTAGATGCGGCCTGGGCGGTTGCGCATGTGCTGATCAATGCGCCACTTGTCGTTACAGGTAAGCACGAACAGCGTCTTGCTAGGAAACACACCGTCCAAAAGGGTCAGCATCTGTTCCTGAGAATCGCGGTCGTAGACCTTTTCAAACTCGTCAAACAGCACCATGCAGGGCTGCTGGATGTCCTGGATCAGCTTGTTGAAAGCATCACCCTTCCACGGCTGGTTGATCACGATGGTTGGGATGCCCTGCTCGGCGCCCTTGATGCTCAGCATCTTGCTCAACAGCGTCTTGCCGCTACCCTTCTCACCTGTGAGCAGCACGCCTGTGGCAGCTGGTCGATCCATGAACGTATAGAGGATGCGATCAGCTGTCTTTAGCGTGTCACCATAGATCTTCTTTGGTGCTGTAAACCCATCAATCTCTTCAAGGAAGAGGTTACCAAACTGGTCAGCCTTGATGATGTAGTTGCCAGCAGGTAGCTCGCTGTGTAGGTCCATGGCTGCGTTGGCAGCGATGCGCCAGGTATTACCGTTCTTTAGAAAGTGTGTCACCTGTCTCTCCGTTTAGATGAACTTGCTGAGTTTTGGCTGTTGGGGGATCCATATCCCCCAACCATGTTGATCATAGGCAAATGGTATGGTTTGGAAAACCGTGTTCACGTTTCCAGATACCGGCTGACGAGCAGGTGTATCACGTCCGTGCTCATCAGCACGAACACTGCGTCCATGAAGCTGAACTGAAACACGGCGCTGGCTGCAGTAATTAACACAGTCTTTCCTATCGCTTGCCATAAGTGGTACCCCATCAAAAGTCTCCCGGTGCTACCTGTAACACTCGCACGCCCTGTGCACGGATGGCATCAACTACCTGCTTGCGATCGTCAAACCACAAGTAAGGTTCACCAAAGTGTGCCCTGATGACCTCCAAGAGCTCAACCTTGACGATGCTGTCCTGCCTGTGGTCGCGTGCGCTCCTCATATATAAAGCAGACCACGCGACCCCATTGGCTCGCAACCAACTCTCGGTGACAGCGCGGTTTTCCTCACCGCGTCCACTGCAGAAGATGATGGTATTGCCAGCAGCTGCAAACGTATCGTAGACGAACTTGATGTCCTCGTAGACGGTGTCCTGCGCCATGCCGGCATTAAACGCACCCCAGTTCTTGGGTTTAGTAGCTACCCAATGCCTGCGGTGTGTGATATTTGCAACAGTGCCATCGATGTCAAAAACGATAACTTTGGTCATGATCTGCTCCTTGATCACACATTAGCACACATATATCTGCTGTCAACCAGAGATTTTGTAACAATCTGCTACACTATTTGTATCTATTTGCACCGCACAATCTTGCTCTTTTGGTCGTTAACTATTAAATATAGCTAGCCAGTCATGGCAAAATGGTTAACCAAGCCAGTCCGAGGATCCAAAAGGGCAGGCTACAACATGAAGGAAATACTATGAAGATCATCACAACAGCAATGGTTGCCTTGTTGGCAACTGCTTCGGTCGCATTGGCTACCGATCTACCAAACAAGAAGGCAACACCAGCTGCTCCTGCCGCTGCAGTTGCAGATACCGCTGCAGCTAGCTCAGACAGCATTTCTGCCAGCTATGGCCAGGAATTTGATCCTGCTGGATACAGCAGCAAGCAGCACGACACCTATGGCGTGACCTACACCCACACGATGGGCCAGTTCACCATCGGTGGCGCAGCTGGTACGACCCAGTACAGCGACAACACCCTCAAGCAGACCATCGAAGCACAGGCTGGCTACAAGCTGCCTAGCATGTACGGCGTGACTGTGAGCGGTAAGGTTGGTCTCGGTGAGCGCTTCCAGAGCGCTGGTAACTTTGCTTACTATGCACTCTATGGCAATGCTGACTATGCCATCAACGACACCATCACTTGGAATGCAGTTCAGTATCGCTATCGCAATGCGTTTGACACTTCAAACAACTTTGAAACTCATCGCATCGGCACTGGCGTGACCTTCAACGTCACCAAGAACGTTGCACTGAACGCAGCTGTGTATCGCGATTACGGCAGCGGCTTCACCACTGCTAGCGACAACGGCGTGCAGGTTGGTGCTACCGTTAAGTTCTGATCCGCTCTACCGGCAGAGACTGAGAACCCAGGAGCAATCCTGGGTTTTCTTTTGACTGATTAACCTAATGTGAGCTTGAATTCTATCTGCTGTTCGTGCGTGAGATCTGCCCAGAACGTGGTAACTATCCAGTACCCGTCTGCATCCTTGTGCCGCACGTTCTCCATGTTGAGATGCAGCCCGTGATCGTTTAACCATGACTCTATCTCAAAGAGGTTATACAACCATATCCTATGATCGCGATAGAACTTGGTGTTGATGTCTTTCCAGGCTATCTGTGGGCGATACTTGTCTCTGTGGATGATCACTCTCACCAGACGTGTTTCCTCGAATCTGTCAAGATCCTAGCCAGATCTGGATTCATCCTTGCTATGGCTTCGTCCCAGTCAACCAATGCCCAATCGTCCATCTCAGGTATCTGCTGCCCATGGTGATCAAACGTGCTCTCACATACACAGGCTCGAGGATCAGGCAGATCGTCGGTAGTATACACGAACAGCGCTAGATCCTTGGAAGACTTGTATTCCCAGATGCCAATGTAGCGTATGGCGCTGCTGCTGAGCACTATGCCAGTCTCTTCTCGCAGTTCGCGCACTGCTGCGTCTCCCAACAGTTCGCCGTTTTCCTTGCGACCTTTGGGAATGTCCCAGTACCTGCCGTTGGTAGGATGACAGATCAACAGCTGTTCCCTGTTGGTTATGAGGATTCCGCAGGTGATTAGGGTCTTCTTGTTTGACATCTCGTACTTATCTATGCCCAACTTAGCCAGCAGGTCATGGCAGCAACATCGTCTGGTAGTAGCACGTCCAGCACCACCATGCCGTGGTCCACCTGCATGGGCTTGACTATGAACACGCCACCTTGGTATCCAGCAAATCCCACGTTGTGAGTGCCTGGCCAATGATAGTGACCGCCATGCTGTTCATGCAGCCATTTGATGATCTCAAATATGCTTTTACTGTCCATGGGACCCAGCCGCACGGCCTTGCCCCCGTGCCATGTGGCAAAATCAGGCACGCTTGCTGATCCGCCCCATGCGACCAATGATCATGATGTTGATCCATTCCATCGCTAACCACGTCCAAAAATTCATGGGAATGTTCAGCTGCGGAAACAGAGTGTTGAGGCTCCATATGGTCATGAATGGTGCAAATATCGCCGCAAGTATGAATATCACCACGATCAACAACATGGTGTCCGCGCCAACTTTGACCTGCGTGCTCATACCCATTCCTCCACTATGCCAACCAGTTCAGCAATCAACAGCAGGCCAGCTGTCAATCTCGCATCTGTCAAGGTCAAGACTAGACCTCCAAATGCCAGTATGCGTATCCCACTCTTCACATATGACATGTAGGTATGCCATGTGCGGTACTTGGCCTCAAATTGGTCGTCCATGATTCTCTCCCAAAATCTCAGCTATGCGTGCTTCCAGCACTGCGATAGCAGTGTGTATGTGTCCAGTATCGTGTGGTTGAAGGCGCGTTTTGAGTATGGCTATCTCCAGCTCAAGTGCCTTGACGTGATCGTGATCCATGCCGTGTCTCCCATGCTAAAGATAGCATGCGAACCGCAGTTGTCAACCAACTCTGCGTATGGCTATCACGCTGCTGGCAGGAAACATGCTGACCTGGACCCTGTTGCTCTGATTGCCGCCCAGCACATAGTAGAACAAGCGCCCGTTGACCTTGGCTGTGCCTACTAGGAAGCCAACATGCGTGGGACTGCGCCTTCCGCCGTGCAGCACCACTATGTCACCTCTGGCAGCAGTCTTGACAGGCTTACCATAGCGTGCAAAGCTGGTCGATTCCAGGCTACCGCTGTAGTCATATCCCATCTTGACCAAGATGGCATTGGCAAACGCAGCGCACCAAGCTGTCCTGCGAGGATTGATGTTCATGTCCAGCTGATCGCCAAACAGCTGGCTCAACGCTTTGGTATCACGCCGTTCGTCTAAACCTTGGTACTGTTCAGCTGCATCTGCTACCTTGCTCATCGGTCCATCGGGTAGATCTTCTTCGTCAGTGATAATCCAATGGCCGTGGTGACCTATTGCATGCTTGACATGCCTCTTGTCCTTGCAGGAGCGATGTGCCTTGGTATGGCAAGATTTATTGTGATGATGGTGGTGCAACGCGGCGGTTGGTCTTGGGTGCTCTGTAGCATGGGCCCCGTGGATGATCGCCGTAGCTGCCCACATCAGCACCGCAAGCGGCGCCAAAATAGGCCGAAAAGCCATCTATTCTCCTCGTTGTGGTGCAGACGTCTGCACGCATGTTTTGAGCACTCCTTCCGAGTCGCTATAGTAATTTATCAATATAGGCTTGGTTAGGTGTACTTTAGCACAGCTACACTAGTATAACTCGATGCCCATGCTTTTGCAGCCTGAAATTGCCGATTCGCATCTCATTGCGGCTGTCGCTGTTTGCATTCAGCAGTCCTCGAGCAAAATCTTCAATGTGATCAGTGCTGTAGGAGTTGATGTTGTTTTCTTCTAACACATGCATCAGCAGGTTTTTTAACCTGGTGTGGCTCAGACAACACATCTTGGGCCAATCCAAGCTGCCATCATCTCGCGCAACGTTAGCTAGATCTATCCTTGCTAGATCACGTAATAGCTCCAAGCTCTCGTTGACAATGCCGGCGCTTCTGACGATGTTTTCTAGAGCTAGGGGGTTCCTGCGCTTGATGTCCGGCATGAGATCATTGCGGATCCAGTTGCGATCATACTTGATATCTCTGTTGCTGGGATCTTCCACATATGGGATCTCACAGATCTTGGCATAGGTGACGATCTCACGTTTGCTGAGCTCCAGCATGGGGCGGCACAGCAACACCTTGGGATCGTGCCAGCAGGGTGCATATTTCTCCATGCCCTTGAGGCCTCTGATACCGCTGCCGCGGAACAGCTTCATCAGCACGGTCTCTGCTTGATCATCTGCATGATGTGCCAGCACGATGGCCTCGGGTTCCATGCTGGCAAATGCGCTGTAGCGTGCTTCCCTGGCAGCATTCTCTAGGTTACCGTTGGGATTCACATTGACAGTGAAGGTGTAACCAGGGATGCCCATCTGCATGCATTGCTTGGCAGCAAATTCAGCCCAAGCGTCACTGTTAGCATTTATGTTGTGGTTGACTGTTACAACACTGAGATTACAACGAAATTTATTGAGATTCTGGCTGATTATATACAGCAATACCATGCTGTCTACACCGCCGCTGACACCGATCACGGTCTTGCGGGTGCCCAGACGTGCTGCTAGCGCATCTACATCAAACATGAGCTTACGTTAACACAATCTAAGCTGCTGTCAACCTGCTTTACGATGCTTGTTTATGAAGCCCTTGAGGCGCTCTGCTGCATGATCATTGCTCATCAGCATGTCCACGCTGAACGTGGTTGGCTGAGGCATCTGGTCCAAAGGTTTCCATTGCCATTCAACATGTTCCCAGTTCAGCACTGGCTCAAACTCCTTTGGAACGCAGATAGCATAATTGCGCATGACAAAGCGAGGTTCTTCTGTGACGGTTTCGCTGAGCAGTATGCTGGGTTCTTCCTGGAGATCAGCACCAATCTCTTCAACAATCTCGCGATACAGTGCTTGCCTGTGGTTCTCGCCCGGATCAACATGCCCACCGGGTAGGTCCCACTGCAGAGGATGCTTGCTGAGATCACTGCGCAATATGAACAGGTAGGTGTCGTCCAACCTGCTCCATATCAGGGCCTTGCTGGCACCTTGGCTGAGTTCATCTATCTTCATGCTATAATTTATGCCAGCTGTGGGTAACCAAGATAGCGACGCAGCTCTTTATCCTGTGGTTCAAAGCGTTCACCTAGGAAGAATATCCTGTAACTTTCTGAGCCATACTGACCAATGCCATAGAGTTCAGTGGCATCCACACCATCCCAGGCAAGGAAATCCTGGCTCATGCGGCGGAAGGTGTTTTCTCTGCGATTGTAGAATCCCAGAGGACGTATCACTGCCTTTACCTCATCTGGATCGCTGGCAAGATATGCTTCGGGTGTAGGCCAACGCTCAAGGAACTCTGGCAGCACGGTCTTCACAGGTTTGCGGCCCGTTTGATTGAGCATCACAACACCTATCATATGTTGCCATGGGCCGTTGATCTGCTGTTGGACCATGAGATCATCACGCAGTGGCTGTGCCATTATTATCTCCCGCAATCATCTTCTTGGCTATGGTGATCATGTGTCCAGACAGGCCTCCTTTATGACCGCGTTTTTCCAACCATCTGCCTATTGTGGCAGCTTTGGTGGCTTTGAGATCATTAGGTGTTGGCCATTGTTGTGCGATTGCTAATATCAAATCTTCCAAGGGTATGCCTTGGTTCTGCGATTTGAAAACAAAGCTTAATTCAATGAACCACGGATTCGTCAGCAGCTGACGATATGCAGCTCGTTTTACTATAGCTTCATTTTCTTGTTTTATCTGTTCTTGCTGCGCGAGCATCTCTAGCTCTTGTGTTTGCTTGATAAGTTCTTGTTCAGCACGCATATGCTCATCACGCAGTTTCCATTGCTCTTGTATCTTCTTGCGTGCTGTATTCAGTTTTGATTCATGTTGGCGTTGTTTATCTACCTTGCGCCATAGAGCCTTCTCGATAGCGCGATCCCGCGGGTCTTCATATAAACCTAGATTCCTATCCTTGTTCCTGCCAGGACCTTTGTAGAACTTGCGCTCACCACTCTTGGGATCAATAAGCTTAGGCATGCACCTTGCTCCCGTCTATGCCCAGCAGATAGAATTGCTTGCGGTCTGGTGTGACGAACACGTATGTGTTGGGATCAGTTACTTTCTCATCGTTGATGCGTATGCCACCTTGGGCTATCAGCCTGCGACCTTCGCCCTTGCTCTTGGTCCAACCTAGGTCAACCATGAGGTCAACCAGTTCATGCGCTGTACACTGTTCAATGACTTCCTCAACGGTCATCACGCCACCAGATTCTCTCGCAGCCATTCCACTCGTTCCATGGCTTCCCAATCATCGAGGCGGCCCCAGTCTAAGACCCAGATCTGCTCAGATTCAGGCATGTTGCCTCCTCAGCATTTCCCTTCCCCAATCAACCCAAGCTTCATAGGCCTGGGTCTGTATGTGATTGAACTCATCGGAGGTTGGTTCCCAGATCTTTGTGATAAGGTCAAGCAAACCGGGCTGCAGCGTGTCTGGGTCGAGGCAGAGGTGCAGTTTGCCTTCGCACTTCAACCTATGCTGTTCAACGGCATCAATCATCGCTTGACCTTCTTGGCACGATCATACCAATGCTTGCTGGCTGTGCGCAGAGCATGGTTGCTGTCTCGCACATGCTCCAGCAGAGATTTGGCCAGCGCTGCTTGGTTCACTCGCCATTGTAGGTCATCTTGGTTGGCGATCTTGTCCAAGAGTTCAATGGTCATGTCGATATAGGGGCAAGTATCTTCGGGGATAACTGGTTTGCGTTCTGCGCTCATGCTGGGAGCCTTTCCTTGATCACAGCTAACATAGCACAGGCTAGAGCAATGTCAACCATAACACCATCCACTAAGTATCCTTGCTGTCTGGATACAGAGATTGGCGTGCCAGCTTGATGAAATAGTCGCGCTGTTGGCGTATCTTGTCGTGGCTGAGCTCATAACCATCATGCGCAATGATGCCCAGATTGTAGCGATGTCGTGCCAGCTCTGCCTCAGCAGCTGCCAGCTTGGTACAAGCGTCTTCTAGCTTGGCCTGTGTCTCTGTTGCTGTTACTAACCAATCAGTCATTGTTTCAACTCACCCTTGCGACGCAGAAGGTATTCTTTCACTGTGTTGAGGCGCTGCAGTTCATCAGTTTGTGCCTCGTTGAGCTCATCTACATCTTGTAATCTAGCGATATCTATGTCTAGCCTGTTGCGTATCTCGTAATCAAATGCAGTATTAAGATAGAAGCTTATGCTTGGATTGACAGCCAGATCTTCCATATAACGCCCCTGTGATCATCGGTCCACTTTTGGCAGCTTTTTCAACGCCTGGACCTCACGTTTATATATTTCTCTTTGCTTCACAGGGTCAGCCAAAGTTGCTTGATGATCAGCGATTGTTGTGGATAGATCAGCTATCTTTGCTACCACTTCAGCATAGGTGTCTTTGGCCCAACGATAGCTGGGCAAGCTGGCAATGCGATCTATCTGATCATCGTCTAAGGTGATAGCTGCACACAGCGCCTTGACCTTGGCAACGATAGCAGCCTTGTCATCGGCGGTGGGCAAGAACTGAGGTAGCTTGCCGTCGATACAGGCCTTGATCGCTAGATTCCAGTTCAATTGGTAGGTGAGATCAGCTATCATCTTCTCATAGCGCGTCTTGTACCAACCCAAGCGCCATTCAACGAACTCAGCAACCACTTGCTCAGCAGTCTCGAACTGGCGAACGCTGTTGCCATTCCAATCTAGCACCACGATGCGTTCGGTGGCCTTGCTGCGCAGCTTGAAGTAGTCGATGGCCGTGTCTTCAGTCCAGTCCTTGATGGCACCGCGCTTGAAGCGGATCTCGATCTTGATCTCCTTGGTGCTGCGATCAATGTAGGTTTGTATCTTGTCCTCTTCCTCCATGGTGTTCAAGCGTGCCTTGAACTTTTCGAGGCTGAGATCGGGAGGCAGTTCTTCTACCCACACAGTGCTGCCGTCCAGCCGGCAGCGTCCAGTGAACTCCCAGGTGTTGCCAGCTATGTTGCGCACACCGCAGTTTAGATAATCGTATCTTGGTACCAGCTGCTTGATCTTCTTGCCGTCAATGGCACCGATGGTAGCGTCAATGATGTCATCCAGCGTGCGCGGAAGTATGTCTGTGCTCCAACCCACTGCGATACCACTGATGCCGTTCAGCAGCACCATGGGAACCAGAGGTAGGTAGTTCTTGGGTTCCAGCACCGATCCGTCATAGTTTTCTTTAAGCGGCACGATGTCATAGTCTGTAAACACCAGCGCATCTGTCTGCGCATTGCGCTTGAGGTAGGTATAACGTGCTGCGCCCCAGTCAGTGGGACCAACCTTGGTACCAAAAGCACCAATGCCCTGCAGCAGAGGCACGTTGTTGCAGTAGGGAGCAGCCATCAGGCTCAGCGTTTCAGCAGCACTAGCATCGCCATGTAGGTATCTATTAGAACTTATCATGAGACCTGCTAGAGATATGGTCTTGATCTTGTCTCCAAGCGGTTTGATTACATCTAGTCCTTTTCGCTGTGCATCTTTGAGTCCGTCGCACACACTTGGTATTCCGCGAGTTTGGCACACATAAATGGAGTAATCTCGTGATATTTTTTTAATCCATTGGCTGGTATCTGATTGATCCTCGTCATCTGTCATATCTTGACTTGCTTGCAGTTCAATCCGTGCCATCTTCGATAATTTCCTTTGTTCATAGATAACCCACAGTGTTCGCAGGATACCATACTGTTCATAATGTTAAGACCATTCTTAGTTCTAGCCAACCGGTCTTCAGCTGACCAATCAGACCATTCTTTGGCAACTATTTCTGATCTACGTCCAAAAGTTGCCAATTCGGCATCTGTGTATTCACCCCTGGACATGCGGTTTCGATAAGTTTCACGACCTTTCTGCCACCAATCTGTGTGATGCACATGCTTCCATAATTTACTACGACGTTCTTTTTCGACCAATTCTTTATCAGTCCATCCCCCGTTACGTTGTCGCTCAAGATTTATTTGTTCCTGTCTTATTCTTTGACATGCAGTTGGTTTATAATTGACATGTTTTACCAACCCAGATGTTACATCAGCATGATCTATAGGTAATTTTGCAGTTTCACCAGTTGGATATCTGTAGATAGCTTTACCTGGTTGACCAGTAGATTTATGTTTGCCTAAAGCCCTATTTTGACTGCGAGTGATACCAGCTTTGGTGTTAGTTTCTTGGTTTCTTATAATGTAATTGCCAATATTACCATTGTAACCATTTGGATATAACGTGCGATGTTCCTGAATAAGGTCAATCTCTCTGTCGGCTATGTATCTCACATCATCATGTTCTTCTAACAGTTCTACCTTAAAGTCTGATTCGGTTGCTGTCTTATCATCTAACTCGCGTTTAATCCAAACACTACCTTCTCCAGACAAATGTTCAGCGAAACGAATGAGGTAATCTTTATTAGATGCTACAACTATACCTATATAGGCTCTGTTATTTTTTACATTCGTTATTTTATAGAGTTGTGCCATAATTTATCTCCGTGATATTATTTAGCATATATCTGCATGGCGATATCATCTATAATTCTGCGATCTTGTAAATAAGCTATATCAACAGGAGATCATGCAATGGCCACTTACCGCCTGCCCACAGAAGAACAGATCCAAGCCAAATTTGCAGCATTGGGCATCACAGCTGCCACCAAACCGGCTCCAACCGTGAGCAGTGTTAGTCCCAGCAGCGGCAACGTCGCGGGCGGAACCAGCGTGGTCATCACGGGTAACTATTTTGCAGGTGCAACCAGCGTGAAGTTTGGTGGAACAGCAGCTACTAGCGTGGTTGTCAACAGCAATACTCAGATACATGCTACAGCACCTGCTCATGCTGCCGGCGCTGTGAGCGTGACAGTGACGACAGGCAATGGAACCAGCAGCAGCAACAGCCTTTACACCTACACTGCTCCTGCCTCACCTGCACCTCCAAGCGGCGGCAACACGGTTGTGCGCATGGGTCCAACCATTGCCATACAGAACAAGTGCACGGTTCTCACAGATTCTCAGATCACTCCTGTGATAGCAGCACTGCAGATACAATTAGACAGAGATTGGCAAGCTGCTTGGGGTACCACTGCTACGTTGGTGTTTGTTAGCAGCAACCAAAGCATTCCCACAGGCGCATGGCCAATCTACATCTTGGACAACAGTGACGCCCAAGGAGCGCTAGGCTACCACGACGAGACAGCCTCAGGTGTGCCTTACGGACGCATCTTTGCCAAGGACGACATGACCTATGGCTACAACTGGACAGTCACTCTCAGCCACGAGCTGCTGGAGATGATGCTGGATCCCTACGTGAACCTCACTGTGTTCAACCAGACCAGCGACACAGCTGGATTGATCTATGCCTACGAGGCCTGCGATGCGGTAGAAGCAGACAATCTAGGCTATCAGATCAACGGCATACAAGTCAGCGACTTTGTTTGGCCCTCATGGTTTGATACAACCATAACCAACCATGCAGGTCATCGCTACGATCAGATGAACCATATCACTGCACCATTCCAGCTGTACAGCGGTGGTTACATAGGCGTGTTCCAGGTGACCAATGGCAGCGGATGGAGCAGCATCAACGCAGAACACGTGATAGGTCCAGCTGACGCAGATGACACACATGGTGCAGGTTGCTGCACTAGCTGCATGAGAGATCGCAGGAACCGCGACTAAACGAACCTCAGTCGTGCAGCCACATACTCTGTTTCACTTAGGTTGCGAAGCGCCACAGTCCATTCTGTGTGATATCTGCCCCAGGTGCTAGGCCAAATGGACAGTGTTTGTTCGTCCACTCTGGTGAGATTGGTCTGGCACCATTCTAGGATACTGGGATTGGTGTTGAAAAAATGTTGTATCATTTCGTTGCTGTCCATCATATCGTTCATGTCCAGATTGGTCAGCAGCTTGCCCAACTGCACTGTGTCAGGCATCTAGTGCGATCCAATCCTTGCGAGCATCTGCGCCCTTGGGATCGAATATAAGCTTGAGCGCATCGCTTAAACCGCCATCATCCTGTATCGGTATCAGCTTGGGCTTGACCAAGCTGTGGCGCCAATCTGCTTCTTCCAACGAACCGAGGCCCTTGGCACGAGTTGGCTTTGGAGCACCCTTCCAATCCTTGGCATCATAGGTGTGATAATCATCTGCGTACCAGTAATGGCGATTCTTGCCCTTCTCTTGTATGATGAACGGTGTTTGCAGCGCATAGAAGAAGGTAGGCAGCTTGGGATCAAACAGCTCTGGCCAGTGCAGATAGAAGAAGTTGACCAGCAGCGCAGTGATGTTGGCACCGTCTGGATCTTGGTCAGCTGCCAACCATACCTGTCCGTAGCGCAGATCAGCACGTTCAGCACGCTGTCCCAGCGCACAACCAATGCTGGTCATGAGATCCATGAGGATCTGGTTGTCCAACAGTGCCTTGGGCGCTTCGCCTCTCACATTGAGGATCTTGCCTCGCAGAGGCAGCGCACCATGAACTTCTGGGTCACGCACGGCACTGACCATGGTCTTGGCTGAATCACCTTCCGTGATTAGCAACACGCACTTGGTGCGATCCTTGCCGTTGGCATCCAACAGCTTGGGCACCTTGGTGCGCATCATCTTGCGTGCCTGCTTGGCCAGCTCAGCATCGTCTTTCTTCTGCGTGCGAGCAGCGCAGCGGGCGTAGATCTCATCAATCCAAGCTTTGTTGGTCTTGATGATGTTCTTCAGTGTAGCGTCATCTTCCAGCACTGCCTTGATGTAACCGTCAACGTCGTCGTTGATCAGTCGCGTCTTGCTCTGGCTGTCAAAGTTAGGAGCGTGCATCACGGTCACGTTGTAGATCAGCAAGCCGTCTGCGATGTCTGAACGATTGGGGGTCAAACCTCTGCGCTTGCTCTCGCGCTCCAACGCACGGATCAATCCGCCGTAAAACAGTCTCTTGAAAGTGTCAATGTGCTGACCGCCGTTGAAAGCAGGGATGTCGTTTACTGTGGTGTGTAAGTATTCACCCTCTTCTGCGAAGTTGGGAACTAGATAGAAGCTGCTCTTGAAGTTCTTGTCCTTGACGTCAATGTTGATCACCGTCTTTCCGTCAAAGAAGGTGCGAGCTACGGTTGGCTTGACCACCACGCGCGAACCATTGAAACTAAAGCGAATCTTTGGGTGATTCGCCGCTATTTCCATCATGCGTGCCTTTACAAAGGCCAGAGGTAGATTGGCTTTCTTGAAAACTTCCTTGCTGAGCTTGAACTCAATCGTGGTGCCAGTCTTGCTGCTGTTCTTTGTGATCTTTGGTTCTCTGATATCCAGCTCATCAAACGCAGCATTGCCCTCACGGAAAGTCTGCTGGAATCGCTGACCGTCCCTGATGATGTCTATGCTGAAATGCTCGCTGCAGCTGACCACCGTGCTGGCTCCGATGCCATTTGTACCGCGCACTTCTTCGCGAGCACCAAAGTTACGCCCAGCTCGAGCCTGCGTCAGGGCCAAGGTAGCCTTGTGCATGTTTTCGTTCTCATCCCAGTCAATGGGAATGCCACGACCATCATCGCTTACGGTGAACAGCAGCTCTTTTGGATCATAGGTAACTTCAACGCTGGATCCATGCCCGTGTCCAACTACTTCGTCCAACGCATTGTCAAGGATCTCACGGAAAGCACAATAAACCGCAGGTGTCCACGTCATCTCTGCCGGTTTCAAGGCTTTACCATCCCAGTTAACGATGGTCTGAGTATGCGGACTGCGGCTGCCGAGATACATCTCAGTGCGTAATCTGTGGTGCTGATAGTCAGTCAGCTTTTGGATTTCGTTGCTCTGCGTTTTTTTCATCAGCTAGTTATAGCATTAACCTGTTGATTTAGCAAGAGCCTATTTCAAAACCGCAACTTTTATGTCCGATCTAGGGTAGTTTTGCCAATGATCTGCGGGTGGTGTGATGCCAAGTCGCTGGCAAAGATGCCAGTTGTCCACAACGTCAAAATCAACATCAGCTGCTGCAGCAGCGTTGAGTATCTGATTGTTTTGGTAGTCTATGTGCCAGGACATCTCCTTGAGATCCTTATAGTAACCGTATTTTGGATATGTGATGTTGAAATGTCCGCAACGAACCCACCAACCAAGGCAAGCATCGTTTGGCCTGTGAACCAGCACAACTGGACAGTCTGGCCAAGTCTCGCGCAAGAAATCTATCTGTGCTGAAAACAAATGGCTCTTTATGATCTTGATACCACCTTGGGCATGCCCAGCCCATGGTCTATCAAACTCTGCTTCGCACATGCCTTTGCTGTGCTGATCAAGCTGATCAAACCAGCTGCCAAACTCCATACCTGGATCAAAATATGCACCAAGATGCATGAGATCCATGGTACCGCTGGCATCATGATAGTATAGGCGAGAATCGCTATAATCCCCGCGATCTATGTCACAGCTGTAGTAAATGTTCTTTACCACGCTGCTCCACTTGCTGCCAGGGGCACCTGCTACGAAGATATACTTCATTTTAACCAATTTGGTTTGTTGTAATTGTTAACATAGTCGTCGAGTTCAGTTCTCTCACAGGCACTGATATACTTGGCATTAGCATCATTGGCAAGTATCTGTTCTATTCTCGGGTCATTCCATGCTATGGGAAAATCCAACCACGCTGACAAGCTGCGTATGTAATTTTGCCTGTATAGGTAAAGCAGTTCTTGGCTCACAAAGAAAGGTGGTTTCTCAAGATTCCTGATCAAGAGTGGCATGATTCCCCATGTCGGCCCACCTCGCACCCTACGCTGCTGCAGTTCTAGTATGTTGCGATCCCTACCAATGGCAACTATCTCATGATCTATGCTGTGCTTTGCGAGCTGTTCTGTAAACGCGAACAGCTGGGGGATATGCGGTTTGTAGTTTACCATATAAGTGCTGCTTATGCTGGTAACTGCAAACTGCTTACCTCCCATCACGCTCTTGTTGATCTTCGACGGATCATTCCAATAGGCATTGAAAGGTTCTTTTTCATGTGGTATGAAATAGCCATCAGGTTCCAACAGTGCCTTCCATCCATGCACATCATCGTGCAGGCTAAAGATCTTGCTGAACAGATGGTTACCAGAACCCTGCGGGCCTATCAGAATGATCATCTTCATGTTAAGCTACCTCTGGCTGAGTCTTTGGGGTAGTCAGATAGCTCACGATGCAGTTAACAACAGCACCGCCAATTAACTGTACTGCTGTACCTATGGTCATTATGATCGGACCGCCGCCAAACAGCAAACCATAAACATAGATAGGACTTCCTATACAGATGCCCACAAATGCGCCTGCATAAAACCCCCAGCGAGTAACAAAGTTGCGCGCCGCTATCGCTAACACATAATTCCCAGCCAATGATAGCCCTATTGCCCTGCTAGCCAAGAAGAACGTGCCTATGTCTAGACCCGGTATGTTTGACATTGCTATGCCTATGGCAGCTAGGATGAACATGGCAGCAAATGCCCATCGCATGGGATTCTTTGCATCTGCTGCATCATGGAAATCATTGCTGCTGATAGTTGCACTGGTCATCAATATTGTGT
>Ga0208256_1000131_pt1 | contig 17264 bp, 16 predicted proteins | sample CryBogCBH22Jun08_FD_184608 | JGI IMG/M metagenome (GOLD analysis project Ga0208256, IMG submission 184608) | Freshwater microbial communities from Crystal Bog, Wisconsin, USA - CBH22Jun08 (SPAdes) | ecosystem: Environmental > Aquatic > Freshwater > Lake | place: Crystal Bog, Wisconsin, USA... | reverse complement strand
GCTCTGATGAATCTAAATGCTTTAACATCATTGATGCTTTGTCAATAATAGCATTTAATTCTCTGCGAACCATGTCATGTTCGTCTTCTATATCATCAACTGCTTCTTTGATAGGTTCTTTTTTATCACCTAGAAGTAGTTTTCTAAGACCTTTTTTTTTATCTCCGCAACCACATGAGCTTTTACCACACTCTTCACATTCTTTACCTTCTTCAATTTCTACTTCTTCTTTGTATGCAGCCTTTGAAGCATCAAGATCACGACCTGTTCTTTTATTTTGTGGAGTTTTTAGTGAATACTTAACTTTTTCACCATTATATACATCTGGACCATTGCCAACACGATCAGCATGTTTTTCTGTCTTATGCTTGGCAACAAAATCCTGTTCAGCAGGAGCTTTTGGCATATAGTCAACACCAGGATCTTTACCAGTTGATCCAGGTACTATCTTTGATGATTTAACACCTGCTAAGATGTCTTTAAGTGACTTTGCCATTATTATTCTTCCTCTGTTTCTCCAACAACTTCTGGTGCTTTAAACATCACAGAAGCTATTTCTTGTTTTCTATTTTCTACTGCTGAAGCAAGTCTATCCATCATTAATGAATTGAATGCATTACCGAATTCATCAGGCTTTTGTTCAACAGCATTAATAATTAAATCTGTTACACTATATTTATCATTCTCAATCATTTACTTTCTCCTTGATCACCTTGGCCTGTTCCTTTTGGAAGACCCATTTTTCTCAACACATCTGGATTCTTTGCTAAAATTTGAACAGCTTGTTTATATTTTGATTGTTCTTGAGGAGTTCTATCTTCAACTCCTCTTTGTTTCATTTGTTTAATAAACACCATAGCATTTCTAATTTCTTGCATCTTCTGTGCATCAGGATCATCTTTTTCTTTTGGTCCTGTTACTTGTTGAACTTGCTGTTGTTCCATTTCTTGCTGATTCATCATTTGAACGTTTTGTTCAATCATTGGATTCAACCATCTTGGATCATGAGAAGCATTCTCCATTCCAATTTCTGCATCCATTTCAATGATGTCTTCATCAGATTGATGTAAAATATTTTTACGAACAAATTCATGTGAATAATATTTGCCAATCATATCTTGAGCATTACGTGCTTGATTGATACGACCATCAAGAATTTCCATATTCTTGAGTTCAGTGAAATAATTATCTTTTGCGTAATCAAAACGAATATTTTGAAATATTTTATTAAAATCTTCAATAGTCATTATATTTTTAAGAACTAATTGTTTTTCCAGCATCTTAATAAACAACATTGAAAACTTAGTTCTTAGACGAATAACAAAACGTGCAAATTTTAATTCGTCTCTTGTTATTTCAGTTGCACGTCCAATAGAAAATAGTGCATCTGAATTAAGACGTGAAATAGGAACATTAAGGCAATTCAGAAATTTCTTCTGAAAGTAAAGAACGTCGTCCATCTGCCCTAATGTTTGGCCACCTGGAAGAGTAGTAACCTCAGTCCCTCTTCCACCTTCTCTACGTGGCAACCAATAATCTTCTAACATAGTCATAAATTTACGATCATCACGTACTTCACCAGTAGCACCATCATAAATTAATCTGTTTTTATGTTTAACCATAATATCACGAACATATTGTTCTGCCTTCATCTTAGGCAAGTTACCAACGTCAATATACCAAATACGACGTTCTGGTGCACGTGATAATCTGTAAATAACTAAAGCATCTTCAAGTGTTCTTAACTGATTAAGTGCTTTAATTGCTTTATGAAGATATGAAAGAACCATTGTTCCTTGGTTATCTGTTAAACCAGAAACAATGTGTAGAATAGAATCTTTAGCAATTTTTAATCCAGTAGTTGAAGGACCAACTACTTTATTACCATAAGAAAATCCTTTATCATTAAATATGAAATATTCATTAATAATTTTGGCAATAGAAGCATCTCCTGGATTTTCAGAAGTAACTCTCTTTTTTGCAATCTCTCTTACTTTACGAATTTTTCTTGGATCAATATATCTGACTTCTTTAATACCTGCTTTTGTATCTTTTGGATCAACAACAACATGGTAATATAATCTACCATCAACATACCAACGTCTATAAATTTCATAAGCATGATTTTGAAAATCTAAAATATTTAAACAATTATTAAATTCTTCGGTAATTGCTTTTTTAACAGGATCTGATAATTCAATTTTATCTAAATTAATTTTAACAATTTGCTCTTCGTCAATTGATATTGATTCATTTACAATTTCATCAACAGCAGAATCACATTCTGGATGAAGTGACATCTCACGATATTTTGTTACTAATTCTGCTTCTGTTCGTACTGTACCATCAAGATCTACATATGTTCCATATGAACCACCTGCAGCAATAACAACTGCGCCATCATCTGACTCTTTAGGAGCAAATGATGGTAATGGATCTTGATCTTGTGATTTTCTTTTGAATTCGAATCCGAATAAACTTATGGCCATTTAATTCTCCAATATCGGGGAGAGTTTTATCTCTCCCCTTAATCAAACTATAAAGTAATAATATATTTATGCAGGTCCAAGTGGGCCATCAGTTATTGACTGTGCGCCATAAACATTAACGCCACCAGCCTTTTTATCAGAAGCTTCAACTAATGGTAGCCAGTAATCATAATTAAATGATACTGAAAACTCTTCAACAGCGCCAGTGCTTGACCAATCAAGAGCAATATTACCAACAGAAGTTGGGAATGCACCAACAATAGCATATGATCTTAGTAAAGTACCATCTTTACCATATTGAATAACTTCTAGATCAGTCTTATACTGTTCTGCATTAAGTGAAGGATCACGAACGTTTGCAACCATACGGTTGATTGCATTTGACCAAAGTTCAAACATAGCACGAACAGCAAAATCTTCATCGTTCATGATTGTTGTTGACCAAGCGCCAAAAGTACGTTCGCCAGCAAGTTTAATTGTTCTTCCAAAATAAGGAACTTCAAAAGAACCAATTTCAGATGCTGGAAGCTCTGCAGCACGTGCAACAAAGCTAAATTTCTGAACTGATACGTTATCAATTCCAATACCTGCTGGAACTGTTAAGTAAATATTGAAGAGGGATGGTCTAGCACCACCGTATACTAGACCAGCTTCTTTAAAAGTATTAATATTAAAAGGCATCTATCTACTCCTTTAGAGTTTTTAATTTATTTATTAAAAATTACCAACAACAGTTGAGAACTGAACACCAGTTCCAACAGCAACGAAGTTAAGCTGAATGAAGTTGATGCTTCTTGCTGGCTTAATATAAATGTCACCAACGAACTGATTGGAATCAATTATCTGAGGAGTATTGTTAGTATCATCACACACTACTAAGAAGTCAGTGATACCACGTCTACCTTGAATTGTTCTAAGATATGGTGTAACCAAATTCTTGAACTGTGCTCTGGTAAAGGAATCATTAAATTCAAATAGTGAATATTTAGCAGACTGTGATATTGCCTTTTCAAGAACAATGAACAATCTACGTACATTGATTCTATCAAATGCAGATGGCTTTGACTGTAGAGTTTTATCACCGTAAAGAACAGTTCCTTTACCTGGGAATGTTACAACAGGATTTACACCATTTACATATAATAAATCTCTATCAGTTTGTTTTGGGTTGAAAGCTAGTTTAACAAGATTTTTAATTTGACCACGATTAAATCCTGCTGGAGACCACCAAGCATCATTTGTATGATCAGTTCTTGCTAGAAGACCACCAATGTCACCATTTAAAGGAATCCAACGATAAATGTCGTTATAACGATCATACTGATACTTATAACCAGTATCAAGAATTGCATATGAACTGTCATGGATTACATTTCTCCAATCAACAATTCCTAATGCTTCCTGACCAAATGCGTTAAGAACAAGTGATTTATCTGGTGATGCAACAAGAACACAATCTTTTCTAACACCAACAATATTGTCAATGATATAATTAGTTAGAAGATAATTGTTTATAATGTTTACATTAATACCAGCAGTAGTACCACCAATTGGACGACCTTGAAGAATAATTGAGATATCAATGTCTTCTTTTGAGGCAAATAGATCATAACCAGATGCAATAACTGATAGATCAACTGTTTCTTCGTTTAAACCATCTGAACCAAGATTAAAATAATAATTTCCTGGAGCAGTAGTTAGTGTTGATTCAAGATTCATTGCAGTTGCTGAAGTAGCAAGTGGTCTATCAGCTGCCCACCAAATATAGTATGAATTTTGATTAATTACATCTTTGTAATAATTTGTTGTACCATCTTGATTTTTACCATCAGTTGCTCTTGAAAGACCTTTGAATGTCTCAAGAATAGTACCTGGAGTTCCAGTAAATTCACCTAATTCATCAACAACTACTACATGTAGTTCGTCTTGAGCAGCAGTATTACCATTATAGAGTTGGTAATTTGACTGGCCTGGAGCTTTTCCAACTGCGTCATAGAATTCCCAATGTCTGCTAATAGTATTTGTTGAATAATTTGTATGTAATCTATAAGGTGTTTGGAACTGTAGATTAAATCCAGAAGAAGTTGAATTGGTAGTAATATTACTAATGTCAGTAATTTTCATATACTGAAGATTAATAGAACTATTACCAAATAGAATTTGATCCCCTAGTATCATATGGTTTACTACATTTGCAGCAAAGTTACCAGAAGTATCACCATTAAAAATTAATATTGCTACGTTTGAACCAACATTAGAATACATAGTTCCAGATATTTGAACATTTGCTGGATTAACTCCAGTTCCGTTTGCATATGTTCCATAACCAGTTAATGAAATATTTGAACTATATGTTTCTGCGTTATCAACAACAGCAACTCTAATTGAGTTACCAATTGAACCTGGATATTTTGCAATCCAAGTAACACCATCTTCAAAATTACCTTCTTTTGAAGTATATGAATTTTCGTTAGTAACAATTTGATTTACTAGATTTGATACAAAAGTACCTGATTCAACACCTAGTGCTGTATATGAAGTTTCTGGCCAACCAAAATAAAGAGTTGTGGCAAGAACACTATTTGTATTTGAAGAAAGAACAACGCATGAGCTGTTAATTACCTGTAAAACAGTAACATCAGTCATAACAGTTGAAGTGTTTGAAGACTGAGTTACATACATGTCAGCAACAATACCGTCAGTGTTACCAGAAACAACAAAATAATGATTGTTTGAAACTGTACCACCAACAGTGTTAGCAATAAATGATTGAGAAGCAACTGCTCCACCAGTATTCGCTGCACGTGAAATATAAAGAGCATTGGTATATGATAGGAAGTTAGCAGCAGTAAACCATGTTTCTGAATTATAGTTTGTTGGTTTTCCGAATCTATTAACTAAAGATGTTTCTGTATCAAGTAGGACTCTTTCGCCTACTGGACCCCAACGAAATAAACCAGAAAAAGCACCAACTGATGTTGATACTGCTGGAACAATCGTTGTAAGATCAATTTCGGTAACATTAACGCCTGGGCTTAACTGAATGGCCATTTTTTTCTCCTTTTAGACAAGAAATTAATAATATCATTTCAATTTATTTATTAAAATCTGTCTTTTACGCTAAAAATCAGGTTGCTCTCTCCATAACCAAGCATCAGGATGATATCTTTCTATTGTATCATCATAATCTTCTCTACCATCTTCCATAAATCCGAAAGGTGCCAAATCTTGTTCAATTTCATCTTCTGTTTTATCTCTTAGAGCATGAAGCGTATTTATGTTAGTATATTCTTTAAAATACTGTTGTTCTGATAACCAACCAAATAAAACAAGACACATAACCAAATCATCATGTTTTCCAGATTCTGCTTCATAGGAATTTGCTTTTTTTGAGAAGGTAGAAAGCTCATTGATAGTATTATAGTCATTTACTATAAATTGATTTTGTTCTATAAGAAGTTTCAATATAGAACATCCTATTGATTTTACTACTTTTGTAGTTCTGATGCCTTTATCAATTGATCCTCCACCAAATCCAGAAGTAATTCTTTTTCCTGATCTACCTGCATTTTCTGTGAATAATATATGTTCATAACCAAAATCATAATGAAGAGCATGTGATACTTGTTCTCCAATATCATTTACTTCAACCAGAACAGAGGCATTATTATAAGCTTTTGCCACTCTATGGATGATTTCAGCATAATCCACTGGAGTTACGGCATTACTTCTAAAAATAGCAGCTTGTTGATATGGCATGGAAGTTACGTCTATAAGCTGAAATGCAGAATAATCTAATCCTTTACCACGTGATACGTCACAAACCATCATATATACATGGCCTTTTTCTGCCTGTATATATTGGACTAGCCCTTCTTTTTCCATTAATGGAGGTTGATGTACTAACTCTTTTAATTTCCAACCAGCAATAAGAGTTCCTGATGATCCAAGAAAGTCAGCTTCATATTCCTGACCAAACTTCTCAAGGTCGAAATTCATGGAAGCTAAAGTATCATTTTTCCATTTTTCGTCTCTTCCAGGAACATCTGGCCATCTGACTAGAATTGGATTATAACCATTTCTTCCTTCTTGGGCGTTTATCCAAGTTTTATGAAAATGATTAAGACCATTAGGAGTAGAAACCAGAATCATTTTGGTCTCAGAACCAGAAGAAATAGTAGGATAAACTGATGTAAAAAATTCATCCCAATTATCAATAAATGCTGCTTCGTCTATGAATAGTAAGTTGATAGAATAACCACGAATACCAGAAGCTGAAGTTGCTGAAGCTATAATTCTAGAATTATTTTCAAGTTGCATGGAACCTTTATTCCATTCAATAATTCCTTGTTGAAGCCATTTTGGAAGGTGCTGATAAGCAAGCTGAATACGTCCAAGAATTTCACGTGCTGTGTCTCCTTTGTTGGCAAGAAGAGCAACAGTTTTTTCTGGATTGAATATAGTATACCAGAGAATAAAAGCACAAGTTGTGGTTGATTTACCTGCCTGACGTGCCGTAGTAACAATAGTATTTCTGTTATCTTTAAATGACTCAACCATTTTTTTCTGATAATCATATAATTTAAATGGTACAAGACCTTCATCAACATTGATGATTTTCATATAATTTTCAGTAAAATAAATTACATCTTTAGAGCATTTCATATACTCTTCAAGTAATTCAGGAGTCCATTCAATAGACTGATTTGATTTTTTTAAAAGTGGATTTCCTAAATATCCTTTTACATCAATATCAATATCATCCATCTTTACTATTAATATCCTTAATCATTTTTTGTAATTCTGCTGTACTTCCAACAAACAAATTATTTGTAACGCTTTTAGCTTTTTCGTTTATTGGTGAATCAGCATGTTTAATTTCACGTATTTTTTCTTGTAAATCTAATAAGCGTTCGTTTGCATTTAACATAGTATCCATTAACTTAGCATAAACTTCAAATGCACGTGGATGTTGTGATGAAGATGCAATTTCAGCCAATTTAAACATAGCCTCTTTACCGTCTTCAATCATTTCATGAAAATTTGCTCTTGCTGTTTCAAAATCTTTTGATGCTGAATCATCATGAGAATCCACAAGCATTTTATCTAAGATATCAATTTTTTTTTCTATTGGATCAAGACCTAAAGCCTTTCCAATATGATCGTCATCATTTTCATCACTCATTTATTCACCGTTTGTTGATATATCATAAATTTCTGTTATGTATCCAAAATCGTCTGATGCTTCTATTTCTTGATATGGAACAGTATTAATATTATTGTTTGGTGCACCATAATAATTTATTGGTGCTCCTGTATTAGCATCAATTCCTGGTTGAATTGTAATTTTAGCTGCCATTGCAGTGTTTCCTACTGCATCTGGTAACTGGCCATCAGGAACTTCTGGTATAAAGAAGTCAACATTAACGAATTTAATAATACCTGTTTTCTTAATTGGACCATATAGATAACCTTTAACAGTTAAATCAAGTGTCCATATAATTTGTCTTCTTTTATCAAGTTCACCAGCATAACTATCAGCATAGTCTATGTTATTTAATATAACTGGAATATCCATAATTACTTCCATCTCTGGAATTAATTTAACTCTTGTTGTCCAGTCAGGAGTAAAAAATGGTAAAACTTGTTCAATAATTTTAGTACCATCTTCAACGTTTTTAGCATAAACAAAAACTTTAAAATCTATATTATATGGTACTGGGTTGTATTGATATCTGAATTTTGATTTTTCAGTTAAAACATCACTTTTAACTGCTATTCTTCCAGTTGTTGGTAATTTTCTTGAACCATCATATGCCATTTTACCAATTTCAAATGAAATCATAGGTAATGGCATAGTTGCTGTTGGTCTATCAATATTTGGATCTTGAAAAACACGTGCAAGCATTTTATCTTTTGGACCATATGTAATTGGCACACGAACTAAAGATATTTCTTTTCCTGTTTTATCTGTTTTTGTAATACGTATATCGTTGAAAAGTGTTCCAACTAAAATTACATATTTTCTTATTGTATCAAAATACCAAGTTTGTCCAAACATTATATATTACCTAAACTAAATGGATCTGAAATAGAGAAGTCAACAAATATATCTGATTCTTTTTGTATTTCTTCTGAGTCATCACCAGGAATTAGATCGCTTGTTGTAGAACCCTCAAGTACAATATAATCACTGTCTTCTGTTAGAATCATTTCATCAAGCTCTGTTTTTAATGTCCAATCAATTGCATTAATATCAAATTTCTTTTGAAGAGAATCAATTTCAGGAATACCAGTTGAAATTCTTTCATTAGAATATTCGAATAATTCTGTATTTATACGCCATAAATATAATTTTCCCAAAGGGTAGTGCATTTCAAATTTTTCCACATATTTAATTTGAAAACATTTTTTATTTAATGGGTAGTAAATTAAATCGCCTTCATTTGGTCGTGGTTGTGTTGTTATAGTAGAAACTTCGTCATCAAATACTCTCATTGCGAAGGCAAAGGTTACTTGATCTCTAATCTCAATGCCAAACTTAGACATGAAATTACCATCACCTTTAAATCCATCAAAAGATTCTATATACATCTCAAAAAGAATTGCCTGTTCATAGGACGATTGGTCGTCGGCACCGTAAATTTGGTCAAAATTATTTAATTTTCTAGGTATATACCAGCAATCAATTCCGTAAATACGAATTGATTCCATAATTAAAGAATTTAATAATTCTTGCTCTTGAGAAGCACCTACGTTGTTGAAAAATACCGAAGTTGCCAATTTATGATTCCTAGATTAATGTTTTTATTTATTTATCATAATTTGGCATTGGCATTATACCAGCTTTTCTTTTTGCCCATATTTCTTTAACTATCTATCATCCCAGAAAATCAGTTACCGGTAAACTGTAGCTTCGAATCATTTCTTTTTCTAATTCTGCTCTTTCATCAGTGGCTTCATCGTATATTTTCTGACCATTAAAAGTAATACCACCAGGAAGAGGCATTGAACCATATTTTTTCAAATTGGTCCCATATTGTTGTTTAATCAAACAAGTAGCGTATCTAGCTAACCAACGATCAGTCCATACTTTGATATAAACTTCTGGATCAACAACTTGATATGCTTCAACAATAATATAATCACCTTCATTAACTATATTCCAATCCATATCAATATAAAGTTTATTAACATAACGATTATATCTTAATGGTTGTTTTCCAACCAACATCTGTTCCAGAAACTGAACATGCTGAAGTGCCATATAATAAGGCACCATAGAAACTGAAGTAAGAGTATAAAGATCATTAAGCGCAATCTGATAACGAATATTGAATAGGTTATTTGTATTAAGAGCCTGACCAATTTCAAAGATATTTACAACACCAATTATGTTATTTGGCATAGTAATATATCTATTAACTTTGTCTTCGGACGTTATTGGATACTTATAATAGGTCTTTTCAGAACCTGAGAAATGATAATCCCAAAAATATTGCAAAGCATCATCAATACGATCATCTAACTGATCGTCATCAATATTGATTTCATTTAAAGGTTTACCCAATCTTCTTAGGCAGTATTCCTTGAATGATGCTCTGTCTACTGGAATCATTTACTTTCCCCAATTGATTTTATTAGTATTTAGTGTTTCTTTATAATAATATTTTTAATAATATCAGTTGTTCCTGATCCAGAAATTTTATATTCTAAATCATCATTTTTTGTTAAAATTTCATATTTTCCTACTTTATCCAACAATATTTCTATATAAGAAGTCATTATTGCTTTAGATATTGCAAGAGCAATACAAGAATGAACGCCATGACCCCATGCTAGATGAGATGAGTTGTCTCTGAAAATATCAAATTTATCTGGATCTGTAAATTTGTCTGGATCTCTATTAGCAGAATCTAAACAAACAGCCACTCTATCACCAGGATTTAATTGAATTCCATGTATATTACATTCTTTAATAGCAGTTCTTAGAAATCTTCCAGTTGATGTACTAAATCTTAAAGATTCATTTACTGCTAATTGAATCAATGATCTATCAGATATTAATAAATCTAATTGATTTTCTCTGTATAAATCTAATGTTAAGAATTGTAATGCAGCAATTAATGAACCTGTACCAGAAAGCATGGGTCCACCCAAATACAAAGAACTATCATCATTCGTGTATGTTTTTTTCAAAGAATTTTCTATATATTCTTTATATATACCAGGGCCAGTTGCTGGTATTCTATTTCTTATTGTTTTTACTAATTTTTTATACTTAGATAATATTAGATTATATTTTTCTTCATAATTTTCTACATGATCTTTTGAAACAGAAAACGGACTGTGTTTTTGTGATTCAATTATTATATCTTTTATATATGGTTTATATAAAGGAAAATTCATAATTTCAGCACCAACCCATGCTGATAATTCTTCTGTTATTTCTGAAATATTTAATTCTTTTTTATTGTCAAAATATTCTTTTGCTTTTTCTGAAAATAATTTTGATACTCTTTTTATATTATCTTTACTATATGCATTTTTAACCATATCTTTATATTCATTATGAATAGGATTATCACTAGCACCTAAAGTATTACCAAATCTAGAAGAATCTTCTAAAAGTAAATTACCTTTTGATGATGAAAATATTTCAGGATTATTAAGTATATATAAAACATCTTTATATCTGGTAATTACATATAGATTATATTTTTCACTATAGTAAGCTTGATCTAAATTTCTAAGTTTTTTATATATGAAAAATTTATTTAATAACCAATCATTTAACTGAGGATCAAAAAGTTCCATTTATAACTTACCACTTACTATTAGTAATTTTAACATATTTTTCAATAAGTTTTTTAAATTCTTTCTTTTGAGCTTCTGTTAATGTATCTAGTGCACCCATATCATATTCACCATATTTTAGATTGTTTTTTCTTAAAAAATTACCGAATACTTTTTCATATGCATCATATTCAACCCATTTCTTAATTTCATCAACCCAAAAATATTCTTTACCATCATCTGGTTTTGGAGGAGCATCAATAATTTCTTCTTCTTTAATATTTAACTCTTCTTGTGTTTTGTCTCTGATATGGTATACATCAGTCCAAGTTTTTGTCTTATAAAGATCAGTATAATAGTTACTTAACTCATAAGTTACCTTATCGACAATTTGAAAAAAAGTTAATTCAGGATGTGGTTCTCTATGAAATCTGGCAAATCCTTCTGGTGGATTTTCTGGATCAAGGTTTGGAAATATCATTTTCATATTCCAATCAGTAATTGGATGTTCAAAAGGTTCATTATTTTTTATTTGAATATAAAGATCCATAATTAACTCCAATTACCATATACTCTGCCATTTCCACCAGGACCAGCATTTTGTGGTGCGGCATCACCGCCTCTACCAATTAAAACACTAATTGTTGAACCCCATGGAGGATAATATGGTGTTTCACGAAAAGTAAAGTTTGCGGCAGCTTGACCACCAGCACCACCATAACCTCCCCAATGACCACCTTGTTGTGGTGCTCCAGCTGCTCCACCATTACCAGCTACTCCTGTTTGTAAAGTAGCATATCCTCCTGTGGCGTCTGCACCACCACCAGGAGCAGTAGCAAAATCAGCACTACCACCACCTCCAGCACCACCATATCCATGTGCTTCGTATCCAGGAAAATTAAAATATGAAGCACTACCAGGACCGCCATTGTAACCACTATTTCCAAGACCATATATGTTGTGGTTATCACCACCACCGCCGCCACCTCCAGCACCATTAACAACTACATAAAAATATTTGTATGCTGGACATATAAATGTATACCAAGTATTTACTGCATATGGTGGAGAATTAAAATCAAACCCGCCTGGATTTGGTTTTCCAAGAAACGAACCCATATTTGTTCTACCACCAGCCAAAAATCTATTTGTACTATCCCCAAGATTAGTGGCATGAGTGATAGCAGATATTTGAGATATTGATATTGGTCCAGAGCTAGGTAATGTCATTTATACTATTATTTCTTTTCCCAAGGTAAATGCATTTCAGAAATAGTTGACTTTTTATGATCAATCTGTGACTGAATTCTTTCATCAATATGTTTTTCATAATCACCAGCAACTGAATTTTTGATCCAAGAAAGAACAGTTGATTCATCTAACTTATCTGCAGGAATAAAATCTTTTTTATTTGATGGATCTAATTTTGGTTCAAAAGGAGTAACACCTTCAAACACTCCTTCATTACCGCTTTCGTCCTTACCAATCTTCTGCCAATAAGTATGAACAACAACTCCTTCAAAAACACCTCTGGTATCTGTTTTGATTCCAGTAATTTTCCAAGTATATGTTAATGACATTTTTTAATTTCCTCTATTTCTTGTTTAAGCTCTTCAATTTGTGTTTGTTGTTCTTTTATTGCCTGAATAAGCAATGGAACTATTTTTTCGTATTTAACAGTTTTATAGTTTTCGCCAGATCTAGAAGTTCCAGTTTTCTTTAGTTCTTCATCAGTATATTTTTTGTCTGGTTCAGGCAACCATTTATCAAATGGAGCCAATGCTATAACTTGTGGTAATACTTCTTCTATTTCTTGAGCAATAACACCAACTTCATCTAGTTTTCTTTCTGGTGTAAACCCAAGACTATCAGCTTTTTCATTCCAATCAAAAGTAACACCTCTGATCTTTTTAATTTTTTCAATGGCATTTGGAATTTCTTTGATGTTTTCTTTCAATCTACCATCAGAAGCAAATGCTGTTACATCATAAGCAACTGTTAAGTTACCACCAAATGTACAATTATTATTTGTTAAATCCCAAACAGTTGGCCACCAATAACTTGGACCAACTGTATTCCAAGAAGTAGTATTAACACCACCACGTAGAACATAAAGCAAGTTACTATTATTATGTAACATGGCAGAATAGCCATCAGTATCTTGGAAATACAAGGTTGGTGCACTATTATTCATTACTAAATTACCACCAAGTAGTAATTGGTTTAATCTTGATGTCTGAGATGGATTAACATACCAATTAGGATCTTTACGATCATAGATAAAATTAGGTCTGAAATCATTTACATATGAAACACCATTTGGATCTACATAATAATTATTATCATTAGAATCTATGAAAGTAGTTCCATATACCGCACCATATGAATATAATTGATTGAGATTAACACTATTTAATCTTGAAGTTCCGTTTGGATCTAAGTAATAATTAGTATCATTAGAATCATATATAATTTGAGCATAAAGTGAAGAGAATGTTGGATTACTGTAGGTTGCTAAATTCTGGTTAATAATAAACCCAGAAAGAGTTGCTGCAGAACCAGTAATATTAATATTCCAGTTGCCTTGAGCATTTGCACCATAGATACTAGGAACAACATCATTATAATTTGTTGATGTTAATGCACGTCCACCGTTAACATATAAATTAGAAGTTGGCATTTGATAGTTTGCACCATCAAAATAAAGATATCTATTACCAGTGTTACCAAGATAAATAACACCAGTACTAGGACTACTAGGTCTTATGGCACGAATGTCAGCATTAACATTTAAATCACCATTGTTTATTGTACATCCAGCATTATGAGTTGTATAACCATTGATTGTTAAAACCCCACCAATAGTAGTTCCAGACGCAGAACCATCAATTGTTACAGAACCATTTCCAAGATTGAATGTAAATGGTCTATAGCTATTATATGAACCATATTGGTTTCCGGCAGAAGTTGATAGAAGATAATATGATGAACCATCATTCCAAGAGAATACACCATAGTTACCATTAATATGTCTGAAACCTGCTGACACACTTGCAGCAATATATCCACCAGAAGCACGACTTGTTCCAGTAATATCAAGTGTATATGCAGGATTAGTTGAAGTTCCAATAGCAATATTACCATTGGAAGAAATATACATTCTCTGTGTACTTGTTGTACCAATTGAAAGGAATGAACTATCAGCAAGAGTTATGAATGCACTCTTATCTGCATAATTTTGGCCAATAGTTAAACCATTGGCACCAAGAGTTCTAAGTCTTAGTATTGACTGTGCAGAACCAACACCGTTTGTACTGGTAACACGAATACCATCAGCATTGTTTATATTTGTTGTGATATCTAATTTATATGCTGGATTGTTTAGACCTAATCCAACATAACCATTAGCAACGAAATTAGTATTGGCAGATTGTAGAGTTAGAGTGCCAGAAATAGCAGTGATATTAGGAATTGTCAATACACCAACAGCATTGGTATTGACTCTTGCCATATCAACAATACCATCTTTGAAGAATAGTAATCCATCTGTACCAGTAAGTGCTGTACTATCATTGAACACAAGCATACCATTAGCACCAGGAGCAGTAATGTCAGCAGATCCTACTGGACCCCATTCAACATGATCTCCTCTGGAAATTAAAACACCACCTAATGGACCAGCACCACCAGTGTAATCGTAAACTGGTCCTCTTAATTTAACAGTATTATTGAAGTCCCATGCCGCTGGTCCAGTGATATGATAATCAGATGCATTGTTTTGAACCATAAATTCAGTTAGGAATCTTGCTCTTGAAACACCATCACTGAATTGCGGAAGAAACTGACCATTTTGTAATTGAATTGCAGGAACTGTAATACCAGTGTTTACATATAATGAGTTGGCAATTGATGTTGTACCAAGAATATTAGTTGTATTTGAAAGTGTTGTTGTATTTTGAACTGTTAGATTATTGCTGACTATTGCAGCACCATTAACTCTCATAACGTTAGTGATATCAACAGTATATACTAGATTTGCTGATTCTGGTTCTTCTGCATCAGGATTACCAGAAAGAATACTAATTCTTGATCTTAAACCATTAGTATAAGTATTTTGATTGAATCTTGCTGTGCCATTGAAGTATGCATTATTGGCAGAAGTAAATGCACTATTTGTTGTTGTTGGTCCAAGAATTAAAGTTGTGTTACCAACAGTTAGTGTATTAATTAAAACAGTATTGCCAACAACATAGGCATTACCAGAAATATTTGCGGAAGAACTAACTGAATCGTTACCTACTTTAAGGTTTCCAATTACTGATAGTGTGTTTGAGAAATTAGCGTTGCCAGTAACTAAAATAGTGTTTGAAAGAGTTGTATTACCAGTTATGGCTAATGTATTTGAACCAACAATTTTTCCTGTGATTGTTGTATTACCAGAAACATTTGCTGTACCAATAACCGCAAAATTAGCATCTGGTGATGCTGTATTGATACCAACTTGACCGTTATTGGCCCATATTAAGTTGGTATTTACACTCATACCATTTTTTACGTTGAAAGCTGTATTATTACCTTGTCCTGACATTGGTTCCCTCTCCCCAACGGTTAATAAGAATTTATGACAAAATCAAGATATATACAGCTTTCAACGTCAATTAACTATTTATTAATTACTCTGCTTCTGGAGCAGGATTAGCAGCCTGTGCAGCCTGTAGCTGTGGAACTAACTGCTTATTCATTTCCTCAACTAACTGAAATACTGACTCATATGGTGCCTTACCAAGAGCAGCAAAAATAACATTTACATGATCTACAGATAGTTCTAGCTTCAATTTAACTTTATCCATGTCAATCTCCTTCATGTTATGGATATGGTGACGTATTATTTAGTTAGCTGAATCTGGTGGTGTTGGTAATGATGCCTTATAAGCAGCAATAACATCTTTAGTCCATGTTACTTTTGCAATTGCTTTGACGTTATCTGGCATTTCTGATACATCATCTCCAGGTGCAAAAGACCAACGATGATATGTTTCAGCTATCTGAACATCATCTCTTATAATTCTAGTCGCTTCACGAACTTGAATTACACCTGTTTCTAAAATTTCTATTTTATCAATTGTTTTTGTTTCTGAAAGAGCCATTTTATCCCTCTAAATTATGCTGATGCCATATAAGCAATACCGCCAACCATTGTATAATTTGGTCCAATGGTAGAACCATTATTATATGTAATAATAGGCATAGAAGTTACACCAGTAGTTACATATCCAGTAAAAGTATATCCTGTGGTTTGTATTTCTCTTCCTACTGCACAACTACCATAGCTAGTAGATGATGATACTGCAAAAGGTAAACCTATAGCTACAATACCAGTAGCTGTACCTACACTAGTAATAACGACTTGAAATCCAGCATGAACCATTCTACCAACTTTTGTATAGTATCCAGCGCATGTATAAGATCCTATAGTTCCTCCAGATGAACTAACTGTTGGTGTATATGTTCCAACTTCATAATCATTTAAAGTAGATTGTGTTAAACCACCAGGATTTGAATTAAATGTTATACCACTTCCAGAAGCTACTTGTATATTACCTGCTGCAGTAATACGCATACGTTCTGTGTTATTAGTAGCAAAAACAAAATCAGCATTTGCTCTGTTATAAAGATATCCAATATTATCATTGGTTGTTGCCCAACCTTGAGATAATGTTATATTATTTGTTGTTTGTCCATTTGTAAAAATATTTAATCCATTACTCAAATTAGATCCACTAGCAATAGATATATTACCATTGTATATTACCAATTTACTAAATCCACCATTAACTGAATTTGGAGAATTAGTTCCAACACCTAAATTACCACTTGAATCAATTCTCATAACTTCAGTACCAGCAATAGAAGCTCTAAAAGGTGCAGTAGCAGCAGGACCATTAATGTCTAATGGAAACTGAGGAGTAGTATTACCAA
>Ga0208256_1000129_pt1 | contig 17359 bp, 13 predicted proteins | sample CryBogCBH22Jun08_FD_184608 | JGI IMG/M metagenome (GOLD analysis project Ga0208256, IMG submission 184608) | Freshwater microbial communities from Crystal Bog, Wisconsin, USA - CBH22Jun08 (SPAdes) | ecosystem: Environmental > Aquatic > Freshwater > Lake | place: Crystal Bog, Wisconsin, USA... | reverse complement strand
TCTAAATATAGCTGTAAAATCCATTACTTTACCGGTACCCTCTTTACTAAACTTAATTTGACTCACACCGCCTAAGGCTACATTAGTAAATTCCCATAACCCTAACGGTACACCTGTTTCACTTAATGATTCTAATTGTACTGTACCGGTTATTGGTTTCGTACTCTCTTTTGGATCTTTTGCTGTTAATAGAGTTGTAAACCTGTTATAAAGTACATAATGTGGGTCACATCTAAACGTTATCTGATAATTATCTTTATCAGAATAATCAAGCTGGTTTGTTCCGTAAACAGCTGTTGTACCTTTTGTCTTTAAATTAACCTTATCTGTTATTATAGAAGGTAAATAAAAATCTTTTGCATATGTTGCATACCAACTGATATCGCTAAAATAATCTCCAAAAGTTAAACTTTTAAGTCTAAGTTGATAGTCACGTGTTAAACCAATTGCAGTAACATCCCTATAAAAATCAAACAACGTTTGATGGGTACCTGTATTAGCACCCGCAGCTGTATTTGTATTATTTGGTAAACCAGGCATATTAATTTCCTACTGTAAAGTATTGATAACCTAACGTCACCGTAAATGTTATAAGGTTAGATTCTGCTACGGAAAACGATATACCATCTAACTGTATAGGGTAACAACCAAATAAGGTATATGTTTGATTGGATGCGGCTGTGGATGTTGTTGTATTTATCCCGTCTACAGTTTTTATGTCTAGCCCTACATTCTGTCCTATTGCAGTTAAATACTGTTCGGTTAACTCTTTGGAGTCATTCTTGTTTTTAGTAATATAGTCTACTGTATCTTTACCAAGACGGCCTTGCGGATAACGCGAACTTACAAATTTACTATTTTTCTGTAATATAGCGTCTACTATTTTTGATACATCTCCTGCTTCTAGTATATTATCTCCTGTCGCTAATTTAATACTATAAAGTCTATTTTTAATACCACCAATTCTATTTTTAATACCACCAATATTAGTAGATGCTAACCCCCCTACCTTATTTGTATTAAAATTATATAAATCGTTTTGCCATTGCTCATATATACGTCTCACCGCACCGTATTTGTCACCGAGAAAAGTAATTGACCAAGAGGTATTTTCTGGAAATACTGTATTCATAGGTACGTGAAATTCAAACGGTCCGTACGGTACTTTTGCTGCGTTAAGTTTTTTAGATGGTAATTTTGTTGCTCTTACGTGAGCATTATTAAATCCATCAAGAGACTCGCCTTTTATATCGCCTTCATTGTTTATATTCGTAATTGAAAGTATATTAAACTGAAAATTCCAGGCTACACCACCCAGTTGCTGGTATGTTGTAATTATGTCGTTGCCCATACTAATACTTAATATACGAACACTAAAAACCCGGCAATATATGCCGGGCTTGTAAGGTTAAACTGTACTATTTTTTATACGTGTCTCCAGTACTGATAAGCTAACTGAGCCTGGAACGTTAATGGAGTACCTGTACCTGCAACGTTATAATCAACCGTACCTAATTTTAGTATATATGCTCCGAAAAGCTTATATGTATTAAGCACATTTAATTTATCATCTACTAGGTTAAGTTGGATTAACGCGTCTGGACCTCTTAAAGAAAGATCTCCAGTGCTTGTTGAATCGTCAAATACTTGATTAATTTGCCAATCTTCAAGCTTTTTACGAATTAAACCACCTTTATCATTACGGAATGTTACGTTCCAACCATTACTACCAGGATACTTAGCAGTGCCTGGAACATTGAAGTCAAGGCCCATATAAGTTACTTGCTGGTTGGTGATGTCTCTTGAAGGTAACTGTGTCGTGGTAATGTAAACGAAATCATCTTCGTTTAATGTATCATTACCTAGCGAGACAACGCGAAGCATATAATCCCTCGCGAAGTCTCTTTGCTGTGCTACTCTATAAAAATCTTGAATAGTTTGTGACATATTAAATATTTATGTTAAGGTTATTGTAATAACTCTTGGAAGTTTTGATCAGTACGTGTAGCGTAGAAGTTTACCAAGATAAACTCTGCTGTACGAACTGGCTTAATGTAGATATCTACAACAAGCGAATTATCATCAATAACACTTGGAGGGTTATTAGTATCGTTACATACAATCAAGTAGTCGTATATACCTTGAGTATTCTTAGCTAATTCAAATACTGGTGTAATTGTATTAACTAAACGATTACGGGTGAATGATGTATTAGGTTCAAATACGAAATACTTTGTAGTATTGAGTACTGACTTTTCTAGATAAAGGAATAAACGACGTACATTCACTCTATCAAAAGCGCTTGGAGCTTTTTGCATTGTCTTTTGACCCATTACTACAAATCCTTCATTTGGATAATTGACTACTGGGTTAATAGAGATCTTATAGAGTAGATCGCGTTGTTTTTGTTGTGGGTTAATTGCTAAGTCAGAAATGCCTGTTACAATACCACGATTTAGACCAGCAGGTGCACCCCATGGATAAGCTACTGCATCGTTATTTGTATAAATCGCTGCAGCAAAACCAGAGAATGGTAACCAAGCTGGACGACCGCTAAAGCTGTCTGTAATCTTAGCCCAATTACCGTATGCTACCATATAGTTTGAATTATATGGGCTATAAGTGTTACGTAATGGCCAGTAAATGTTTTGTGAGAAGTTCTTTGTCTTATCGTCAAGTATTTTAAACGTTGCGCCTTGTACTAATGTGTAACGTAATGGATCGGAAATAAATACGCAATCTTTACGGCGGAATTGTGCAAAGTTTTGTAGTTTGTTTTGTACTGTTTGCCAGTTTGTTACAACCGTTCCTGGGCTATAGTTACCATTTGTAGATGTTACTACTGCACCGTTCATTTCTGTTGCAAGCGCACCTGTGAATAATGTATCATCAAATACACCAGTTGAGTAAGCAGAAGCACCAGCATAAATTGTAGCTAAGCCTGCTTCAGCAACAATATCAACATTGTATACATCAGCATTTTCTGCTACACCTAAAACATATTCAAGTTTTGAAGGTACATCACCAATGATCTTAACATTAGTACTATCTAATGTAGGAGCCCAAGTACCGACAGTATAAAGATTGCTTGCTGGTAAATAGCTTGCAGGCAATGTACCGCCTGTTACTGTATCTGGACGATATACTCTTACTACTTTTGTATTGTAGCTAGATGTACCAGGAGCATAAGTTGTATTGTACCAATTTGTGCTATTAGCAAGATTTGGGTTAATTAAAACCGATACGTTTGGTGAAGCGTTGTTTACAACTGTTTGTAAGAAGTTAGTTACTGGAGCACCGCCAGCTGGATTTTGAATCTTTGCGTTAGCATATAACGAACCTACATAACCTTCTTGTAGAGTGTATGTGAGTTGAGCTGTATTATTACCGTAAGGTGTTACAGATAATTTGAAAAGACTCATTACAACGTTATCTTCATAACCGCTATTTAGACCAATGTTAAACGTTGGAATATTTTCAATAGTGTGAGAAACACTATCAATATTTGCATATGAAGAAAGTGAACTGACTGCAAATGCTAATGTTGTACTAGGTACAGATGTAAATGAATACGTTGGTGTTGAATCAGTTGTTAATGAATAGAATTGAGCAGCTGAATCATAATTTACTGTTGGACCAAAACGTGTTGAATCAGAGAAGTTAAGGTAATAACCTTCAAACTTTTCATTTACAGTTACTTGAGCTTCGTTTAATACAATAATACCTGCACTGCTTAATGAAGCAACTGTATTTGAAGCACCTAGACCGTTACTACCACCACCTGTTGTTGACCAATTTAGACCGCCTTGTTTAAGAGTGTTGTAATCGGCTTGACTTAATTCTACTAAAGTTGGAGCAGTAATGTAGTAGCTAGTTACAGCAGGATCATTATAAGCAATACCGCTTGCAGCTGAAACCGTAGAAGTATAAAGTGTGCCTGTAGACTGTACTGGAACAACTGGATATGCTAAAGCTGTATAAATTGTTGTGTTTGACTGAAAACCATTACCTAAACCGCCACCATATGGTAAGCGAGCTACGTTTACGGTTGCGTTTGTGCCACCGCTAAAAAGTTGCTGTACTGAGTAATAAAAATAACGTTCTGCAGCATTAGTTGGTGTGCCGTATATGTTTTGTAAATCAGCAACAGTTGTTAAATTTACAATTTCAGCTGTAGGTCCTTGAGGAGCAAATCCCACAACAAGTATGCTTGTTCCGTTAGGTGATTGTGCTCTTGTGCTAAGATCTATCTCGTTAATTTGTACCCCAGGGGATTGTATTTGACGTAAAGTAGCCATAGTAGTATTATATTATTATTTAGGCATTTCCGGAACGAAACCTTAACTTATTACAGTAATTCTGCGTTTAACTGACTAAATGTGAACGTAAATGAAGACTCCATTTGTTCAGCGTCTCTGTAACTATACGTAATACCGGTCAAATTGGTTATAAAAGCTTTAGTATAATTCCATTGGATTTTCTTGTTATCGTACTCATCCAAACCATACACAGTTATGTTGGTTTGGTAAGGTTGTAGATTACTCATACTTGTGTAAACCACATCATCTTTCGCATCTTTTATAACAGGAACCAAATTAGTTGAATCCGGTATGCTTTGAGAAGCGTCGTTTATAAAGTTTAACCACTTCCAAAGTACCCACCAGTTATTAAAGCCATTATCAACAGTAAAGCTAACTGTCACTGCTTGCCAATTATCCCTCCTACCACTTGTTAGGTTTAAAAACTGCCCACCATAAGGTAAGTTAACTGGTTGTATACTTGTATTAGGTACAACAGTTCCATAGATTGAATATTGTAAAGCATCTAAACTTAAGTTATTACTATCCCGAACCCCGGTCATATTCAGCTTTTTAAGGGAATCCGGTAGATTCAACACCAAGATAAATTTATCTTTCCTACTCTTGTTAAGAATAGACTGTTGTAGTGTTGTATCGCTCATTTATTACAAAAAGCGTTTAATTGCTTTATTATATATTGAACTAAAAGATTCGTCGTATTTTGTAATGGACCTAGGTGGGTTGTAACCTGTAGTTGTATCTACACCCTGCAGTCCTACCGCTGGTGTTGCTGTATTTTGTTTACCTCTTGGAACGCTTATTTTTTTTGCAGCTTTAGTTATATATGCATATAACTTTTTAGGTGTATTAATTGATAACTGTACAAAAGCTATAGTTATTGTATTTCTTTCAGCTTGTATATTGGTATCATATAAATCTATAGCGCCGTTACTTGCATTTATAATCGGTAGATACTGTTTTAATTTTTTTATAATTTCGTCATTATGAGGTCGGCGTATATCTTGCAAGTTTGATAAAAAGTTTGTAGTTAGATCGGTATTATGATAGTCGTAATTGTATATAGCTTTTTCATCTAACGGATAATACACTACCCCATCAACTACCACTACATCGTTAGGGTTTGTAGTCGGTGAGTTTTTAATTATTTCTATTGCTTTAGCTAGAGATTTTACTTGTACGTTATATACTTCTGTACTGTAAGCTGCTGTTTCACCTGGATATACATACCAATCTTTTTTTATTTCTATAAAAGAAATATTAACCACATCTTTATCAATTAAAGATTTAATTTTTATTGTTTGATCTTTAGTTATTTTACCTAGTAATGCTTTTATTTTATTTCTAGCATCTTCAGGTAAAACTTCATTATTATTTTTTGTTACATCTAATAAATGAGTTAATTTTATAGCAGGCTTATCTTGAAAAATATCTTTATCTTGTTTGGAGGAAGTATTTATTACATTAATAATACCCTTAACTGTAGGTATAGTTATAATTAAGTCCGTTTCAGATATAGTACTAGGCTTACCACCACCTAAACGACGAGCGAAATTAACCGGTCCTTTAGTTAGTCTATCTGTAATTTTGTCAAACGTTTCAGCCATATTATTACTTAGTTAAAAAATATGCTTTAAACACTGGATCAAACATTAAGGATATACCGCTCGTGCTTAAACCACGTGGTTTTTCACGTACTTTCTCAAAGTTTATATTGTAAAACCGTGCAATAGTAGCTGCTAAAGTTGGATTAACAAACACTTTACCGCTTTTTTGTTTCTTTAAATTTTCTATTTGCATAAACGGTGTTTCTTTATCCGTATGCATCTTTGCTACCATACTAGTAGATTTAGTTTCAGGTTTAGTTAACTTACTGACACCTGCTGCTAGACTTTGATGTCTTGGACCTCTACTTCCTTTACCGCTACCACCCATACCAGGCATACCAAAGAAGTTCTTAAAGTTTTCTTGGCTCATTGACAATTCTTTATCTTCTTTATCAATAACTCCTTTAACAAGTTTATCTATCTCTCCAGCACGTCTCAATTCTTTAAACGCTAAGTTTTCTATAGAGAATTCACCGGACTTTTCTAACCCGGCTTGTCTCATTTTAAGTATCTTTTCTTTTACATTTTCAGCACACTCTAAATCGCATTTATCACTGAGTGCGTGAGTGATTAAAGCTTTCATTGACTCAACCTTTTTAAGTAAAGCTTTTTTATCAATTGTACCTGCTTTAACTGGCTTAACCAACCAGTCATCATGCTTAATTGAGTACACACCGGTTGAATGGTGTGGTTCGGATACATCTTGTATATATGTCTCTACATCATACCCTTTTACTTTTATATTATGAGAACTGTTCCATACAGTTTTTTTAGCTTTAAAATAATCCTTCAGCAAGTCTTTATCTATATTATAGTCTTTGTAATCTGTAAGGATGTGTAGATCTATATCACTATATTCTGTATAATTAAAATTAGCCAACGAGCCTGTAAATGTTATATCTTCTACATCTACGGTTACTTCAATAAACTCTAAAAATGCCTCGGCAACTTCTAATAGCTTTTCTCTTATTTCGGGTTTTAGCTTATTATTTTCCCATATCAACGGATTCAAAGAATCGTGACATTCAAAGGTAAGCTTGTTTGCAGAAGGTAACATATCTAGTAAATATTTACTGAATGACTGACTATCTCAAGCTGTTTGAAGACATTGTTAATACCAATAATCCTGAAGTATACCAGGAGAAAGTGTCGCGTGTAATAGAACATTTAAAGAAAAAGAAAAAGGTGTTATTCCTTACTACTTCCAATCGCTGGGAGGGTGATAAAGAGAAACCAAAAAGTACTCTATTAGCAGAGTTTATTAAATCCAAAGTAGGAGATACCGTAGAATTAATAGATGTTAGTAAGCTTAATATATATTGCTGTGAAGGTAATGTAAGCAAAAAAGACGGCAACAATTGCGGTGTAAAAGAAGCAGTATTAAAAGATAAAGAAAAGAATCCGTCTGGTAATCATAGATGCTGGGCTTCTATTAACAATAAAGACGATGAACTGTGGAAAGTATCAAAGCCTTTATTTGAAGCAGATGCTGTTGTGTTTTTTATTAGCATTCGTTGGGGACAAACAAATAGTGTATACCAGCGCTTGATAGAAAGGCTTGATTGGATTGAAAATAGATATTCTACATTGAAAGAAGATAATATAATTAAAGATAAAGATGTAGGTATTATTGCTGTTGGGCAGAACTGGAACGGAGCTAATGTAATTGAAACACAAAAGCAAGTACTAGACTTTTACGGTTTCAATTTAGTAGATGATCTTTGTTTTAATTGGCAATACACTAAAGATACTTTAGATGAGTCTCAAAAGAGTTATAAAGATGCATCAAAAGCTTTTGAAAAAGTATTTGGTATAAAGGTATGAATACATTATTTAACAATAGCAAATACACTATCTATTATTATAATATTATTAATAAAGCTTTGTTAAGAAAAGAAGTACAAGGTTATACCGAAAAGCATCATATTTTACCAAGATCTCTTGGTGGGTTAGATGATAATGAAAATATTGTTGTACTCACTGGTAAAGAACATTTCATATGCCACCTGCTTTTAACTAAAATGACAGAAGGTAAGAACAAATTAAAAATGGAGCACGCAGCGTGGATGATGTCTAGCACTAGAAACATAAAGATTAATTCTTATATGTATTGCAAGTTAAAAGAGCAGTATTGTAAGAATGCTAGCAATGCTCAAAAAGGCATTCCTAAACCTTGGGTAAGTGCTGCATTGAAAGGTAGAAAATCATCAGAAGAAGCAAATGAAAAACGAAGAAACACTTTAAAGGGTAGACCTCGTTCTAATATTACAAAAACGAAAATAAGCTTAAGCAGAAAAGGTAAGTCTTGGGAAGAAATATATGGAATAGAGGAAGCAAAAAATAAGAGATTAGCGCAATCTGAAAGAAATAAAAATAAACCATATAGTGAAACAGCGAAATTAAAACAAAGTTTAGTATTAAAAGGAAAACCGTGGTCTGAAGCACGCCGTCTAGCACAAGCAAATAAAAAGAATGCCAAAGCCTAAAAAAGATCAAACTACATTTTATTTAGGTAATAAGAACCTTCCTACCCCTGAGACAAACTTTGAGTGGACTGCGACTATGGTAGAAAACCTAGAGCGTGCACGCAAGTCTATACTACATTTTTCTCGTTTCTTTTATATTGTTAATCTAGACGAAGGTAAGCAACCGATTAAGCTTTATCCATACCAAAAACGTATATTAAAAGCGCTTGTAGAAAATAGGTTCAATGTTGTATTAGCAAGCAGACAAATAGGCAAAACGACTATCCTAACTATATTTGCTCTATGGATGGTTTGCTTTCAAGATGATTTTCGTGTACTATTAATTGCTAATAAAGAAGGCACTGCTATTAACATATTTAAACGTATTCGTTTAGCATATGAAATGTTACCTAATTACATGAAACCTGGTGTGGTGGAGTACGCTAAAACAGGTTTAGTACTAGCTAATGGTAGCTCTATTGGTATTAGTACTACTACGTCTGATGCTGCCAGAGGTGAATCTATCAATTGTCTTTTAATTGACGAAGCTGCATTTATTCCGCCTGAGTTTATGGACGACTTTTGGGAATCTGTATTTCCAGTTATTTCCTCGTCTAAAAAGTCTAAAATTTTTATGTTATCAACACCTAATGGTGTAGGTAATCTTTTCTTTAATACATATAATGATGCTGTAGCAAACAAAAACGGTTGGCACAGTGAGAGGGTAGACTGGTGGGAGGTACCCGGTAGAGATGAACAATGGAAAGAAATGACTGCCAGGGCATTAGGTTCGGTGGAAGCATTTAATCAAGAATACGGTAATGAATTTAGAGCTGCTGGTGAAAATTTATTTGATAAAGATCAATTAGATGAATTAACTGCAAATGCTCCAGAACCGGTGTTTGAAGATGACGATAGAAACTTTAAAATATACAAAGACCATATGGATGGTCATTTCTATAGTATAGGGGTTGACGTTGGGGAGGGTATTGGTAGAGCTAATTCAGTTATTCAAGTAGTGGACGTTACAGATTTAACTAACATAGAACAAGTAGCTACATACGCTAACAACAAATTAGACCCGTACAATTTTACTGGGAAGCTCGTAGAAATAGCCGGTCAGTGGGGCAACCCGCCGCTATTAGTAGAACGCAATAATTGCGGTGCACAGGTTGTAGATGCTTTAGTTAATACCCATCAATATCCTAATATAGTGAAGTACACTCCAAGTATGGGTTCCTTCACTGATAAAGTAGAAAAAGATAACCGATTAGGTGTTTACTCTCATACCAATAGTAAGTTCAACTCAATGGCTAACTTTAGGTACTGGATGAATGTACTAAGATGTGTTAAGTTGTATGATAAAACAACTATAGAAGAATTTAAAACCTATGTACGTCAAGCTAACGGGGTATGGAAGAAACAATCAGACAAGTACCTGGACGATAGAGTAGAAGCCCTTATATGGGCAATGTTTATATTAGACCCTAAGGTAGTAGAACAATTCTATGAAGTAACCCAGCATGATGCTAATGGTAAACCTTTTAAAATGATACCAAATAATTGGGATCCTTTTATAGTAAGCTTTCCTAAGCCATCTGAAATGTATAAAAAAGCTGGTGATAGAGTACAAGGTGGTAATGTAGTACCGTATACCCCGGTAGTAATGCCTGGTAGTTATAAGCAACCTAATGCAGCTGCAGCAGAAATGGATGAATTATTTGAACAGGGATGGAGAATACCTCATAATAGCCCAGCTGCTGGTATGTTAGATAGAAGATTTTTAGATAGACCTTATTAAACAGCCATAAAAAAAGCCCTTATTGCTAAGGGCTTTGAAGTGTCTATGCCTAAGTTTTATTGCTCAAAGGCGTTGCTCTGACCCTTATCAACTTTAAGATTGCCAGCTGTGTGTAGCTTGTGGCCGTCTTTTAAGTGAGATGAGTCTGGCTGTTTCTTTGTAGCGCCATCTTGTCCAGCAGGACCACCTTCAAAAGGAGCTTTTCCTTTTTGTTTTAGTGAACCAACTTTATAGATTTTATGGCCGTCTTTAAGTTCTTCGGATTTGCCATCAACTAATGCATGGCCCATCTCTTCTGCTTCAATAGCTTCTGCCATTGCTTCTTCTTCCTCTTCTTCATGACCCATATGGGGTTCTTCTTCTTCGCCAGCAGCGCTAATGTCTTTACCGCCATGGGTATCTTCATAACCAGCGTGCTTCTTAAGAGCTTCTAGAGCTTTTTCAAGCATTTCAATAATCTCTTCATGAGTTAATGGTTGCTCTTCAGTACCTGTTGGTTCTGAATCAATTTCAGCTGCTGCATCATCAGCAGTAGGAGCGACTGGGGTCATCTCTTCTTCTTCGTTAACAAAAGGACCACCGTTGATTGCGTCCTCGTACAATTTTTGGAATTTTGATTTAGGCATAGTAAAAGTTTGTTTCTTATATTTAGGAGTTTTTGATGCAGAATCTACATTTTCTTCTACTTTTTCTTTCTCAGGAGCTTCTTCGCTCTTTTCTGCTGCTTCCATATCTCCTTCTTCTTGCTCTGTTTCTTCAGCTGCTTGATGAATTTCTTTAGCTTTTTCTGAATGAGCAGCTTTCTTATCAAAGTTATTACCTTTGAGACCTTCAGGACCGGTCTTTTTAGCTAGAGGCTCTTTGCCATCTTTAACTGCAGGTCCACCACCAAGTGCTTCACCAGGTTTAACCATCTTACCGCCTGGGACATACTGTGTAGCATCTGTTAAAAGGATATCTGGCTGTCTGTTACCAGATTCAATAGCAGGCATATTAGCTGCTGATTCTTGGATAGCGCTATATAGGTCACCCAGTTCGGATAAGTTCTTGATCTTACTCATTATAATATTATTTAGTGTTCCACTGATTAATTCTATGGCTTTTGTAAATATTTTTATGTCAATTGCTCAGTATTGTGTAGATACCGGACCATATGTTGCTCCGGGAACAAGTTATCCGGTCGGTACAAACGTGCCAGGCGGATATGAATGTGCAATTGGTCCTATACGTTATTTAGACGTTGCAAACAATCAAAATCAAATCCAACTATTTAATAATTGGTGGACTGATCAAATTAATCAATATGGTATGCAAGTTAACTATTATATTAACTTGTATAGTCTTTCCGGTCACGATTTCTTTTATGGTGAACAACCATTAGCCGGGTTTTATAATCCAATACCAATGGTAATGTGTCTTACTCTTAATAATGATAGTATTATATTGAGTAAGTTCGGTATACAAGGTAATGCTGATATAACAGCTTTAGTAGCAATTAAAACATTTACTTCTACGTTAAGTACTTCTCCATTAAGTTGTATTGGTAATGCATATATGTATGAACCAAAAGCTGGTGACTTAATAGAACTTATTGAATATGGTGAAACACGTCCAAATGGTAGAAGCGGGCAAATTTATGAGATAACAGAGCGTGTAGATCAAAGCGGTATGCAAAGTACTCAGTTATTAGGCCATTATGTTTGGACTTTAAAAGGTAAACGCTATATGTACAGCTTTGAACCAGATGCACCTCGTGAAAATCTCAGCAATCAAGTTTATGACAACAAAGTTGATGGTCTTGTTCCAGTTGATACAGGAGATCCTGGCGTGAACTCAAGAGTAATTGAAACAAAGCTCTACGGTCAAAACGTTGACAACTACACTCGTAATAATGTCTACGATTATAACTCAAGCACTAATGCACCGCTTTCTGGTTACACAAGTTACGATGGTACTTCACCTAATACAGGTAATCCTGACACTGGGGTGTACGGTTCTTATGAAAGCAATGTTACATTGGTTGACTTGCTCGGTGCATACAACAGCACTACCCATTCTGCAAGTGCTGCTGGCGTTGAAGGTAGACCTAACACGTATATCGGTATACCAAGTAAGAATAATTAAGTAACCATATATGCCGGTACCAATATACCCAACAATCTTATATGTAAATGAAGTATCCGCTTTGTCGGGTGTTTCGTTATCGGCAGAGCTTGTCAATTTACAACAAGTACCTTATTACCCTCAGGTAGTATATACCCCAGTACCTTCTGCTGTTGCAGAACAGTACTGCACAAACCCTCCTACTGTACCGCAATACCCTGATATAGTATTTCCTCACCAATTACCTCAAGTATCTGGTGTACAGTTTAACGATTTACTATTCTTAGATCATTATAATAATGATGGTTCTTGGACAACCTATTCGGTTGAAGTATCGTCTATATCAGCCGTAGGTCAGTCTGGTTTTAGCGGCTATAGTGGTACTTCTGGTTTTAGTGGTTTTTCAGGTATAGGTACTTCTGGTTATTCTGGTTTTAGCGGTATATCAGGCTTTAGCGGTATTAGCGGCTATAGCGGTACATCAGGTTATACAGGTATATCAGGTTATACAGGTATATCAGGTTATACAGGTACTTCCGGTTACTCTGGTTTTAGTGGTTATACTGGTATATCTGGTTACTCCGGTCAACCAGCTGTTGGTATAACTTATTATCCGTTAAATTCAGCTTCTGATATTTCCGGTTACGGAGTATTGTCGCCGGTTCCAGGTGTAGGCACCGAAACGTCTTTTTCAGTTTATTACTCAAATACGGGTAGTACTTTAATTGGTGCTTTAGCTACCAACCCTAACGAACCGTACGAATATTATATACCAGCTGGTACGTGGTCGTTTAATGCGTATTACAATTTAACTGGTACTGGTGCTGGTAGTTATCACACCGTCCTTACGTATTATCTATACACTAGAAATACAGCCGGTACAGAAACATTACAGTTTTCAGCTACTGGTGGGGTATTAACATTTACAGGTGGTACAGGTGCAGGGGAACAGACAACTCAATTCACTATACCGCAGCCTGTTGCTATAGGTTTAACAGATAGAATTGTATTAAAAATTTATGTAACAACAGATAACCCGAATGTTGAAACAATAAACCTGCACTATTTAGGCACCAGCCATTACAGCTATTTAGCAACTGGTATATACCGTGGTTCTGTTGGTCAATCTGGTTATTCTGGTATAAGCGGCTATTCTGGTTTTAGTGGTTATACTGGTATTAGTGGTTATACTGGTATTTCAGGCTATTCTGGTTATACAGGTATATCTGGTTATACTGGCTTTAGTGGTTATACAGGTATCTCGGGTTATACAGGCTTTTCTGGTTACACTGGTATTAGCGGTTATACAGGTATTTCAGGTTACACTGGTATATCTGGTTATACAGGTATTTCCGGATACTCCGGTTACACTGGTATAAGTGGCTTTACAGGTATATCTGGTTATTCGGGCTTTACAGGTATTAGTGGTTATACTGGTTATACAGGTATTAGTGGTTACTCTGGTATTTCAGGTTATACTGGTATTTCAGGGTATAGTGGTATTTCCGGGTACAGTGGTATCTCTGGTTTTACTGGTATCTCTGGTTACTCAGGCTTTACAGGCATTTCTGGTTATACAGGTATATCTGGTTATTCTGGTTACTCAGGCATTTCAGGCTATACAGGATACTCTGGTATTAGCGGTTACACCGGTATATCAGGTTATTCAGGCTTTACAGGTATTAGTGGTTATACTGGTATATCTGGTTATACAGGTATTTCTGGTTTTACTGGTATATCTGGTTACTCTGGATTTAGCGGCATAAGCGGTTACTCTGGCTTTACTGGCATATCGGGTTATACCGGTATAAGCGGTTACAGTGGTTATACAGGTATTTCCGGTTACTCCGGTATAAGCGGTTATACAGGTATTAGTGGTTATAGCGGCTATACAGGCCTCTCTGGTTACACTGGTATATCAGGTTATACCGGTATAAGCGGTTACAGTGGTTATACAGGTATATCTGGTTACACAGGTATAAGCGGCTATTCTGGCATTTCAGGTTACACCGGTATTTCCGGTTACACTGGTATTTCAGGCTATTCAGGCTTTACTGGTATTAGTGGTTATACAGGTATTAGTGGTTACACCGGTATTTCAGGTTATACAGGTATTTCGGGTTATTCAGGTTACTCTGGCATAAGCGGCTATACAGGTATTTCCGGTTACACTGGTATTTCAGGTTACACTGGTATTAGCGGTTACTCAGGCTATACAGGTATTTCTGGTTATACTGGTATATCGGGCTACAGTGGCTTTACAGGTATTTCTGGTTATACAGGTATTAGTGGTTACTCAGGCTACACTGGCATTTCTGGTTACACCGGTATATCTGGTTATACTGGTATTTCCGGTTACTCGGGTATAAGTGGTTATTCAGGTTATACCGGTATAAGTGGTTACACCGGTATATCTGGTTACACAGGTATTTCTGGTTATTCAGGCTTTAGTGGTTATACTGGTATTTCAGGTTATTCAGGCTTTAGTGGTATATCAGGGTATACAGGTATCTCAGGTTACACCGGTTTTAGTGGTTACACAGGTATAAGTGGTTATACTGGTATAAGTGGTTATACTGGTATTTCAGGTTATACAGGTATAAGTGGTTACACTGGTATTAGCGGTTACTCAGGCTACACAGGTATTTCTGGTTATACAGGTTATTCTGGTTCACCGGTTAATATTTCTAGTCAAACTATTACATATAGCAATAGCTTTAGTGCTGGTCAAGTAGTACGTCTAGATAATACTGCTGGTAATTGGTACCTTGCTATAGCAAATAGTTTATCAGGAGCTGAAGCAACCGGTGTTGTGCAATCGGCTTCTGCAACAGGTTTTACAGTTGTATATAACGGTTTAATTAACAGCTTAACTGGTTTAACTCCAGGTGAGTGTTACTACTTAAGTGATGTAACAGCTGGTGCTACCGTAACTTACTCTCCAAGCGCGTTAGGTACAGTTTCTAAACCAGTAATGCGTGCTATTACTTCTACAACAGCAGTAGTAGTAAACGAGCGTGGTATAGTAAACTCTGGTGTTACAATGTATAGAGTGCCTACTACTTCAGTATCTCTATCTACATACAATATACAAGCAAGTGACTATTATATTGGTGTAAATTACAACGGTACTGCTATAGTACAATTACCAGTTGGTATTACCGGTAGTACATATATTATTAAAGACGAATCTGGTTTATTAGACGGTGTAACACGAGTTATTACTGTGTCTGCAACACCACCAGATAAAATTGATGCTCTAACACAAGCAAACTTAGTCGGTCCTTACGCTAGTATTACTGTCGTATTCAACAATCAATGGAACTTAATCTAATATGAGTTATAACTACTTTCAACAATCAATCGTTCCTTCAACCAGTGCTTGGTCTATTGGTACTCTTAACCGTCCGTTTAAGGACCTATTCGTATCATTTGGTTCTATTAATTTAGCTAATCAAACAACTGGTTTAACAGGGGTACAAGTAGCTAACTTATCTGGTAATGTTGTTATTAGTAGAGGTGGTTTACAAATATTAAACCCAACAACCGGTGCAACTTCTTTTTATACTAGTAGTGCAGGCAACATTACTACGTTCGGTCAAATTTCATCAACCAGTTATACTATTACTTCAGCAGGTGGTTCAATAACATTTGGTGACAATACCAGTCAATATACTGCTTATGTAGCGCCACCATCTGGTACTTATGCAACACAAATTAGCGGTACCTGGGTACCTCAAATATCAGCCGCCGGGTATGCTTTGTCTGCTGTAGGTTATAGTGGCGGTACACCAGTAGGGGCGTATATAAAGACTGGTAGATATGTGTATTGCACTTTTAATATATCAGTATCTGCGTTTACAGGTGTATCAAATTCAGCTAATCTTTATTTAGTTAATTTGCCGTTCGCGGTAGAAAACGGCCCGTTATTAATGCCGCTTGGAGATTTAAGTGTTTATCGTTATGCCGGGCTTACCGGTGGGGGTCAAGGTATAACAGGCGGTAATGAAGGTACTAATCAAGGATTTATACTGTACAATATAGGCCCTGGATCAACTGTAAATCTTACACCAAATATCTTTTCTGTACCTGCTTCAATGGTCGGTTCATTGAGGTATATGTCTTCTTAATAAATATAATCAATGAGTAATTCGTTCGTATACCAGGCAATACAAGGTCCGATAGGATTTTCCGGTCAATCCGGATTTTCTGGTATGTCTGGTCAGTCAGGTTTCTCTGGTACACCTGCTGTCGGTGTAACGTATTACTATACAAATAGTGCTGCAGATGTAGCTGGTTATGATTATATGTCATCTACACCGGATTTTGATCCGGAGACATATTTTAGTGTTTTAACCCCTGCCACTTCAAGTGCATATATTTTTGATCAGATTACGCTACCTAATTATCCGGAGTTATTAGCTATACCGCAAGGTACCTGGTCATTTAATATGTATTATATGGCCGGTAATAGTACGGGCCTAAGTCTTAACTATAGTGTTTATGCTTATCACACTGATACAACACAAACTTTATTGTTCAGTGCTACTGGTGCTACTTTAACTAACACTTCTTACCCGCCGGTACTACAGACTACTCAGTACACAATTGTAGCGCCTATATTTATTAATACCACAGACCGGTTAAAAATTATAGGTAAGGTATTAAACACAAACGTTTTACCTTATAGTCTGTCTGCTTTCTATGAAGGCACTCAGCACTACAGTAACGTACAAACTGGTATTTATCAAGGTGCGGTAGGTCAATCTGGTATTTCTGGTTACAGCGGCTACACAGGCTTTAGCGGTTATTCCGGTTTTACAGGTATAAGCGGTTACACCGGTATATCTGGTTACAGTGGCTTTACTGGTATATCTGGTTACACTGGTATTTCAGGTTACAGTGGCTATACCGGTATTAGCGGCTATACAGGCTTCAGTGGTTATACGGGTATTTCTGGTTACACCGGTATCAGTGGTTATTCAGGATACACCGGTATTTCAGGGTACACCGGTATATCGGGCTATTCAGGTTTTACAGGTATAAGTGGTTATACTGGTATAAGCG
>Ga0208256_1000124_pt1 | contig 17824 bp, 29 predicted proteins | sample CryBogCBH22Jun08_FD_184608 | JGI IMG/M metagenome (GOLD analysis project Ga0208256, IMG submission 184608) | Freshwater microbial communities from Crystal Bog, Wisconsin, USA - CBH22Jun08 (SPAdes) | ecosystem: Environmental > Aquatic > Freshwater > Lake | place: Crystal Bog, Wisconsin, USA... | reverse complement strand
ATTCTGCTGGAGGAGCTGTTGTGCAGCCTGAGCGAGAAGAGGAGCCAGACGTGCTTCAACCTGCGGGTCCATGTGGATGTCTTCACCGGACTCGTCCTTCTGCGGCGGGAGGCTAAACCCAAGCTGCTTCTCGATCTCTACCCGGTATGCAAACCCTAGGTGCTCGTTGATATGCGCCATAGCCGCGGCTTGAATCGCCGGAGCCATCGGATTGTTCTGGAGGAGCTGTGCGATCTTGGGGTCCTGCATCGCGCTCATGTGTACCGCTATGTGCGCCTGATGGTCTTGATATGCGAAAGCTTTGACCGGCTTAGACATGAGAACGGCCTGATTCTCCGAAACGGGGTCCATTGGTTTCTGGTCTTCTTCCATCGGGACAAGCTTCTGAGCGTTCTTGATGCCCAGAACGTCAAGCATCTGCCGATAAAGAAGCGGCATGTTAAAGAGCTGAGGCGAGCCTTGGGCGAGCTGAAAGACCGCTTGATACTGAACAATTTTCTGCGCCATGGTTGACGCATTCGGGTCCGACACCGGGATAACGTCGACATTAGAATAGTCCGACTTCCTCGCCTTACGTGAGCCTTCATCAGGATCATAGTTGTAGTCCTCTGGGGCGTACTCCGCGATGATGTGTTTGAGGAGCTTGAGCTCCTGCTTCAACGAAAAGTGGATGCGGGCCTGAATAGCCGACATCGTCTTGAGCGTTCTCTCAAGAATAGCCAGCGTGGTACCCACGGGTGCCTGAGCCGACATATCGGAGAGGTTGAGATCTGCTGTGTTAGCGAACCTTCTGCCCTCCTCCACGATCTTATCCATGAGTCCGGCGAGGACCTGAGACGGCTCCTTATATGGCAGCGGCATGATGTTGTCGCGCATCGTACCGGACGGCACGTCCACGTCCTTAAACTCACCGGGAGCAATCGGAGAGTCATCACCCTTGATACGGAGCCCACGGGTCTTGAACCCACCCGGCAGATTAGACAGGGTGCCAGCGTCCACCAACTGACGGATAATTGAAGTGCCGCTCTTAGCGTATGCACCGATGAGGTGGATCAGACCGAAGTAGTAGAAGCCAAATCCGGGGATGTAGCCGTAATGAACAAAGTGCTGACGCTTCTGGTATGTGTCGTCGTCGGGCTCCCAATTCCTGCGGATAGCCAGTACTTTACTGGTCCCATGCTCGATTGTAACGACGTAAGGCAGTGCGATGCCGGTCTCCTCGTCATCTTCACCTTTATGTTCGAACCCCTTGAGGTCAAGGTCAACGTGGATTTCAAGGACTTTAAACCGGTCATCCGTTGTGGCCCGGAACCCCAACTTCTCAGCGATAGTCTTCTCAACCTCGTCAAGTGTTCCGACGGGGTCCCCTAAGTCAACGTCCAGATAGAACCCATCCACCTGCAGCTTACGCAGCTCGTTCTCTGTCTTACGCATCACGTGCGTAATTCGCGGTGAGGATTGAAGATCCGAGGCTCCGTACGGCACAACAACATCTTCTGCTGGTACGTACATAGCCACCTGCCGGTTGAGGCTAGGATCGAAATACACCTTCTTGAACGCATTACCCGAGAGGCCCAGACCCCAGAGCATGCGCTCGGTCTCAGGCCGGTACTCCGGCATCTCCTCCGTGAGCTGATAGTTCATGTCATCCTGAACCCGCTCTGCGGACTTCTTTTTGTCGGGGGTCTCCTTACCTATAATAAGAGTCTTCACCGGTCCTTGAGCCGGGAAGATAGACATCATGGTCTCGGCTTGGAACTTTACGAGGGCTTCGGCCAGCAGTGGGTGATATACACCACATGCACCTTCCCATGGTTCAGCTCGCTCCTCGATCTTCAATCCAAGAAGTTCTAGCCCGTCTACGTAAGTCTGTATCCAGTCTTTCCTCGACCCAACGTCTGCCTCGTAGTCCCCCACGAGATCACCCGCCAGCTCAACGAGATCTCTCTCGTCCATCTGTTCCGCTAGGTTAGCGTTGAACTCGTCATCCTGTTCAGAGTCAGGATCAATGATGACCTCAAGGTCACCCATACCGATAGTTACGGATTCTGGGTCTTCGATCTCAATCTCGATCGGATCTTCGTTCTGGGACGCTTGGGCAATACCAAGGGGAGCTTGGTACAGTGCTTTATCTATAGCCATGGGGACCTCAAATTAGTAGTAAGCTCGCTTACGGGCTTTAAAGAACCTAATATCCTCTGGCTCGTCGCTAGGTAAGCGAACAAAGCCTCCGTTACGGAATCGCATCAGGGCCATCGTTGTCGTGTCCACGTGGTCGTCGTGAGACATGAAGGGAAAACCTGCAATCTCTTCAACCACTTCCTCAGCCCAGCGAGTTTCAGGCACCCATACTAACCCGGAACGAATAATATCTGCTACGGAGTTAAGACGAGCGGTCTTGTCCCCCGACCCCCTATGCGGCGTGTACTCCTGCACCGCCATACCCGTACGTCTCAATTCCTGATAAAGCGCGGTACCCGCTGACTTCTTTTCCACAATAAAGGCATCCGGCTCGTACTGCTGGTACTGCTCCAGCGCAAGGTCCTTAAGTTCTGGGAACTCCACACGCTTCTTAATAGCGTTTAACAGGATGATGTTGTACGCCTCGGTCTCCTCGTTGAGAAAGACACCCCACGTAGTTATGGAGGTAAAGTCAGCACGATTGTTCGTTTCTGCCGCGGCATCAAGGGCCATGATGACGTACTCACAGGCAGGTGGCCGCTCTGCTTTCCACGCTTGCCACCACTCTCGCTTGACGATAGCGGCTTCTTCACCGGTCGGATTCTGCTGATACTGGGCGTTCCACTGGAACACCGGCATGGATGCCTTGGTGCGCTTCAGCGCTTCGAGATCAAAGAACTCCGGCCACAGGGGGCGTTCGTTCGGTGTGTTCTCATTAAATATAGCGGGAAATTCCACGACCTCGTATTGGTCGGACCCCTCGTTCTGTGTCATATCACGCACCATTCGACCGGTTAGGTCATCTTGGTGCCATCGGGTCTGGATGATCGCTACGCGACCTCCCGGCATCAGTCGTGTCCGCGCCCCGTACGCAAACCATTCATAAGCCCGCTCAAAGATGTCAAGATTCCCGCTAAGAATGTCCTGCTCGTTATGAGGATCGTCAACAAGCAAGAGGTCAGCACCTCGACCAGCCAGAGCGGAACCCACACCACAAGCAAAGTACTCGCCGCCAGAATTAGTATTCCAGCGACCAGCAGACTTGCTATCTGCCGCCAGAGTGACTGTTGGAAATATCTCTTTGTACGCAGGGGAGTCAATGATGTTCCTCACTTTTCTACCAAAGTCCACAGCCAGATCTGATGTGTGCGACACCATCAGGATTTTCTTGTTCGGGTACTTCCCGATAAACCATGCAGGAAAGTAGATGGAGACCAGCTGGGATTTCCCATGACGCGGTGGCATGTTGACGCACACTCTGTCCTTGGTCCCTTCGGTAATTGCCATCAGCTCGTCGGCCAGCATGCGGTGGTGCCGGCCCACCTTGTAGTCATCCTGCATTTTCTTGCAGAACTCGATCAGATCGTCTCGGCAGGCTTTAGCGGACCGGCGTTTCTCCAATTCGTCGAGGAGCACTCCTACTTCAGCAGCCTCTTCGGGGCTGAGGATGTGCATATTCTGAGCAAGGAAGTCGAGCTCGGCGTCGTCAAGGGTCATAGACCCAATTCCTCTGCTACGTCGATGGTTTCGCCATCAATAATGTGGGCACCTGCAGGGGTGATGTCCTTGGGCTCCCGCATCCTCTCAATTTTTTGCCTGATGGACTCAACAAGGTCATCTGTGGACCTATGAGTGACCGTAACTTCCGATTTTTCGGTGAAAAGGCCTACGTCGGTGATCTTTCCAAGCAGTTCCAAGGCCCTCATTCGAATCCTAGGGTCGGGATTTTCCGCCTCTAAAAGCAGTTTATTGGTGACCAGAAGGCGAATTTGGGTGGCATTTTCCACCACACGCACCGAATACTCCTTAAGTATTCCATTTACCGCATGGTAGGTACCGGTTTTGAAGCTTTCTGTGGCTTTCAGGGCCTGCTTGGCCTTACTTTCTTCGGGATCTATGGCAGCGAGAATAGCCGGGGTGGCTTCTTTTACGTCTTTTTCATCGTAGTCGTCATCCAGTCCGAGTAATTCGGCAGTGCGACAGGCCGCTTCGACCTTCTCTCGAAAGTCGTTAAGTTTGGCACCCTTCTTAGGGAAAGGGATAGCGAGATCAGGTTGGATTTCCAGCATAACGACGCATGTCCGCGTGTTTAGTTAGCACGTATTTGAACAAAATTGAGCAAGTAGTGCAATTTTTATAAAAAATTTTTCACGGGTCGATATTTTTTGGCACCGGGGGGTGTTCCTATATAGCGGTTGCTATGGTTAGCCAAGAAAACCGTAAGTGAATGCACGATTCAGCGCGGGTTGGATTAGGGGGAAATAGAAAAATAGGTGATCGTTCGTGCGGATTAGTAATACCTAGCTGCAGATGGAACCAGATCACCGGTTTGGGGGGTGGGGGTGCACCAAATGGCCCCCGAAAAATCGTGTTAGTCGGCGGACTAACAGCTTATCCCTTGCGAACGTGCCATGTGACCTGTCAATCTTAAGTCGTGGGAGGGGCTTTTCCCTTTCACTCTTTAACCAATCAATAGACAGGAGTTATACATTATGACTATTAAGCCAATCGTACTTTCTACCAACCTTTCTACCCTCACGACCGACGTTTGTAATGGGGATCGTTACATTCGCAACAAGTGGGAATTTCTTGCCGAGGGTTATATCAGCGAGGGTATCTCAGCCATCATGCTTACTAAGCCCGAACGGGGAGAGAAGTCTCCCTTTGAGAAGCTCCACAAGTCCGTTGAGTCGGCTATCTTCGAGTCTCTTGATGGTGATGTTAAGGAACTCATCAAGAAAGAGCCTAAGACCTTGTCTAAGGTAGATCAGGGTACACGTAGGTATTGGATGCAACAGATCGCGTCCTACTTCAACAAGATCCGGACTCACGTCAAGAATAAAGAGGATGCTCTTGATAACCCGGAGGAGTCCAAATCCCGTAAGACCAAGAGTAAGAAGGACCGTATCCTTGAGGGTATCGCGCAAGTCATCAAGACCGCAAAGGGTTATGACAGCGCCACATTCGATATCAAGGCATTCTTAAGCAAGATGCAAGAGGCTGAGAACATTGTAAAGGGTAAGTAAGCCCCCTCGACATGAAGCCCCGCCATTGGCGGGGCTTTTTTGTGCCCGTCGATCAGGCACGTATACACCGGCTGATTCCGGCTTTGTGCTATCAATCCCACTATCAACCCCCGTCGAACCCGCCAAACCCCCGATCAGACCCCTGTAGTCGGCTGACTACCTTGATACCAGTGACTCGTCGTAGCGGGCCATGGAGGATCGCGGATTGTTGCCAATGTTGTAATGTTGGTTATGTTCGTAATGTGTAGTCGGCTGACTACACCTGATACCAGTGATGAGAAGTAGCGGGCGATGTAGGGCCGGGGATTTTATGTAGTCGGCGGACTACACCACCAACAAACTTAACAGGTATGTTGTGTTTGTTTTGTTGCCTAGTGTTCCACGTAGGGTGCTTTGTACCGACCTAATGTTCCACGTAGAACCAAGCGTGGCGCGGTTTGTGCAAATGTTCCGGCCCTCGGGCATACCCAGACCCTTTTGCGTTCTTTCGTTCGTGTTCGGCAGATTCCCACCGCAATGCAAAGTCCAAAATCAAAAGGAGGTGTGTATATGATATCAATGGTACAAATAGAACGTTTAACACAAACCGCGCCCTGCAAGGGTTTCTTTCGTTCCAGCCCAGTACAAAGCGCCCCCATGCTAGAACATAGCCTAACATGGGGAACATGGCATACAAGACTTACTTATCAATCCTCCCATTCCCCGGTGAGCAATTCCTCCATCTCTCGCCTCCGCTTTTCCTCCTCCTTCTTTATTCTTGCCCGTTCTTCTTTGTTGGGTAATCTAGATGCCCACTTATTTATTACCGCTTGCGCCATCCACTCCACAGACACCCCCCCACACCTTGGCCTGATGCTCCAGTTTATCCATCACCTCGTCGCTGACAACCGCAGTTACAGCCACCGCTTCTACACAAGAATTAAGAGCCTTTCTCATTACAGTTCACCTTGTTGGTTGAGTTTAGATACGGCACGTGCAACAGATGCCGTAAGAATACGACGCACAATCTCAGTCATAGGCTGTGCCTCGTGTATGGACAATAACCTCAGTTGCTCATGAGTCTCCTGCGTTATGGTGGGGTGAATAACATAGCTAACACTCCCATCCTTACTAACCCGCTTCATATTAACCTCGCTGTTGCGTTGAATGAAGGCTCAGTCTACAACACCAACACAACTAATGCAACACTACGAACAAGGCAAACTTTCTTCCCTTAGATGATTGACTAAGCCGATAGCACGTGCTATAATATACGAAGTATATGGTGGTTGAGCGAAGCGAGTCACGGCATAGCCGTGCATTGGCAGAGGGGCTTGCCCCATGTACGGATGGCACATTTGTGCCTGATAACTTTTGTTAGTCCGCCGACTAACACTTTACAGGAGACATTGTTATGAACCGACTCATCACACTCTGTGCGATCGCATCTGCCGTCGCCATCATGGCCATCATCATCGCCAAGACCAACCAACCCTCAGTCACCCTCCACAACTCAGAGTGGATGTGCGTAGACACCGCACCTAACGGACTCAATGCCGAGTGTATCCAGTACACCCGCAAGACTAAGCAACAGGTAAGAGGTTAGTCCCATGACTACAAAAACCAAAGCCAAACCAACCTATGACCGCCGTTTCCCGATGCCAACCAAGGCAACCCAAGACGAGTGGAGTGCATACATGCAACGTGCCGACGAGGTAGCCTACCGGCTACTGTGCGAATCACAAGAGCACACAATTAACCACTACGACGTGGAGTACAACCCGGAGACAGATCATGGCTAGATTATGCTTGCGATGCTCTGAGGAAGTACCGGATGCTCGTGCATCCTTGGGTTATGACACGTGCCTACCCTGTGGTGAGGTGTACGCCAGAAAGAGAAAGCACTGTATCGTCCCCCTAAATAAGTCCGTGTACATGGTTGTGACGGATAGGGACGTGCTCAAGCAACTTAACCCAAAGAGGACAGCATGAACGAGCAGATACAGGAAATATGGGATTGGTGCGACACCATGTGCATGAAGCACCCGTGGCTCAAGGATTATTTAGTTGAGCGAGCCAAAGAAAAGATAGCTACGTTAGTGTAGTCCGCAGACTACATCGAAACCAACCGCAGGGTACACAACGTGCCCTGCACACAGGAGAATGATATGAACAACGAATACATATATGACCCAGAGACAGCACCGCCTATCACACCGATAAGCGAGCTAACAGCCAGACATGACCACCTCATGGAGGAGCTGATGCACAGATACACCATGGCAACGCTCACACCAGAACAGGCAGAGGCATACGACGATATGCGCCGTGAGATCAACACCTTCGTACTTAACAGCAGAGTGGGAGAGAACAATGACAACTAAAGAATTCGACCTGACCATGATCGAGCTAGAACTTGTCCTGACCGCCCTGCGGTTCACCGCCGAGCATGGGTACACATACGAGATTGAGCATGGAGGTGACCTCACGGACTACCACGGTATGAAAGCCCTGATCGAGAAGCTCGACCCTAAGCCGGTGCGTAAGTCCGGGTGGATGAATGTCTACCCCACCTGTCAAGCTGATTACCGCACAGTGCATGAGACTAGGGAGCTCGCGGATAAGTACGCAAATGCTAGTCGTATCAAGTGTATTGAAGTGCATTGGGAGGAGTAACAATGATGAACTACGAATGGCGCAAGGCGATTGATGCCATGCGAAAGGACGGGTACGCCGTGGTTGTATTTAACACGGAGGAACTCAAGGGAGTACGTGCAGACCTGATCGAGGGATATCTAGTATCCCAAGGCAATGAAGAGATCATGTTGCAACAGTCCTACACACAACTCAGGCTCGAAGTATTCGGAGAAGACAATGACAAATAACATCCAAGCACAGGCTCAAGAGAGCTATAACAACGCACTGCGTGACTATGCACAGAGGGCTACGTACTTATCACAAGCGACTATGGTCGCGCTGATGGGCATAGCCGACATCAAGGACTCCCTGCTCCGCAGTAGCGACGGGGACACCGTACCTATTGGTCACGTGCTTAAGAAACTGGACGCGCTCCAGCTTGAGATCATCAAGGCAAGAGAGGGAGACTTCTGATAAGACTATTAAATTCTGTTATATAGTGGTGTAACGTATCAACTTGTGGTATAATATATACTGTAGTGGGGTTATGAGCGTAGCGAATAACCGCGAAGCAACGCGAGCCGATGATGGCTCCCACCCCCCAACTGGAGAATGACATGAACGAACAGCAACTTGTTAGTCCGCGGACTACAGAAACCCCGAGCATTTCCTCAAGTGCCATGCTCGTCGAGATCAACCGCCGTAGATGGAATGGCTACGCACAGAACAAGGACGCCACCGAGAAGGTGCGTCAGGACTACAACGCAGGGCGTAAGTCAGCGAGGGTGAACCAGACTCTGCTCATCAACGAGCCACTCTTTGACCAAGTGAATACCCTGTATGGGTGCTTATCGACGGTGCTATATCACTGCACGATGCCGTGGTTGGACCGAGGTCCACGCCTACTGACTACGCCTATGTTCTTTGAGTTCAACAAGCAGGTCACGGAGATCATCAACGAGATCGAGCAGAAGGCACTACCTGCTTTCTATGCCGAGTATCCGAACATGATTGTCAGAGCCGGAAGTACCGACCGATTAGGTGATCTGTTTAACCCGGAGCATTATCCAGACTTGGAGACACTCAAGACTCACTATTCAATCACTCTTAAGTACGCACCGGTACCGGATGCGGGTGACTTCCGGGTAGACGTAGGGCACGATGCCCTGCAGATGCTCAAGTCAAGCTACGAGACGTATTACCAAGATCAGCTGAAGTCTGCATACAAGGACGTGTGGGACCGCACCCACGAGGCGCTCACTAACATGAGTAAGAAGCTAGAGGGTGAGAAGAAGCAGACATTCAGAGACACCCTTGTATCTAACGTGGAGGACATGATTGACCTGCTCGACAAGTTCAACATCACAGGAGACGACACCATGCGCCGTGCCAAGGCGCGTATCGAACAGACCTTACGAGGGGTAACACCCGAGGCCCTGCGTGAAGATGACAGCTACAGGCTCGACACTAAGCGCAAGGTAGACCAGCTGCTCAAGGAGTTTGAATGGTAAAGGTTTATTTTATTGAAACTATTGGTGGTAAGTAATTACCACGAACACATATACGCTTAACTCATATCTACAATCCTAGGAGATTAAAATGTCCAAGCAAACAGCAGAACAACTCTATGCTATGAACCTCAGCGAGTGCGCCGAGGCTATTCTCGCAACCGGTAGTCGTGTGACTACGCTAGTCCAAGGTCACATGGGATGTGGCAAGTCATCAATCCCTAAGATTCTCAGGCAAGCATTGCCTAATCACAGGTCGTTCTACTTCGACGGTACGACTAAGGACTTGGGTGACATGATGTTCCCAGAGGTGGTGCGTGATGATCCCAACGCTGTGTGTAATTACGTGCAGTTCGCACCGAATGCAGAGATGGGTATGCACGTCGATGGTCCGGTCATTGTCATGCTCGATGAGTTTGGCAAGATGAACCAGAGTGTCAAGAACGCGGCGATGCGTCTCATGTTAGAGCGTGAGTTCGCAGGACGTAAGCTACATCCAGAGTCCATTGTCTTTGCAACGACGAATCTAGGGACCGAGGGCGTGGGTGATCTGCTCATGGCACATCACGAGAACCGCATTACTACGGTGCGTCTCAAGAAGCCTACGGCTGACGAATGGATCGAGGACTTCGCTTACAACGCAGGGATTCACACGGCGATTATCTCGTGGGTCAAGGAGAATGGCATTGCTCTGTTCCAGTCTTTCGAGGAGGTGTCTAACCCCGATGACAATCCGTATATCTTCCATCCGAACGCACAGCGTAAGAAGTTCGTAACGCCTAGGTCTCTCGAATTGGCAAGCCATTGGCTCCATGCCAAGGACAGGATAAGTGCGAATACTCTGAAGCAAGCCCTGATCGGTACGATCGGTGCGCGTGGTGGCTCAGACCTTGAGGCATACATCGCCTTGTATGACCAGCTACCCAAGCAGAAGGACATCATCGACTCCCCGATGACAGCTAAGGTGCCTGACACAGCCTCAGCTATGGTGATGCTTGTGAACCGTGCGATTGCCAACATGACGCAGGAGTTCGTAACGCCGTGGCTTCAATACTTCGAGCGACTGGACAAGGAAGCCCAAGCCCTGTTCGTGCTTCAGGTACGCAAGCCGACATATAACAAGCAGACGCTTGTGATGACCAACCAGAAGTTTACCAACTGGTGCATGGCTAATAACTACTTATTCAGTGCAGATGCGTGAGGTGTGAAATGTCACTAAGCATAGGTAAGAAGCTAACCGCAGAACAGCGGTTACATAAGGCAACGTCCGACATCATGGGCAGGGACGAGTTCATCGCTCTGTCCGGTGTGCTGATGATCGGTAGCAAGAGTGTAGTCGACGGACTACCGACTGCTTGTACTAATGGCAAGGATGAAATGTATGGCCGTGGGTTTGTCGAGAGTCTCAACGACTCTGAACTCAGGTTCCTGATGTTGCATGAATGTTTCCATAAAATGTACCGTCATCTGTCTACTTGGGAACATCTGCATAAGGACAACCCTCAGCTAGCCAACATGGCTATGGACTACGTAATTAACGTGAAGCTGTTCGATACCAACGCCAACCGGCACGGGTGGATCAAGATGCCCGAGTGCGGACTACTCGACGAGCAGTACCGTGGCATGGACGTAGCCCAAGTGTACAAGAAGCTGAAACAAAACCCGCCCCCGTCAGGTGGTCAGGGTGGTGGCGGTCAAGGTGAAGCCGGAAGTGGCTCGGGTATGGACGAGCATGACTGGGCCAACGCCAAGGAAATGAGCGCAGAGGATAGGCAAGCACTAGCCAAGGAGATTGACGAGGCGATACGTCAGGGTGCCATAGTGGCAGGTAAGCTAGGTACAGGGGGTGACAGGCTCTTAGGTGAGTTGCTAGAAACCAAGCAGGACTGGCGGACATTACTCCGTGACTTCGTAACGAGCACGACAGCAGGTAAGGACTTCTCTACCTATCGCCGTGTAAATAGGCGCTATGTGAGCATGGACTTGCTGATGCCCGGTAGTGTGAGTGAGGCTATTGGTGACATCGTGGTGGCTATCGACACATCAGGTTCGATCGGTGATCGGGAGCTGGCTCACTTCATGGGCGAGGTCACTGGTATCTGTGACCAAGTGAAGCCGGCACGAGTGCATGTCATGTATTGGGACACTGAGGTGGCACGTCATGAGGTGTACTTACAGGATGAGTTGGATGACTTGATTAAGAGCACTAAGCCCGCAGGAGGTGGTGGCACGACAGTTGAGTGTGTGCCTGAGTACATCAGGGAGAAATCCTTGAACGTAGAGTGCGTAGTGGTGCTCACGGACGGGTATCTAGGTGGATCGTGGGGCACGTGGCCCGTCCCGGTGTTGTGGGCCATCAACGGTAACAAGCGAGCCACGGCTGACGTGGGCGTGACAATTCATATTGATTAACCATTCTGACAGTCAGAACGACAGGAGATAAGACAATGTGGCTTTATTCATATCTGAATTCATTCGACGGCATCGAGAAGGTATACAACGCAATCACGCCGTTGCGTGGTCAACGTAAGGAGTGGGACATTCGCCCCTTGCAGAAGCGGTCTAAGTGGTGGGAGCGGATCATCAAGGTAGATGACAACACGTATGCACTGGCAGATGGTTGGTTTGCCGGAGGGTATGGTGATCCGAGTAGGCCGGAAAGTGAGAAGGCTGAAGACCTAGATCGACTGCTGACCCTATCACCTATCGTGTGGCAACGTAGAGCGGACGGTGACTACGTGCAGATTCGTAGCAACATCAACATGAGTGCGTCATGGTCCCGGTACAAGTTTCTGGATACGTTCTTACCCGCTAAGTTACGGCATGAGTTCGATAGCTCAGGCTTGCATTGGATCAGCCATCAGGGGCAGAAGTATGTATTGCCCAAGGGCATCAGGAAGTATGACTACAACCCTCAAACTAAACATCACGAGTTGATAGAGCGTGAGGACAGGTACCTTGAGTTCAAGCACGTAGGTGGTGATGCGTATGTGCTGTCACATGGTGGGTATACGAAGTCTGTGCCGATAGTAAATCGGGAAGTGACCAAGCAGTACAACAAGAAGATCAGAGAACTCTGGGAATATGCGAAAGTAATCCTCCCCGTGTTCGGCTACACCCTGCACGATCAGGTACGTGAGAAGCGAGAAGCTTTGAACTTAGACTGGCGTGGTGTACATGCTATGGACCCATCGGTAGTCCGTGGACTACTGGATGAACCGGATGTTTATGCAGAGCAGAGACTTGCTTTTTGTGTACTTGCGGCGGTTGATATCGATGCGTTTGAAGCTAGGTATAAAACTGTAACGAGCGGCCCTCACACATGGAAAACACCCGATGGTTATATGTTCTGTGAGCATGAGAAGTCTTATGACAGGTTCAGGAGGTTAGTGCAGAGAGTAGGCGGTATGTTGACAACCAAAGAAGTTGAAATCTAAGGAGACAAGACAGTGAGTATTAAGTTAGTACCAACAAAAGTATTTAAGTCGCAGGAGCATTTAGATCGTAAGTCTAAGGCTATCTTGCGTGGACAACAGGATGGGCATCTGCATTGGTTTGGCGGTGTGCCCGTACCTTATATGCTCATGCTGTATATGGAGGAGCTGACTAAGGCCATGCCTCATGTGACGTTTCACCCAAGGGTGAGCGACAACGCTGAGTACGTTACCAAGTTCTACGCGGTGATGGACAACAACCCGTATGCCCTAGGTTCGGTCGGCTATGGTGATATTAGCCTAAGCAAAAACGGATCAGGAAGTCCGTGGGTATGTAGCAGGAGGATCGCTAACGGTAAGTTCAGTCCTCATAGGGATCAGCATAAGATGGTGGCCCCGAAGGATATCAAGAAGGCTGTCAAGGAAGCACGTAAGTATCTCGTGCCCTATACCAACGAAGAACTCATCCACTTTATGTACGATGAGGTGCGTGACGAGGCGGTTAAACACGTAGACCAATCTAGCCGGAAGGCGCATGACCTGTGTCAGAAGTACACACGTAGCTGGGGTGTACACGCAAACTTCATGGAGGAAATGAAGCACCTGAAGGGGCTTGGGATTAGGTTTGCTACGGAATTATTTGCCGATGCCATGATGCACATTGACGAGGCATACGCCGAGTGGGATGAAGTGCGTAGGTATGCACCGGCCATGACGTTCGTAAGGGTAGAAGAAGGCGAGTACCCACGGGTCCATGTAATCCGAGGTAGTGCAAACATGCGACAAGAAGCTAGGTTCAAAACAAACACCACCGAAACTTGCTACAGCGTAGAGGAATTGCCGGAGGAGATAGCGGGTAGGATCGCTGTGCTTCAGATTCTCAACGACAAGCAGTACGCCACTCGTGTTGGGTACAAGTACAGCAACAACATTTTCTGGTTAGAGAGGGACTTGAACAATGAGCCATGATGACATAGTGCTAGAGAAGCAGGACCGCGTACGTGCGAATATCCTATTTGACCTGATCTACGAAGAGACAGACGCACCCGCGTTCAACAAACAGTTCGGTGAGTTCATGCTGAAGAAGTTCAAGAACTCTAAGGCAAACGGACAGATAGAGGTAGAGCGGGATGTCCTGCCGGGCATCCTTGCGATGATAACTAACAACCCGATCTACAGGTTAAAACTTAATAAAAATGCAAGTATTGACACAGATTGTTATGATCTAATAGACTCTTTTAGCCCCGGACTCAAGAAGCACTACGACTCCGTAGATGACTTGCCTCATTGGGCTCAGGAGAAACTTGCTGTCCTCATGGTGATTAACCCGACTTCGACCGAAGGGAGGGAGGTGACTGGTATCGGACGGCGCATCAGCGAATTAGTTTTTTGGGTTTACGCGAATGGCAATGACACCGGAAAAACGGGTGAAAGTAGCCGTGAGGAAGCTACTGGATAGCTTGAATTGTTACTACGTCATGCCCGTCACAGGCGGGTACGGGACCCAAGGTGCACCAGATTTTCTGGTGTGCCATCGGGGAAGATTTATCGGCATCGAAACGAAAGCCGGTAAGGGGAGGACAACGACACTACAAGAGTTGAACCTCTCACGTATACGTGACGCAGGAGGCGTTGCGTTGGTGATCTATGAAACGGATATCGAGAAACTAAAAACCATATTGGAGAATGAAAATGACCAGAATTGGCAAAATGACTAACGTCGAAACTGTACTGCTGTACGCCGAAAAGAATCCCGCTATGACTGTCCGTCAGATGGCATCTGACTTGGACCTATCACCGGCTTATGTGCATCAGATCATGTGGACCCTACGTAAGCAGGGAAAGCTACCGCCTAGCAAGAATCCCCGTAGTCAGCAGACTAACAAGATCGAAGTACCCAAGGAGTGGGAAGAGGATGCAGAGCAGATGGCAAAGGAAGTGAAGAAAACAGCAGGCGAATGGAAGCAAGCCAACCCTATTCAACCCATAGACGGAAAGATCGACCAACTCGAAATCGAGTTGGCTAGAGCGAAGATCATTATCAGCTATTTGGAGCAGAGGTTGTATGAAGAAATTAACCGTAAAGGAACCGGCTATTAAGTACCCGGATGGCAAGATCGCTAAAGGCACCAAGAAAATGTCGCACGATGACATCGTGAAGCGGGAAGGCAAGGACGGTAAGAGAGGGTTCATCCTCTCCGACGGTACGTTTGCAGGGCGTGAGGCTGCGGCGAAAGTAGCGAAAGCTGCTGGCGAAGTAGCCCATCCGGGCAAGAAGTTACACAGCCACGAACTCAGAATGGGGAAGAAAGATAAGTGACAACTGAAGTCATTGAGAAAAGTTTAACACTTGTAGGTATAGCGTTATTTATCGTCCTGCTTATTTGGGACTTTACCACTGGAGGAGGTGGGTATGACGACGATTAAAGATGGAGGCCCGGCGTTTCCGCAACAGACAGATATTACGTTGGCGTTTGATGGCATGACCCTCCGCGATTACTTCGCGGCTAAGGCTATGGAGGGATATGTATCAGATAAAGCATGGAGGATGAATGAAGGGGTTGATGCTACAGCGAGAGCAGCTTACCTCATGGCAGATGCCATGCTGAAGGAGCGTGAGAAGAATGGATGACTTCGATGCACCTAACACCAAGCCGGGGCTATGCCCCGAATGCGGTAAACGTGCCGATATATGGAACGTCCACGATGCTACGTGGGAATGTGTCTACTGCAACTGGACGGGACGAGTAACTAAACAACCGGAGAATGAAAATGGATCAGCAGGAATTTAACGAATCAATCACCAAGGCGCTCAACAACGAATGGCTTAACGAGGAAGTATCTGCGTTAGGTGTTCACCTACAATCTAGAGGACTGTCGCTTACGGGCGGGGCGCTAGTCATGTCCAAACTCCTGACAACTTCGTTGGCGGCGTTGTCCTTGGGGCAAGCGATTGAGAACGTGGGGCAAGAGGGTGAAGAAAATGTATAACCCCTATGAATCCTCTGTAGTTCAAGCCAACATTGAGCGCACTCACGACGATTGGAAAGACGAGTACGAACGCCTGTTCATCAGGCTATGCCATGAGCGTCAGACCTTTGACGGTAGTGTGCCGTGTGCTTATGCACGTAAGAACGGACTGTGGGAACCTCATCACCACAACTGTTGGGTCAGTATGTTGGTGTCCATGTCGAAGCAGGGGTACGCCACTCAGCAGAAAGAAGTAACCACCCCCGGATCATCTAAGCACAGCCACAATAACAACGTGGGTGTATGGGTCAGTAACTTGTACAAGAGCAATTAGTCCGTGGCCTACAACAAAGTACAAACGTCATGGGATCGGCGCAAGGATGCGCTGGTTCCCTACTGGCTAGCACCGCATGGCATCCTGCAGGAAGTAGATAGGACGAAGAAACCTACGGAGGGGCATCACCCTCTGGTCTGGGGCGATCGACCTATGTCTGACGAGAGGCTCAAGGAACTCTGGGAGCAGAGCGGTGGTAAGGTTAAGGCTTTTGCCCGTCTCATCGAGCAGGAGCATGGCATCAAAGAATGGGAGGTGGAGAGTGAGTAAGTACGCGACAGGTAATTACCTGATTATTGGGTTCGATAAGTTCGGTACCAAGCTGTGGACGCGGTCAGCAGAGCGCCAGAACTCCATCGGTGCTAACCATGAAGGCATAAGCCTAGTGGACGCCGGGGAGTGCCATAGCTACGTGCTCCTTAGAGTGATGCACAACAGCATGATGCGTGACGAAGGTAGGTGGGAGGCGTGATGAAACCGTTTGACTTAGAGAAGGCACTGTCAGGATCACGAGTAGTTACTAAGGAAGGTAAGGACGTGAAGAACATCGCTCTCCTTAAGGACTTAACAGAAGATGAGTTCCGTATGGTGGGTGTATGCGCCGGGGAGTTCTTCCGATGGACCGAAGACGGTGTGGGCATGTACGAGAGTGACACTTACGACTTGTACCTAGCAACCGAGAAATGCGAAGGGTGGGTGAATGTCTACAGAGAGCAGACCGGGAAGATCGAGTTTGGTAGCAAGATTTATAAGAACGTTACGGACGCGGAGAACAGCGGCAAGTGCAACGTCAACACGTACGTATGCACCACGTTAATAACATGGGAGGAGTGATGGATAGCTTTGAAGCGAAGATGTTTTTGGTGTTTGTGGTAATCACTGCGCTCATCATCGGTGGTGGGTTGTACCTCGCGGGGTTGAGCGCCGAGTACGAAGGGATCTGGGCGGCGAAGTGCGAACAAGCCGGAGGTGTACCGAGTAAGTACAGCACGATGGTAGGCAAGACTTCCCACAGCGAACGCCTGTGCATTAAGAAAGAGAATGTTGTGGAGGTGATGGAATGAATAAGGAAGATATAAAAATTGCTTTGGGCATCCTTACGTTTTTCATCCTAACTGGTCTGTCATGTATTTTTTTATTTTGGGTAGGACAGAAGGTGTTGTCATGAGTACCGCAACCGAACTTTTGAGACGGGCGCTTGAGGCCCTAAAAGACGCCAAGGAAGAGATATCTGACTGGGGCGCTTACGCTGACCATTATTTTCAAGAAAAGTGGGACTACAAAGGAAGTATTACGCAGTATGACCCACTGATAGAAGACATTCGCACTTATCTTGACTCCGAGCCAGAAGCGGAGCCTGTGGCATTTATTCAGCCAAACCATTTAGACAAAGCGCAATTTATGCCGTTCTTATGCCGAGTTGAGCCTAAACAAAGGGATGATTTTATCCCCCTCTACACCAGACCCGAGCCAAAAGCGGAGCCTGTGCATCAAATAGCAATGGCTGAAGGATCAACCAGCACTGCGTGGATTGATGTAGCTAAGGACGTATTCGATGACGCCGGGATGTACCCAGAATATAAACGCCGCGCTCTCTACACCAGACCCGAGCCAGAAGCGGAGCCGTTGTTGTGGCTATGTTCGCAAATAGAAATACAAGATGGCGAAGACCATGAGTATTTTGAATTGGAATGGGATAAGGACAATGTGCCTTATTGGGTGCGTAAAGGATGGGAAATAGAACCCCTTTTCACC
>Ga0208256_1000118_pt1 | contig 18047 bp, 21 predicted proteins | sample CryBogCBH22Jun08_FD_184608 | JGI IMG/M metagenome (GOLD analysis project Ga0208256, IMG submission 184608) | Freshwater microbial communities from Crystal Bog, Wisconsin, USA - CBH22Jun08 (SPAdes) | ecosystem: Environmental > Aquatic > Freshwater > Lake | place: Crystal Bog, Wisconsin, USA... | reverse complement strand
ACCAGTAATTAAAGTCATCAAATAAGATGAACCTGTGCCAGCGTTTGAAATTCCTACTGTTCCAGTTCCTGCTGTAGTATTTTGAAAAGCTGCACAAACACCATTAGAAGTATTTGTATATACAGATAACATTTCTGTGCTATCTGTAACTGTAGAAACAGTATTTATTTTTGTTTGACCGCTTCCGTTTACATTTATTCTAGGATTACCATCACCATCAGATAACACAATGTAGTTACTTGCTGTACGGATGTCTAGACCGCCTTGGTTGCCTGAATAACCACCAAGAATAGTATTACTAGAACCAGTCGTTACTGAACCACCAGCACCAGCATTTGTTGTGCCACCAATAAAGGTATTATTTTTACCTGTTGATAAGTTATAACCAGCTTGTGTTCCAACGCAAGTATTAAAAGCATTACCACTTGTATAGTTTGATAAATAACCAGCTTGATAGCCAATAAAAGTGTTATAGCCGCTTGTTGTGTTTGTATAACCAGCTTGATAACCCACTGCTGTATTATTAGATGCGGTGGAATTAGACTGAAGTGCGCCAGCACCCAATCCTACGTTGTTGCTACCTGTGGAATTTGAGTTAAGGGCTAAAAATCCTAAAGCTGCGTTATCCGCACCTGTTGTATTGGTGTATAAAGCCTGTCTACCAACAGCAGTATTTTCAGCACCTGTTGTATTGCCATAAAGCGCTTGTTGTCCTAATGCAACAATAGATGTGCCAGTAGTATTACTATACCCAGCTTGATAACCTACTGCTGTGTTATTAGATGCGGTAGTGTTTGACAACATGGCTTGTGAACCAATAGCTGTATTGTAATTACCACTTGTTAAATTTCTTAAAACAGCACGACCTACTGCAATATTTTCTGTTCCTGTAACTATGCCTTGATCCATTGTGGCATATCCCATGGCAACATTAAATGTTCCAGTAGTTAATAAATTTCCAGATGTATAACCAAAAATAGTGTTATTAGAACCAGTAGTATTACTAGATAAAGCACCATATCCTACAACTGTATTAGTTGCAATATTTCCCGCACCCTTACCAACAGTAAGACCTGATATAGAAGCATCATTAGCTACAGTTAAAGCAGTTGTGCTGACATTGGATAAACCGACTAAGCTAGTAGTGGTATTCCCTAATCCTACGGTGCTAGTACCGATAGTGACTTGGGTATTAAAGTTTGCATCAAGCTGCGATAACGGGATACTCGTAGTCGCAGTTGCAAAGGTATAGGGAACTCCAGCCATTTAGAACCTCACTCTCAATTCATGTTCAAATTCAAAACCGTTATAGATAAATCCCGCACTATTGGATGTTACTGTAAGTCCTAGGTATTTTCCATAGTTCGAGGCGTCAGATTTAAACAGTTGGTAGCCGCTTGCGTCCCAGCCAACAACTGCACTTGAATTGTTAATCCAAGAAATTACTGAAAAATTATTGTTTGTCCACAAAATCAAACTAGACAAGTTATTTAATGGTTCAGATACCGATTCAGTATCAATAGTTGCGGTCAAAGTTACCGCGGTATTTGTGTTTGTCGCTTCGATGGCCGCTTTAGTAGCTTGCTTGGTTCTTATTGGGTCACCCATTGGCAAAAGTGCTGTTTGCACAATACTGCTAATAGATGATGTCGAATCGTTGTATAGTCTATAAAGTGATGTGTCTGTTACGCCATACAAAGTGATAATTCCGCCAACTGGAACGGAAGTGACATATTTCAATGCGTTGTTTTGGCTTGTAATAAACCATTTCTTTTCAAAAAACACCGCTTGAATATAGCGATAGCTTTGCGTGAACTGAGCATCGTAATAACGGAAATTAAACGCTGCACACAAAATATTGTTCAATAGCACCTGACCAGCGTACACAGGCGCGGAAAAGTCAATATTGGGAAATATTCCGTCCAGGCTATCGGATAGTTTAGAAGTCGTTGATCCAACCAGAGCATAAACACCGTAATCGTTCATAAACAAAACGGAACGGAAGTACGGGAAGATGGCGTATGGCCGTTTAGACCCGACAGATGCGCTCACATTGGTGTTGGTAAACAGAGTTGTGCCAGTATTGGTCACCCGCACATCAGAGAACACATTGATGGAATCGTCACCAAAAATGTACAAAAAGTTGTTGGCAGAAAGCAGCTGCTGGATGTTTCCGTGCAAAGTGGAATCAGTCAGCGTCACAGACCCCGCTGAAACGCTTGTAAAGTCGCTATACGAGCCCGCAGCAGAGTAGTAGATAGTTCGCCCTTGGGCAATCCAAACCCGGCCTGAGAAGCTCGCTATTCCCACATTGTTTTGTGAACTAATAATTCCTTGTAAAACGGCGTTATTGGTCGCGCCACCACCAGAAATGGTTACGGTTAAGTTAGCAGAGTTGGAATATCCCGTGCCAGGGTTAGTCATAATGACTTGCGTGACCACATTTCCGCTGATGATTGCCGTACCCGCTGCGCCTGTACCACCACCGCCAGAGAAGGAAACCACCGTATTTGAGGCGTTAATGTAGCCAGCACCGCCGTTAATCACGGCTACAGAGACTGTTCCTGTGGCAAAAGTATTGATTCCAGCAATTGCAGCAGCGTTAGAACCCCCGCCACCAATGAAAGAAACCGTTAAATTAGCCCCGTTGGTGTACCCAGTACCCGCATTTGACAAGCTAACTGTGCCAATATTTGAGCCACCCGTCACTAAAGTGGCTACGGCATTGGCTTGTTGACCGCCTGTTTGGTTTGGTGCAGATATGACTACGGTGGGAGCGGTATTGTATCCGCTGCCTTTGTTGGTGATGCCAATCGTTCCTACCGAACCAATCGTCACAACATTGTTGCCATCCCAGCTAAAATAGCCCTTGGTAGGGTCTAGGATCAACATTCTGTCGTTGTACCATTGGGTCGTGTTAATGCCCGTATTGCTAAATGTACCCGCTACCGCTACATTTCCAAAAGTTCCGTCTTGGATTTTGTAATATTGGGCTGATCCGTCACTTAAAAAACCAACAACATAATCTGACACGCCAATATTGACAGAAGACAGATAAACCACAGAGTTGGAAAAAGTCACCGCCACATTTGAATTATTTTTGGCGGTTGTGTAGTTAGGAATGATTTTTAAATTGGCATATCCAATCGGCTGGGCATTTTCCAGCCAGCTAAACTCAGATTCATCAATCGCGGTGCGGTTTGCTTTGGTGTTAAGCCCTTTAAATTGCTTAACGACCTGATACGATTTTTTCTGTTCAGCAGCTGCCATGTTTAGAGTGGGCTACTGTAAACGCTAGGCACTCTGCGGGTATAAACAGTATTGATAACTGAAGCAATATGTTTTTGGTATTCCTGTTTATAGATTTCCGATTCTCCATAGCTTTGTTCGTAATACTTAGCAAGGTAAGCCGCATAAAATTGAACGCAAGTGTTGTAAGGATCAGTAATAGTATCAGTTGCAGTAGAGGTAGAAAGTGACAAATCATTTGGCAATACCACGCAATCAATCTCTACTTGGTAGATTTGATCGGGCACAGGGCCAATATAAATCTGACCTTGACCATAAATGCTAAACGCCAGCGGTCTGCCAATGTAATTTTGCCAAAAACGCAAACGCGCGTTAAAGTCTGACCAGGACAAATAATCTAGCGGAACACGAGTGTTACCCCAGTATAGATTGATATTAAGAATGTCCAGAACAGTATTGCCGCTACTAGGACTAAGGGGACTAGAGCCCATGAGATTAGTAAGCGCAGCATAGCTAATATTTTCGCAATTACCAACATAAGTCAATCCTACTGTTCCATTAAGGAACTGAGTTGATGGTGGATAGTTACTGTAATTATTGGTATTGTTTGCTGGGTAAGGCGGCGCGGTTGTGTCGCTAGTACCAGCCTGAGTTACTTGATAAATAAAGATGTTGCTAAAAACAAATTGGTTCAAAGTGTAAGCGGTACTTGCCGCCCACGCTACTGGGTTTGTCGGTGATACGCCATTGATGGTTGCCGATGGCGGCACTTGACAAGGGGTCTGCGTGACAACAATTTCACGCAACGCGCCCGTATCTCTAACCGTTCTTTCACGGGCAGAGTTAATGTAATCGGTTAACTGCTGATCGGTATAAAAGTTCCCGTTAGCATCGTGCAGCAGTCTGCGAACTTGCGTAATGTAAGTCGATAGGTTTGCCATTTATTTGCCATAGTTCATGCTACCGCTTGAAGGACTTTTCCCCCTACCTTTTTAGCGGGTAGGGGTACTCTTTCCACCAACGGGGATATAGATTGGTTCTTTTTCGGAGGCTCAGTTGAGATATCCCATTGAGAAAGGATTTCTAAACCCTTTTCCAAATCGTTCCTAGAAACGATCCAACCAAGCCTTGCCAAATAAGGCTCTTTATTGTCATCTTTGTAACCAAACACATGACGGGCCACCTCTTCTGGTATCTCCACCGTTTTGCCTTTCGGAAACTCATAAAAAACACCACCAAAACCATCGGTTAATTTTTTATCTGAATTGTTGGTTACAAAGATTACTGACATATTAGAAACTCACGACATCGCCATATACGGAAATGGTTGCAGTATTGGAAGCGTTACCGCTACCAGTATTGACATTCACAAATAGGGCTTGGGTTGTAAAACCAGTAATGGTGCTGCTGGCATTATACGGACTAGCAATCGTAAGATCCTGATAAGTACCAGGACCAGTTACGCTTGATAGTGTGGTATTAGCTACTACAGCGTTAGAGATGTTTCCATCACCACTTGTAGTTACTGAGATGATGACATTGGCTAAGTTGCCAACTGCACCAGCTACAGTAACTCTACGAATGATGACAGAACCAGAACCAACGGTTGCATTAGCATTTGTCAATCCGCCACTTAAGATCGGCAGGGTGATACCAGTAGTAGTACCGTTCCCTGTGACACTAAATGAAACGGGTTTACCAACGGCAACACGACCATATCCGAATGAATCTAAGTAGAACTGTGAGACTGAATCGTAAGCTGCCATTACCGTTCTCCTTAGCTAGTGTATGTGCTTGATACAGCCTGACCACCATTGACAGTAGCCAATGTGATTGTGGTGTTGGTTGTAGCGTTAGCAGTCACATTCAAGCCATCAGAAATAATCACGCCACCTGTGTTAGCAGCCAACAAGATACTGTAGGTTGCAACATTGGTGGAGGTGTTATAAGCTGAAACGGCATTGATTGTGCAGTTTGCATTAGGGAACACAAGGTATGTACCAGCTGGAATCACATTACCCGTTGTAGTAGCGGTTAATGTGGAAAGCTGCCAATACGCACCAGGAGTGTTTGACGCAGTACCTGAGATCAGGATTTTATTTAAACCAAGTGACATGACTGTAGCTCCTTATAGTGAAATAGAGTTATAGCCAGATACACGGGTCATTGACTTAGGCTTGGTGCTCACCAATTCAGCGATCATCAAGACTGCGCCAACATAACCGATCTGCCAGTTTGGTAATGTGGATTCAAAACCAGTAAATACGAAAGAACCCTGATCGTGGATGTAGAGGCTTAAGTAGTTAGAGTTAATGAAGTAAACAGTACCTTCTGGGCAATATGGGTCTGGATAGATTGGAACACCAGCAACCATCAAAGCGCGGAAAGCAGCTTGTGGGCCGTTGCTATCACCATCAAAACCGTGTCCTGGGGTAATTACATACTGTTCTTGACCAACATAGTCTTGTGCCAAGAGTGTCCATGTACCAAAACCGCAAACACCAAAAGTAGGCACTTCTGCGCCATTCTTTACAGTACCATAGATGTATTGCAAGATGTTTTGACGAGTTGGGTTTACTGAACCAGCGTTGTAAACCTTAGACTTCCACCATGTGTAGGTAGAACGGTTGATGTTACCGTAGGTAGTCAAGTTTGTACCATCGTCAATCGCACCAGGCAAACCAATGAACTGCTGAGTATTGGTGTAGTTGGTGTACAAGGCAGTTGCCATTGCGTCCATCATCACATTGGTCGCGTCATTCATACGAGCTTCGATCAATGGAATGATTGCGTAATCTTGCTGAACTGCACCTTCCATACCGAGGAACGGTACAGGAGAGATCATTAACTTAAGGTTAAATTCAGCGTTAAATGCACCTTGCTGAACTGATGGCTGGTTAAATGAACCAGAGTAGTCAGACCATTGTGCGTTAACAAATTGTGCGCCTTGAACTGGCACGGTTACTTGGGACACACCGCCTGATGCTTGTTGACTGTTAGCAATCAACGCAGCCATCAAAGGTGTACTGTTGTACAACTGTACGACCAGCTTGGGGATAAACGCACGGCGAGTTACATAAGTAAGCTCGTTATACTGACTCGATCCTGTTGCTGGAACTATTCCGCCGCCTATTGGCATAATAATTCTCCATTAAAAGTAAATATCCCCATTTACTGCCGTTTAAATACCTATTGGCCGATTGTTTTTACGCAATTCGGTCAACGCCTTTGCTGCCTCATCCCGCGCGCCCATTTGTGGGTTTTTCCAATACTTAGAAAGGTCAAACTTAGAAAGTGCACTTGGGTTGTACCCCATTGCCGAATTTGGCGTTGGAGTAGCGGCTTGCTTCATCCACTCAAAATACTGAGCTGCTGTTTCATGATTAGTCATACCTTGCTCCAGCATCAATTTTTCAATTTGCTCAATATCCTCATCGGATTGGGCTAACCCTTTCTCTTTAAGCTTATTTCTACGCTTTTCGAGTTCTTCTCTTGCTTCTCTCTCACGAATTTGTGATTCCAATTTCATGACTTTTTCTTCGGCTGCTGAAATTTTGGAATTGGTGTGATCCTCAATATCAAGCTCTGGAATGGTCAAGTTTGGACGCACTTTTTTAGTGAGTCGTAATGCTTCTTTGCGAGTTTCCGGATTTTCTGACAACTCTTTCATCAAGAGAGCCAGTTGATCGCGTTGCTCCAAATCGATATCTTCTAAAGATGCCATGATCTATCCCCTTTATCTTTAGATGACTTTTTTAGTGTCGCCAGGATGGGACAAGTTCATCATGTTCTTGTATCCACCTTTGGTAGCAGAATCTAATCCGCCAAATTGTGAATAACGAGGAGTGTTGATAACTTGACCATTCTTTTGGTTGTTATCGGTTGGTCTGCGTGGGCTGGACGAACCGCGTGGTTTAAAGAGTTCCATAATGTTTCCTTACATTGCGGGGGTTAAAGAAGGTGCGCCAGCACCAGGCATACCACCAGCGGGAGCTGGAGGAGGGACTGGAGCGGACATACCTGGGATTGTTGGTGCTTGAGCCATTGCTTTGCCCTCTGCCGTAGCACCGCCAGCTTGGGGTAATGTTTGAAGCATTTGCATAATTTCGTTTGGCTGCAACTCATTGACTTTAGATTTCTTAGGACCAATCACAGAAGTCATGGTACGAATTGCATTTAATACTTTTTGACCTTCCTCAGATTCACTTCCTAAGGCTGGCAAAGTTTGTTCTAGCAAGTCCATCGCCATTGAAATGTTAATCATCGCGGCTTCGCGATTTCCCATCTTAGGTTCTGGTGTGGACATTGGTGCGCCCATAGGAGGCGCGGAAGAATCAGACATACCCATAGCTGGGGTATCTGGCATAGGAGGTGTACCAGCGGGTGTTGCTCCATCCCGTTGGGATTTAATCATTTGCATCAACTGGTCTGAGGGTACGCCCATAATCTTTCCTATCAAATTACTTCGTATCGTAATCTTAATCTACTGCTTGTCAAGTGGGGGATATATTTCTATTCCCTCCCCCATGGGAGGTTTGTTTCGGTCAACCCGAAGCAATCCTTACGGATTACTTGCGTGCTTTACGACCTTTGCGCTTCATGCGTGCCATGAGATTTCTCCTGTTAGCAGCGGCCACTTAGTTCAAGGGCAAGCAGCCACACCCTTTTTCTCCCGTGAAGGAAACCGATTAGCGGCGGGACTTGCGAGTCTTTTTGTAAGCTTTTCTCATCATTCTCTCCAAAGTAGTTATCCCCTACTAAGTTTATTTGCAGCTTTTACGACCTTTTCTTTTTGTGCGTGCCATCATTTTCTCCAGATTAGCTATCCCCTAACTGTACGACCATAATTGCGTTGTTTTGGACTTCTGTCAAAACTTTTAATTCCTTGAACACGATACTGCAAATTTGGGCTGCCCTCACTACGCTTGAGGGATTCGGTAGTCACTCTTGGCTGATCTGCCTTGGGTTGTACATTACCTTGTGCCATTACTCGCCTTTCGGTTCTTTCTTTTCCTTAGGAGCTGGCCCTGGCTGCGGGTTAGCGGCCTGTTCCTTTTCCCGTTTTTTCAACTTGTCTTTGATTAACTGCTTCATTGGTGGTTCAACTAAGTCTATCAAAGTTTCTTTATCGATAGCTTGCGCTTTAAATAAATTAAATGCAAGTTGTTTTAAATCTTCTGTAAAGATGGGGCTATTACTGTGCGCATCGACTTTGACCACAAAATCTTTAGTAAATTGCTCGGCAATAAACGGCACATCATCTGTATCTCTAAAATGCGTGTTGTCATAGGCTTGCATCATCTTCAAATACAGAGTTGCAACCTTTTCCAAGCTATCTTCTACAATTAAAGCGCGTTTTTTCGCGCGTGAGCTGCCTAGTCTTGCTAATTGGCTGGCATGGCCTGTAGAGCGGACACCAGACTCGCCTTTTCCGCTCAATACATTGGAAATGCCTGACACTTCCGAGAACATGGCGTCAATTTCGTGAATGACCTCAAATAAATCAGGTGGCATCTCGGGCGCGAGGCGATCCACCTTTGCTCCTGGCATATCGGTGGCAATCATTGAGCCAGCACGCTGCATAGCAAAGTATTTTTCGTCTGTAATGCCTGAGAAGCCTGTAAATGCGGTCGGTGGAGCAACTTGCTTAGACAACAAGTCCAAAATCTCGGTCATGCGAGTGTTGCGCAGCTGCTGGAGCAAAATGAGTTGCTGGCATTCGGACGCACCCCAGTAATAATCGTATAAAGGGTTAGGACAAATTTGAATAAACGGACATTCGCCCTTCAAAAACACAGATGAGCCAGGTCGGTCGTAAATAATCACATTGGGCGCGGCCATGGTGACCACCTGATAGTCCTCAGTATCGTCATTCCAAACCCACAACTCGGTCATTTCCACCGTATCTTCAGCTACGCGCGACTTATAACGGTTCATGCCGTAGAGGTCTAAATTCACATTACCGTAGATGGTTGGGTTGGTTTGGCTCATCACAATGCGATTTACCGCTTCTGGAATGTCCGATTCAGACACTCTTGTGCCTGTGGTAACGCGCGAAACAATAGAATCACGCTTTGGATGGCTATACAGACGGGCGTAGAGTTCCGATTTCGTAATGTAGTAGGTTTGAACTAGGGCTTCTTGCCTGTCTGTATAAGGGGTATCTTCGCGCAATACGCCGATTGCCGAAGGTTCAATCATGTAAGGGTGAATACCGTTCTTGTAAACCAGCTTGATAAAGGTGGTGTTGTACACCAAAGACCATGTTAATGCCGTGGAAAAGACTTGGTCGGCATTGGAATTGAGCCATTCATCATTGAGTGCTTGGGTCAATGACGGGCTTTTACGATGCTCTGCTGGGTGAACGGATGCGCCTAACGCGATTGAAAATCTAGTGGTTTCAGCTGAATACAAAAAGCTGGTCAGCTGATCTAAGTGCGGGTGAATTTTGTTGAAATACGCTGGTGGGGACTCAGGATCGTTGCCAAATAGATAAAAAGAACGGAGAGTCGTATAGTCTCCCCGTCTTTCTTCCCGCGATACCAAACATTTCTGAATGATATCTAGATAAAAATCTTCTCTACTCTCGCCTGTAGGTATTCTCATTTTTTGATCTGTAAGTTGTCGGGATCTCTCATTGTAGCCCTAGGATCAGTCACAGGTCCTGTTTTAATACCAGCTTGGCTTGGTGTCAAGCCCACCGCTTCATCTCGCACAGGTTTAGCAAAACGACCCGCTAAAACAGATTGCAAATTCATTCCTTGGAATCCGCCGCCCCAGACCGCTGCATCTCCTGGACGCGCTTCTTTTGGCTTTTCGACAACGGGAAGTGGCTTACTGAGCTTGTCTTTGTTGACGCCTTTTTTGCGGGTGGCGTACTTTTCGGCTTGCTCGTATTCTTTTTCGCTGAACTTGTTTTTACGGGTGAGGTAACCGCTTTGGTTCTCGCCTTCTCTTGTGGTTTTGATATCGGACATATCGAACTCGATGGCAAGCTGCTTGGTGGATTTATCGGTGAACTTGGTTTTTTCACTAATGAAATTAGGTGCTTGCAAAAAGACAACAAATACTTCTTCATGACAATCCTTCATTGGACATTGAGCCTTGCGGCTTTCAAAGTATCCGTGCTTTGGACACTTGTAATCGTTTACTACTGCCATTTCTATCCCCTTTCCAACTGTTCGTCAAGTGTTAAACCAGAATAGTCATACTTAGGCTTGACTCCTACGCTGACTTTAAATTGCCCATTTACCAGCTGCAGACCCGTAGTGCGTTGCATTACAGGCTTGGCTTCCTTGCGATATTGCACAAATTTGCTGGTATCGCGGTTTTGCATGATGGCAACTTCGCCTTTCACCCATGCCTTGTAAGCCTTGTCCACTCTGCGCTGCACCGTTTCACTTAGCGGTTCTGTTTCATATAGAAATATATCGCGCAAATACAAGTGGGAAACGCCAGCAAGCTCGGCAAATAAAGCGATAGAGATACCCCGATTCTTGTCTTGGAAGAACCGTTTAATGATCCGCTTAAGCTCGGATTTAGGGTAAACCCGTTTATTTTCCATACACTCCTATCCTTTTGAGATAGTCCGACACATTACGCCCTACTGTCAACTGTTCTGGCGTAAAGTCGTCTTGAGATTTGGAGATTGTGCGGGTAATCTTTTGCGCGATCAGGCGTGGCTGGACTTGCTCGGCAAAGGCAGCGCAAGCCAAGGCAGAGGCAATCACGCGGTCATCTTTGTTGCGACCAGACGCTTCGATTGACCCGCCATCACGAATGGTGGTCTTCATCTCTTCAATGGTCTCCATGTCCCAGATGTCCATCATGCCGCGCTCAAAATAATCCTTCATGTAAGTAAGCATCCGCTCTTTAGTCGCGGCAGTAGTCATCCAGCCAATCGAGTTGGACACGCCACCCAAGGTATCGTTTCTACGCCAAATGTAGTTTTGCATATTGCCGTACACATCCAAGAGGTCTTTGCCTAAAGCCGTACCCATGGAAGCTGCCTGACGCTTAAGGTTACGCAACTCGTTGATGACGGCTTGTCCTGGACCATTGATTTCAAGGTTCAAGGTGGAGTTTTTGTACGCGCCCGCTAGGTGAGCAATGATCCAAGCGAACTGATAAGTGTTGAGCTCGGAAGTTGCAAATGAAGCCACTTGTTCCAATCCGTCTGCGTAGCACCGAAATACTTGAATACAAAAACGGTCAGCCCAATCAGAGCTTCCGTAAGCGGGATCAGCACCGATAACATAATAAGCAGTATCCACAGGCTCTTCCCAAACCTTGAGCGTGGCCAGCCTTTCTGTAGATTTGAGAACTTCCGTATCTTGGAAATTGACTCCAAAGCTATAGCGGTAAGAATCAAAAGAACGCTTCTTAAGTTTTTTAACGGCATCTGTACACCTTGAATTAGAGAAGAACGATGTACCCGTCATCACAAAGGCGTAGTCCTCGGTAGGCGGGAACTCCTGATACATCAGGCTATCATCTTTCATGCCCTCGGTCATCTTCCAACGCCACCAAGCAATCTGACGGCTATTGATTTCAAAGTTGTACAGTTTCTTGATATCCCTGACCCATTCCTTCTCTTCACCCGTCAGTTTGCCGTCCCAGTAGGTTTTGTACACGCTACTGTCAGGATCAGCCATGTAAAGCTCATTACGCCACCAGCCACAGAAGATGGCCTTTTGGGTACGGGAGCGTTTGGCGGTGACATACATATCGTGGAACATATTGAAGCCACGGGCAGTCGATTCAAAGATGTACAGGCGGTCTGGGTTGGTTTCCGCTAGCGAAGCAAGGAGAGAAGCAAGTCCTTCTTCATCACCCCACGATGATGTTTCAGTTCCGTGGAGGAAGGTAATACCCTTACCGCGACCCAGACTTCCTTTGGCTCTAAGCCCAGCGACTTGATAAAAGAGACGGCTGCGGTTCTTGAGGGCAAGAGCATTTCGGTTGTGAGTAAGGATCGGGACTTTATACTTCTTGGGGAGACCGTCCATATACATGGCAAGGGTGGATCGGAACATATCTCTGTTCTCTTCCGTATCTGTTGTAAGCGTGCCTTGAAGTCCTGGATTGAGGAAGTGCCAGTAGAGGTCAAGTGCGAGGGAGATTGTTGTGATTCCAAGTTGTCGTCCTTTTAAAACTACAAAAAAGTGGATGCCTTCTTCAAGACCTTTGGCAATTTCGTCCATCACATAGGTCTGCGTGCCAAGCAGCTGATCCATGCGAACCAATCCCTTCTCCTTGGTTTCAATTTGAAGGGTCTTACAAAACTCATAAAAGTGGGCAAGATTAAATCTGCTCATGTTTGAATCCAAGGCAATTTGCCGTTAAAACGGCGCAGCATCTCTAGGTTGCCCATGTCAAAGTATTCGCGTTTCACGCCACAAGTGCCGCCAAGGCGAAAATTAAAGGTGTGCTGACCCGTAGCCTCAAACTTTGGAAAGACCTCTCTGGCGGCGTTATAGAAGTGCCTGTCCGCTGCGGGGTCTGGTCGGTTGAGAATGATGGCGATCTGCTTTAGGCAATCTGTCCGCATACCCCACATACACCAATCAACGAAATGGTGGCCAGGAGCATTCCATACGGCGGCAACTTCCCCCAACGCCTCGCAATTATCGTAAAGCAAAAAATTGCCGTCCTCATCATTGATCTTGCGAAAAGAGTACGCCCAGTCATTCCCTTCTTCGATCTTCTCCATAATGGTCTGTACATGATTTACCTCATACCAATCGTCATCATTGCAAAAGAAAGTGACATCCTCAGTCACCAGCTGGGGGCAAGCAGCTAACCAACGCTGGCCAGCATAGCCACGACCGCCAATGCGGTTATCCCAAAAACAAATCTTGACCTCTGGGTTTAGACGGCGAAGTTCAGCATAGGCATTAAAGTCGTCATCACACAGGATGTAATGCGTGCAAGGGTAAGTCTGAGCTTTCACAGACGCGATGCAGTTAGAAAGTTCCCAAGGACGCTTGCCGTTGGTCACCGTCACTACGGCGGCGGTTTTCATTGATGTTTCCCCATTCGTTTGATTTCAAAATCAGCCAAATCCCAGTACGCGACCTTGAGCCGCGCTTGATGGTTCTTCGCTAGGGCGATCAGCTGGTCATAAGTCATTTGACTGTACTTTTCTTTCCATTCGGCCGCCAAGGCAATTTTTTGCCTCTTAGTGCGGCAAACGATCGCCTTTAGCATTTCTGACTTGTACAAAAGCCGCTCTGCGCGCAGCTTTTCAATGTCTGATGTCTCCGTCATCTGGGTCTAGTAGCTTATTTAACCGTTCTATTTCCGCTTGAGCTTGCATGAGAAGCTTAGATGATTCGCCATGAACTCGCATAAGTTCGTGAAAAATCTGATCTTTGGTCATAGACCAAACCCTCGTCATGTAAGACTTCTTGGCGTCATTGTCCGCCTTTTCAATTAAATCATTAACGCTTATTCCGTTCTCCATACTCTTACCCCGTTACCTTCCCGTCTTGCGACAAATTTGCGCTCATGGGTTTTACCCGCACGATAGTTGTTGTTACACATGGTGCGAATGTCCGTGTCTTGCACAAAAAACGAATCACCTACATCCATGGTCTTGTAAGGGTAGCTATTGCGTTTTTTTGCTTGTGGCGTTGGCACATTCTTTTCTATTGCTATACTCATATCGTCACTCCTTTGTTTAACCTAATAATACAACACTATGATACACACATACAACGAATATCATTTAGGCGATCAACTGATTCATCTTAACTATTTGAGAAAGGTTTGCAAGGAAAACCCTCACTTAGATTTCACGCACCATTGCCAAGAGCAATACCACGCGCAGCTGCTCCCGCTTTGTGAAGACGCGCCCATCCTATTGCGCGATTTACGCATCCCGCCAGAGGCCGTCAATAGCTGGATAGGCTACAAGAACTTCTTTTACAACCATCAAGCCAGGCGCGATTGGGTGGCATTCCACTTCGATTGGTTTAACTATCTATCAGACCGCCTAGAAGTGCCTAACCCGATAGCTGGCAAGGAAGACTTATTGCTCGATTACCCCGCATTAGGCGAGCCATGCAGATACGAGTTTGAGTACCTCATCATTAACTCGCCCCCCGCATCTGGGCAACTTCCAGACTTTACCCCTCAATTCTTTGCAAATCGGGCGCGAGATTTAGCAAATGAGGGCATAAAAGTGATTACAACCCATCCTACAGGGGTCGTTCCTAGCACGCTAGAGAGCAATTACACGGTAACTGATATCGGGGTTCTCTCCAAACGCGTCAAGCACATAGAGGCGATAGACACAGGACCGCTCTGGCCAACCTTCAATAAGTTCAATCAAAACAGCGTGTTATCACGCACCATCTACGGAACAACATCAGACCGCATAGACCTAGCTCCCAATACCATCTGTTTGCAGCATCTGTAAAAACACGAATTTTTTTTGGGGGGAGACACGAGAGGGGCACTCGCCTCTACAAGCCATGCCCAAAATAATAATCCATAAAATCATTATCGAGATAATCGGAGATAATCCGATTGTCCATTATCGGATAATCCTAGATTATATTATATAAATATATTCCTATACCCTTATACATACCATTATCTATATAAATACCCTTATACCCTTGTATATATATTCAAATATATATTATTCGGTAGAGCGCGAATAAGGGCATATATACTCAATATCGTTATTACCCTTTTCTTAATATACGATTATCTATATTACATACATAATAACTATTAAACAAATATGTATATATACATATATATAAACTATAGATAATAGATAAATACTATATATATATATAGTCTATAGACAATCTATGTATGCTCGGCTCACAAAATGAGCTATACCCCTAAAACGCGTTAAAACGCTCTATACGCCGTTTTTGTCTTTTACCTAGTATTTACATCAACTCGTCGAGAACTCTAGTAATCAAGTAAACATAAGGGTTATACGGCTATTGTTGTATGTCATTCTGTATGTAATTACAGATACATACATACATACATTTTTATGCGATACTCGCGAGAGGGTAATTTTGCCCTTTCCTAAAAAGAGGTATCAACAATGAACTTATTACTTGAAAGAAAGCGCGGCGCAAGTATCACAAGCGTTCGCGACACTATTCGCTGGAACTTAGCGAGGTCTCGCTCGTCTCGTCGGTCTTACTGGAACGGCTCGAGGTATCTGGAACAATCTCAACGCATGGACGCGCTCGGCAAAGCGTTACGCGACGCACTACTCAACGCGGACGCGGACGAGGCTTTAAACGCGTTACGCGATTACGACGACATTCGCGGCGATTACACCGAGTGGACTGAATGGCTCGAGGTAAAGTTTGGCGGCAATTACTTTAAGTGCTACGACTGCGACGAGATTGGCTATAGCGACGACTCTTACAATGTCGAGGACGATTACAGTGTGTGCTCTTGTTGCGTGGACAATTACTACTACTCGGAGCGGAGCGGCTACTACTCTAACAACTCGGACGAGGACGACGACGAATACAACGACGACGGCTATGACAATATTGGCTCGTATCATTCCAGTCGTCGCAAGCTCGGACATATTCCATCCAGTTACGACACTCGTAAGCCGCGTATTCTTTTAGGGCTCGAGCTCGAGATGGAAATAGGTCGCGACTTTGACCTTGACGATAAGGCAGGTCAAATACTGGACGCGATTGGTCATTACCATTCGCCGCTTAGTAAAACCGATTACAAGTATTGTTGTCTTGAAAACGACGGCTCGCTTACACGCGGCTTTGAGATGGTTACGGCCTACACCGGCCTTGATGTTCATGCTCAACAACTCTCGTTTTTTAAAAATCGTTTTGTCGGTGCTAAGTCTCACAATACAACGACTTGCGGCTTGCATATACATATCTGTAAAGCCGACATGAGTATGCTCCACGCCGCCAAAATGATTTTGTTTATCAACGACGAAAAGAATTCAAAGCTCGTCAAAGCATTGGCGCGGCGCGACGCAAGCGGCTACGCTAAATTTCAAAATAAGCAAAACGACAAGCATTGGCTCAAGGACGCTCTACGCGGCGGCTCTAAAGCGGATAAATTGCGTCATCTAAACAATGACCGATATGAGGCTTTGAATTTTCAAAACGACAAGACAATCGAATTTCGCTTGTTTAAAGGAACGCTCAAATACTCGACGATTATGGCTTGCTTGGAATTTACTTATGCGTCATGGCTTTTTTGTCGCGACACTTCTCAAGCGCAACTCTCGACGGCTAATTTTCTCAAATACATCTGTTTAGAAAACAATCGCCGCGATACTGTTTTTTTACGCGCGTATCTGGTCGAGAAGGGTTTTACTTTGCCATTTACCAGTAAGCCGCGTCCAGTCGCTTTCGGCGGCTCTCTCACAATCTCTAACAACGAGGAACTTTAATCATGTGTTTACTTATCACTCAATCGCAACACTCGCCTAAACTCTCGGACGCATGGCTCGAGGACTTTTACGATTACAACTCGGACGGCGTTGGCGTTATGACAGTCGTTGGTTCGCAACTGGTAATCGAGAAAGTATTACCAAAAAACGCGCAACAATTTATCGCTTTTTATCGCGAGCATATCGAGGGTCGCGACTGCGCTTATCACTTGCGTATGCGGACGCATGGCAATACCGACTTAGAAAATTGTCATCCGTATGAGATATTAAGCAAGGACGAGCATGGTCTTGACTTATGGCTCATGCATAACGGCGTTCTTTCTACTGGCAACGCCGCCGATACCAGTAAGAGCGACACTTGGCACTATATCCGCGATTACTTGCGTCCTATGCTTACCAGTAACCCTGATTACGCTTTCACTCAATCGTTTTCGGACATTGTTGGAACGCATATCGGCGCAAGCAATAAATTCGTTTTGATGGACAACTTAGGACGGCTCGCCGTTGTCAATCGCTCGAGCGGCGTTTACTGGGGAGGCTTATGGCTCAGTAACACCTACGCTTGGAGCGCGACTAAAAGCGTATCTAAAACGCCGATTAAGGGTATTAAAAAACAAGCAAAACAAGTGAAAGAAAAGCCGCAACAACGCGTCCAGTATCCGCGCTATGGTTATCGGACGCCAATCGGTTACATGAACGGCTATGACTATGGCGATTACGACGACGAATGTGAGCTCGGCAATTACTACGACTATTACGACGATATTGAAATAATGCTTTCGGACTTAGCGGATAACGGCTACAGCAAAGCCGCGAGCGTATCTCTCAATACTTGTCTTGATTTTGTCGAGTTATTTGGTTTTGAGGCTTTTAACGAGGTCGCGTATATGGTTTTGGACGGCAATATCGGCGAGGACTGGTTTATTAAAGTTATGACGGACGACATAGCGGCGCGCGAGGCTTTTCCGTTTTTAACTCGTAACGAATACGACGATTACGGCGTCAATACCAGCAACTCATTCAATACGAGGAAAAGCGAATATGCAAAATAAGCCGACGCTCGACGACATATTGTGTGCCATTGTTTTAATTGTGTTTATTGTCTTATTGACTAATCTCAAGGAATGTAAACTTTAAAACAACTTTAGGACGCTTTTAAACCCGCTACGGCGGGTTTTTTTGTATCTACTGATACCGACATATCAAAAAGAATAAAAACTGCTATACGGCTTTTTTAAGCGGCTTAAAATTGAATTGCTTGATACTACAAGGGTTACAAGGTCAAAAAAGCAGCTTGAAAAGCTCGTAAACCCTTGATTTTATTAAATAAATTTTATTTGATATTTTGATTATTTATTAAAATATATTATTTGATTATCTCTAT
>Ga0208256_1000117_pt1 | contig 18226 bp, 20 predicted proteins | sample CryBogCBH22Jun08_FD_184608 | JGI IMG/M metagenome (GOLD analysis project Ga0208256, IMG submission 184608) | Freshwater microbial communities from Crystal Bog, Wisconsin, USA - CBH22Jun08 (SPAdes) | ecosystem: Environmental > Aquatic > Freshwater > Lake | place: Crystal Bog, Wisconsin, USA... | reverse complement strand
GTTAATAACTGATAATAGAGATCGTGGAAATAAAATTTCTTACTCTTTTGTGATGGTTTATCACCAGGAATTTCTTCCATGTTATAAATTGCAAAATCAAAAATTAAACGAAATGAATCCTGTAATGGTTTATTATTGCTTATTCCTGTTTGATCTTGTGTTAAAATAGGCATGATATCAACACGTAGAATATCGCGCGATTCACCTTTTAGTAAGAAGGAATTATTTGATACAGGTGTAGTTTGACCTGCTGTATTATAATAACCAGGCGTTGATGGATCATTTGTAACACTCGGTGGTGAAGAGCGTTCAATAAAATCCGTCATATTATCAATAATAATAAAACCTTTATGAAAAATGTCTTTAAAGTTATCTTCTATTACAAATGATTTAATTGCTGTTGGCTTTAAATATTGAGCTGCACCATCTAAGCTCACTAAAGCAATTTGAAAATAATAATTTTGCTGGTTAAAGCTAAAAATAAAATTGTCATTACTAAGTGTGTTAGCTGTTGTACTTGCGCTCATGGTTTACTATTGTAATGCGTTTGAAATCTCTTGTAGGATAGATGATACGTATTCAGGCTTTATGATTTTTAATATCATGCCTGAAGTTGCCGGTTGTAAAGGGTTGTAGATTTTATTAACAAGTAAAATCAACCACCACAATTCAATATTACCATATGCCTTAAAACTAACAGTTGTCCAGGGCATGTTTTCCTGTACATGCATAAAATAAACCGTTGTATCATCTATGTTGTCAGGTAGGTACAAAGATTGTAATAAATCGTAATAATACTGATTTTGTTCAGTCGTAAACATCTTAAAAATACGTTCGTATCTAAAAGAATTTAACTGTGGTAAAACGGGTATAGAGTTTTGATATTGACCGAGGTCCATATTATAAGTATTTACGCCGATAGTGACGTAATTCATCTATTACCTAAACATTTGTACTTGTCGTCACACCTGTTTGAATAACATTTTGCGAGGAAACCATATGTGCCATAAAGTTTCTTGTATTAGCTGTCATGCTTTTTAGTGTTATTCTTACTCGATATGCATCAGGAATAATTGCATTAATACTTTTTGTTGAGCTATTGTTTTGAATTGATGTTCCAGATGTTCCAACAACAGAATTAACAGATGGTATACTAATAGCTAATTCACGTCTTGATCCTACAAATTCAACATTCAAGCTACTAATATAACAATAAGGAAAGAACTTTGTACCTGGAACATTAACCTCATAAATAACAGGTTGATCAACTGTATTAAAACCTGTTTTTCCTGGACGATTTTGATAAACAAGTAGATATAAAAATTGCCAGTTTCTTACTACATCATCATAAGTAGCAGCACCTGTATTGATTAACGGAAACTCTACTTCAATATCTTCACCATCATCAGGATAATCATAAAATTTAGTCTTTTCAATGAATGTATATTGAGTCGGGCTACCAAGTTGTGAGGCACCAGCTGCAAACTCACGTAATAAATCAACACCTGTTTCAGCAAGCTTACCAATACCGGCGATACCGGCTCCAGAATCACTAAATGCATTTTGAGATGTTGATTGATTATTATCAAAATACGGTAATGTATAAACCCAACCTGTTGGCTCGGTGATATACAGATTTCTATACGGTGCTAAAAAAGGTGATTGTGTTGTTGTATTGCTATCTGTTAATGTACTTTGAACTGCACTACCAAGAACTTTACCTGCAGCTTTTGCAACACTTTGTCCGGCACTGCCGCCAATATTAGTTAATAATTTTGTAATACATGAACCACTATTAAAATTGCTAGTTACAGCTGCTGTACCATTTACTGCAGCACCGAGTGTGTATTCTAATTGTGCAATGAGAGAGTTTGTTTTTAAACGTCTTTCTGTTAATATTACCTTTGGTACCTCAGCACGGCTTGCATCACCAACAGGAGAATATGTCCAGTAGAAATCGCGAACTACATTAACCAGGCCTGCTGGTGATAAACCAGGCATGGGTACAATGGCGTCCTGAGTAGGTGTTGTACCATTATTATTAGTACCTTGTGGAGTACTAGCACTAGTAGTGTAACTAGGATTTGCAGGCGCAAATGACCAAAGGTAATTAGACATATAGATATTTATTATGCAAACGCCTTCCTGCGGAAGTCAGTACTACCCATAGGATTTGTAAGATATGCAGTTGGATTATTACTTACATTTACAACACTCATATTATTAGGTTGTGTTTTTGTTGAAGCCATAGCTGTAGTGTTGTCGGCTGTTTGCTTCATAAAGTTTAATAACTTAAGAATTAATCCATTTTGCTCTTTAATTGATTTATGTACATCATTGAGATCTGTTTCATCTCCACCTGTAGTTAATGCAGGTTGTGCACTAGGTGTTTCTGGTGTTGCAGGTTGAATATTATCTGCAGGTCCTTCTGGAGTATTTGGTGTAATGTTATCTGCAGGTATATCAGTATTATTATTAATATCTGTATTCGCAGCCTCCATATTGTTAGTAGGTTTTTTAGTAGATTTTGCTATTGCTGTAGTTTGTGCAGGTGTTTCAGTTGTATCGTTAGTTTTAACATTCTCATACCCGCTAATACCTAATAGTTTTGCTATTCCTGATCTGATACCAAATGATTCCGGTAATACGCTTAATATTGCTTTTAACATTGCATTTTTTGTTGCCTTTAAAAAGCTTGCAAACGTTATAGGTTTACCTGTTGCAGCTAAGTCAGAAATTGCAGCTTTTTCTTCTTTGAACAAATTAACAATAAATTCAACGCCAGGTATGATTTCAGCTATATCAATAAAAGCACTACCCCATTTACCTTCTCTAATATGCTTACCCATGTCTGTTAAATGGCGTATGAGAGGTAGTTTCATAAACGAGGATTTAACCCACTTCCAAGCATTGCTCATCCAGTTTCTATTAGCAGCACCAGCCTTTTCTGATCCACCTGTTTTAACATCCCTATAAGCACTAAAGACATCAATTGCAATTGATAAAGCTGTGCCTCCAAATTCAGGAAACGCACTTGCTACACCAGAGGCAATATCCAATAGTCCACCTATTATATCACCTTTAGCTATACGAGAAATTGCAAATCCGAAACTTATAATTGTGCCTATAAGAGGTAACGCCTTTAATCTTTTTGCTAAAAACATACCAACGGTGCCTGCTAATTTACCTATTATACTCTTACCCTCACTTTTAACTACTGCACCTGTAACTTTACCAGTAAGACCGCTAAATAGATTTTTAACAGCTTTTCCAATACCACTAAATAATTTACCAGGTAGTCCAAGTATCTTTTTACCTAAAGCTTTTGCTTTCATGCCCATAAGGCGTTCAAATGCTTTAATTTTTTTAGGATCAAAAAACAGTTTTGCGAAATTACCGACTGCGTTTACAAATTTTGTAGCTCCTCTCTTAATTACAGATATACCGAAAGCCAGGCCTCCTCGACCTAGAAGCTTTTTTAATCCCTTAAATGGACCCGAATCCATTAAACCGTTAAATAATAATCCTATACTTCCAATGGCTGCAGCTGCGCCAAGAAAAATAGTACCGAGTGCACCAAGAATAGGACCGAGAAGCTTTGCTGCCATTGGCAGGATATCCTTAAGAAAATTCTTTTTATCATCTTTTTTATCTTTCTTATCCTTATTAATTTTTATGTAATCTGCAATTACCTCAAGATACGGTTTGTATCTATCAAAAGATCTTATATTCGCCTGATCAAGTACATCCTCAAGCATCACCTTAGTCTTTGGTGGTAAATCAATATTAATTTCTTCACGGGTATAAGGTGTCTTAGTTTCTTTTTTGTTAGGTTTAAAATAATCAACAACGCTTGTTATTAAATTTTTCTTAGGTTCGCTTTTAGGAGATTCAGCCTTTTTTGGTGTAACTGTTTCCTTCTTTATTTCATTTTTTGATGCCCCTACTTTTTTAGGTTTAATTTTTTCAATTACAGCGTTTACTCCACCGCCAAGACTGCTTTTAATGGCAGCTGCTATATTTGAAAAGGATGAATCCTTCTTCTCAGACTTTTCATTCTTAACTTCTTTTACTCTTTCTTTTTTATTGGTGTCGCTTTCTGGTGAAAGCTTATCAAAAAAACTATTTGCTCTATTAGTAGATGGTAGTGTTTTATCTCCTGTGACAACTTTTAAGAGATCAGTGAGAACTTTTGCTTGTGCTCTTTGATTTTTTTCAAAATCACCAAATACAGCTTTTAAATCATTAATGGATATTGTGTCAGCCATTAAAGATATTTAATCTCTAATGTTATATCGCGAAAAAGCTTCCGTCTATCTCAATATTTGACTCACCGAGTTTTGTATACTGATTTTCAAAATCACGATATTTTTTAATAAATTCTAAAATCTGACCAGTAACTGTAGTTGGAAACTTCTCAGCTACCGCAAGTTTGCTATCTATTTTGAGTGTACTGAATTCAACGGTATTAGTATCTGTCTCAGATTTAAATGTTACAGACCTAATATATTTAAGAACCTCGTGAATAAAGAGTTCACTAACTACTGTCTTTATATCTTCAGTTTTTGCTGCCTTGAATTTAGTTAAGACAGAGTTGCTTATTTCTCTATCAACATTTAACCGCGGAACTTCAAGTTCAATTGTTAAATTTTGATACTCAATACTACCGCGAACTACATTTTGATCGATAGTAATATTTGGGATAGCTGAGATAAGTGTATTAAGATCATATACATTATCTTCGATTGTGTATTTGCTATCTAAACTCGCTGAACGTAATGCAAGAGCGATTGCCGTACGATCAAAAATATAAAACTGATTAATGTTTAATGATTCAAGGATATTTTCTTGAATAATATTATAGAAGCTTGTAATAAAGGTAAGCTTAGTGAGGGTTTCTTCAATAGAAGATTTTAAAAGCTCTTTTTGTTGGAGGAGATTGAGCGCTTTAAATTTTACTGTACGCTGTAAAGACGGAACAAACACATCAATACCGGATTGTTTGTTGAGATCATCTAATTGCTTAAGAATATCAGGAACACTATTTGTCATACTAATATATTAACTTATGTAGGAAACCCTGTTATGCCACTGTTCTGCATTGGTCTTCCTATGTTTGGTGTATCATTATTACTACTTGCTTGTTTTTCGGCCTTCTCTTGTTCTGCTTGTTCTTCCTTAAAGAGATTAATATATACGTTTATTTCAGCCGGGGTAAGCTTTGACATATGCTCATAAGACATACGGAATTGCTTCATTAAGAAGTATTCAATTTTATAAAAATACATTAAGTCTCTGTTGTAACAGAGTTTTAAAAATTCTAAAACCGAATTATTAAACACATTCGCTGTTAATATTGTAACATTACCATCATCGGAAGAATAAGGAGAGGGAATATTAATTAATTCAAGTTTATTAAGGTATTTAAAAACTGTGTTAGCATATGTCTGGACGTCGTTTAAAATAACGGCAGGTAGTTTGTTTACTACCTCTGCTGTAATATCATAAAACGGGTGATCATTAATGTATAAACAGTTTATAACTGTTTCTGATGCATCAAGTATATCACGGTTAATATAGAGTGATGTAGGTAATCCATATACAAGCTTTAAATTGTTTGGATATGATGATGTTTGTTCCTCAGGATATTCAGTCTGTAAAAGAGTCAATACGTCATTAATATTAATTACACCGTTAAATTGCTGTTTTGTAATTGGACATGTTATAATTAACTCTAAAATCTCTGATACACAAACTGCACGAATAGTTAATAAGATATAGAGCTTGTCAATCACTGATAGATTACTAATGTCTTCAGTACAATGATCCTTTAAAATATTATTAAAAGATGTTAAAATAATATCATTATTTGTATTGGCAATATTTTTAACAAGATCTTTTAATTCAATAAAAGACATTTCAGTTAGCTGTACTGTCTTTTTGGAGACAGGTAAATTAACTGAATAAAGAAATTTTGACATGTAGTTATAATACTATACAAAGTATTAAAAGCAAGTACTATAAATTGCTCTTCTTAAACGGCTTAGCTATGTCTAAAAGACTTGCAATAGCATTCAAGGCAATAGGTGTACCGACCGTGTAATTTGAGTATGTCCAGAGAGTACGATAGGTTTGTAACTTCTCTGTTTCATAATCAAGTGTTTGTTCGGAAACATTATATGGAACGCAATTATGGAATACCCATGATTTTCTTGGTAGCATTGAAATGCCGGCATTAGATCTTGTATACTCTAATACTCTCATTGTAACTTTAATATTCTTTGGATCAATACTGCCTGATACATCGCCAGGTCGTGCTGCCATGCCAAAGTGAGCTCCTAAAATAACCCACGGTCTTACTACAAAGTCAATAAACGATGTAGTTGTTTCTTTAAATGAAATGTTTAATGTAGGTGCTTCAGCTGTTCTATTACTACCGAGTACACCAGGTAAGAATCCCCTGTTATTTGCTACAGCAATTCCCTCTACGTTAAATTGCTCTGAAGGTATTGTAACTTCGTGGGCAAACCAACAACCAACTAATTTCTGGTTATTATAATTTGTTAATATTTCTTTTGCCTGATCAATGTCAAATCCTGATTTATCACCGTCTACACGTTCTAAACTCTGTAATATCTGCGTAGTAAGACTTGCAGGAAATCTATCAATAAGCACCACCCACTGGGTGGACATAGGTATGGCAGTATTCCATACCGTAGTTATTTGATTTAAGAATACATCTCGTGGAAATACACCGCCTGCTGATGAATAACCTGCACCATCATTTTTACCAATAAAGCTCTGGGTTACAAGCGAAGCTATCGGAGCTGCAGCTGCTATACCTGATCTAGCTGAATTAAGTGGATTATTAATACTCACCTAATTATTTAAGCTTGTTTGGTATTAGAGGTGACCCTGGGCTGGTGGTAAGGTTGCTGTTGTACTGATTAGGTTGCCTGCTGATTCACCGCCAATAGGTGATGTACGTATGAAGTAGTGGTAAGCGAGGGTAACAGTAAATTCAACTGTTTGACCTGTACCAGCTGCCATTGTATAATTGATAGGGCCAACATTACGTGGTGTTACACCGTAGAGAACGTATGTAGCAACAACATTATTTTGATTGTCAAGCTGGGCGAGAGTAATTGTAGCATTTCTACTTGGTGTATTATATTGACCTGTACTTGACTGATCATCAAATACCCAACGTGACCAATCCTCGAACAAACGACGGATACCAGATGCTTGATCAGCGTAGAAGGTAATTGAATATCCAGTACCATCAGGGTAAATTGCATTACCAGGAAGGTTAAAATTCAATCCCATGTACGGAACAGGAACGTTTGTGATTTCACGAGCTGGAAGAGCTGCTGACTTAGCATACACTAAGAGTCCTCCATCAGACATTGTATAAGCTCCGCCTCCATCGCTTGTTATTTCAAGAATACGGAAGTTAAAATCACGCGAAAAATTGTAATTTGTCGCCTGTGTATAAAACCCTTGGATTGTTTGTGCTGTTTGTGACATAAGGTGTAATTATTTATTCGTTAATTGATCTTTTTAAGCTACGATCTCATTGAAGCTTGTGCTTGTTTGAGTTGCGTAGAAGTTAACTAAGATAAATTCTGCTGTTCTAACTGGTTTGAGATAGATATCAACAATTAATTCGTTTTGATCAATAACTGCTGGTGTATTGTTTCTCTCGTCGCAGACGATCAAGTAATCGTAAACACCTTGTGTATTCTTTGCATAATCAAAGATCGGTGTAATTGTATTAACAAGACGTGTACGTGTGAAGAGTGTGTTTGGCTCAAATACGAAGAACTGACAAACTGCATTTGTCTGAACCTCGAGAGTCAAGAACAATCTACGTACATTAATGCGATCGAAGGCACTTGGTTGCTTTAATGCTGTCTTCTGACCGTAGATTACATATCCTTCATTAGGGAACTGAGCTACGGGGTTAAGACTGATTGTGTAAAGCTGGTCACGTTCCTTCTGCTTTGGACTATAACCGATATCAAGGATACCAGATACAATACCGCGTGTAAAGCCAGCTGGAGCAAACCATGGCTGGAAGTTGCTATCTGTTCTTGCCATTGCAGCTGCAGCAAAGCCTGAGAACGGAACCCAAACCGGTTGCTGTGAAGCATTATCATATACCTGTACAACGTTTGCATAAACTGCTGTATAACTATTATTGAATGATGCAAACTGGTTACGTAATGGCCAGTAGATATTGAGTGAGAAGTTATTATTAGGGTTAGCTAATGTCTTAACACCTGGTGTTGGACCTGTTACAAAGATGTTTGTAAGAGGATCAGCAATAAAGAGGTGATCCTTACGAACGTTAGCAGCAAAGTTAATAAAGTTCTGTGCTACAGCGTTGTAGTCTGTTACAATTTGTGCTGGTGTTGAAGGATTCTGTGCTGTAAGGCTTCCAAAGTTATTACTAATGTTTGGTGTACCGTTGTTATAACCATAGCCGTTTGAATACGGAACAGTATCATCGAAATACCCTGGGGTATTTGGATTACCATTTGCGTTAGCATAGATTGTACCGAGACCTGCTTCAGTTACAATTGATAATGGCCAGATAGCTGGATCTTCAAGGTAACTTAACATTGTACTAACCTTTGTAGGTACACTTCCAATTGACTTAACTGAAAGATCCTGAGCTGAATAGTCACCAAGAGGGTAGAGAGCATCAGTTGAACCGAGATTACCGAGTAGTGCTGCATACTGACCGGAAGTTGCTCCAACGCGGGTGTAGAATGTATCTGCAGTATATTGATATGCACCAGATAATGCAGATGCTGAAGTATAAACACCAATTGTATCATTTGAAAGAGGATACTGACGTGCGTTATTCAAGAGACGTACATTCTTATTTGGTACACCTGAGAGGTTTAACCATGTTGATGAATACTGCTGTGAAATATATGGATTAATAATTACTTGAACATTCTTTGAATTATTTTCAATATTACCGAAGAAGAATGAAAGCGGTGACCCACCGGTCGGATTGTTGATCTGACGATAGTAGTCAAATGACCCAACATAACTTTCGGAGAGTACATAGTCAAGTGCAATTGTGTTTGGAGCAAACACTGATTGACGCAACTTAAAGAGACCAAGAGCAATGGAGTCGTTAAAGTTTGACTGAGAAATATCAAATGATGGAATTGCTTCCATTACTTGTGAAACACTGCCGTTGGTTCCATAACCTGCTGCAGCTGAAAGCGGGAAGTTAAGTCTCTGTGAAGGTATCGTTACATAATTACCTGGTGTGTATGCTGAGGTATAAGAATTAACTGTAAGTACAGAGTTAATATCGTTGAATGGTGTTGAAGGATATAGGTTTGTATTATCAATCAACCCAATATAATTACCTTCAAAACGTGTATTGATGGCGTTTTGTGATTTATTGAGAATAATAATACCAGCGTTACCAAAGCCTGAAAGAGCTGCAGGACTAAATGCTGTAACAGGTGATGCAGTGAGTGATCCTGTATTAGCAGCATCAGATGCAGATAGCCACGTAAATGCAGATCCATTGAGAATATTAAGATATTGTTGCTGTGTTAAGCGAACGTGTGAAGGTGCACCAAAGAAGTATGCACCGTTGGTAATTGCAATATTTGTACCAGTTACGGGTAAGGTAACAATTGCTGTTGCAGGGATGCCGGTAAGAGCAGGGGTATTAATACCCGAAAGGCTTGGATATGCAAACAAATATGCAGCTGAAAGGTTTTGATTTATGGCGGGGGTTGAAGATAATGTAACAGAGCTAGCAACACTACCCCAATAACCAGTAAGAGTAGCTATTGAAGCCACCGGGTAAATGAGTGCACTATATTGACTTGAATAATCAACACCAGCAGCACTACCATAAGGAAGACGGTAGGCAACAACGTTAGCTGGTGATTGAAATACGGCGTTAGCTGTCTGATAAAAATAACGTTCAGCAGCGTTAGTAGGGAGACCGAAAATTTGTTCCCAATCGGAGATTGTACTAACTGTAATAGGTTCAGATGAAGGGCCCTTGGGAGCGAAACCAGGGATTAAAACGGTTGTTGGTGGTACTCCGGGTGCTGCAAGAGATAAATCAACTTCGCTAATCTGTACGCCCGGGCTTTGAATTGTAAGTGCCATATAAAGTATTTATACTCTATGGAAAATATTTTTGCAAAAATTAAAGATCTTCAGACCAAATTAATGGTGTAGCTATAAGTTGAGAGTATTCAAAAGTGAAACTTGATTCTAATTCCGTAGCGTCTCTATAATTGTAGTCTATACCCTCTAAAGCTGTAGGAAAGGCATCAATATATTTAAATTCCATGATGCGATTATTATATTCATCTAATGCGTAAATCGTTATTAATGCTTTATATTGATTGTCAGGGGCTGCATTTGAACCAATCAAATTAATGCCATCGTATATACCTGTTCGGTCGTTATTAAGCATGTTTAGCCATGTATAGATAACCCAGTAATTTGTAAATCTATTATCAACAGTAAATTTAACTGTTAATGGATCATACGGTTCACGGCTATAGCCGGTTTGTGCAAGTGTTTGCCCGGCATACCGTACATTGGCGCTCGATACTTTTATAGAAGGTACAACAGATCCATGTACAGCAAACTGCAGAAGATCGAGATTAATATTTTTATTACCTTCTAAAAATTTAGAGTTAATTTTCTTCAATGCATTTGGTACATTGAGAATAAGGGTAAACTTATCTTTTCTCGATAAGTTAAACGGGCTTTGAATGTAATCTATATTATTTGACATATTTTATTGTAAGAAATGCCATCCATCTTGCTTACTTGAGTCGAAGAAGGACCAGCCCTGAGACTCAAGATCTGCAATACCTGTATCTTTTTCCTGTTGATCTCCCTGCATAATAATTGGTAGAGGCATTGACATATCTTGTTCTTTTTCGTTATTATAGGTAGATACCGGGTTTACAAAATATTTAATCCCGTAATCTAAAGCTTTCAATTTTAGTGGTCTTTTATTATCATCTAACTCTAAAATCTCAAAATAACGTTCAGTTATTTCATTTTCTAGACTCATGAGTGCCCAGACTAAACTCATTACACGGTCATCCCAATTATCGGATCCCGGTCTAGCTGCCCATGTACCGTTAGGATATCTTACGAAATCACGTAATTCTCCAAGAGTTTTCATGTCTCGAATGCGAATTACATTGAGTTCATTAAGCCAATAACGCATATTAGTTACGCCTTTGTACTTTGTATTGGTATGTGCTACTATACCGATTTTATTAAAAACCTTATCTCCTGCCTTTACTCCATATGATACGAGATTCTCATATCCAAGTGCGTTTCTAAGCTGATCCACAACTTGTGCACCACAATTATTGCGTTCTACTAAGGCCGGTGGCTTGCCCCAATGCTCTAATATTTCATTTAATTTCGTGGTAAAATTGTATGGGCTAATATTACGATTATGATAGATCGCGACTTGTTCAATATGCTGTAAATTTGTTACATCTAGTACTTGAATAACGGAAGCAGCCTCACCAATGCCCTCAGATACGTCAACTCCGGCTACATAAAGTCTCTCTTTATTTGGTTCATCCCATAAAAGATAATGTCCATCATCAAATACAAATTTAGGCTCGCTACAATCCACCTTGAGTTTATCAAAAAACTCTTCATCTACTGCACTTTCACCTGACTGAATAAAAACATTACCAAATTCTTGATCAAATGCCTCTCTGCTACCAAGTTGTTTAATGGTTCTATTCTTCCATGCTTCATCTCTACCCGGGGTTTCCCACCAGTCAACACGCTCTGGGTGCCACCCGTTATGTTTTTCAGGGTCTGTTTCTATGGCTCCATGATACAAGTCATAAAAAAGATTATTTGTACCATTAGGTGTACTAGCTACAAATATCTTTGATTTTTTAGATGAAGAAATAATAGGATATACGGAATTCCAGAAATCTTCCACCATATGATTATCAATAAACGCCAACTCATCCAAGATAAGACAGTTACAACTATCACCACGACCGGCGTCAGAACTTGTTGTGCTTATACCAATACTCGACCCGTTAGCAAATACAACAGATGTTTTACCCCATTCACTTACACCGGGCTTTAAATAATTCGGTAATTTTTCATAAGCCATTCTAATACGCTTAAGAATATTAATAGCGGTTTGTTCCTTGTTAGCAACAATAAGAATACGCTGATCTTCTTGAAAGGAAGCAACCCAAAGAGCGTAAATTGTCATCATGGTTGTTTTACCACACTGACGTGAAGCTAAAGTAATAACAAATCGATTATCTCTTAAACTTCTTAAAATACGTTTTTGAAAATTGTGTAATGGAATTTTAATTTTACCCTGATCGAGATTTGTAACATAGAAGAAGTTTTCGGCAAAGAACAATATATTGCGCTTACATTTTACTAAATGCTCCACCCATTCAGGGTTCGACGCGTAGTCAAACTGCGCATCCTGTGTTGGTAGGTTTTCATTACCTAAGTAGAATTGTTGTTTTTGTTTTTTAGTCGGCATGGAGCATAAATACTTAGTAGATGAACAAATCACGTATATTTAACGAAGTTGGTGACCTCTATCAGGCATCAGTAATTAATGAGGGTAAGAGCCGTTTTCCAGGTATTGGAAAAGATACCTTCAAGGTTCAAACCGATAAGAAAGTAACAACACCTGAGGTAAAGCCAGGTGACGGTCCATTTGTAACAGCAAAGAGTAAATTGAAGTCAGGCCCGGAGCATGACGGTGCTAAAACAATGTTCAATAAGAACGCTGGTGATATTAAGACAAAAGCCGGTGAAGAAACAAGTGTTTATAGTAATGAAAGATTTACTCAAAAAAATCCTGAATATACACAAGACAATAAAAAAGTCAAAAGGAAGGAAAAAATGAAAAAAATGCAGAAGGAGAGTATAAATAATTCTATGACAAAGTCTATTTTTGATAAACTATACGAAGCAGTCATCAACGAGAACGATCTTCCTGGTGATGATAATATGGAAATGCATGATGCTGAAGCCCTTGATCTACCTGTTGGTGGCGAAGAGGGTGAAGTAACAATTACTCTCGATCGTGAGACAGCCAAAAAGCTCCACGATGTGCTCATGAGTGTTCTTGGTGAAGAGCATGAAGGTGAAGAACCAGAAGGCGAAGAGGGTGAAGATGAAGAAGGCAGCCCAATGGGTGAAGCTACCGATATCGAAGAGATCAAGATTCCAGGTGCCTCATATGTTAAGGATGGTAAGAAGCACCCCTGGGAAGTAAAGCCAAAGGGCAATATTGTTGGTGACGAGACAGATAAGCTCGTTGACGGTGAAGAGGGTGATGGTGAGATCAACAAGCAAGAAGATTTCGCTGGTACATCACACGGTCACGCTCTTGTAAATGCAAAGAGTGGTAAGCCAACACCAGTTACACCTAATTCTAATCAGGTAAGTAAGCAGAACCCAGGTTCACGTACACACAGAAACGTTGGACAGGTTGCTTTCAAAAAGTAAGTTAAATCAAAAATAAAATTAGAAGACCCTAGTTGCAAGACTAGGGTCTCTTTTTGTATAAATATAAGTGTGAAGAGTTTTAAGGATTTTATAGCTGAAAGACATAAGGGTTTAGATTGGCGTAAAACTGAAAATGGTATAGTTGCGCGTAATCATAGACACCACCGTCTAAATGTTGGTGCATCTAATGCTACAAATCCTAATATGAAACACGCTGAAAGAATTGTACCACATGCAATAAAAACAAAGGATAGACCATATAAGGAAATGTCTCCAGGTGAATCTAAAGTTGTCGGTCATTTAACAGCACAAAAAATTGCTACGTCTTTTCAAAGTAATTTACCAGAAAAAATAGGTGAAGTAAAACGTTTTAAAAGCTCTGGTTATAGTTTAACTAAAACACAAAACGGCTTTGTCTTCAAGAAGGATAAAAATTAATGAGTATTAATAGCTGCAATTTTTATACAGGTAACCCTCAACCACAAATCTATCCGGGTTCAATAAACTATACAGATAATGGATGTATACGTTTTACTAATAAAGACAATAATAGTAGTGAACGTATTTTACAGTCAAATTATTGGCGTGAACAAATTAACTTGTATGGACAGCAATGTAATTATTATGTAAATACGTTCAGTTTATTATCAGCTGATAATCTTTACGGTGAACAGCCAACACAACAATTTGCACCACCCTTGCCATTTATTATTGCGTTAAATTTAAATGAAAATGCTTTAATGCTCAGTAAGTATGGATTATTATCAGAAGACGAAGTTACAGCTTTTATTCATATTAGCTCATTTTATGCAACCTTTGGTAACATCGAACCAAAGTCAGGAGATGTATTTCAGTTATCTGAATATGGAAATGATAGACCGGGTGGTAGAGATGGTAAGTTCTTTGAGATAACCCAGCGCTTGGATGAAGATGCAGCAACTATCAATCCACTCGCCGGTCACTATGTTTGGTTAATAAAAGCTAAGAGATTTGAATGGTCATTTGAGCCCGGATTATCGGGTGAAGCTGTTAATCAGCAAGTATTTGATGATACAAAGAATCCAGCTGTGTCAGGTGCTAATAAGCCGTACGATTATAGTGCTGATATAGAGTCAAAAACTATCTTTGACTATTCACAAACTGACTACGGTAATGTATACGGCGGTTATTACTAGAGAGCAGTATTACGCTGATAGATAGATTCGTAGTTTGGTAATTGCTCTCTTTTATGTGAAGCAATAAATCCGTCTGCTTGACGACAGGATTCAAATACCATTTCCACACGGTCGTTTCTACTTGCAAAAAGATACTTTACACCCTCTTTTACATTGGAAATATTAATTAAGCTGTAAGAGGTATTGAGCTTAAATTTGCTATCCCAGTTATTTGCATGTCGGTTAACAACAAAGGCAGTACCTATAATATAGTGCATGTTTAGCTATTTACACTCATCTCTTGTTTTTCAAGTTCGTGTAAATCGCTCTTCATCGACTCTACACGCTCTTCAATATATTTTTGAAAAGCAAGTGGCTTAACCCAATCAATTTCTGACGCACTCGATCGTTTCTTTAGTTGCTCGACTCTCTTACTCACAAATTCTACACCCTCTAAAAGACAGAGCCAACGAGCGTACTCATCCTCTGTCATTGTATGGGTCTTGGTAGTAGTATTAATTGTAATATATTTTTTTGATGATAGCGATTGCATACCCAAGCATTATGAATGAAATTCGCTTCACGTCAAGAATATTTTTTTGTTTATTTAAAGAATCTACAATAACACCAATTGCATCTAAACTACTATGAATACTTTTTATATTTTCACTAATTGCTTTTTGCGCTATAGGCTTATACTCATCAGTTATTTCACTTGTTAATACAGCTTTAGATAGAGTATCGCCGTAGAGGGAGAGAAAATTCTTTACAATGTTTCTCTCTGTTTGAATGTCCTTTTTATAGTACACTCTACCCTCTTCAACCGCAGAATAATCAGATAAATTTACACTATGTCTAACTGCTTCTGATATGCTATCAATCTTTGCAGGTAACTCTACAGCTCTTGTATTGAATGCATCGGCAGTACCACTATCGAAAGTAATTCTGTTTATATTTTCAGGAATTGATGTTTCCATTATTGATTGTAGCTAACAAAGGTGCAAGAGCGGCAGTAGTATCCGTGCTTATAATTGGCTCTGTTTGAAGAGCTGTCTCAGCGTTAATATATACAGAAACTGTTTTATCACATTCACCGCATTTATAGAGATTTACATCGTTAAGACGAATTGGTACGAAATCCTTACGCTTTTTACTACAAGGACATTCAACCTCTAAACCTTGATATGAAAATTCAGCTATACGTTCATTTTCAAGTTTTTTATTTTTCAATGTTACATACACATCAAGAATAGATACAAACGCATTATAAATTAAAATTTGTAATAAAATACCTGCCGTAAAACTTAACCACCATGCAACATGGAAAGTGGAAAGAAAGACTGCAATAACAAGAGCTACAGCTAATAAAATAGCAACCGGTACTATTATTTTTTGAATCATTACAATATACTAATGACTAAATTTAACTAAATCAACGTTAGTCAATATCCTCACTATCCTCTAAATCTTCAGGACCGAGGTCAGCGTTTTTATTAACCGCTTTTATTAAATTGTTAAGACAGCTCATAGAATCCTTTAGGTGTACTAATAACTCTTTAACTTCAGCCTTAATTTTTTCGTCCTTTTTAACTACGGGATTATCGAGTGAACTTTCAAAGGCATTAATTGCACTCGATGTATCTGAAACAAGACCACCAATTATACTAGCTGCGTTTACTAACTGATACGGTAATACGTTATCAGCTTTTGCATTGTTCGGACTCTGATCAGTATCATAATTCTGACTTACAAGATCCTTAAATTTCATTCTTTGTGAACTAAACTCACGTGCAGCCTGACCACTTACCCATCTGTTATACTGCATAGTAGCGTCTTCGAATAAAACTTTCTTTCTCATTACGATTATTTATAGCGTTGAAGTATAAATAATAGTGTATGTTATTTAAATCTAGATTTGATTTTGTTTTAGAAGCTGATGATGCTCAGACCCCAGATGAAGCTCCAGCTACACCAGCTAATGATAAAGAAGCTATGGCACAAACTCTCGATACAGCGAAGCCTAGTGATTTTAATGTACAGGCTGCTGAGCGTCAGAAGAGAGTTGATCATGTAAAGATTCAGCAAATCAATACATTAAACGAATGGATTACAAAAATCGATGACTTTATTGTATTTTTAAATGATACAAAATCACAATCAATGCAGATTCAACTTCACTCTGCACCTTGTGATTCGATGTTTGAGAAGATTGCTACAAGTGAAAAGAAGAAGATTTCACGTCTTGCAGCAGACCTTGGCAATCTCGGTCAGGCACTCAAGGGGTATCTTGCCTCAGCTAACGACTAATATTTGACATCAAGAGCTTAGCCTTTAAGCCTTCGTAAGAATTCTCAATAATATATCGAGGAGATATTTCATTAATCTTTGCTGCTATACAGAGGTCGTTAATATCTTTAAACTGTCTGCCAATTTTTTCAGGCCATATAAAGACCATTTCATTATTGTCAAGTAGTTTATGTGTTTTGTTTAAACTAGCAGAATCTAACCATTGACTGTCTAAGACCCATATACGTTTAGACAGTTTGAATTGATTGAGTTGTTCCTTTTGAAGATGTGAGAACATCTTATCACTCTTTTCTTGAATACCTGCAACCGCTGTTCCATTTTTAACAAAACACGCATCAATAGGACCTTCGAAGATAAAAATATAATCAAGATCTGTTGATATTTTATTAAGATTGAAAAGTGATTTTTCACCATTCATCTTACCTAGGTATTTTGGTATACCTGAATCGTTATCATAGATAGCTCTCGTCTGATAGAAAACAATTTCGTTTTTATCATCATAAAACGGTATTACGATTCTATTTTTCTGAAATTTATCAGTTAGTGATAACCAGAGAGAATCAGGTTTATTAACGGCAGAATTAAGTCTCCTGCGTTTGATTATATCCAATGCATCATTTACTACTTTATTATCTTTAAAATAAGAAACCTGATCTGCATCGAATAAATTAATACAATCTAATGGTAGAGTATCAGAACTTATTTCACTCTTAAGAAGCGTTTCTTCCTTGCTTATATCAATCGGAAGAATATCGAACGTACTTGCTTCTTCAACAATTTCTTTAAATGTTAGACCTGAAACCTCTTGAATCCATCTCAATGGCTTGCTAGTCCACCCGCAATTATGACAGCAAATATAGTCATCATCAACAATATAATAACATCTGCGCTTTCTTTGCCATGATTTACCCTCTCTACATATTGAGCAACCTGCCTCATACGTGTTATTGTATTTCTTATATTTCGGGTAGCCCGCGTACTGGTAAAATTTTTGTACGACATATGATTGAGGAAGTATCACATTTTTAGTATAAAGACCTATATACTAAAAAACAAGGAATTACTTCTTAACAGGCTTTATAGAAATTACACCCTTGTGAACGAACTGACCAGAAGCTGGATCGGTATAGATAGCTTCAGTAATCTCCTGATTGTTACTAATATACGTTCTAATAGTCGGACGAATTGGTTCGCCGCTGATAGGAGACTGAATAATTTTTGGTAGGATTGTATCC
>Ga0208256_1000116_pt1 | contig 18330 bp, 46 predicted proteins | sample CryBogCBH22Jun08_FD_184608 | JGI IMG/M metagenome (GOLD analysis project Ga0208256, IMG submission 184608) | Freshwater microbial communities from Crystal Bog, Wisconsin, USA - CBH22Jun08 (SPAdes) | ecosystem: Environmental > Aquatic > Freshwater > Lake | place: Crystal Bog, Wisconsin, USA... | reverse complement strand
CCTTACCGAAGCCGTAGCACCTAATAAGGGTGATGTTTTTGAATTTGTTTTTGCCGCAGCTTGTGTTGCTTATATCCTTAATCCAGGTAAAGTTACTATCAAGCAAGTATCAACAATTATGGATAATTACTTCCAAAAGAAGTATGCATATAAGTCAGGTGATAAGACAGTAACACTAAACACGGCAAGTCTACCTGAAGCTGCTCTTCTTGCCCTTCAGAATCCAAAGTATAGAAATTCACCAGAGGTTGATAAGATAAAGGAATCAGCAATCCATTCCGTAACCTCTGCTTCTACTATACTCGATGACGTTGGTAAGATGAAAGGTAATATTGGTGTTACACCAATAGGAACAGTAAGTCAATCGGGTACAAAGTCTGATGTCGATATTTTAGTTAATAATAAAGTAGTAAAAAGAATTTCATTAAAGTATGGTTCAAAGACTTTCGGTCAATGGGCAGGCACCGATGTTGCTGTTCAGATTAAGGAAGCATTAGCTAATATCGGTATTAAGGTAACACCTCAAGATCTTGCTACCCTCGACCCCAGGACATTAAAGCTAGTTGGTATCTATACCGATAGAAACGACCCTAATTATACAACCCATGATAAGCTTAAGCTCTTCAAGGCCGTACAATCAATATTTGATAAGATCCAGAGTAAGAGACCGAACGCACAAACCATCATCGATGGCTTCCGCGCCGCCGTTCAAGGTGAAGAACCTGATATCATAGCAATTTCAGCCGCAGGGAAAGCAGTTCAAATCTTTGATCCTAACTTCTTTAGTAAGTTCGAGAAAGGTCTTAAGAGCTCAGTTCTTGATTGGGAGACAGAGAGTGAGGGAGGTAATCCATCATTAGTTCTTCGTGCCCATTCCAAGAAGGATAACAAGTCATATAAGCTATTCAAGATCCGCTTTAGATTTGATGCTGACCCTAAGAAGGACGGTTACAAGCTCCGTACACGCACCTATCTGGAGATCTACCCGGAGATTAACAAATTTATTTCTCAATTCTAGGGCTTTGCTACACACGCCCGGCTTCCGAGCCTTGCGCCTGGAACGAGGAAGAACGCTGACTATACCGATAGTATATTCGGTTAATCAGTAACTCCTTTAATCAGAAGAAGTTATTAGTTCTCTTTTACGTGCCCTTTAGCCAGTTTAGAACGCTTATACCAGGCACACCACCCACGAGGTGAGATCGATCCCTTGACGGCGGTACACTGATTAGGGGCACGGAACATGGTACAATTCTGACAGATCTGACCGTTACGAGGACGGGCCTGGTATTCAGCATCCTCCTTAGAGTGCTTGGGGTGGTGTCTGTACTTCTCAACAAAGAACTGGAAGAACTTAATCATTACCGGTACTTATCCCCCGGCAATAGCTGGAACAATAGATACCTCATCCTTTTCGCTTATACACGCATCGGTTCCCGCCCCGAACCGGATATCCTCACCGTTCACGTATATATTAATAAATCGGTTAATAGAGTCATCGGAAGCACAGATTCGTTCCTTAATCCCAGGATAACCAAATTCTAGATTCTCAATAAGCTCTCTAATGGTTCCGGCTTCACAGAAAACAGTATCAGCTCCATTGGTTAGCTTACGTAAAGGAACGGGAATTAATACAGTAGCCATATTAAGATACTACCTCCCATTCCTTTCCTAGATACCCCATACTATATTGACCCCAGAACCCGGATTCATTTCCGGACTTCTTATAGATATCAAAGAGTTCCTTTTCGTACTGTTTGAATGCATGGTGACCGGGAATAACAATACAAAACAGTTTTTCCTGGAACATAGCCTTAAGAATCTTAATGCTCTGAATACTATATGATTCAATCTTCTCCTTAATACCAGGAACGATATCAGATACAAAGATACAATAGCTTTGTTGGAATAACTCAGATTTAAGCATATCTCTAATATAGATGATAGATAATATAATTGCAATAGAGAATCTATGTAGATATAATACTACGTCTATGGCAACAAAGAAAACAGTCGGAATGTATAGTAATAGAGATAACAAGGCTTATGCCAAGTATCTAAGGGAATCGTGCGGACAGAGTGCCCGTGCCAAGCGCTCGGATGCTGGTAAGAAGAGGAAGTAATCCTCTATTAATACATACCTAATAGAGCCTTGTAGGTCATATCAGCTGGAATGTTTGGTGTAGCAATATACCAGCGTTCACCCCTTATCTTATGGGCAAGATTTGGATAGAGATCTACAAGGTCCTCACCAATTACTAGATTAACAGGGATCCACTTAGAAACAGGGGCACCAGTGGATGCATTAGCTAATGCAGATCTAAAATCAACCTTCTTATATGGGTCAACTAAATAGGCTTCCATATCCTCAGGAAAGAGGACGAACTTTACTTTCTCCGGAGTTACAGCGGCAAAGCGGGTAGCATTGTAAGCCTGTTCTAATAAAAGAAACTCTTTATTCATTGTAATATTACTTATTCCAGACAAATATAGTTTTCCCAGTCGAGGTTGTTTCCCAGTGGGCAAACCCATGTTGAACTACGTCCTCTTTAGAAACAGAATTAGGACCAGGGGTAAACCAGAATAGCATAAGAACGGCGAATGTACAGAGGAAGGATAGGATAATCTTAAGAGCATCTAAGAGAGCTGTCATACCAGAGTATTTATAGAGAAAGCCTATATAGAAAAACCTCTGCAGACGCGCTAAAAAAAATTTTGCTAAAAAAAGTTGGCATGGGGCCTATAGGATTCCAACCCCCTTTCCCTATATGGTTAAATTCCCGTGCTTGGGGATATATCCCCGTGGGGGTTTTAGAACCCCCTATACGGTTCTAGAAACCCACCTAGCGTTCTAGAAGGTGTAGGCTATAGCGGAAGGAGTGCTTACTAGTACCAGTTACCTGATGATAGATCTTATAGGAGAAGTATCCAATACTGTACCACATTACTATACCTATCATGATAGCACCTAGTAGCCAGGCTATGGTACCTAGACGTATATGGTTGTAGGTGTATTTGTTATTCATAATCAGATTACCTTCATACCCATTCCAGACATACTATAGTTGACGGCAAATGAATCTAGCTTCTCATTGGACAGATGGACAATGTCTTTGAGTGCTTTGATCTTGGTTAGCTTCTTTGCATGGGACAGATTGATCATCTCTGATAGGAGCTTTATCTTCTCTCCGCGATCGGTTGCTGCCCAGACCTTCTCTACCATTTCGTTTAGATTGATCATATAGATTAAGCAGCGATGGTTAGTCCGTTTAATTCAGCCTCTACGTTAACGTACGCCCTATTCAAAGCATCTTGAAGCCCACTCGAGTAACCTTTAACCTCCCAATCAATAATGGCTTGGAGGGTACCTAGCGCGTAACTGTGAGCGAAGTCTCGATTGTTCTTCTTGTCCTGAAGCTCAACAATGAGGTTAACGAGCTCGTGGACGGTGACGTTATGTTCGGTATGCTTTATCTTATTTTTCATACGTTCAGTATAAGGGACTTTGAAGGAACAATCAAATCGAAAATTCGACAATCTCAAACTCAGTTTGTAATTTAGGACGTTTACGGTACCTATTATTAATAGATTCAACATCCTCTACGTACTTCTCTAAACAACGCTCAGCACCCTTTCTAGTGCTAAAGAATTTGGTACCGCTAACATTGCCAGAAGGAATGAGACTATTAATAGGGAATGTAATGGCGTAGAATGTTTTCTTATTTTTCATACTCTTATTATGGCTTCTTTGTTCGGAACACTCAAGCGGAAAGTAACTCCACCTTCGTACGATGATTGAATACAACCCTCTGGCCAGCAGTGACTGGCCAAACCCCTAACTCCGGAGTAGCTGGTGGGACGTCGACGACAATTTGGGCTGCACGATAGGCTGGATTCCGAGCCTCGGCCCAATAGGGGTTCGAGCACCTATAGACGGCTCCGTCGTTGTTGTACTTGAACTGCTGGCCCTTCTTTAACTCTCCGACTCTTACGATGTTCTTATTTTCCATACTATCAGTATAAAGGAAAGGCTTGGAACAGTCAATGCTAAAGGCTACCACCTGACCCTATAGCGGTTGTATTGCTCTACTGAGCAACCCTCTTCGTATTCCCCAAGCATCATGTTCTCACATTGCTGCTCACGAAGGTTCTCAAGCTCGTGATTGATCCTGGTGAGCTCCCCAAGGCCCTTTGCCTTGTTCGCTTGAAGCTCGAGTTCGTTGATTCGGTATTGGATTGTGTTCTTATTTTCCATACCATCAGTATAAGGGAATCTGGCCGAACGTTCAAGCTCCTTCTACAACAAATCCATGCATGTCACGGACGACGTTTCGCTCCTCTAAGGCCTCTTCATTCAATCGGAGTTCGTCCTCAAAGACATCAACCAGATGACTCCATTGATCCCCTCGGTACTTAAACCCGGCCATATCGAAGGCGTCTTTGATGTACGAAAGACTGCCTGTACGGATAGTCTTCCTCCATTCAGAAGCAAAGAACTGATCGTTGTCAATCCAGAGCTCGAGTTCCCTCTCGCAGTTATCGGTTAGATCATTGTTGTACATATTAAGCTCCTTCGTCGATATCGATTACTACAGCCTGACAATCTTCGTCGATTGAGACGTCTCGGATCTGATATTGATATCCATTGACATCAACGATCGCAATCTCCATGTCCGCTAGTTGATTCTTCTCGTTCTGTTCTTCGAGGTATTGGATGAGTTCTTTGATCTTCATATTAGCGAGGCATGAGGGCGAAGGCCACAATGTTGATGACGACTACGGCTGAAGCAGCTGCTAGGAGCCAGAGGTTGATTGGATTGTTGACGTTGTTCTTATTTTTCATACTCTTATGATAATGGAATCCAAAAGGAACTTCAAGCTTCTTCGATGGTAATCTTGAACTTCTGATCGGCTGTATTCCACTGGGTTGACTTAATAAAGAATCTGGTAATCTTTCCGTTTGAAGCAATAACCGGACTATCAAGTGTAGCCCAGCCTACATCATGATCGGTAATAGAATTAATGATTGATTCAGCAATATCATCCTTGGAAAGGATGGTTGGTTCTTTCTTATTTTTCATACGATCAGTATAAGGGAATCCAAAAGGAACTTCAAGCTTAGAATCCGTATGATCGAAGAACCAGATAGGCATGTCCGTCATCTAGGACATCATTGTGACGACCCATAGCTACTGACATATGGTTAACGCCACAGAAGTCATCCCGATCGGGGTCGTATACAGTGACAGTATCATTCAGGCGATCGAACGGAATCTTCCCTAGCTCTTCGATGAGTTCAGCGTATGTCATATTAGTGGCGGCAGAGTTCCAATCCGTAACGGACGACGTTATCAAATCCTTCGCAGCAATTGTAGAGTCCGACGATCTCGCAATTCACGTCAGATGATCCGATCTCCGGAGCTCCTTGCTCCTTCAAGCTAAGCTTGGCCGTATTGCGCACCAGGCTCTGCATTCCAGTTTCCAGAGTCTTAAACTCTGCCATTACTTCTTCGAACGTTTTTCTTTCTTTATTTTTCATACTCTTATGATAATGGGAATCAGATGGAACCTCCAGCCTCAAGGGTCGAAATAACCTCCATCCAGGCCTCACGCCAGGACTTAAATTCGTCGCCAGCCATGGCGAATTGATTGACCATTTCGCGGATGTTAGCGATGAGGTGCTGCGTCTTCTTGCTTACTTTGTTCTTATTTTTCATACGATGATTATGATGGCCGAATCAGGAAAGGTCAAGCCCGAAAAATGCGAAAGCGCACCGGTGCCAGCTTCCTGCCCAGTGCGCTTTCTAGTTTTGTTTTGTTCGCTGGCTTTACAGGACCCTCTTGCGAGGGCGATTCTTAATCAATCCTCGTGGCGCGGAAGCCAGTCGGGATCTTCTTGAAGGAGTATTCAAATCCCTCCTTCTTGAGCTTCTGGTACATCTCGCACCCACTTGGTTGGGCCTTCCATCCCCAGAGGATGAAGGAGCGACCAATGGCCGTGGAGCGCCAGGGATACTTGGTTGTGTTGAAGGGACGTCCAGGCTTACGCGAGGAGATGGTCTTGGATTCGATCTTGTTAACCATATGTCTTAGGCTCCCTTCTTGGTCTTGCCGTTATAACGGAGGATCGTAGCGCCATCGAGATCCTGGATCGGAGACTCAAACGTGGATCCGAGAATACCTTTGATCTCAGCAACGGTCTTACCGCTGCGGAGGAGCTTGGCGACGTCGCGGGAGACGTAATGCTTGAGGATATCCTCAGAGGTGCAATTACGTGCCTCAGCCTTCTTCGCAAGGTAAGCGGCGTTGGTATAGCGGCCGACTCCGGTCACCTGACAGACAAGCTTCGGGGTAATGGTACGAGCGGGCTTCTCAACCTTGGGCTGCGCACTTTGGGTGGTCTTGCGCTTAACCTGGCTCTTAGGAGCCACTGTTGGGGTTTCGACTGTGGTAGTCATATTCTTGATCTTTAGTATGGCTGAATGTATTCGGACCGGCAAGATTTATTTTGTAGTACTTGGACCAACGAAAACGTAGGCCGCATTAAGAATCAAACCGATGCAAATGACATAGAAGTAATAGAACGGTACAGTGTTGTGATCGAGCATAGTCAATCCTACGTGTGCGCAAACGGCGACGTTGATGAGATTGACAATAAGGGAAGCGATATCAAGTTTAGACATGTTGTGTTGTTTGGGGTTATGACCAGAGCTTATACTCATAGTCGGTGATCCTGTTCGTGTCCTGGAGGCTCTGTACCCAGCTTGAGTGCGTGGTGCGGAGCATGGCCTCCAGGACGGGTGATGGCTTACGATTACGTCTCAGAAGATCTTCGATAAGGTTAAGAAGAAGGCTAATCATTTTAGTCAATGGCGAGGTTATGCTTGTCTAGAATGTTATGAATGAAAGGGAGATACTGCTCGTTCTCAGGAAGTTCTTCTTCCAGATAAACCTGCCAGAGATAAAGATAGGGGTTATTATCCTTATGTGCGTGGGCTCCAAGTCCTAGCAAGAACGAGCGAATGTCTGTAGGAAGGGAGAGGATGCTGTCGATGAAAGCATCGTAGTAGTTGGCGTCGACTTGTTCTTGGTTGGTGTTCTTATTTTTCATACTGTTATTATGGCTTCTGTTTGTGGAACGGTCAAGAGGAAAAAGCGACCTAGGTGTTCAATGAGGCATAAGTGCCCGAGTAGGTTCTCCCTAGCATTCTATTCCTAGGTCGCTTTGTTAAATGTTAGTAAGTATCTTCAGCTTCTGCAAGCTTTGATTTGAAATAGTCTGGAAAGAAGCCCTCTTCGTAGAGGTAGTCGCCAAGCTTCTCCATGTCCTTCTCAGAGAATGGCTTCTCATCAGCTGCTAGGATCATCAGATCATTCTCCGGTGTCACCCAAGCACACCATGGGCGTCCAAAGGCTTCAATGTACATCATTCTATCTAGGTCAGCGTGTGTCATATTATTTGTTCAACCTCCATCCGGCTTCTTTGTAGTCAACGATAGGGAATCCATTCTCATCGAACTTATCACAATCAACCAGATAGATATATTCGATATCTCCATGGTCTTCGATGCAAGGACCAACACCTCCGAAGTTCAGAGGATTAGGATTCTCATCGGTGCAGTTGTTGATAGCATGCCAGACGATATACTTGGCTGCAAGATACTCTGCGTCGTTGAAGCGGGTATCGCCCGTCTGCTCCTTGACATCCTCAAAGAACGTCTGAAGCTGCTTCAATCGACCGCCCTCTCCATCAGGATAACCATCCCAGTGGACGTAGATGTTTGCGCGAACCGTTCCTCCATCGGAGAATTTGACTTGTGAGCGTGTTGCCATATTGTTTATTGATTGTACTAGGTTTAGTAGGAATGCTCAAGCTTAAAGCTCTTGCGGTTGTAAGCTTTCTTGTTACGAAAGGCTTTTTGTTTCGGGGCGAAGGGCTGACGGACCTTCAGGTCTTTGATTTCGATTATCCATTTCTCATTTTTCATACATTCATTATGAATGCAGACGACGGAAAGGTCAAGCTCTTAATGGCCACTCATCCATTCTATCTCTCGTTCGTCTTCCTCTTCGCGCTCCCATTGAGCTTCTTCGTCCTCATCAACGAGCTCATCATATCCAAGTTCATCTTTGAACTCTTCAATACACGAATCGATCATAACAACGGCTTCTTTTTCAGTTATACCCTCCCACCAATTGTCATCGATATTGATGATATCTGGTAGATCGGATAGACCCATTCCGAACTCTTTTTGACACTTGAGGTTGAGTGCTCGGCGAAACTCTCCTCGTGATACTGTTGGTTGATTAAGCAGTGACATATTTTGTGGTTTTGCAGGTTGCGTTACAATTTTGAACGTAAGGGCAATCATCGCACTTCCGTCCACTATTGAGAAAGATATCCGGGCGCAGGCAGGCTCCAGATGCACTCACTGAAGATTGGAGATCGGGAGCGTCCTTGAGGAAGACATTTCGCGCTGGTGAGAAGACCATCTTGGGCATCTCATACTTCTCGATCTTAACGTCCTTCTTCTTCTTGCGAACGGAGATCTTTTTCACCTTCTTAGGCCTGGAAGCGCTCACACATGAACGGCAAGTAAAGGTCTCAAGAAGCTTCTCAATTGATCCGAACTTCTTTATCTTTCCTTCGAGGTTAGATCCAAAGCAGGTGATGAGGGTATTGCAGCTATTGCACTCAATCTTCTTACCGTAAAGCTCTCCGGTCTTCTTGAACTTCGCGATGTTGTCTTTGTCGGTTGTTATCTTATTTTTCATACGTTCATTATGGCTTCTGGATTCGGAACTTGCAAGCTCTTTGGAGGGTAATCTCCCCTCCGATTCGCCGTGCTGGTGGTATTAGTTGGCAATTCAAACGCGTTGTCCCAAGGGCTCCCTAGGGGATTCTATGATTTGTCCGTAGCTTTCAGCAGCATCTCCTCTGCTGCACGTGCTTCTGAGGCTTCTTTTAGCTCAGAATAGTTCTTCATTACATTGGTATATTCCTCTTTAGTGAGGCAGGTGGCAAGCCTGGCTTGGGAGCTGAACATATTGTAATGTCCTGATGAACGTACGTATTCGTAGGCACGAAACGCTTTGATTTCTTTCTTTGTGAAGTTCATGATTAAGCAGTAACCATACCTTTCTTCTTAATAAACGTTTCGGCTCGGTCTTGGATTCCAACCAGTTCACCGACAATATTCTCGAGCTTAGTAATCTTCTGTCCGATAAAAGGATCATCGGAACGAAGCACCTTATGAAGGCACTTCACTACATCCTCAATCTCTTCTAAGGTGTAGAAAATGTGCATGGACTTATCATCCTCACACATGGAGTTAATATCAGCAGCGCGAACGCGGTTTTGGAGTTGGGTTGGCTTGTTCATCCATTCTTTATTTTTCATACATTCAGTATAAGGGAATTCGAAAGGAACTTCAAGCAAGAACCGGCTCAACCTGCTCAGCTGGTACATTCAGAAAACGCTCCTCGACATAATAACGATCGTATCTGCACAAGTCGTAAGTATTAGTATCCCAATCCTTTTGAGCCTCTTTCATATAGATGTTGATAGCCACAGCGGCGTCTTCTTTGGATGAATAGACACCCAAACAATCGGTGTTCTCGAAATCAACCTGACCCATTACTACGTATACTTTATTTTTCATACGATCAGTATAAGGGAATTCAAAAGGAATCTCCAGCTCAAAGTCCGGATCCGTCGTAGTCTTCGTCCATGTTATTGTGATATTAAAGGTGGTGGGCCCACCAGGATTCGAACCTGGACTCAAGGCGTTATGAGCACCCTGCTTTAACCATTAAGCTATAAGCCCATTGTAGATCTATTGTTAGACTAGCATAAGTATATATATGAAGTGTTTAAAATGCAATAACGATTTATTAAAATATCAGAAGAAATTCTGTAGTAGAAGCTGCGCTGGTACCTACAACGGCGTCGCTTTTCCAAAGAGAAGCAAGGATAAGGAAAAGAGACCTACATGTCGCAATTGTACTAATAAGGTAGCACATAGCGGCGCTACTTACTGTAGAGAGTGTATCAACAATAAAGTCCACTATCACGGTGCAGGTCCTGTCGATAAACAGACAATTGAGTTTGCTAGTAGAAGAGGAGGAGCTAACCGTTACGATTCTATTAGAAGTCATGCGCGAGGTGTATTTAGAGAGTTGTTAGCTAATCCTTGCTGTGAGAAGTGTAGCTACAATAAACATGTTGAACTCTGTCATATTAAACCTATCTCTTCATTTCCTAAAGATACGCTCGTGGCTGAAGTTAATCACAGAAGTAACGTCATGTTCCTTTGTCCTAACTGCCACTGGGAGTTTGATCACTCTTAAAGTTCCTGATAGTTGGGAGGAAGTATATCGCGAAGCTGGTTCATTAACGAGCGTGCGGTATTAAAGTCAACTACCTGAATGTAGTTAGTATTATATCCTTTGAAAGCGATTTCTACAACAGTTCTATTCTTTTCGTCGTACTGGTGAACGCCCGAGCGAACGGTAACTGCTTCGATAATGGATCCGTTAATGGGTTCGTTATTTTTCATACGTTCAGTATATAGGAATCAGTCCTGCAGGTCAAGCAAGGAATCGACAATACAATCCATTCGCTCGTGCCTAGAGTCCTCTACAGCACCTTGAATATATTCCTCGATATGGGCTTCGACTTCCATCCTAGTTACATCAATACCTTGCTCTTTGAGAGTGAAGATAATGTCGTCGATTTCAACGTTGTCAATGTGGATCTCAATTTTCATGTGATTATTATGGATGCTTCTAAAGGAAAGGTCAAGCCTCAAGGGGGGTTGGGTCCTGCCAGTAAGCTTTGTTGAATACTACAAGCCAGAAGGCTGCATTCAATACCATTCCATTCATAACGATCTCACCAGTCTCGTCGTCGTTAATCTGGAACTCCATATCGTCTTTCTTAACGATGTATCCGGCGTCTTTACCAGCGTCTAGGTAGCTCTTCAGAGAACCTTTCTTCATGACTTTCTGGAACCAATCTCCACGCTTACGCATGAGCTCCAGAGGGGTTTGTAGTTTCATAGTTTCCATGCTCGTATTATGATATCAATCCCTGGAAGCGGCAAGCTCAAGTTCTCCTTGAAGTTCTTGCTCATATCTCTCGAACGCATCGTTAATAGACTCCTGAAGAGTCTTGAATCCTTTGGAATAACCTTTGACTTCCCAATCCAAGATAGCTTCGAGGATTCCGCAGGTATAAGCCCACTTCATCGAAGGATCGGTTGGGTACTTAGCTTGGCATGCCTCAGCGATCTTATCGGTGAGCTCTTTGACGGTTCTATTGTTCTTATTTTGCATACGCTTATTATGGCTGCCCTGGAAGGAACATTCAAGCTTATTCCTCTTCTTCGTACGCCCCTTGACCCTGACAACGACTAACTAGCTCAAGAAACTTCTCGTCTCTATTGATATCACTATTGATAACTTCCAGAGCGTTCATAACGTCATCGCCATAGCCTACGTACACTTCAAAATCTTCGCATTCCTTGTAGTTAGTCTTAACATAGGCCTCAACTGCCTGAACGTTGTCCAAATCGTATCCAAAGAAGTATTCTTTATTTTTCATACGCTTATTATGGCGGAAGTCTGCCGGAACCTCAAGCCCTATTCAGCCTATCTATCTGACTACATTTGAAATATCCCATGTTATTCATTCCAGCAGTCTCAATCTTTGAAGGTATAAACTTAGGTTCAACTAATATCTTCAACCAAAGAGGGTCCTCATCAAGATATTCTATCTTATAACATTCAACCTTCTTATCAGTATCAAAATCATCTACACTTGTGATATCTACAATAATACCTTCGTGATTCTTAATATGCTTCCAATCAGTTTTTCCCTTATAAGGAAGTGTAACTACATCTCCAATTTTGTACTTATTTTTCATAGACCTTCAGTATATCGAGAGTCTGCCGGAACCTCAAGCTCAATCTATAAGAACATCCTCAAGTTTAATGTCTTTGTATAGTGGATTAAAAGGACGGATATACTCTACGAGTTCGCTAATAATAGGATCGTTAGTATTAGTTAACCAGCCGCAAGGAAGATCGATTCTAACCCCGTTAATAGTACCTTTCTTAAAGTAAACGTTTACGTAAAACTCAATGTTATCGAGCTTCTTTCGGGTATTATCGTTATAGCTAACGTCGATCTTTTTCGGAACGCGAACGAGGTGTTTAACTACGAGGAGTTGCTTTTCTTTATTTTTCATAGATCTTTATTATGGCTGCCTAGGCTAGGAACCTCAAGGGGAAAATACTTTGGATTCCTATTGCAGGTTCCTGCTGCTTCCATTATAATGAATGGACAATAAGAGAAGGGCCGATGAGCAGGGTCCAGGTAGAAAAACAGCTCGATAGTCCGATAAGACGGATGTATGTTTGTTAGCTGGGGGTACTCTGATGACCTAACATCAGAACTAACGTTCCTTTTTCGCCCCATTTAACTTCAGCATTTTTAAGTAGTTAGTTGGCCGAAGTTAAAGTCGACTTAGTTGGCCAAAAAAAAAGCTTGCTTGTGCCGTTAGTTTCCTATAAATTAGATAACAATGAAGGAAAGTAGTATGTTAATTGAGCCACTAAATAAAGGTGTGTTTGATGTACTAACTCCAGACAATAACATCCTAAGTGTAGTATTATTCTTCATATCAGTAACACTAGTTAGTATAGCTCTAACGTATAGTAAAAAGCATCGAGCAGATAGATATCTTAGTAAGCATATTAACCCGAATTCCGATGAATATTAATCAGATCATTCTACAAGATTATCAAACCGAAAGCGCTGTAGTACTAGGTATTATAATACTCATAGCTACGGTGTATGTCTATGTAACGGATATACGCCGGGAGCGTGATATCCGGAAGTGGGAAGAGTACAAGTACAAGGTAGCACTAAGAGAACGTGGTCTCGATACTCTAGGTAACCGGGAAAAGGAACAGGGTTCCTAAAACCGGAACTTCCGTAGATGATGCAGTTTGGTTCTATATAGACTAGGAACCTAGTAACCTGATAATCTATAGACCGGACTGGATAAAAGCGCTTAGGCTAGGATCTCCCCCCGGGGGCAGTTTAACGCTAAACGGGGATTATATTTGAACGCGGCTAATAGATATACAAAGGGAACCGGATAGGGGTCTCGGAAAACGAACCGGGGATAATAGTTGACCGGAGTTACTAGACCCGTAATAGCTTTCTTAGAATCCGGAATAAAAACCGGGTGTATTTGTATTTCTCTTTATTTCTGTATTCCTACTATCTATCTGCTCTACGGCAATCTAGCTAGATACTTTGTTATCTCCCTTCTTTCCTATTGTTTATTACGGAATCCATTCTATTTCCTATAAGTTAGTCACGTCTAACTTTCTTAGTCTAGACTAAGATTTTTACGGAAAACTAACTGTTTTTTGCTTGTTTCTATATGTTTTTTACTCTATTCTATACCTATCTATGGAACCTAATAAAGATATTGAACCTACTAAGATACCGGAAAAGAAAGAGTCCGAAGCTATGGCCTGGTTAGATGATGATCACTTCGATCACTATTGGTACGCTGAAGAAGACTATAACGATTACTCCTAGTATGTCTATCCTTCCTTAGACCAGATTGTTCGTAGATTAATAATCTCATTCATTACAATATCGCTATCTTTTGTAACGTTTCTTCTCCCGGATTGCTTCACTATCCCTATAACATATTTGTATATCTTATTCTGAGTCTGTTTTGACTTCCCTTCAAACTCTTTCCAGATTCCTAGTCTATTCATAATTCTTACATTGATGTTGCTTCGTGTACAAACTCTCCATCTCTCCAATACGTTGCTACATATTCCTTCTTCTCGTAGATTTTAGATGTAACTGAAGTACCTGTATGTACCCATCCAATGTTTGCCGACAGATAGTCGACATCCCTGTCATACCTTCCTTCAATAAAGTCAATGTGGCTATCTAATATATTCATTCTTATTCTTGTTCGATTACAATTTGTCCGGATACTCGTACCAGTCTGTGGGTTGTATCATCCATGAAGTAATAACCATCGGAGTGCTCTTCATTCTGAATAACCCCGGATGAGTACCAAGTACGAACTGCTGTACCTCCACTATAGAGGGTGATCTTATGTTTAGAACCTAATGATCCAAACTTAGCTCGATCGGCTGATGTACAACCGGTCAAGAGCATTAGAGATACTAATAGAATAGTTTTCTTCATAATTTTTTATTTGCTCTCGTTCTCCAGGATGTAGCTATGTTTTTCCCGCCAGATATGCTCCCACTCCTCTGAGGCTTCAGCGTGTTGTTTGCCCAGATCCTTGATCATCTGCTCTAGAACCTTCTTCTTCGCATTCCAATGGATGAGCTGATTGTTGTACCCCTCAATAACCTTCTCGTATGTTTCATTTTTCATACTATCATATTACTGAAATCTGAAAGGAACTACAAGCTTTTTAACCCTAGAAGACTAAATACTTCTATCTCTATGCATAAAGACGACCACCTCATTTTCGAAAGCTATAAGAAGAAGAACTCCGGACTACACTTTGGTATGTCTGAGGGTGAATATAATAAGATGGAAGAAGAGCGTGAGAAGAAGGAACATAAGCAGTTCAAGAAGGACTACAAGAAGGTCTTCGGTAAGGGTAAGAATGAAGACGAAGAGTCACATGATGAATGTAAATACGCTAAGGAAGGTTGTGATTGTGATAACTGCGCAGATTGCAGAGCTAATCAGAAGTCAGAAGACTCCGAGCAGTCAGATGATCCAATGGCCAGAATTGAAGCAAAGAGAAAGGGTAGAAAGAACATCGGTAGTGTTCGTAGTAACTCAGAGGACGCAGAGACTTACGGTATTGAAGGTAAGATTAAGGCTGCTCTCCAAGAGGTAGAGTCTGTTGGTTATACCGGTGATCATCTTGACCCTATGGAGGTGGCAAGACTTGTTATCGGTCATCAAGGTAATTGGGGTGATTCTTATGAGCCTCTTGTCCAAGCCCTTGGTCACGTAATTGGTGCCTATTACGAAAAGGGTCTTCAAGATTCTTAACAAATAATATAAATATATTATATGGCCCAGCCTCCCTTACCTCCTTCATCTGATCCCTCAATCACAGTAAATCGCTCTCAGGCCGAACAGGCCATTTATATGGAGCTTATAGGAGATTCGCGCTTTCCGGCTGTATCAGTAAATCGTTACGAGTACGCTGATAATACCCAGGCCTTCCCAGGCAATAGTAATGCTAAGCCTCTTTCCTCTGTTGAGGTCTTTCCAAAGTTTGCTACCCTGAACTATATTGTAAACCCAGAAGACGTCACCTACGCACTCCTTGCCCAAGACGGCTTCATCGTCGCCGATAATACATCCGGTCAGGTTAACGGTACATTCTCAACCATTCAGGTAATTTCGGCATGTAAGTTTACAGGTTTATCTGCTACAAGTTCTAGTACAAGTAAGATTACAGCTTACGAGCTCCCTCAGAACTTCTCACTAACCGGGCCTATTACCAATTTTACACTTACCTACGGTGCGGTAGTAGCTTACAAGAACAATTAATTATTATGCCGAACTATGGTATCGGACTCGGTATTGGGTTAGGATTGAGAGCTGCTAAGACAATACAAGCAGGTATAACATATCTACCCGGGATAGTTGAATCTGTTTATACAGGATACTTTAATGATGATGTTAATTGGTTCTCTACTGCAACAAGATCAAGCTCAGCTGTCATCACCTCACTGAACGATATCCTGGTTCCCACTACTACAAGTTATCAAACAATTGGGTACTTCCAGCCACCTGTAAATGGTCTTTACACATTTTATTTAGCAACCGATGATGCTGGTTACCTCTGGATTGGTGATACTGCTATCACCGGTTTCACAACATCTAATGCTAACATTAACATTGGGGGCCCGCACGGGACTCGGGAAAGTAGTTTTAACGCTGCATATGTTCCAGGCTTCTTGTTACCTATAAGAATACAGAATGGAAATAACGGTGGTCCGGGTGTTGCTATCTTTAGCTACTCTGTATCAGGCCCTACACCAATCGCCAAGACAAGTGACCTCACCGGTGTTGTATTCTACAATAAGGCAACTAACGGATTCTAATTAAACATCTCATCTACCTTCTTGGATATTGCCAGGGTAGATTCATAGTAATGTCTGAGCTTACCGTAGAGATCTTGAACTCTACCTTCCTCGGCACTATCAAGTCCGGAGGAGAGCTCTTCGTTAAAGACTACCTGAATATAATTCCAGTAGGCATGAAGGTGACTAAGATCTTGCTTTTCCATATTTTAGTTAGAGCTAAACGTTAATAGGTTCTCCCGGGTATAGATCTTCTTACCAAACTTTGGCTTATACTTCTCCGTCATCATAACAAGAGCTGGTCTGATTGACCGGTTGATGTGCCGGATAACAAAATTACCCTGTACTGTTTCGACTGTAGTTCCTACTTTGATTTTCATACGTTCAGTATAAGGGAATCTGAATTAAGCTGCAAGCCAATTCTGAATGCTTTCGGTATAGCATCGAGCCTGAAATCCACGTCCAATCTTTGAATCATACTCAAGACCAAGATCATTGCAGATAGTTCCAAGCAGGGACAAACCATAAATTCCTTCACACTCGTCAACAACATTACCGTTGTTATCGAAGATCGTTGACTTGTAGTCCTTCTTATTTGACTTCTGAACCTTAATAAAACGGCTCTGCAGCTCTTGAGAGAACTCTTTGAGAACAGAAGACTTCCAAATTGTATGACCATCATTGCCAATTGTCTCTAGAAGCTTCTCAATCTGAGGCTTCATAGTTGCATCAAAACGAACGATTTCTTTCTTTTTAGCGGTTTTAATTGTCATACGTTTAGTATGAAGGAACCTGAAATCAATTACAAGCTTTTTCTTCTTCTTCTAATTCTTTCTTTGCACGCTCTAATAAACGTTGTGCTCTCCTTGAATCAATCTCACATGTACGGATTAAAACATCTACCGCTTCCACATATCGATTGTATTCTTCTATTGTCATATTATTGATAATATATAGTCTACTTCTCTATCAATCCATACTCTCATCTCTGTAATTCCTGAAATATGATCGTTCTCTTTCCAATTATGAAACCTCGGTGAATTAAACTTTTTCTTAACCATTCCCATAATTCTTCTCTCCCACTTCTTAGCTTCAAATTCTGAGTTAAATGTAATCTGCTTAATAATATTAATATTATTAAAGTAATTTGTAATAGGATAGGGTTCATCAGCTCCTCTATAACCCAATCGCATCATAGGATGCTTTGCGTTTGTAACTCCTATCTTCACTATCTTTTTAGGATCAATATCAGGACGCTCAAGCCCTGCTACATAACCCAACCAATTTTTACCATAATACCCACTCATTGTTTTAGTTAGAGCTAAAGCCTAACTTCGGCTTATCGTCTTCCTTTTGCAGCAATTGAGAGTTAATAATATACCCAGGTTCACTATCAGTAGGATCAACAACTGTGATTCTGTAATCACCATGTAGAGTCCAACCGTTTTTGAGAAATTTATTAATCTCTTCGTTAAACTTTTTAAGATCTTTATCTTTATATTGTACGAGTCTATATTCCATCGTACTAATAATAGTAACTTAAATCATTCCTGAACGCAAGCTTTCTTTACGTGCTGTATGAAATTCGTAGTTAATTTTCTCCTGAAGAGAACCCCCATACATCATATATGTCTTTATAATATTCTCAAGTATAGAGAGAATAGCTTCATTAGACTTCCCTATTTCCTTGAGAAAGCTAACAAAGTAAGATATTTCTATTCGTTCTTCTGACATATGTCAGAAGTATTTAATCATTTCTTGCTTGGCAAATTTAATGCATCAAGATTAGCGCAGTTGACTCCTGGAATATCCGGCCAACTCTTATAATCATTTCTGCAAATATAGATCCCGCATACTATCCAAATAATAACAAAACAGGCAAATATAACGTATTCCTTTCTCATATTATGCACAAACTGATTTGCTAAAGTTCTTCACAGCAGAGCGAGCACCATTGGGAATGAAATACTTCTTGTTATCCTCATAGAATTGAGCTGATACAATTTGAATCTCGCCTCCAGTTTTATGATCAAAGGCCATAAAAGCTTTACGAGGAGCACCAAGCTTATGCTTCTTTGCACAAGCCGAGCATGCTACTGTAGTAGGAAGAATCTCAAGCCGCTCCGGCTCAATAGCATTATTACACATTCTACAAATCATACTAGTACCTCCTGAGCAATTTCTGACTTCATTCGTGCTACTTAATCC
>Ga0208256_1000107_pt1 | contig 19060 bp, 13 predicted proteins | sample CryBogCBH22Jun08_FD_184608 | JGI IMG/M metagenome (GOLD analysis project Ga0208256, IMG submission 184608) | Freshwater microbial communities from Crystal Bog, Wisconsin, USA - CBH22Jun08 (SPAdes) | ecosystem: Environmental > Aquatic > Freshwater > Lake | place: Crystal Bog, Wisconsin, USA... | reverse complement strand
GAACCATTAACTGTAATTGTATAATTGTTTGTACTATTATCTACAAACGTAGGGCTTTGGCAGGTAAGAAGTGTGGTACCACTAATTGCAGTTAAAGGTGTTGTTGAAGGAGTAAAGTTTGATGTATATACAACATTGTTATTACATCTTAAATTGGAAATATAACCATTTAAATAAACTGAACTATAAGCACCTGTAACATAATTATAAACTGTAGATACTGGTGAACCAACAGTAGTTGTTCCATTTAATGTCTGACTAACACCATTTATGTAAGTAGTTAAAGTACCACTGTTAGACATAACAGCTATGTGATACCATTGCCCAACACTTAAAGCAGTTGTTGTGTAAGCAGCAGGTGCAGAACTTCCGTTAAACCAGTAAGTGTAGATTTGATTTGAAGGATTTAGCATTATTGCCCACGCACCATTGCCACCTGTTGGTTGAACATTTCCTAATATAGGAATATAATTACCAGAACCAACATTTGCGTTTAAATATACCCAACATTCAACAGTCCAAGTACCAGTTGATGTAAATGATATAGGAGATGATGGATAAGTTAAGTAAGAATTAGTACCATTAAAATGATTAGACCAGCTATACGTTGCTGGGTTGGCTATGTAGGTTGTGAAGCCATCGCCTCCGTTGAGTAAACTGCTTACGCCAGGAATACTTGTTCCTGCCATACCATATCCACCACCACCGCCTGCAACACCACCATTATATCCTTGGCCTGTTGTAGCTGATCCACCTGCATATCCACTTCCTTGTGGGCCACCACCACCACCAGAGCCTCCAGATCCACCTGTAGATGTTCCGTAAGCTCCATAGCCACCACCTATTGCCGTTATGGTTGTTAATCCAGAACCAGAAATACTGCTATTGCCTCCAGAAGTGCCGTTAGAAGAAGTTGCTCCTCCGCTTCCTCCTGAGCCAACCGTGATAGTGTAAGTAGTGCCGCCTGTAACCTGAGCAAGTCCTTGTAGCACACCACCAGCACCGCCACCAGCACCATTACTTACGCCAGTGTTAGAGCCTGCACTACCACCGCCCCCAGCCACCGCTAGGTATTGCACATAAGGAGTCTTAGCTGGGGTAGCTATAGGCGACCATATAACAACGATGCCTGAGCCTCCTGCTCCGCCAGTTCCTGTTAGTCCAGACCCTCCTCCGCCACCGCCAGTGTTTGTTGATCCAGCTCCACCTGTTCCAGAACTGGTATTGTTTCCAGCTCCTCCACCGCCTGTGCCTCCAGCTCCAGCAACAGAGCTAGTACGAGAATCTGCTCCGCCCCCTCCACCACCTCCATAATAAACTGTAGAATTACTTACTGGTAAATAAATACCAATACCATTACCACCGTTTCCTGCTGCTGATGTAGAATTTGTTGCATTAGTCCCTATTGAATTAGCACCGCCCCCGCCACCTCCGCCACGTTGAGTTGAATCAATACCTGATCCACCAGACCAACCTTGTCCAGCTACACCAACGCCAACAGCACCTGATGAACCAGAGCCAAAACCAGCCCCACCGCCCGATCCGCCATATGATCCATAGTTATTTGAAGAACCATTACAAGCACCACCAAATCCACCGCCAACAGCAGTAAAACCAAAAGCACTGCTATTAGAACCTGAATTGCCGTGCGAACCTGTTCCTTCTCCTCCGCCAGCACCACCAGAGCCACCTGCACCTACAATTATAGTGTATGTGCCAGCCGTTAAAGTTGTTTGTCCTGTAACTACACCGCCACCACCGCCCCCTCCTCCACGTTCTCCGCCAGCTCCACCCCCGCCAGCTACTATAGCATAATAAACAGTACCACCAGAACTAACTGTAAACGTACTAGAGCCTGTTGTTGTAAAGCTCCATTGGTTAAAACCATTACCAGTAGTTAAAGTACCGCCAGTTGCTGTTACGCCAGGAAGTACATAAGGTGGCCAGCTACTTAACCGCATAGCATTATAAGCATCCCTAAAGTCCCAAATACCAGGAGCAGCACTTGCTACCGGTGCTGTTGAATTACCTATTAAGCCTCCGAATTTAATGCCCATAGGTTATAAGGTTACGAAATATCTTCGTAGGATACAAATACGTCCAGGGCTGTTAATGAGGCCGTGTTAGCTGATAAAATATCAGCCTGGGTATCCATCATATATAATGGGTTATCTTTGCCCATTAACACAATAGAGGCATTAGCAGGTACAGGCATTTGATATGCAAGAGTGTACCACGTTGTAGCGTTTCTATTTAATGTTAATGTTATGTAAGCTGTTGTGGCTGTTTTATTTGCAGCCATTACCGTATTTATCTTGTATACATGATTAGTAGCAGGTGTGTTAAGTACAATTGAACCACTCGTGGGTGAAACACTGAGAGTAGCTGAAGTGACTCCTACTATACTGGATAAATTGGCGATATTAGGCGAGGCCATACTGATTAATATTTACGCTGTTATCTGCCAAATATTAAGGCTATTCCAGCGTTTCTATTAGTAGGTACTGCACTGAATCCATTAACATATAAACCTGTACCAGATATAGTACCAGTTACTGTTAAAGTACCAATAACTGTAGTATTACCGCTTAATTCAGTAGTACCTACAGTAGTAAAGTTATAGGAGGATACACTATACTCATTTAATGTATAAAGGTTATTTGTATATACTGTACCTGTAGCGGATATACTACCAAGTACTGTTAATGTGGATGTATTTACTTGAGAGCTATTATACGATAAAGGTGTTATAGTAGGAAGCGTAGTACCGTATACTCCAATAGCTGAAGTAGCGCTTACGTTTATTGCAGCCGAAGGGGTTATAGTTAGCGTATTACCACTATAAGTTGTAACACTAGATAAAACCGGTGTACTACCTATTACATAAGCATTGTAAGCTGATAAACCTTGTATGTTTTGTGTACTATTAACAATGGAATATGTATTCGTTGCTTTAGTATAGTAGAATGCATTTATCTGAGTATAGCCAAAATATGGGGGTGGATTTGGCGTGGGGCTATATTGAAAGTTTGCATAACCAGTACCACCAACTGTTACAGGAGTGGTTACAGTAGTTACTGTAACTGCATACCATGTACCACCGGTGCTATGCATGTATATAATTGCACCAGTAGAATTATTAAAGAACGTAGCATCTGATGTTGTCCAGGGCGTGCCATTATTGGTCAGCTGTACAGAACCAGTATAGTCTGTACCATACCCAAGACCAGTACCAGGTGTTGTACTAGATAATGATACAAGAGCAGTACCGACAACCCCACCTGCTGATATACTAGTTACATTACCAAAACTTATATACTGCGGGGCTAATGTTATTGCATTAGCAGAAGCATTATTAGTTAACGATAAATTAGTACCGTATAAATTATTTGAAGCAGATAAATTACCACCAAATGAAAGTGTGTTACCGTTTATAGTAAATGCAGATGCTTGATTAGCAATACCTCTTTGATTAATAACAATAGCTGAAGTAGCACCAACTGCAACAAATACTGGTTTGGATATACTAGTAACAGCTGTTGGAGGTGTTAATGTAGCAGAACCAGGTACAGTGTCTGATAAGAAATAAACAGAACTATCAGATAACCCGGTTAAACCGCCTATTAAACCGCTATACACTACTGTAAATTGAGTTGGAGTAGCGTACTGTACTACACCAATTACTTCTGCATCAGAACTTGTATCAGCTAGTGCTAGAGCATAACCGCTTAAAACACGAGATATAACATTACCAGCACTAAAAGTATTCGTATAAGTTATAGTATTACTTGTACTGACACCGCTTGCATTACTACCACCCCCTCCTGAACCCGGCGCCACGTTTTGAATACCGCGCATGTTAGTTACAATAGCAGTATTATTGCTTGTAGCTATCCACACCGGTTTATTAATACTAGTAGCTGAGGTAGGTGCCACTGCTGTTGCAGAACCAGGTACCGTATCAGATAAGAAATAACCAGCACCATCAGATAAGCCTGATAGACCAGTAATTAAACCACTATATACAACTGTAAATTGGGTTGGTGTTGCAGTTTGTACTACACCTATAACTTCACCATCTGAACTATTATCAGCTAGTGCTAATTGATAACCACCGGAAATACGTTCAATGACTTGACCAGCTGAAAACGAATTAACATATGTAATTGTTTGTGCTAGACTTACACCAGACCCACCACCACCTGTTGCTTGAGAAGCTGATGCCCATTGCACCCCAGTACCAGTTGTCTGTAAAAAGTAACCGCTTGTACCTAATGAATTACCAGCTGATAGTACTGAAATTGATAACGCATTGGTTATTATATTACCAGTGCTTAACGTGTTATTAATAGTAAACGTGTTACCGTTAAATGTAGCGTTACTAGTGCTTAAAGAGGTAGAACCGTTAAATGCTGTTATAGCACCAGAGAAACCATTTACATTTACTGCACCGGAATAACCTGAAATACCGGTATAACCGCTAATACCAGTATAACCAGAAATACCACTATAACCAGAATAACCACTAATACCTGTATAACCGCTATAACCAGAAGTACCAGATTGTCCAACTGCACCTACATAGATACCAGTCTGAATATTACTATAATATTGGGTACCTAGATAAAAGAAACCAACAGTAGCAGGTAAACCACTTCCAGTACTTGCATACACCCTATATACTAGCCGGTCTGTGCTACTATTAAGAGCAATAGGGGCAGAAATATTATAAGGTACAGCTTGAAGCTGTGGTGAAAGGAAAGAGGTTGGTGTTAATGCTGGACCTATAGCAGAGAACAACATCGTTTCCGTACCACCCGGATACGTTCTATCAAATATGGCGTGTGTTAATGTAACAGCAGAAGTAGCATTAACACTTGTACCTGTTAAGGCATAGTAAGCGTTAAACGTCCATGTACCTTGATTAATAACTAATTCACCTGGTTGACCGATTTGTGTAACAACTTGACCTAATATACCTAACTGTTCATTAGCACTTAATAGATAAGGATAAGAAGTAGTTGAACCAGGTTGAGGTGTTAAAGCAAATAAACCGTAATATACACTAAACTCTGAAGCAGACGCAGATGGGTAATATGTAATACCAACAGCAGGTATACCTGAAAAGCCTGAAAAGCCTGATGTACCGCTATAACCACTAAAGCCTGAGTAGCCACTAAAACTACTAAAACCGGAATAACCAGATATACCTGTATAACCGCTTATACCAGTATAACCAGAAATACCTGTATAACCACTGATACCGGTATAGCCTGAGTAGCCACTAATACCTGTATAACCGGAAATACCGGTGTAACCAGAAACACCTGTAAAACCTGAATAACCGCTTATACCAGTGAAACCGGAATAACCTGAGATACCTGTGTAACCACTAAAACCAGAGTAACCAGAAATACCTGTATAACCGGAATAGCCTGAAATACCGGTATACCCTGAGATACCTGTATAACCGGAGTAACCACTAATACCAGTATAACCCGAGATACCAGTATATCCAGAAAAGCCGGTGTAACCACTTATGCCTGAATAGCCAGAAAATCCCGAAAAGCCGCTATATCCGGTAAATCCGGATGTACCTATACTATTATACGTGAACGGGTAATTTGGCATTGTTAATATTTACAATCTAAACTACCATAAATGTTATATTGATATAGCAGTAATTACCACTTAGCTATAGGGCATTTTGCTACTTCTACTTTAGCTTTAAATTTCATCATACAACCGCACTTTAAGCACCGGTATATGTTTTTGTCTAGAAATTCACAGCTTTCACAAATAGCTAGTCTACTATTAACTACACTTTCTGGTGCAAACACTACCCCGGTATGCACTACATGTTGCATTGCCGATAGCGCTGTACCTGCTAAATTGTTTACCATAGTTCTTAGAGATGGACCGGGAACTCGTACACCGGTTAAAGGATTGGTAATGGTAGACATATCAGTAACTGGTAATGGTACAGGCATACCATTATTTTGTGTTACCGATTTCCAGCCTGTTGCATGAGCTGGTACCCAAGGCGGTCTTCCATCGTTTGGTGCACTCATACTACATTCCCATTGAAGCTGCATAAGCTGACATAGGCATAACATATGTCCAGCTTACAGTGCTTTCATTCCAAGTATAAAACCCACCGTCCATTGGATAATCTACTGGTGGTATCCACATACCAGAGGTTTCGTTTAATAACCAAGAAGCATAGGGTGGTTTAGCAGCTATAAATGCATCTCTAGTAGCATCATAAAAAAACCCAGGCGCTGCATAATTTTTACGGAAAGGAGTACCACCATCAGGTACTGCAAAATAATGTACAAGCACTCCTGCACTTAATACAGGGTAGTGATTGTAGTGTACACCTGAACGAGTATTAAAAGAAGTCTTAATCCAGGTACCGCTTAGTCCCATACTATTTAAATAAGCATTACCATCGGACTCGTGCTCATTAGGAACAAATGTCGTTTGTAACACTCTACCTTTTGTATCAATTAATGCAAAGTTAGCCATAAAGTTATTTATTACTATTATTTAAAACTTATACGTTTTGGTTTCACCCGGTTTACCGCCTGATAAATAATGAGTTATAGCGGTAGATATTGGTAATACGTATGTCCATTTTACGTTAACATCATCCCACTTATATACATGTTGGTTGATATCAGCTGGTAATGGCACCGGTGGTACCCAATCACATGTTGTTTCGTCTAGTATCCAAGTATTGTATTTTAATCTAGGGGGTATAAAAGCATCTCGTACTGGGTCATATGTATAGCCAGGCTTAGCTGCATTGTATCTATGACCTGATAGACCAGTTGCACTAATAGTAGTATATTTAACATAACTAAAAGGCTCACTCATGTGATCTATATTAATTGCACTTAACACAGCACCATTAGTAGCAGTAGCTGCACTTAAGTAAGCAACACGAGTGTATTGTTTACCTCTCTTTGCCCAAGGATCAGTACGTATCCAAGTACCACTCAAACCAATAGCTTTATTAATATAATGATGTCCGTTATTAGCAGATATATCAGGCACGCCATGAAATATTTGCAATACTCTGTTATTTGAGTCTATTTGTGCGTAACTAGCCATAAAATTATTTAATATGACTATTCATATTAGCAATGACTGTAATAACCACAGCAACCACCACCATAAGGTACGCTTGGTGGCCATTGTATATCACCAGCTTCTGTAAACGCTGTTTGTCCATCAGCATCTTGACAATAACCGGCAAATCTTGCCCAATTACCAGGACCAGGACCGCAAACTGCGCACACCAGTCCGTCGCTTTGGTTACCAGGACTACTTGTACTACACTGTGTTACATAACCAGCATAATTATCCAAGCCGTATTGAGAGTTACTACCTTTCTGTCTAATGTCGTGATAGGTTAAATACGTATTTGTACCAGCATATGCATTACTAGTCGGAGTATACACACCAATACCGGCATTATTAGGAGCATCACCAGAGTCAATTGTTACACTTGGAGGACCGTAGCAAGTGTAACCGCAATCACCGCAAACTTGACCTTGACTTACACTATAATAACTACAACCACCAGCGCCAGTTGCATATGTAAAATATAAAGTAGTACCAGAGCAATAAAAACCTACATACGTGTTAGCGTCAGCACAGTATCCACACACACCCGGGGTAGCGCCGTTACACTGATAATACAACCCACCACTACCATTCCAGTAATAACCGCATAAACTATAACCAGAACAGTATGTATAGTAAGGTGTACCGTATGGGTAATAATACCCGCAGTAACCTTGTACGTACCCGTCATTAACATCTCCTGTATAAGTGCCGCAACTACCATTAGCATATAATTCAGTATGGTGTAAGTTTGTACCAATACAGTAATAGCCTTGATTACCGTAATCGGTACCAGCCGGATCACAATAACCGCATTGACCGTTTATGTTGCTACCACTTGTATAAGTACCGCAACTACCATCTGCGTAAAGATATATAGATGTTACACCGCTACAATACTGAAACCCATAATTAGTGCCAGCTGGATCGCAATACCCACAATACCCATTTACATTACCCTGATTAGTACTAGTAGACCCGCAATTACCATCTGCATATGTATTGTATAGATTAGTACCAGAACAATAATTGCTTAAATACGTACCATTCCCATAACATGTTGTTTGAGTATGGGTACTCGGTTCTTTCTTTTCAATACCACTACCATAATAAGCTAATTGATAGGTATAAGCTGTATTAGCTACTAAACCTGTATTGACATAGCTTGTTGTACTTTTAGCTAATGTAGTAAGGAGAGAACCACCTCTATATACTCTAATAGAGTAATTGTTACTTGCATTAGTCCAGGTTAATGTAATTTGACCGGAGCTATTAGCTACAGCTGTAATGTTTAATGGATAATTTGTTGGGCCACTAGAGCCAGTTAACCCTAAACGTTTTACCCCACTACCTATTGTACCAAAAAAAGGCATATTATTGGAACTGAGTTTTTGAACCTAATATTAAATAGATTGAACTTGCTGGGCCTGATGCTGTAGAGGTCTTCATAATAGACCAAGTATAAACATCTACTGAATTAGTATCACCACCTAATGAAGAAGGACTTGCTGCACCTTGCCACTTAGGAAATACATACTGTCCGTCAATTTGAGTTGAAAGCAAGTAATAACCAGTTGCACCCATAGTTGTGAACAAGGCTGTTGAAACGTTTTGGCCAACTGGTATAATTGAACTTAAAGGGGTTGTACTATTACCACGGAAATTAACTATCCAATTTTGTGTAGCACTTGCTGTATAGTATTGTACACCAGAAGTTAGAACATCAAAATTAATTGTACCGCTTAATGGTGTAGAAGTAATGGTAGCAGCTTTTTCAACAATTTGCTGAACATATAATGAAGCTGCAGCTGATAAATTACCATATACTGTTACATTGCCTGTTGCAGATAAATTACCATTTACTGTAGCTGTATTACCATCATCAGTAATGATACTATTACCGATAGTGTTTGTACTAGTCCATTTAGCATGGTATCCACTTGTACCGTAATTTGTACTACCAATTAAAATGCTTGGATACTCAACAACAATACCGGAAGTAGAACCAACTGCAATGAGCATTGGCTTAATAACTGATCCAGCTGATGAAGGAGGTACATTGGTTAATAAGCCTGGAGTAGTATCAGAAAGGTAATAGTTGTACCCGTCTGTTAAACCACTTAATCCCGTAATTAATCCATTTATAACATAGGTAAATGTAGTACCTGTAGAAGACTGTACAACACCAATAGCATCACAAGTGTTAACGGAATTTGCTTGTGCTAAAGCGTATGTGCTACTGGTTGTTCTATATATAACGTTACCAGCACTAAAAGTATTGCTATATGTAACAGTATTAATGTTCGGTACGGAAGTACCAGAGAATCCGGAATAACCTGTATAACCACTGATACCAGTGTAACCAGATATACCTGTAAAGCCGCTAAAGCCTGATATACCAGTGTAACCGGAAATACCTGTAAAACCTGAAATACCGGTGTAACCAGAAATACCGGTAAAGCCGGAATAACCACTTATACCAGTGTAACCACTAATACCTGTAAAACCAGAATAACCAGAAATACCTGAGTAACCACTTATACCTGTAAAGCCGCTGTAGCCTGAAATACCCGAATAGCCGCTTATACCAGTGAAACCACTATAACCACTTATACCAGTATAACCCGAGATGCCTGTATAACCACTGATACCACTATAACCAGAAAGACCTGAATAACCAGTATAACCTGATATACCGGTGTAACCCGATATACCAGTGTAGCCTGAAAGTCCGGTATAACCACTATAACCACTTATACCTGTATAACCCGATATACCAGTAAAACCACTATAACCAGAAATACCGCTATAGCCTGATATACCAGTGTAACCGGAAATACCTGTATAGCCTGATATACCGCTATAACCACTTATACCTGTAAAACCAGAATAACCCGATATACCAGTATACCCGCTAATACCAGTATAACCACTATAGCCTGAAATACCTGTGTAACCTGATATACCAGTGTAACCACTGATACCGGTGTAGCCTGATATACCAGTGTAACCGGAAATACCAGAATAACCACTATAACCTGAAGTACCTATACCACTATAACCAGACCAACCAGATACACCACTTACACCTTGACCGATTGGAGTACGTAAAGCGGAATATACTGAACTACCGTTATATTGGTAAGCAGCAGTAAGTGTTGTTGTACTTGTTGTATAAGCAGCAATCTGTAATAAAATACGATCTGTTGGTGCTAATTTTGTAATTGCACTTGTAACATAACCTAACTTTTGTAATGTTGAGGTAGTATCTGTAACTGGACCGGAATCAGCAGAAAGAACAAACGCACTAGTCGCGCTTGTCAACATTGAGTATGTATAAACGCTAGCTACGAAGTTTGCAGCACTTGCTGAAACATAGCGATAAAAATCAAGTTCCCATAAACCAGCTGGAATTTCAACTAGTCCTGGTTCATTAAGAGGTGTTAAATACCAACCAAACGCACTTGGGCTGTTTGGCCCTGCAATTGTGGAGTTTAAATAAACGTAATCATCATTAACTGTGGTACCACCACCGCCTGGTACTAATGACATTACTTCATATTGTGCTGGGTTTTGATCACTAGTTACTTCTTGTAGATAATATGTTCTACCATATATAGAAGCACCAGTAGGTCCTGAATAACCAGACCATCCAGTATAACCAGATATACCGGTGTAACCTGAAAAACTAGAGTAACCAGAATAACCACTGATACCAGTATAACCAGATATACCAGTATAACCAGATATACCTGTAAAACCACTATAGCCTGAGATACCTGTGTAACCCGAAATACCAGTATAACCTGAAATACCAGTGTAACCACTAACACCGGTAAAGCCTGAGTAACCAGATATACCAGTGTAACCTGAGATACCTGTAAAACCGGAATAACCAGATATACCTGTAAAGCCTGAGATACCTGTATAACCGCTATAGCCTGATATACCTGTAAAGCCTGAGATACCTGAATAACCAGAAATACCACTATAACCAGTAAAACCGCTAATACCAGTATAACCTGATATACCTGTATAACCGCTTAATCCAGTATAACCAGAAAAACCAGAGTAACCACTATAACTACTAAAGCCAGAATAACCTGAAATACCTGTGTAACCACTTATGCCTGAATAACCACTAAAACCAGTATAACCGCTTACTCCAGATCCAGAAAATCCAGAAAAACCTGAAGTACCTAGTGCGTTATAATAAAATGAAAAAGGCATTATTTATATTTATATAATCGTCTTAGCTTAAAATGTTATTGATCCAGTTACTGTACCTATAGATGATGTGTTCACCCAAGTATATATTCTATTGCCGCCAGAAGTCGTAACTGTAGGAGAACCAGTTGTAGAAGCTGCAGCTTTATAGCTACTTGGATATGCAATAACCACAATACCATTACCGCCATTACCACCTGTTCCACCAGATGCACTACCACCACCACCGCCGCCTTGTCCATTTGTACCGGCACCGCCATTAGTTGCAACAGGAGAAGAAGCACTACCACCCTGAGCACCAGCTCCCGCGCCAGATCCACCTGCAGCTCCAGCAGTAGCTGTATTTGTACCGTTTTGTCCACCGCCACCGCCACCAGCACCATACACCACTGAAGTGCCTGTTATATTACTTGTTAAACCTGTACCACCAGCACCTGCTGAAGTAGAAGTACCTGCAACGCCGTTACTAGTTGAACCACCACCACCGCCACCGGTAAACGGGCCATTAGAACCACCATCATAACCTATTGCACCGTTACCACCTTGAGAACCGGTTCCAGTTGGATCATCTCCAACGTTGTGACTTGAGCCGCCACCTGTACCACCTGAACCAGGCAATTTGTACGTACCGGACACTTGTCCACCACCGCCACCACCCCCTAAACCACTTAATGATAAAATTCCGCCTATTATTGTGCTATTACCACCATTAACTACAGCACTAGAACTAGCTGTTGCTCCTGTCCCAACTGTTACATTATAGGTCACGCCTTTGCTAATTACAGCTGTTCCTGATAGAGCGTATCCACCACCACCGCCACCACCAGTACGATCTCCGCTAGGTCCACCTGCTCCACCGCCACCTACTACGAGGTACGTAATAAAAGGCGTGGTAACATTACCACTTATAAAAAGTGTCTGTATGAAGCTCATATTACGACAAGCCTTGACCAACCGCTACAAAAGTATTTGCTGATACACATAATACTGAAGCTAAACCATATTGTGCTAATGTACGGTTACCAGTAGTATTAGTACCACCTAAGTACATTGTTACACCTGGACCAGAAGATAAAGTTTGATTAGAAGAAGAGTTGTTAAATATTGAAACAGCGTTACCGTTAGTGAATACGTTTTGTATTATATTAACACCACCAGTTGTAATTGTGATTACTTTACCGACATCAGAAGATGCTATAGAATAAGTAGAAGATTGACTATTAACTGGTATTGAACGTACATTACCAATGGAATCTGATAAAGGACCGTTTACTATTACATTACCACCACTTGATATAGTCATTACATCAGTATTACCGCTATTAACAACAAAGTGTATACTATTGCTACCGTATGTACCAATTGCTAAGTCTGTAGAAGCAGTGGCTAAATAAACCGCACCAGGTTGATTAAATGCACCAGTGCCTGTATAAGCAGATGAGTTAATACCAAATTCACCGAAATTAGTTGCAGAGGTAGCGATGTTATTTGAAGCAACAAAACTATTTGAAGCATTACCAGCTGGGTTAGAGTTTTGTATAACAACTTGATTATAGTTAGATGTGTTGGAGTTAAATGACCCCATTATATTAATATCATTATAACCTAATGTTTGATAAGCAATACCGCCTTGATTGCTTACGTTAGCTACTGGTACATTTGTTATTACAAAACCACTTAATGTTGTATAACCTGTTACATTTAATGAAGAAAGAGAACCGTTAGTAGCAGCTATATTACCATTAACAGTAACATTGGATACACCATCGTCAGTTATTAACCCGTTACCTAAATTTTGATTACCAGTCCATTTAGCATAATAACCACTTGTACCGTTATTATTACTACCAATAATGAATCCTGGATACTGTACCACTATACCAGTTGTAGTGCTAGTGCCAATTAATAGAGGCTTAACTACTGAACCTATAGCTGTTGGAGGTGTAAGAGTAAGGGCACCTGCTACAGAATCTGAAAGAAAATATTCACCAGCATCTACAATACCGCTAAGATTGCTTATATAACCATTTAGTACAACAGTAAATGTTGAAGAGGTGGCTGACTGTACTATACCAATTGCATCTGCAGTGGTGGCAGAATTTGCAATAGCTAAACTATAACCACCAGTGGTTTTGTATATTGCTTGTCCGGCACTAAAACTATTTGCATAAGTTATAGTTTGTATTACCGGGGCACTTGTACCAGAATAACCTGTAAAACCGCTATAACCACTAGCACCTGAATAACCTAAACCAGAATAACCTGATATACCGGTATAACCACTTATACCAGTATAACCACTATAACCGCTAATACCAGTGTAACCGGAAATACCGGAATAACCTGATGTTGCGTTGGGATTTTTTCCTAGGTAGGACATTTATTAGCTTAATTCTAGGACCGATAAAATAACGTCTGCTGAATTCGGAGTATCAGTTATTACTCTAATTGAATAACCTGGTTGTAGAACAATTTTTTGTTCACCACCAACCGCGACTAACGAACTACCACCTGGTACTAAAGCATTTCTAATAATGTACGTATCATTGGTACCATCATTAACAGTAGCACCAACATAAATGTTCGTTGCACTTAATGCACCGCTTAAAGAATTAGCAATAGCTAACCCAATACAGGTTGTCTGTACCCCTGCACCTACTGTATAACCACCAACAGTGGTTAAAGAGGTACCAACACCACGGGATGTTTTAACGTAAAAATTTGATGCCATACTGATATTACTTATACCAATATGGCCAAAACTCTAACTAAAAAAGGTATTAATTACCTGTTGCTTTAGGAGCACCAGAAGCTGTATCCGGGTACTTCTTAATAAGTTCAAGAAGTTGCTCTGCACACTTGCGAAGTACATCATGCTGATCAGCTGGTATATTTGCAAGACGTGATGCTGCATAAAGATTGTTTAGTGCTTGTTCGTTTGTTAGGTTCATATGTTTTTATTTATACTTAAATTGTAATAGATCCAGAGCTAGTAAAAATGTACAATCTATAACTACCACTAGTTGTTATTGTTGGAGAGCCTGTAGTAGAAGCAGCTGCTAATCTAGAACAGGTTAAACCAACTATAATTTAGAATGTAATTGACCCAGAGCCCGTAAAGATATAAACGTAATTAGCACCATTTGTAGTAGACGAAGGCGAGCCTGTTGTAGAAGCTGCTGCTTTAGAAGCTGATATAATGACACATCCAGATCCACCAGAACCTGAAGTGTTTGGGGAACCACCTGAGTAATGACAGCCACCCCCTCCACCGCCACCGGTATAAGCTGAACCATTAGTAGATACAGAGCTACCACCATTACCAAAATTATTACCACCACTCTCACTACCCCCTGTACCACCACCACCAGCACCGCCTGCTCCACCTGGATAGGGTGAACTACCGCCTACTTGCCACCCTTCACCGCCACCACCACCTGCAAAATATACTGAGCCGCTTACTACTTGACCTACACCATAAGTTGTAGCTTGGGTGGTTGTAATTAAAGTTGTAGTAAGGCCTGCACCACCAGCACCCCCTTGATTGTCTGAAGCACCGGTACTTCCACCTACACCACCCGCTCCACCGCCACCTGACCCAGAAGCACTATCTCCACCACCACCGGGCCAGTTACGAGAATTACCACCGGAATTACCATAACCGGTACCACCAGTTGGACTTGTTTGGTTGGAACTACCTCCATTACCACCACCATTATAATATGTACCACCACCGCCAGAACCACCAGACTGTGCTTGACACCAGCTACGACCTGTTGCACCACCACCAGATCCGTCTCCGTTACCACCGCCATTACCGCCACCGCCGCCCCCGCCATTTGCAGTAGCAGTATAAGGACCGTAAAATACAGAATTACTTCCAGATTGTCCGTATTGACCGTTACTTGTATAAGCCCATCCACCAGAACCCCCACCAGTACCACCACCACCAACTGTAACCGTATAAGCTGTACCAGAAGTAACTGTAGCTGATCCGGTAACTAAACCCCCCGCTCCACCACCACCACCACCTGCAGTACTACCGCCACCAGCACCACCTGCAACAACCAAATAATTTACAGTTATTGTGTTAGATTTACCGTAACCGGTATTCATATCAATAGCACCAGACGATATACCAAACAAGGTACGCACCGCGGAGTCGTTTAAGCTGACCTGTGCAGTAGAGCTGTAACCGAGTTCGGTATCTATGTTACTAAAACTAATTGCACCTGATGAAGGTAGTGCCATATTATTTTAGAGCTTTAATTTCTTCTCTTAGTTCTTTAATAGCTTCAATTATTAATGGAGCTAATCTTTCGTAACGAATTGTTAAATACTCATCACTAATAGGAGCAGGTGCTACTATTTCTGGTAATACTTTTTGAGTAGCTTGAGCAGAAATACCAACTTCTCTTACTGGTTTATAACCTAAAGCTTGTGCTGTTTCATTTGCTTCATAATAGAAACCCTCTAATGAACAAATCTTATCTAAAGCGTTTTCAATCTTACCAAGCTTAGTCTTTAACCGATCGTCAGAGTAATAAGCAGTAATATTACCGGTTGCGTATATTGCACCGGCACCTGGATCAGAAGTTGTACCTACTGAAAGACCACCGGCGTTTGATAACTGCATTCTTGAAGTAAGAGTACAAGCACTGCCGCCTGTTCCTGCAGGTGCTGTATACCAGTAATGTACGCCAGAAGCTATAGTATACTGGCCAGCCGCAAATGAGCTTGAATTTATATAAGTAGCAGCATTACTACTATTATAATATACGTTATTACCTACAAAAGTTGAACCATTATTGTTGCTATAAGCGTAAGCTGCTAAAGATATTTGATTAGCAAAATAGTTTACACCCCAAGCCGCTGGAGAAGAAGTACTAACAGTAAACACATTACCACTTACATTCATATTACCCGCACTGGTAATATTCACTAATGTATTCATTGACGCGCTTGCATTAGCTGAACCGTATCCATTAGAACACTGTATACTAAATGCACCTGTAGTTATGTTTTGATATATATAACCCGCGTACCCTGAACCAAAATAATAAAAGCCTGAATTGTAATACCCGTTTGAAAATAATCCGGCATTACCGTTAACGCTTATATTTCCGTTAATATCAAGAGCGTTTTTAGGGCTCGTCGTACCGATACCGACGTTACCGCTACTGGTAATACGCATTCTTTCAGCACTATTAACAGTGAAATACATGAAGTCACTTGAACCACCGTTATTGAGATAAAATATAGAGCCTCTTTGAGATGTACTATCGCTAAAACCTAATATAGAAGCACCACTTGAAGGCCCACCTTGTATATTAACATTTGTGTAGTTATTAGATATTGATCCTGCACCAAAAGTTGCTGCAGTACCGCTACTATTTTGGGTCAGTGCTCCAGCTAAATACTGATTTCCAGTATTAGTAATCCACCAAAGATCGGTTGTACCGCCAGATCTACCTCTTAATAAAGTTGATGTACCGCCAAAGTTTTTACTTAATATGTTAAGCTCCATGGTCCGACCACCATCATTAGCTGCAAATAAGCCGGTTATCGGGTTTGTTTGACCACCCCAATTATCTAATACTGCAAATTGATTTATTACTGGATTACCATAACCTGCAGATGGTTGTGTACTTAAAGTTTGCAGCGCGCTTAACGGGGTACCTGTATTGATACCGACAGGGTTGTTTGCGCCAAAATCTACTAATGCGCCGGTGCCTAATGAATTTGCACCTGTAAACTTAGCCACATAATTTGATGTACCAGTACCAGCAAATGCACCAGAATAGCCGCTTATGCCGCTGTAACCACTAATACCAGAATAGCCGCTTATGCCGCTGTAACCACTAATACCAGAATAGCCGCTTATGCCGCTGTAACCACTAATACCAGTGTAACCTGATATACCACTAAAACCGGTATAACCACTTATACCTGTGTAACCTGATATACCTGTGTAACCTGATATACCGGTGTAACCACTAAAGCCTGTATAACCGCTAATACCTGTAAAACCAGAGTAACCAGAAATACCAGAATAACCACTTATACCAGTATAACCGGAGTATCCTGAAATACCAGAATAACCACTTATACCAGTATAACCACTTATACCACTATAACCAGAATAACCGGAGTAACCGGATGTACTACTATAACCGGAATAACCGGAAGTAGAGTTACCGCTAAATCCTGAATAACCAGAAGACCCTACAAATGCAGCACCGGAATAACCGGAAATACCAGAATAACCGCTTACGCCTTGTACGCCAGGTGCTTGGTTAGGATTTAAGCCTATAAATGACATATGTTATACTTACCCAAGAGCTACCGCGTATGCAATAGCTACTGAGGTATCTCCACTAAATCCTGATATACCACTAAAGCCTGTGTAACCAGATACACCACTACCAGAGAACCCGCTATAACCGGATATACCAGTGAATCCGCTATATCCTGAAATACCTGAATAACCGCTTATACCAGTGTAACCGGAGTAACCAGAAATACCAGTAAAGCCGGAATAACCAGAAATGCCTGAATAACCAGATAAACCAGAATAACCAGTATAACCAGATATACCAGTAAAGCCGGAGTAACCGGAAATACCGCTTCCAGAAAAGCCTGAATAACCGCTAATACCGCTATAACCACTATAACCAGATATACCTGTGAAACCGCTTATACCCGTATAACCAGAAAAGCCTGAGATGCCAGAATAACCCGATATACCGCTATAGCCTGATAAACCAGTGTAACCGGAGATACCTGTAAAGCCTGAGAAGCCAGATATGCCGCTATAACCACTGATACCAGTGTAACCGCTATAACCCGAAATACCACTATAACCGCTTATACCTGTAAAACCAGATATACCAGAAGCACCGGTATAGCCAGAGTAGCCAGATATACCTGTAAAACCTGAAATACCGCTATAGCCTGATAGACCTGTGTAACCAGAATAACCGCTTATACCAGTATAACCGGAAATGCCTGAGTAACCACTTATACCAGTGTAACCGCTAAAGCCTGAAATACCTGTGTAACCAGAAATACCTGTAAAGCCGGAATAACCAGAAATGCCTGTAAAACCACTGTAACCAGAAATACCAGTGTAGCCACTAAAACCAGAATAACCACTTATACCTGTGTAACCTGATATACCGGTGTAACCACTAAAGCCTGTATAACCACTGATACCTGTGTAACCGCTTATACCAGTGAAGCCGCTATAACCTGATATACCAGTGTAACCTGATATACCAGTAAATCCTGAGTAACCAGAAATACCAGTATAGCCACTGAAACCTGTAAAACCAGAGTAACCTGAGATACCGGTATAACCACTAATACCTGTGTACCCGGAAATACCTGTATAACCACTTATACCTGTAAAGCCTGAATAACCGCTTATACCGGTGTAACCACTAATACCAGTATACCCTGAAATACCAGTATAACCCGATATACCAGTGTAACCGCTAAAACCGGTGTACCCGCTAATACCAGTATAACCACTGAAGCCGGTATAGCCACTAATACCAGTATAACCACTATAACCGCTTATACCAGTATAACCACTTATACCTGTAAAACCTGAATAGCCCGATATACCGGTGTACCCTGAAATACCGGTGTATCCTGAATAACCACTGATACCGGTGTAACCAGAAATACCCGTATAACC